>Ga0209345_10001054_pt1 | contig 34505 bp, 31 predicted proteins | sample Cruoilmetagenom7_FD_187294 | JGI IMG/M metagenome (GOLD analysis project Ga0209345, IMG submission 187294) | Oil polluted marine microbial communities from Coal Oil Point, Santa Barbara, California, USA - Sample 7 (SPAdes) (version 2) | ecosystem: Environmental > Aquatic > Marine > Oil seeps ...
CGCAGCTTCAGGCCGGAAACGTCAAGGTTGCCGTTCTCGTCAAGCGCAGGCTCTTCGCGGGTCCACAGGTTGTAGCAAACGCCACTGTCGAACCAACCGAGGTATTTCACGCCCATCTTTTCCTGATGGATCTGGTCGATCAATTCGATCCCGCCGTTTTCGCGCACTTCCGGGCCGGTCATGTTCGAGGTGACCAGCGCGTCTTTTTCAGGCAGCGAACCGGCATAGAAACTGCCCGGTGTATAGACCATGTCGACCACACCATTGCGCACTGCATCGGGCTGCTGGAACATGCCGATGGCTTCCGGCCCGCCGCGCACTTCGATCTGTACAACGCCTTCGCCGGCTTCGTTCACCTTGTCCACGAACTCGAGGAACGACTTGGTGTAGATCAGCGACTCTGGAAATGCGTGGACCGCAGTTACCCTTTCTTGCGCAAAAGCAGCACCGGTCAGCGCCGTGGTGGCGAGAATGCCGCCAAGTATCGTATGTTTCATCGTTATCTCTCCCTGATAATGAGGCTTTGGCCCCTTGATAGATGTGCCGTTAAAGTTAGGACGCGGCACCGTCCTTCGTTGCTGGAACGACCCACGGATGCGCGGCGTTGCGGGTCGCGCGGAATGCGTCGATCTGCTTGCCATGCTGCGCGGTAAGGTCAATGTCATCCCAGCCGTTCACCAGTTTCTGCTGCCAGACCGGATCAAGGTCGAGCGACAGTTCTGTCCCCGCAATCACGGCCCTCCCGGCCGCGAGGTCAATCGTTGCAGAGACCTCTCCCGCGCCGATCTGACCGATCAGCGCTTCGATTTCATCTTCGCTTACCCGTGCAGGCAGCAAGCCGTTGTTCACGGCGTTTCCGGCAAAAATATCGCCAAAACTGGGGGCAAAGACCGCCCGGATGCCGAAATCTACCAGCGCGTAGACCGCCGCCTCGCGGCTGGAGCCGCTGCCAAAGTTGCGCCTTGTGACCAGCACCTCAGCGCCCGTAAAGCGGTTTAATATATGCTCCGGGTCGTCCTGCCGCGCGTCGTGCAGCAGGAATGTCCCATAACCCTCAGACCGGGGCGCGGACATGAAGCGCGCGGGGATTAGCTGGTCGGTATCCACATTGGCTTGCGCCAGTGCCACGGTCTTACCTGTCAGTGTCGTCCAGCCTCTCATACCCGCCCCTCCAACAAGGGCCGCACATCAGCAAGATGCCCGCTCACCGCGGCCGCAGCGACCATCGCGGGGCTCATCAAATGGGTGCGCGCGCCGCGCCCTTGGCGGCCCTTGAAGTTGCGGTTGGTTGAGGACGCGCAGCGTTTGCCCGCCTCAACCCGGTCGCCATTCATGCCCACACACATTGAGCAACCAGCATCGGCCCATTCCAGCCCTGCGGCGGTGAAAATCTGAGCCAACCCCTCGGCCTCGGCCTGTTTCTTGACCTGCGCCGAGCCAGGCGACACCAGCCCCGGCACTTTGGCCTTGCGCCCATCCAGCACCTTGGCCGCGAGGCGCAGGTCTTCGATCCGGCCATTGGTGCAGGACCCGATGAACACCTGATCGACCGCGACCTGATCCAGCGCCATGCCCGGCGACAACGCCATATAATCAAGCGCCGCCTGCACAGTCTCGCGGCGCGATCCGTCCAGCCCTGCGGGGTCTGGCACCTGCGCGGTGATCGGCAGCGCGTCTTCTGGGGATGTGCCCCATGTCACGGTCGGCGCAATGGCTGAACCGTCCAGCGTGATCTCGCGGTCGAAATCCGCCGCATCGTCGCTGTGCAACTCTTGCCAATCGGCGAGCGCGGCCTCCCAATCTGGGCCTTTCGGCGCGAATGGGCGGTCTTTGATATACGCAACCGTCACCTCGTCCGGGGCGACAAGACCCAGCCGTGCGCCGCCCTCAATGCTCAGATTGCACAGGGTCAAACGCCCTTCCATCGACAGGGCGCGCACAACTGGCCCCGCGTATTCGATCGCATGACCGCGTGCGCCGTCTGCCCCAAGCTCGGCAATCCAATGCAGCGCCAGATCCTTGGCCGTCACCCCCGGGCCAAGCGCGCCTTCGACAGTGATGCGCATGGAATTGGGCCGCTTTTGCCAGATGGTCTGCGTGGCGAGGATATGCGCGACCTCGGTTGCGCCCACGCCAAAGGCCAGCGCGCCAAAAGCGCCATGTGTGGAGGTGTGGCTGTCGCCGCAGTTGATCAGCAGACCCGGCAGCGTCAGCCCCTGTTCGGGGCCGATCACATGAACAATCCCCTGCCCCGGATCGCGCAGGTCAAACAGTTTCAGCCCATGCGCCTCGGCGTTTTCGCCCAGCGTTTTGATCATGCGGCGGATGTCCGGCGCCACAGCCCCGGCCCGCGTGGGGGCATAGTGATCGACAACCCCAAAGGTCAGCGCAGGCGCTGCGACCTGTAACCCCCGCTCTTTCAATTTGGCAAAGGCGTGATGCGAACCTTCGTGAACCAGATGCCGATCGACGAACAACAATGAAGTGCCGTCATCGCGCCGCAAAATCTCATGCGCCGTCCAAAGTTTTTCGAGCAGGGTACGCGGCGCGGTCATTCGGCGGCTTCCCTTTTTGGTGTTTCAATGACGGGCTCCCAATGCCGCCCCTCTCCCGCGCCCACGCGGCTTAGAGACATTTCAAGCTTGAACATATCGGGCCGGTAAAGCGCCGAGAGATATTCAACCCCCTGCCCCTCTGAATCGCGCACCACACGGTCAATCGACAGCAATGGCGCGCCAATGCTTAGGCCCAGCATCTCTGCCACATCGGGTGACGCGAGGGTGGCGCTGACGCTTTGATTGGCCGACGTGACTTTGACGCCCGACCGTTCCAGCAAACGAAACAGCGGTGTGGTCGCCAGTTCGGCTTCGGAATAGCCCTGCGCGATCTCTTCTGGTACCCAAGTGGTCAAATGTGAGAAGGGTATCCCCTCCACCAGACGCAGCCGCACCGCCATTTGCACGCGGTCTTTGGCGTGCAACCCCATCGCGCTTGCGACGCCCCCGGGGGCCGCACCATAACTAAAGGACAGCAACCGTGCTGTCGTTGTCTGCCCCATCTCAACCAATTGCGGGATCAGCGTGCTGAAATCAGCGGCCATCGACGGCTGCGGCTTGGGCCCGCAGACCGTGGTGCCGGATCCGGCACGACGTTCAATCAGCCCTTCACGCTCTAGCGCGTCCAAAGCCCGGCGCACGGTGACGCGAGATACTTCCAAAGTTGCCGCCAGCTTTTGCTCACCCGGAAGCGCTTCGCCAATGGAATAAAGGCCGCGTGTAATTTCCTGCTGAAGATGCAGGTAAACACGCCGCGCTTTCCCCCCTTCAGGGAGCGTTCCGATCTGATCTATCGCGTGATTCCGTATCATTCTAGCCCCTTAGATTTGCCTCAACCCTAACGGCCAGAAAATACAAATCAAGAAATCTATCTTCTCTCTGGCAATTTATTTGATCTATGCTCTTCGTCAAATCTGTACTACAAATAATACAGGTTACCCAGCTGGGAGGAAGGGAGACAGCGTGCCGATCGTCGAGGTTCATCTGATCGAAGGCTATAGCGATGCCGACAAAACCCGTCTGTGCACCGCCCTGACGCAGGCGGCGCGCTTGGTCGTGCCCGCTGCGCCAGATGCGATCACCGTGATGCTAAATGAGCTTCCGCCTGGCCATTACATGCGCGGCAATGCGCATCGCCAGCCCGCCCCGGCCAAGCCTGACCCAAGCGACGTGGTGCGCCAATACCTCACCGCCATGGAAGCGCGTGACCTAACAAGGGCGCAGGCAATGCTGGCCGACGGCTTTAGCATGACATTTCCTGGTACCGCGCCGATGACCTCTCTCGATCAACTGATCGCTTGGGCCGAACCCCGCTACAGATTCGTGACCAAGACCTACGACGGATTTGACGCCTTGCAGAGCGAGGATGACGCCGCAGTGGTCTACTGCCGCGGCACGCTTTCGGGCGAATGGCCCGACGGCAAAGCCTTTGACAGCATTCGCTTCATAGACCGGTTCGAGGTCATCAATGACAAATTAACCCGCCAAGACGTGTGGAACGACATAGCAGAAATAAGGGATGCCCAATGACAGACGAAATTGACCCGATCACGTTGGCGGTGCTCGCCGGGCGGATGGAGCAGATCGCCGACGAAATGGACGCCACCCTGTTTCGCGCGGCCTTCAACCCCATCATCGCCGAAGCCCACGATGCCAGCCACGGGCTCTACCACGCCACCTCGGGCGACACGCTGGTGCAGGGCAAGTCGGGCCTGCCGATCTTTGTCGGCGTGATGTCCTTCGCCGTGAAAGCGGTGATTGACAAGGCGGCAGAGAACGGTGACCTAGAAGACGGCGACATCTACATCTTTAACGACGCGCATTTGGGCGGCACGCACCTCAGCGACATGCGCGTGGTGCGGCCCTATTTCCACGACGGCAAACTGTTTTGCTACCTCGCCTCGGTAGGTCACTGGCATGATGTGGGCGGCGCGGTGCCGGGCAACTACAACCCCGCCGCCACCGACGCCTTCCAAGAGGCCTTCGTCCTGCCCCCCGTGCGGCTGGCCAAGGCCGGTGTGGTGCGGACCGACATCATCGACATCTTGATGCGTAACACCCGCCTGCCGCAATCGGCGCAGGGTGATTTGAACGGCCAGCTTGGCGCGCTTGACCTTGGTGTGCGGCGCTTAGACGAATTATTGGAAGAATATGGTGCCGAAACCGTGCGTGCCGGTCTCGACGCGCTGCAAAACAGCGCAGAAAGCCTAATGCGTGCCGAATTGACAGACTTGCCTGACGGGCGGTGGGAAGCCGAGGATTTCCTCGACAACGACGGCATCACTGATACGCCCCTGCCAATCAAAGTCGCGCTGGAGATCAAGGGCGACCGCATGACGCTCGACTTTGCCGGGACCGCAGACCGCTGCGCCGGGCCGGTCAATATCGCGCTGCCGACTGCCGTGGCGACCGCCTATGTCGCGATCAAACATATCTTCCCCAGCCTGCCCGCCAACGCAGGTGTCATGCGGCCCATCGATGTAAAAATCCCCGAAGGCTCGCTGCTCTCGGCCCCCTTCCCGGCCCCTGTTGGCGGCTATACCGAAACCATTCTGCGCATGATCGACGTGATCTTCGCCGCCGCTTCACAAGCCGCGCCTGACCGAGTGGTGGCCAACGCCTATGGCACGATTAACGCGCTCTCGATCTCGGGCAAACGGGCGAATGGGCAGCCTTGGGTAATGTTCAGCTTTTACGGCGGCGGACATGGCGGCTCGATTGAAAGCGATGGGTTAAACCACGGCAACGCGCCGATCTCCACCGCGACGATCCCGCCGATGGAAATCTTGGAAGCCGCCTATCCGGTGATGTTCAAACAATGGGCCCTGCGCCCCGACAGCGCAGGCGCAGGCCAGCATCGCGGCGGCATGGGTGCGACCTATGAGATCGAAGTGCTAGAAGAATCCGCCACGGCCTTTCTTTTCGGCGAACGCGGCCGCTTTGCCCCCAAAGGCGCTGCAGGCGGCGGCGAGGCTGCGATGAACCGATTTTCCTATGAACAGGACGATGGCTGGCACAACCCGCCGATGGCTTCGAAGATGGTGGGCATCAAGCTCAAGCGCGGCCAATCCGTGCGGCTCGATACCCCCGGCGGTGGCGGTTATGGCGAGGCCGCGAAACGAGACGCAGCAGCCGTTGCAAAAGATGTGGCGCGCGGCCTGACGAGCGCCGAGATAGCCACACAGACCTACGGCTTAGCTTGGAAGGACGCGACACCATGAGCAGCAGCAACCGAATGATCGGCGTCGATGTTGGCGGCACTTTCACAGATATCTTCGTACTCGATGAAGCCACCGGGATCGCCGAGGTTGCCAAGGTCCCAACCACGCGGCCAGACCAGTCTGGCGGTTTCTTGGGCGGCATTAATTCGCGGGTGTCAGACCTCTCCAGCGTTTCGGTCGTTGTGCATGGCACGACGGCAGGCACCAACGCTTTGCTGGAGCGCAAGGGCGCGAAGATCGGTGTCATCACCACCGAAGGGCTGCGCGATGTGCTGGAAATGCGCCGTCGCGACCGCCCCCGCACATGGGGACTGCGCGGCGAGTATACGCCCGTTGTTGATCGTGAGCGGCGCCTTGAAGTGACCGAGCGGACACTAGCAGACGGCACAATCCGCACCCCTGTCGATCTGGAAGCGGTCCGACAGGCGGCGCAGCGATTGATCGACGACGGCTGCCTCGCTTGTGCGATTCTTTTTGCCAACAGCTATGCCAATGCCGAAAACGAGCGTGCCGCCGTGCAAGCGGTGCGAGAGATGTGGCCCAATGCCCATGTCTCGGCGTCTGCCGAGATCCTGCCCGAAATTCGCGAGTTTGAACGGTTCTCAACCACCGCGTTGAACGCCTATCTGCAACCCGAGGTTTCGGGCTACCTCGCCCGGTTGGAAACGGCGTTGAAGGACGGTGGCTTTGGCGGCGAGTTCATGATCGTGCAGTCCAATGGCGGCGTCATGGATGTTGATACCGCCGCCCGCTTGCCCGTGCGCACCGCACTCTCCGGCCCCGCTGCCGGGGTCATCGCGGCGGGCTATATCGCCGAGGCCGCTGGGTTCCCGGATGTCATCACCGGCGACATGGGCGGCACGTCTTTTGACGTCTCGCTGATCGCCAAGGGCCAATCCATGCTGTCGCCACAGACATCAATCGATTTCGGCATGGTGGTCCGCTCGCCGATGATTGAGATCACCACCATCGGCGCGGGCGGCGGCTCCATCGCTTGGGTCGATAAGGGCGGCTTGCTCAACATCGGCCCGGAAAGCGCTGGCTCCACCCCTGGCCCGGTGGCCTACGGCCAAGGCAACACCCGCCCCACAGTGACCGACGCCAATGTCGTGCTGGGCCGGATCGACCCCGATAACCCGATCGGCGGCAAGTTGGACCGGCTCGACGTAGAGGCTGCCTCGGCCGCGATTCTTGAGCATGTGGGGAAGCCACTGAACCTCGACGCGCTGGCCGCGGCAGAGGCGATCCTGCGCGTGGCCAACAGCCGCATGGCGGGCGCACTGCGCCTTGTTTCCATCGAACGCGGGTTTGACCCGAAACAATTCGCCTTCATGCCCTTCGGCGGTGGCGGAGCCTTGCACGCAGGCGCGATGCTGGCCGAAGTTGGCCTCGCCCGCGCCATCGTGCCGCGCTATCCCGGTGTTACCTCGGCGATGGGCTGCGTGATTGCCGACATGCGCCAAGATTTCGTGCAGACGATCAATGCTGGTCTTGCGGGGATCGATCTGTCTGCGTTGACAGAATTCATGCAGGCTCATGTCGATAGCGGCAATACGACATTGGACGCTGCCCGCACACATTTCGAAGGACGCGACATCGAATTCATGCTCGATATGTCTTATCAAGGTCAAACACATACCGTGCCGGTGCCTTTGCCCGTCACTGTGAAGGGCGGGACCGTCACACCGCCGACAGAGGAGCAGATCGGCGAGGCTTTTGACACTGCCTACCGCGCCACCTATGGGCGATTGCTCAAGAACGGCACCCGCCGGGTCATCAACTTGCGCTCTGCCGTCACCGGGCGCCGCCCGCGTTTTAATCTGACCACCCTCGCCCCCCAAGGCGGCAGCATCGAGGCCGCCCACAAGGGCAGCCGTCAGGTCCATTTCGGGGACAGCTGGCACAAGACCGAGCTCTATGACCGTCTTGCGCTGCCCGTGGGGGCCGAGGTCCCCGGTCCGGCCATCCTTGAACAGCCCGACACCACCGTGCTGATTGAGCCGGGCTTGGTGGGCAAGGTGGACAGCTATGGCAACACATTGATCGAAAGGGTTTGAGCATGACACCATACAACACCGCCTTGCTGACCATCGACCTGCAAAACGATTTTCTGCACCCCGAAGGAGCTTATGGCCGTGCGGGTCAGGGTGCCGATGCAATCCTCGCCCTGCCGGACCGGATCGCGCCCCTTAAGTCCGCCCTGACGCAAGCCGGCGGCACCTATGTCTCGGCGCAGTTCACACTGGTGCCGGGGCGCGATGACGAGCCCTTGATCGCACCGCATCTGCGCGAATTGCGGCCCTTTCTTACCAAAGGCGACTTTGCCCCCGGCGGGTTTGGTCATGCGCTGGTCGACACGCTGGCCCCGGCGGATTTCACGGTGGAAAAGGTCGCCTATTCGGCGTTTTACCAGACTAGGCTGGAATACATCCTGCGCGCCATGAAGATCGACACGTTGATCATTGGCGGGATCGTCACCAACGGGGGCGTGGCCAGCACAGTGCGCGATGCGCATTTGCGGGATATCTACACGATCCTGCTGTCAGACGGATGCGCCGCGTTCAAAGACGACGTACACGAAGCCACGCTGACATCGCTCGGCTCCATCACCAAGGTGATGACCTGCGCTGAAGCCACTGCGATGATTGGAGCCGCGACATGACCCTGCGCAACCGTTTGACGAAAGAAGACATCCTGATCGCGCCGGGCGTATATGATGGGCTGACTGCGAGCCTCGCCACAGACGCGGGGTTTGAGGCGCTTTATCTGTCTGGTGCCGCCGTGGCCTATACCCGGCTTGGCCGCCCTGATATTGGCCTAACTACAGCGTCAGAAATGGCCGACACGATGGCGCTGATCGCTGACCGCACGGAGCTGCCTGTCATCATGGACGCGGACACTGGTTTCGGCAACGCACTGAACGCACGGCGTACGATGCAAAGCTATGAGCGCGCCGGGGCTGCGGCTTTGCAGGTCGAAGATCAAAGCTACCCCAAAAAATGCGGCCACCTGTCGGACAAATCGCTGATCCCCATGTCCGAAATGGTTGGCAAGATCGCCGGAATGGCCGATGCACGCCGGCACGACACGCTGATCGTCGCCCGGACGGACGCCATTGCCGTCGAAGGGTTCGAGGCCGCGATTGACCGCGCGGGCAACTACATTGACGCGGGCGCGGATGTGCTTTTCATCGAAGCGCCGCGCAACAGTGATGAGCTTGGCAAGATTGCACAGACCTACAAAGGCCGGGTCCCGCTGCTGGCAAATATGGTCGAAGGCGGGGCAACGCCAATCTCCTCGGCCACGGATTTGCAGACGATGGGTTTTGACATCGTGATCTTTCCCGGTGGTATCGTGCGCGCTTTGGCCCGGACGGCACAAGACTACTATGCCAGCCTGCACCAGGCGGGCAGCAACAAGCCTTTTGCGGATCGAATGCATGATTTCGATGGGCTGAATGACGCCATCGGCACCAATGACATGCTCGCAATGGGTAAGCGGTTCGATGGCAACAGCTGATATCGCATCCCCGCCTGTGGCATTCGATCTAACGGTCGAAACGCTGATCATCGGGGCCGGGGCTTGCGGCATGGTCGCCGCGCTGGCCGCGCATGAGGCTGGGCAAAACGTGCTGCTGGTTGAGGCCGATCCCGTTCCTTCCGGCTCCACAGCCCTGAGCGCAGGGCTGATTCCGGCGGCGGGCACAAGGTTTCAAGCCGAGGCCGGGATCGACGACACGCCCGCGCTTTTCGCGCAGGACATTCAGACCAAAGCCAAGGATGAAAACGACCCCGATCTGGTTGTGGCCCTCGCGGCCCAAGCGGGCACAGTGATTGAATGGCTGGCGGACAGCCACGCGTTGCCGTTTTCCGTGGTTCACGATTTTGACTACCCTGGACACAGCCGCCGCCGCATGCACGGGTTACCGCAGCGGGCGGGACGCGAGTTGCTCGACGCCCTGCGCAGTCGGATAGAAGCGCTGGACATTCCACTGATCTGCAACCGCCGCGCGGCCCGTCTTTTCGCCCAAGACGACATTATCAGAGGTGCGGAACTGGCTCTCCCCGATGGCAGCGTCGAGACTGTCGGCTGCGGGCGGCTGATTCTTGCCTGCAATGGCTTTGGCGGCAATCCCAAGATGGTCGCGCAGCACATGCCCAAGATCGCCGAGGCTGTCTGGTTCGGGCATGATGGCAACCGGGGCGAGGCCGTCAACTGGGGCCATGCGCTTGGCGCGGCGACCCGCCATCTGGGCGCCTACCAAGGGCATGGCAACGTCGCCCATCCACATGGCATTCTGATCACATGGGCGACGATCACCGAAGGCGGGTTTCAGGTGAACGCGAAGGGCGCGCGTTTCTGGAATGAAAGCCAAGGCTACTCCGAAGCGGCGCGGGCTGTGCTTGCCCAGCCCGAAGGCTTCGCTTGGACCATTTTTGATGGCCGGATCGCCGCAATTGCCCGGCAGTTTGAGGATTTCAAACAGGCCGAACAACAAGGTGCGGTTGTCGAGGCTGAGACTGTGGCGGCTTTGGCAGAGCGCCTCGGCCTGCCCAGCGAAGCCTTGCAGCAGAGTTTCGACGCTCGCCACCAAGAGGGGCCTGACGCCTTTGGGAGGTCGTGGCAGTCTACCCCCCTGACCCCACCTTATCATGCCGTGAAAGTCACGGGCGCGTTGTTCCACACCCAAGGGGGGCTTGAAGTGGAGCCGAATACGGCTCAAGTCCGAAAACCTCAGGGCGACCGTTTCCCCAACCTCTTTGCGGCTGGCGGCGCAGCCTGCGGGGTATCTGGGACGGGAGACAGCGGCTATCTGTCAGGCAATGGCCTACTGGCTGCAACGGTGCTGGGCTATATCGCAGGGCGCGGCTAAGAAGCGCGTGCTTGCGGGGCTAGCCCCCTAACCCAATCTTATCATCGCCGGTGACGCGCGCGGTCCAAACCTCGGTCGAGGCGCCAAAATTGCGGTCGAACTCCATGTGATGTTCATAGGTGTCGGGCCGATAAAGCCCGCTGATATGTTCCACCACTTGACCCGCCGCGTCGAACACCCGTCTGCGCACTGACAACAACGGCTCGCCCTGCTCAACCTGCAACAAGCCTGCCACCTCGGGCGAGGCGAGTTTAGCACTGATCGACTGCTGCGCCCGTTTGACCGAATGCCCCGCGCGCTCAATCAAGGCGAGCAAAGGCACCCTGCGCATTTCGTCAACGGTGAAACTGCGCCCGATCTCTTCGGGCAGCCATGTGGTGAGGTGGCTGAACGGTGCCCCGTCAAGGCTGCGTACCCGCACCGCACGTTGCATAACCGTGCCCTCGGGCATCGCCATCATGCGACATATATCAGGCGGGGCGACAACAAAGGCCGAATCGATCAGTACCACATCCGTCTCAAGTCCCAGAGCGAGCAGATTTTCAATGTTCCCCGACAAGCTCGCTGCCACCGGAGAAGGTGTTGCGCCGCCAGCGCGGGCGAAGGTGCCCCGCCCCCTCTGGCGTTGGACCATCCCCTCTTCGGTCAAGCGAGCCATCGCGGTGCGGATCGTAATGCGCGAAACGTTAAAGCGTTCGGCAAGCCCAAGCTCACCCTGAAGCGGCTCACTGTCTGAATATAGGCCGTCGTTAATCTCTTGTTTCAGAATCAGATAAACCCGGTGGTGCTTTGGCCATAGGCTGCGGCCACTGTCCCCCGCAACTTTCGCGGCCTCGTCGTGCTGCGCCATGTGGCTCTCCAAATTCGATTTCTAAGCGAATATCGTAGCAGGTTAATCAGCCTATTGGCACGCGCCAAGGCAAATGTTTCATTGACAGGACATTTGGAGAGGTTAGCCTCTGCCAGGTCAAGCTAATATGACAGATCTGAGTCTCGGGAGGACATAATGCTAAATCTATTCGGCCGTTCGCGCCGTCGCTTCATCGCAAGCACAGTCGCCACTTTGGGTGCTGCGGGGGTTCTGGTTGGCAGCGGGCCAGCCCAAGCTGCCGAGGATTGGCCTTCGGACCCGATCACCATTGTTGTGCCTTTTAAAGCAGGCGGCTCCGCTGACCGTATGGCGCGCACATTGGCCGAGCCAATGGGAGCCGAGCTTGGGGTTCCTGTCGTCGTTGAAAACCGCCCCGGCGGTGCTGGCGGTTTGGGCGCGACATACGTCAGCCAGCAGCCCGCTGATGGCAACACGCTTTTGCTCATGCAGGCGACACCCTACCTTGCCAATGCCATCCTCGTCGGCGGCGCCCCGGTCAAATGGGAAGAGTTCAGCTTTCTGAACGCCCAATGGAACGACTACGCCATTTGGGCCGTCCACAAAGACAGCCCCTATGAGAGCTTTGATCAGTTGATCGAAGCGATGAAAGAGCCTGGCAAGGTTTCATCTGGCATCATCTATGGCAACGGGGGACATCTGCAGACCATTCTGGCAATGCAGACGCTGGACATTCCCGAAGATAACGTCCGTTTCGTGACCTATGACGGCGGCGCGCCCTTGCGCACAGCGCTGGCGGGCAATCAGGTTGATTTCGAAGTGCTCGCCGCCCGTGGCGCGGCCTCCATCATGGACAACCTTCGCGTGCTGGCCGTCGTTAATGACAACGCACCGCAAGATGCCGAAGCCCCCTCATTGAACGACGCTCTGGTCAATCTGGGTGCCGAAGCGCAGCCCGTTATCGGCGGCAACATCACCGGACTGATCGTACCCGCCGCGCTCAAGACTGAGCATCCAGACCGCTATGAAACCCTGGTCGCCGCCTATGAAGCAGTCGTGTCAAGCGAGGATTACAAAGCGGCCGCCAAAGAAGCCGGTGTCGGTTCTGATTGGGTTGGTCCAGAGGACAGCCAGAAAATGGTTGATGACGCCTACGAAGCGCTCTCTGCGCTTAGCGACGTGATTAAGTAAGAACACTGATCCGATGTCCCGAGGGCACCTTGGGGCATCGGCCCGCACTGCGCCTTTGCAGCCCGCATCCCAAGCACATCCACGAGGTTCGACATCATGACGCCCAAAGACCATAGCGCATTGGACCCTGCCAGCGGGCGCCGCAATTGGGGGGCGTTGGCCTTTGCCGGTGTTCTTGCCGCTGCGGTTCTGATCTTTGCATGGACGGTGGTTTCCGAAGCGCGCCGGACGACGGATTGGCTGCTCATCGCGCCCGGTGCCATCATCACGGCCTTGGCCTTTCTCTGGGCCGGGGTCACAGATTTTCGGACCAAGGAAAAGATGACGGCCCTCGCGGAAACCGCGCGCGGCGAAGCGGCCCGTCCTGTGATCCTCATTGGCCTGACCTGCGCCTTTGCGCTTGCGGTGCCCTTTGTCGGCTTCGATCTTGGCACCGCTGTCTTTATCCTGCTCTGCCTGCTGATTCAGGGCGAACGCACATGGTGGAAACTCGCCCTCGCGTCAATCGGCGGGGCCGCGCTGATGACGTGGACCTTTACCGAGCTGTTGATGGTCCGTCTGCCGGTCCTGTTTCTATAAGCGCCGCCCCCCCTACGACCGTGATGAAAGCATCTGTCCCATGATCGACCTTACCGCATTCACCTCTGCGCTTGGCCTGCTGAGCAGCGATCCGATGGCATGGCTGGTGGTCATTCCCGGCTTGTTCATCGGTCTTATTTTCGGTGCGATCCCGGGCCTGTCCATCTCTATCGCGATGGCGGTGTTCCTGCCTGCCACGCTCTATATGGATTTCCTGCCCGCGATCTTGTTCCTCACGGCGATCTTTACCGGAGGTGGTTTCGGCGGTGCGGTGCCCGCCATCCTGATGAATATTCCCGGCACCTCAAGTGCGGTCGCCACGGCGTTTGACGGCTACCCGATGGCGCGGGCTGGCCTGCACGGCGAAGCACTCGGCACCGGCTTGCTGGCTTCGGCTCTTGGCACGCTTTTCGGCTATCTGATCTTGCTGTTCATCGTGAGCCCGGTGGCAACGCTTGTGCTGATGTTAGGGCCGACTGAGATGCTGGTTGTCGCGATCTGGGGCCTGCTTTTGATCGCCGTACTCAATGACACCATCATCGCCAAGGGGATTGCCGCCGGGGTTCTTGGCATCCTGATTAGCACAGTCGGGTATTCCGACACCGGAATGATGCGCGGCACCTTTGGCAGCATGTACCTGCTCGACGGCATCCCAGCCATTCCTGCGCTTATCGGACTTTTTGCGGCTTCCGAGTTGATCAACATGTCCGGGCGGGGGGACTATCTCGTTGATGATCGTGAACTGCGCCGCATCCGGCTCTTGCCCATCCTTAAAGGTGTCAAAGACGGATTGAAGGGCTGGCCTCAGGTCTTGCGCGGCTCAACCATTGGGACCGTGATCGGCATTATTCCCGGCGTAGGCGCGAGCGTGGCGAACCTTGCTTCCTACGCTGCGGCAAAACGACTGTCGAAAAATCCGCAGAGCTTTGGTAATGGCAACCCCGATGGTGTCATTGCGTCCGAAGCCGCTAATTCTTCGTCCGAAGGGGGCGGTATGGTCACCCTCTTAGCCCTTGGCTTGCCCGGCGGCGCAGGGACGGCGATCCTGCTCGGCGCGTTTGCGATGCACAATGTCACCGGCGGACCTCGGTTCATCTCGCAAAGCACGGACATCGTCTATGCGCTCATTCTGGGCAATATCGTACAGGCGATCCTTCTGCTCGGGGCCGGGCTGATCTTTGTTTTCGGGGCCAGCTATATCGTAAAGGTTCGGCTGAGCTATCTGATCCCCTTCGTGCTGGCCGTCTCGATGATGGGCGCCTTCGCCATCACCGGATCAATGGTCGGCCCGCTGACCGTCGCGGGTGCGGGCGCTTTGGGCTGGACGATGCGGCGCTATGGGTATCCTGTGACCGCAACCGTTGTGGGCCTGCTGATCGGCCCGATGGCCGAGGGCGAGTTGACGCGAAGCTGGCAGATTTCGGGCGGCGACCCGGCGTTCTTGCTAGAGCGCCCAATTACCTTGATCATGCTTAGTCTGCTTATTTTGATGCTTGGCGTTGTGCTAATTGGCCGCAACGTCCATGCGAACGACAGCAAGTTTGGCGCATCATGAACGTCGTCTTCCCCATCTGAATAGCCGCCGGGGGCCGCGGATTGAAACAAACGGCGTCTAAAACAGATTGAACCTGACCTTTGTCAAGTTACAGATGCAATCGATGCCATCGTTGCGGCAGACGAAGATCTCTCTGCACGCGCAGAAATCCTCACGAGCAATCCGGGCATCGCTAAGGTCACAGCCTGGGCAATTCTGACTGACATGCCGAAGCTCGGAGACCTGACAGGCAAACAGGCGGCGTCGTTCGCGGGTCTGGCACCCATATCGAGGCAATCAGGAAAGTGGCAAGGAAAGGAACGCATCCAGGGCGGTCGCGCCAGCGTCAGGCGTGCCGTCTATTTGCCAGCGGTTGTTGCAACACGTTTCAGCCCAGACATGAAGGCGAAATACGAACTTCTAATATCAAATGGGAAATGCAAGAAGCTGGCGATTACAGCCGTCATGCGAAAGCTGATTGTCACGGCCAACGCACTGCTTCGGGATCGGAGAAAATGGACGCAAAACCCGGCTTGACCAATACGGATACTCATCGCTGCAAACAGCGACTGTCGGGCAGTGGTCGAACGAATTTGGCGGCGGGAGGGGCTGAAGGTCCCACAAAAGCAACCCAAGAAGGGCCGGCGCTGGCTGAACGACGGATCTTGCGTAGGCTACGGCCAGAACGGCCGAACCACGTCTGGTCCTATGACTTCGTCCAGGACCGGACCCACGACGGTCGGAGATTCCGCACACTCAACATCATAGACGAGTTCACTAAGGAGGCGCTGGTGATCCTGGTGAAACGCAGACTTAATTCAACGGACGTGGTCGATGCCTTGACTGATTTGTTCATTCTACGCGGCGGGCCCGCATTCATAAGGTCGGATAACGTCCTATGTCGGGAACTTTCGGCTGTTTAGGTCAGCAGGTCATGGGGCATCCGGCAAACCGGATGCACTACAATCCTTGCCCAGACGGGCTCTGCCGTCAAGAAATGATCTCTTCCATAGCAAACACAGGGTACGCGCGATGGCGGCCCTCACCGTCCTTAATACGGGATCCAAATCCCAAGCAGAAGGCCCGAACATTATCTACGAGGTCAGCGGACTGCCTCCACGGCTCATCAGAGAGAGGTCCTTCCGCCTGGGCTCACCCCCTCAAAGAAGGGGCGATAGGGTGCGCCGTGTTTGACTACGGCGTGTACGGTTCGCGCCATCTTCGCTGCGATTGCGGTGTAGGCCTTGCGACGCAGATGGGCATTGTGTCGGTCTTTGGAGATGTAGCGCTCGAACTTGTCGCGGAATCTGTTGGTCCGCTTCAGTACTGCGGTCTGGCCGGCCATCCAGAGTGTGCGGCGCAACCGGGCATTGCCGTACTTTGAGATACGGCTCTGGCCGCGGAACATCCCCGACTGCACGGTGGCGAGGTCCATGCCACAGAACTTCAGGGACTGCCGGTGATGGCGAAACCGACGCAGGTCACCGGCCTCGGCTAGGATGGTCATGGCGTTGATCGGGCCGATTCCGGGTATGGTCGTCAGCAGCTGCTAATCGGGGAGGTCCGAAAGTAATTCGACGGCCCGCGCCTCAATGATATCGCGCTGTCGGATCAGGCTTCTGCTTTCAGCCAACACCAAGCGGAACATGCGGACAGCGTCAGAATCCGGCTGAACTGGCAAGCCCACCGAGCTAACGGCCGTGGCATAAATATCTGAAAGCAAAAGCTCTTTGGACACTTTACGTCCAACCACTTTCCAGGCATCGGCAATGAATGCCTCCCGGCTCATCGCCGTGATCATATGCGGGGTTGAATACTTCTCGAGGAAGGCCAGGAACCAGTCGGTTCTCGAATTCCGATGAAATCGTTCGGCTTCGGGGAAGTAGAGCGGCAGATAATGTGTCAGGATACGATGCCACAGCTCGGTCTTCGAGCGGGAGATGATCTCATGGGTCTTCGACAGTTCCTGGATGTCGGCGGTCCCGGTCACCAACGGATCGTGAAAGAACTGAACCGCGCCGATCTCCAGCATGTGCAGGATAACCTGGCGTCTTTAGGATCGTTCTTATCCCAGCTGTTGTGGAGAGCTTCTCCCGTTCGCGCCAGACCGACGGAAGACACAAGCTTCAACTCGAACCCGGCCTGTCCGAGATGGTGAGCAAGACACGGTGATAATTGCCGGTCGCTTCAAACCCGATCCGCACCGGCGAGTCATAGCTGGCGAGATTTATGGCTAAGCGCTGGAAATCTTCCAGCGTGTTCATGATCGTCATACGGCGGCGACGCTTCTTGCCGGAAATGCTGATCAGCACCTCATGTCGATGCTTGGATATGTCGATGGCGACCAATACGGTCGAAAGGGTAGCATAGGTAGCGGTCATAGCCGGTCTCCTCAGCAGTGTGGCTATGCAAAACCACTGTTGAGACCTGAGACCCGGTTATGGCCACCCGCTGCGCAATTTAAGGGCTGCGCAGGCGGCCATAACCTCTCAACGGCGCTTCTTCCCGAGGTGCTATGGCGCGGAGTTTATCGCCAAGAAGGTCCGGGCCTGGATCGGGGCTGTCGGCGCGAAGACGGCATACATCGCCCCAGTTCACCTTGGGAAAATGGCTATTGCGAGAGCTTCAATTCCCGTTTCCTGGATGAGCTGCTCAACGGCGAGGTATTCACCACATTGCGCGAAGCTGAAATCCTGATCGAACGGTGGCGTCGCCACTACAACACACTCAGGCCGCACAGCGCCTTGGGCTATCGACCGCCTGCGCCCAAAAGCTTTGTCCCGATAGACCAAAGGCCGACCATGCGCTAACATTCAAACTGGACCACCCGATGGGGGCACTCCACATAGACCTGTCGGGTTCGAGCAAAGCATTTGCGATTTTGCTCAGTCGCAACATGCCAAGTGGCATACATAAATGCAGCAGCTGCATCAGAAGTTAGGTTGGATTTTGGCAGTTGCATGAAGCTATATACTGCCGATTATTCCGCTTTGGCGACTACTTGGAAAGGCGATGCCCGTTCCTCAACACTTAAACATTCCGATCATCGCGCTAAGCGGTGTGCTTTAGCGATAGGCTTGGCGCAAACTTGGCTGGCCTGATCGCCGTGAATGTGTTCTTGAAATGCACTGGGGCGGGGCAAATAATCACGATCCGGCAAGTGAAATATTCAACAATATTCTTGAATAGGATCACCGGTTATTCAAGCGGATCATTGGGTCCATGATGGGCTTAAAGGCCTTCCCCGCTGTCGCCGCTAACATTGCTGGGATCGCGGTCGCTCACATGATCCGAAAAAATTCCCGATTAACGGCATATCGGCCTTCCAGAAATTTGCAGCATAGTCATGTCCGCAAGGTTTCATTCTCAAGTCTGACAAGAATTAGCGACCATTCCGATTGTACGGCTAGCCAGAGATCGCGTAGACCGATCCGTTGTTCAGGACCTTGAACATGTCGACCTTCCTGCCATCCCAGTGGTAGGTGATGTGGTGCCCTTGCACAGGGGCGGAGACGACATCCGGATAAAAACTCGCGAAACATGTGCCGCCAGGGTTACGGACGGACGGGTAGACGATACCGTTCGCGCCGTCGGCTCGCCGTTCTCGCGCGAAGGCTTGCGACCGGACGTAGTCGTGCGGGTCGAGAAGGTCGTCAAACCCTTTTCGGATGTTGGTGAGGACTGCGTCGAGTTTCCCTATCAGCTCGCGTTTGTCGGCAATCCACCCCGGTGCTTCGTCGGTCGCGGCGCAAAAAATCTGGGTGTGATAGACTGTCTCGAAGAGCGCCGTCTCGAAACTTTCCGCCCCATAGAAGGCACCAAAGGTGCCGTCGTGGAACCGCCCTTGATGATCGGGGCTCACGTGAACGAATGGCGCCATCAGGTAGGACGCTCCTGGGCCACCCACACGTCGCTCCTCCGGGACGAGATCCAGGTTTCCGATCGTTTGGGCGAGCCTGGGATTGGTCTTGCTCTCACCTGAGCCGAGCAGCAACCAGTCCGCAGGGTCGGCGATATCCTCGAAGAGATCGATCGGTGGGTGGGCCGAGTTTATCAGGCGGTAATATTTGTCCCAGGTGACCCTGGTCCCGGGCTCTGTCACCGAGGCCCCCGCATCGCATCAAGGTAACGTCTGACCCGCATGATGTCGGTGATCTGTCCGTTGAGCATGACCTCTAAAGCTGTCGCGCCGCCGAATGCGGTATTTGAGCGCTTGATCCAGCCGTACCCTCGCGCCGGTTCCTTGAAGAGCAGCCGAAGCGCCTTGTGTATTCCCATCACGTTCGAAAGGCGTGCGGCGGTATCGATCCCGGCACGGCCGAGTTCCCCTACTTTCCAGCGTCGGAAGGTCCGCACGGAGATATCGCCCATGAGCACGGAGGCCTGCTCATCGGTCAGGCCCCAAAACTCTGCGAGTTTGATAAAGGCGCGCTGCATGGCCTGCACTTCTTCATCGGAGAATTGCGGTGCAGGCGCGGCGACGTGCGGTTCGATCCGTCTGAGTTCAGGCATCTCGTCCTCCTTTTGGCATATGGCATATATAGGATAATTTACTGACATTTGTCAATATCAGGTTTTACGCCAAGCGCTTTGCGAGGCGCGGGCTAAGGTGCGATAAGCTGCTGTTTTCTAACAAGAGTCTCACTTGAGGGTTGCGCGCGCCTGCTACAGTAAAATACCTTATAGTCTAAATATGGTAAAAAAGGTACGCCCTCGATAAGCGCATCGAGCTGAGATTACGCGGAGGCGTGTTCTCCGGGCTCGTCCTGTCGGCCTTGCCAACCGGTGCGCAAATGCACTCTGAGTGACATTTCTATATGGGCCTGCGCCGCGGCCTCTGCGGCTTCCGGATCGCGGTCACGTATCGCATCCAATATGCGCAGATGTTCCTGGTGCAGGTCTGCCACCCGGTCTTCCGGAATGTATTTCACCCCCTTAAGCAAGGCCATTTCATCGGAAATTGCCGCGATCGAGCGCAGCAAGAACCGGTTGTGGGCGGCGGAATAGATCGCCCTGTGAAACTCCCAATTGATCTGGTTGATGACGCGGGGGTCTTTCTCCACGGCCACGCTCTTGGCCAATATCCGGTCCATTTCGGCGATCTCTGCAGTCGATGCGTGCTGGGCTGCGAAACGCGCGGCAATACCTTCAAGCTGCTGGCGCAGCTGGTAGAGCTCCACCACTTCGTGCCGGTCCAACTCGGCCACTACGGCCCCCCGCTGGGGCTCCATCGTGACGCGTCTTTCGGATTGCAACCGCCGCAGGGCTTCGCGCACGGGGGTTCGGCTGACGCCCAGCTCCGCCGACACGACAGATTCCCTGATCCGGTCTCCGGGGTTATAGACACCGTCTCGTATCCAGGCGGAAAGCGACTGATAGACGTTTTCGGCCAGAGACGGCGCTGTATCCTCGCCGCGCGCGGCGCGCGGTGCCTTATGTGAAGTTTTTGTCACGCAGTGTTTTCCCTAAATCTGACCCTTTGGATCATACCGCTCCGAGGCCAAATAACAAAACTTGTTTGTTTGTGCACATGATTGTACACATTCAAGAACACTTGTCGGTTTTAGACGAAGAAACGACTCAACAGGAGGGAAGATGTTGAAACACACTTTTAAGAAAATCGCTGCGGCAGTAGGGCTTGTAGCCCTTGGTGGCACCGCACTTTCAGCGGCGGAATATCCTGAAAAACCGATCACATTGATCGTCGCATATTCGCCCGGCGGTGGCACGGATACCGCTGCGCGCACCGTGGCCAAATACGTTGAGCAGCATCTGGGCCAGCGTCTGGTTGTCGAAAACAAAGCTGGTGCTGGCGGTCAGATCGGGTTCTCGGCCTTGGCCAAGGCAAACGCCGATGGCTACGAAATCGGTTTCATCAATGTGCCGTCCATCCAGTTGGTTAAACAACTGCGTGACAACGTACCCTACGAGATGTCGGACTTTGCGCCCATCGCAAATATTCAGCTTGATCCGGTGGTTGTGGCCGTGAACGTCGACAGCCCCTATCAATCTCTAGGCGAGCTACTTGACGCAGCGAAGGCCGATCCGGGAGTGCTTAATATTGGCGCAGACGGTCCACAGTCTAACAATCAGCTACAGCTTATTGTGGCCGAAGATGCGCTGGATGTAAATTTTAACTTTATTGCATTCGATGGCTCCGGCCCCGCGATTAAGGCAACCATGGGTGGTGAACTTGCGGCCTCCCTGCCCTCCGCCAGCTCAGCTGGGTCGCATGTTGACGCCGGACGTCTGCGCATTCTGGGGGTCTTTGCGGATGAGCGCAGCCCGCTCTTCCCCGATGTGCCCACAGTCAGCGAAGCCATTGGCACCAAAGTGCCTTCGGTCGGTGCCTCCCTGCGTGGCATCGCAGCACCCGTTGGCATTGCGCCCGAGCATAAGGCCCGGCTTGAACAGGCGTTTGCCGATGTGATGGCCGATCCTGAATTTATTGCTCATGCCGAAACCGCCGGCTTGCCGCTCAAGTATATGGATGCCGCTGCTTTCGAGGCCTATCTGCAAGAGGCTGACGCTGCTTTGGGCAAGTATATCGACCTGATGAAATAATCCGAACAAATCTACAGGAAGAGCCACCATGACAACCCGCACTCGTGATCTAATATTTGCTTCCATCGCCCTTGTGCTGGCGCTCGCAATTGCGATCACGGCGTTCGGCTATCCGGTCGGCTCTTCCTACTTCCCGCGCACGCTGGCTGTTCTGATGGGCGTGCTGGCGGCTTTTTTCGGCACGCGCACCCTGCTTGCCCCCGGCGATGATGCAACCCGCGTTCCGCCGTTGAACCTGACAGCGCTGATCGCGGCGTTTGGTGGCATTGCTGCCTATGTCGTGGTGCTGCAGTTGCTGGGATACGAAATTGCCACATACCTGTTTCTGTTTCTGCTGATGTTCTGGCTGGGCGCTGTCGGCTGGCTGAAATCTCTGATCCTCGCGGTTGCATTTACTGCGCTGCTGAACGTGATCTTCTTTGTTCTGCTGGGCGTCCCACGCCCTGATGGCCTCGTATTCTGATCCCCCCAAAGGACGCCGATAATGTTTGATAATATGCTTTTGGGCCTTCATGCGCTTGCCGACCCTGCCCTGCTTTTGGCGGTATTGATCGGTGTCGTTGGCGGCGTTGTGATTGGCGCGCTTCCCGGGCTGACCAGTACGATGGGTGTGGCGTTGCTGATCCCGGTGACTTTTTCACTGCCACCGCAAGTCGGGCTTGCGATGCTGGGCGGGATCTATTGTGCCTCCACTTATTCAGGTGCCATCAGCGCCATCTTGCTAAACATCCCCGGCACGTCGGCCTCTGTTGCCACCATGCTTGACGGCCACCCAATGGCCAAGAGCGGGGAACCAGGGCGCGCCATTTCGCTTGCTACATTCGCGTCCTGTATCGGCGGGATGGTGAGTGTCATCGCGCTGCTGTTTCTGGCCCCGCAACTGGCGGAATTCTCGCTTCGTTTCGGGTCCCCGGAGTATTTTCTGCTGGCTGTTTTCGGAATTACGGTCATCGCTTCCATGTCAGCGGGTGCCATGGAAAAGGGACTAATTGCCGGAGCTCTCGGCCTAATCCTAAGCACTGTTGGAACGCATCCGCTGACAGGCACCATGCGCTTTACCGGCGGTGTGCCAACGCTTTTTGACGGCATCCCGCTCGTCGTGTCGCTGATCGGCCTGTATTCAATTCCCGAAGTGATTGATCTTATAGACCGCGCAAAGGGCACGCAGTCAGGTGCGGCAGGCGTCGATAAAACCAGCCCCTTCGGCACCTTGCGCGAACTCGGTCGGCAAAAATTTAACCTGTTGCGCTCCAGCTTGATCGGGATTGTGGTTGGCATCATCCCGGGCGTGGGCTGTAGCGTCGGTGGCTTTCTCGCTTATGATGCCGCCAAAAAGGGGTCAAAAACGCCCGAGCGGTTCGGCAAAGGCGCGTCAGAAGGGCTGGTCGCAAGCGAAACCGGCAACAACGCTGTCACTGGTGGCACGCTGATTCCCCTGCTGACGCTGGGGATCCCGGGCAATCCGGTCACGGCGGTTCTGCTGGGCGGCATAATGATCCACGGTCTGCGTCCCGGGCCTGAGCTTTTTACTACCAATGCTGATGTGACTTATGGCTTTATCTTCAGCCTGTTTCTGTCGAACCTGCTGTTCGTACCAGTGGGGCTCCTGCTGGCGCGCTACGGACTACGCGTTGTCCAGGTGCCTGCGGGTATTCTTGCGCCCCTGATCTTGTCCCTTGCGGTGATCGGCGCCTATTCGCTGCGCTCCTCCGTGGATGACATCTGGATTATGCTTGCCATCGGCGCCCTTGGCTGGGGCATGGCCGCGCTCGCGGTGCCGCGCGCCCCTCTGGTGCTGGGCCTCGTGCTGGGCACCCTGGCCGAAGGCGAACTGGCCCGCTCGTTGGCCTTGGTACGCGGTGATCTGGGTGCTTTCGCTGTGCAGCTGGTCACTCGTCCGGTGGCATTGGTCATCCTTGTACTGTGCGTTTCGGCCATCATCCACGGGATTATCCAGCACCGCCGCAATTCCAAAATGCTTGAATAACCTAACACCCTAACTTCCGGAGAAATCCATGTCTGCCATTCAATCTTCCCCTGCCCCCATTCGCAAAGTTGGGAAGGGAGAGAAACATCATTTTTTTGGCTACTACAACAAGAGCAATTGGGACCGGTCGGGCGAGAAAATTCTTGCGCAGGCGGTGCCTTGGGCAAACAACGATCTGTCGGCGACCAATGTCGCACAGGTCGGATACTTTGATCTGATGGATGGCGACCGTTTCCATGCGATCGGCGAAACTACCGCGTGGAATTGGCAAATGGGGAGCCAGTTGCAATGGCTGCCGGGCCTGCCGGGCAAAAAGGTGATCTATAATATCCGAGATGCGAACTCACAGGGGCACTACCCTGGCTTTGCCGCCCGGATTGTCGACATCGTGACGGGCGACGAACAGACACTGCCCGACCCGGTCTACTCGGTCGCCCCCGACAGCAGCTTTGCCATCTGTGTCGACTACCGCCGTTTCAACCTGACCCATCCCACCATCGGCTATCACGAAGGTCCGGCACCCACCGACCTGCCTTTGGCCCCCGATGACGATGGGATATTTCATATGACGTTGCCCGGCGGCGCGATGAAGCTCGTGCTGAGCCTGCAGGAGTTGCGTAAATTCCAGCCGGTTCCTTCGATGGAGGGGGCCGTCCACTGGATGACGCATCTGGAAATCAATGGTGCGTCAGACCGCGTGCTGTTCATCCACCGCTGGACCCAACGGGTCGAGGATGAAACATGCTTTTTGCACCGGTTGTTCAGCATGGCTCCCGACGGGAGCAATCTGACGTTGCTGGAATGCACCGACCATCCCATTCCGCATCTTGACCAGGACCACGATCCCGACCGGCTGGATACCTTTGATTATGAAAAGTCAGAATACCAGATTTCTCACCCGATCTGGCGTGATGACCGGCATATTATGGTGTGGGGCCCCAACGCGGGCGAAATCCACTATCAGCTTTATAATGTTGACACCGGGCAAGCGCAGGCTGTCGGAACGGACGTATTGACCGAAAATGGCCATATGACTTACTCGCCCGACGGCAAGTGGATGGTTTCTGACACCTATCCTGACAAGAAAACGAACATTCGGATGCTGTTTCTCTACCACCTCGAAAGCGGTAAGCGCTACGATGTGGCCGCCCTTGCCACCGATCCTGATCTGGGCAAAGAAAATCGGTGTGATTTGCACCCTCGCTGGCACCCCGATGGCACGGCGGTTTGCATGGACTCCATCCATGAAGGAGAGCGGCAGCTATACATCGTCGATGTCAGTGCGCTTACCGGGGCTGAATTTCGCAACATTTGACGGAGCAAGCTTGGAATGAAAACGGCACGACGACCGGCTGAGACCGGTTGTTCAGACGGATGGCCGTCAGGGGCTAAAGCGATGTTTTTCCTTTAACGCCGTCAATGTTGCTGGTGGTCGGTGTGGTGTCCTGTAGCCGGGGTTACGTTTTTAACTGCTGTTCCAGAAAGTCAAAAACCACCCGGAACCGGGCATTCTCCCTGATTTCGGGAACCGCCGTTAGCCAAATTTCCTTGTGCAGCCGCGCATTCGGCAGACAGGGAACCAGGGCCCTATCGGAATTCCCGATCCGGTTGACCACCGGGCCAATTCCCATGCCAGCGTGAATGGTCTGCTGCACTGCAAGCAGGCTATTGGACAAAAATACATGCCGGTCAGCCGAGAACAGCTTGTCGGTCAAGACCGCGGTGGGGGTGATTCCCAACAGCCCTACGGCGCGATGTCGCCGTGCCTCTTCCTCGGTGCGCGGCAGCCCATAACGGTCCGCATAGTTGCGCGATGCGAACAGCGAGATATCGAGATGACCCACCTGTTTGGTGATCAGATCCGGCTGGACAGGCCGCAGCAGCCGAATGGCAATATGGGCTTCACGGCTGAGCAGGTTGATCATTGCGTTGTCGATGACCAGTTCAACGCGAATATTGGGATAGGCCTCGTAGAACTCTCCCATTAGCGGAGCCAACCATTGAATACCAAGCGTTTCTGTCACAGTGATCCGCACAGCGCCTTTCAGCGCGACGTCACTGTGGTGCAGTTTCCGCTCCATCTGCTCTAAGTGTTCTTGCACCTTTTGCAGTGTTTCGAGCATCTGTTCGCCCGCGGGTGTGGGTGACAGACCAGCTGGCGTTCGGGCCATGAGTTGCACGCCCATTTCGGCTTCTAGCTGGCTTAAACGTCGGCTTAATGTCGGTTGGGTCTGCCCAAGTTGGCGCGCAGCGGCGGTGATGCTGCCAGCTTCAGCGATCGTCAGAAAATCAAGGTATCCATTCCATTTGGCCATGCAGAATATCTATGCCCCCCATGCGAAATCAAACAGTACCATACAGTAATGCACCGTCATAGGCTTTTCCCGACGGGGGGAGCTCGTCATTAGCGGAGGAAATGATATGATGAAAAGAACCATGCTTTTGGGCGGTGCGCTTGCCGCTTTTGCGGGCCCGTCTCTTGCCGAAGGGCTACCGGGCCAGATGAAATGGATGGCCTATCCGACCGACAGTTCCGGCTACGCTCAAGCCATCGCGGTGGGCAATATGCTTAAGGAAAAAGAGGGAACACGCGTGGCCGTTCTGCCGGGTCAGAACGATGTCGCCCGCCTGACCCCGCTCAAGAAGGGGGCGGCGGGCTACTGCATGTGCGGTGTTGCGGCCTATTTTAGCACCGAAGGCGTCATTGAATTTGCCGCTGAAGAGTGGGGACCACAACCGCTTCGCATGATTTTGGCCAAGATTGACGGCTCTGGCGTTGGCTTCGCAACACGTGGCGACGCGGGCATTGAGACTGCTGCCGATCTGCGCGGCAAACGTGTTCCCACTGTGCGCGCAGCGGCATCATTAAATGTACCGCTGAATTCCGTGCTGGCCTTTGGCGACCTGACCCGCGACGATGTGGAAACGGTCGAATACTCCGGCTTTTCCGCAAGTTGGGAAGGGGTGATCAATGGGCAGTCCGATGTGGCATTTGCCACAACCCTCACGCCAAATTCGGCGCAGCTTGCCTCAACCAACCACGGCATCCATTGGATCCCTTTGCCTCACGACGACACCGAAGGCTGGGCGCGGCTGAAAAAAACAGCGCCCTATATCGCGAAACGGGTCGTAACTCAGGCATCTGGGCTGACCGAAGGCGACAGCTTTGAAGGTGCGGGCTATCCCTACCCTTTCCTCGTGACCACGGCAGCACAGGATGAAGACGAAGTCTATGCGCTGACCAAATCCATGATTGAAAACCTCGACAGCTACAAAGATGCGGCGCCCGGGGCCGAAGGCTGGGCGCTGGAGGTGCAAGACCTGCAATGGGTGATCCCTTATCACCCCGGTGCGGTTCGCTATTTCAAGGAAGCGAATGTCTGGACAGATGAGGTCGAGGCGCACAATCAAGCGCTGATCGATCGGCAGAATCTGTTGGCTGACGCTTGGCGTGGGCTCGACCGTGATGCCATTGAGGGTGAGTTCAGCACAGCTTGGATGCAGGCCCGCGCCGAAGCTCTGAAGGCCGCGGGTGAGCCCGTCGTCTTCGACTGACCTGTAAATCCTTTCGCGCCCGTGCTGGCTGGCACGGGCGCAAGTTGTCGTTGATCCGGGAAATTCCGCATGACCTATGTCACCTTTCTGCTGCGCGTCGCGGCGGCGCTGATGCTGGTGGGCTCTGCCTATCAGACGTTCAATCTTGGCAATCTGACGGGCTTTGTGCCGCTGACGAACCAGTTCATCTACGGCGCCATCGCGATTCTTTTGCCTTTTGCCTTTCTGCTTTGGCCGCGTTGGCGCGCGCTGGACGTGCTGCTGGCGTTGTTGGCCGCGGGTGTGGGCTGTTATTTCGCTTTCGTTTCGGAACGGATTATCATGGAAGGCTGGGAATATGGCGCGCCGGGTCTGGCGCAAACCATGTCACTGCTACTTTGGGCGCTCACGCTGGAGGCAGGGCGGCGGATTGGTGGCACAGCCATGATCCTGGTGGTCGCACCGCTTTCTCTCTACCCACTGGTCGCGGATCGGCTTCCGGCGATCTTTAACGGATTTTCCATGCCGCTGCGCGACACCGCTGTTTTCTATGCTATGAGCAGCGAAGGCATCCTCGGCGTGCCAATGCGCGCCTTTATCAACCTTGTGCTTGGCTTTCTGGTTTTTGGCGTTGCGTTGCAGAAGACCGGAGGCGGAAAGTTCTTCCTCGACCTCGCTTTCGCAGCCCTGGGCCATGTGCGCGGCGGTCCGGCCAAAGTTGCTATCCTATCGTCTGGACTGATGGGGTCCATGTCTGGGAGTGTCATCACCAATGTACTGACCACCGGCACATTGACCATTCCGACGATGAAACGCACCGGCATTCGTCCGGCGGTGGCAGGCGGGATTGAAGCCTGTGCCTCGACCGGTGGGGTGCTCGCCCCGCCCGTGATGGGGGCGACAGCTTTTGTCATGGCGACTTTTCTCAACGTCCCCTACCAAGATATCGCGCTCGCCGCGATCCTTCCGACATTGCTCTATTTCCTCGGCCTGTTTTTTCAGATCGACGCATTGGCGGCGCGGCAGGGTCTTTCTGGCCTGCCTGAAGCCGAACTGCCCAAAGTGCGTGAGGTGATGCGCAACGGCTGGTGGTATCTTGCTGTTTTCGTCCTGCTGATCTGGATGCTTTTGGTGCTTAACCGGGAATCATGGGCGCCATGGTTTGCAACTGGGCTTTTACTTGCGATCAATCAAATTCTGCCAACCCATCGTTGGGGGTGGTCGGCCTTTGGCGCCTTTCTTGAAGATGTTGGACGTCTTTTTGCAGAAATGGCGGGGCTCTTGGCGGCTGTCGGCCTGATCGTCGGTGCGCTTGTTGTGACCGGCAAGATTGGCAATATCGCAAGCGATCTGCTGAGTTTTGCAGGCGGTAATCTCTACCTGCTTTTGCTCATGGGGGCGGCGACCGCCTTTGTTCTCGGCATCGGCATGACGGTGACGGCGGCCTATATCTTTCTTGCCGTCGGGCTGGCCCCTGCGTTGATTGAAGCTGGGTTAGAACCGCTCGCGGTGCATCTGTTCATCCTGTATTGGAGCATGTTGAGTTATATTACCCCGCCAGTTGCCATCGGCGCATTCGCGGCTGCGACAATCGCCCAGGCCAATCCGATGCGGACTGGGATCGAGGCGATGCGCATGGGCGGCGTGATCTATTTGCTCCCCTTCTTCTTTGTCGTGGCGCCTGCGTTGTTGATGCAAGGCCCGGTAGCGGATGTTGCGCTGACTTTCGGCTCGGCACTGTTCGGCGTCTATCTAATCTCCTGCGCGGCGCAGGGCTGGTTGATCGGGCTGGGCGGCTATCCAAGCGGGGCTTTGGGCGGCGTACTGCGTCTTCTTACCCTGTGCTCAGGATTGGCCTTTGCCCTGCCGGGCGGCGCGCTGACCGGTCTTACGCCGCTCTATCTGTTCAGCTTCGCGCTGGCTTGTCTCACACCCGTATTGCTCTGGCATCTGATGAATAAGGAACGCCCCGCATGACTGATCCCGTCTATGAAACCGATACCCCCGTTCTTGTAGAAAACAGCGAAGGGATAGCTTGGCTAACCATGAACCGTCCGCGGTATGGAAATGCGCAAAACTCGCATATGACTTATGCTCTGGATGCGGCCATTGCCGACGCCAATGGAGACCCCGCGATCAAGGTGATCGTCTTGCGCGGGTCGGGCAAACACTTTTCGGCAGGGCATGACATTGGCACCCCGGGCCGCGATGCGCATGTCAGTTTCGAGCGCAAGAGCAATTGGCACGATCATGTCGGCCAGCAGGGGGCCGAGATGCAATATGTCCGCGAAATGGAGGTCTATCTTGGTATGTGTCGCCGTTGGCGCGAAGGGCCTAAGCCGATGATTGCGATGGTCCAAGGTGCTTGTATTGCGGGTGGTTTAATGTTGGCTTGGGTTTGTGATCTTATCATCGCGTCGGATGATGCGCGATTTGGTGACCCGGTGCTGCATATGGGATTTCCAGGGGTGGAGTATTTCGCCCATGCCTTTGAACTTCCGCCTCGTGTGGCTCGCGAGATGGTCCTGTTGGGGGAACCGATCGACGCAGTGCGAGCCTATTCGCTGGGTATGGTGAACAAGATTGTCGCTCGCGACGCACTCCAGGCCGAGACGGAGCGCGTCGCCGCGCGGATCGCCACGATGCCTTCCTTTGGTCTCACATTGACGCGTCAGGCCTTCAACAACACCGAAGACCTTCAAGGCAAACGCGCGGCCATGGATATGGCCTATGGGTTGCATCACCTTGCGCACGCGCACAACAGCCTGACCAAAGAGGACAATATCGCCGGTTTAAGCGGCCGTGACATGGCCCGGCTGAACAGGAGCGACAAGACATGAAGGCGCTGAGTTTTAAAATTCACGAAGGCATGATCCTCGCCGGAGAGCGGCGGGTCTCGCAAGATGAGTTGACGCTTCGTGCCGCCCGAGCGGCCACTGTCATGAAATCAATCGGCATCGGCGAAGGCGACAGTGTTGCCGTGATTATGCGCAATGACCTCGCCTTTCTGGAAGTTATGCTGGGTGCAGCCCTAATCGGGGCCTATGTCGCACCGGTCAATTGGCACGCAACTTCAGATGAGGCAGCGCATATTCTTAAAGACAGCGGTGCGCGGCTGATCGTCATCCACGCCGACCTGATCTCGCGTTTCGCCGCTGGTTTCTCGCCCGATGTGACGGTGCGACAGGTGACGACACCAAGCGAAATCGCGGAAGCCTATGGTCTTACCCCGGTTGTCGCGGATCCTGAGGAAGATTGGGATAAATGGTGCGCAGACGCCGCGCCTTATGAAGGCCCTGCTGCCGCACCACGGTCGAATATCGTCTATACTTCTGGGACCACCGGGAACCCTAAGGGCGTCGTACGCGAACCGGCGAAAGGCTCGATGGCTGAGCGGGTCCGCGAGGTTGTGGCGCTGGCTTACGGTATTGCGCCCGGTCGAGTGATCCGCACCGTGGTCACAGGGCCGATGTATCACTCCGTTCCCAACGTCTATGCGCTGCACGCGGTGCGCACCCCCGGTGCGTTGGTCATTTTGCAACCTCGTTTCGACGCCGAAGAGTTGCTGCGTTTGATCGAACGCCACGCCATCACCCATCTGCACCTTGTTCCTACGATGATGGTCAGACTGCTGCGTCTGCCGAAGAAGGTGCGTGATGGCTATGACATTTCATCCTTGCGGCATGTCGTCCACGGTGCGGCCCCCTGCCCTCCAGAGGTGCGCCAAGCGATGATCGACTGGTTTGGCCCGGTCATCGGCGAATACTACGGCGCATCAGAAACCGGCCCCGGTGTCGTGCTCACCCCAGAAGAAGCACCGGATCACCCCGGCAGCGTTGGCCGCCCCACACCATGGACGCGGCTTGAGATCATTGATCGCGACGGCATCCCCTGTGAGACTGGCTACATCGGTGAGATCTATCTGAAGATAGATGATTACCCGTCTTTTGAATACCGCAACCGTCCGGGGGAAGCGAATAAAATGCGCCGGGGCGACCTGGTCAGCGCCGGGGACATCGGTTTTTTAGATGCCGAGGGCTATCTGCATCTGCGCGACCGCAAGACGGATATGATCATCAGCGGTGGGGTCAACGTGTACCCCAATGACATTGAAGCGGCCCTTGTCGACATTCCGGGGGTACGTGATGCTGCGGTCTTTGGTCTGCCGGATGCGGAGTTCGGTGAAGTGATCGCCGCCTGTGTAGCGACTGAGTTAACCGAGGCCACTCTACGCTCCGAGTTAGAGCAGCGGGTCGCGCGGTTCAAAATCCCCCGCGTCTTTCAGCTGTTCGAGCAGCTCCCCCGCGAGGACAGCGGTAAGATCCGCAAGAAAAACCTGCGCGCCGATCTGATCGCTGCCCGCGCGGTCTGACGAAAGGAATTTACGAAGATGGACCTCACCTATAGTCCCGAAGAACAGGCCTTCCGCGCTGAGGTGCGCGAGTGGATGACTGTCAATGTGCCGTCTGACCCTTTGCCGTCCTTTGACGCCTCCCGCGATGGGTTTGAAGCCCACCGCGCGTGGGAGGCTGCGCTAAACCAAGGCCGGTGGAGCATGGTCACTTGGCCCGAAGAATACGGCGGAAGAGGACTAAGCCTAATCCAATGGTTGATCTTTGAAGAAGAGTATTTCCGTGCTGGCGCACCGGGGCGGGTGAACCAGAACGGCATTTTTCTGCTGGGGCCTACCTTGATGGACTACGGTACGCCGGAGCAAAAAACACGCTTTCTACCGCCCATGGCGTCGGGAGAGGAAATCTGGGCGCAGGCATGGTCCGAGCCACAGGCAGGCTCTGACTTGGCCGCGGTCAAGGCCACGGCACGGCGCGACGGGGATGATTACGTTCTGAAAGGGCATAAGATCTGGTCGTCACGTGCTGTGTTCGCGGATTGGGGTTTTGGCTTATTCCGAAGCGATGCCAATGAGACCCGCCACCGGGGGCTGTCATTGATCTTTTTCCCGCTGGATGCGCCCGGGGTGACAATCCAACCGATTGCTCAGATCGACGGACGTACCGGTTTTGCTGAAATCATGCTCGACGAGGTGCGTGTGCCGGCATTCAACCGGCTGGGGGCCGAGGGCGAGGGCTGGAAAATCTGCATGACCACCGCCGGTTTCGAACGTGGACTGATGCTGCGCAGTCCGGCGCGCTACCAGACCGCCGCCGCACGATTGGCGACATTAAGTGAACCTCAGGGGTCGAATATTACGGGGCGGCTGCGCGATGCAGTCCAACGTGCCACGATGGATGCAGACGCCTATGCCTTTTCGATCTACCACACCGCTTCTTTACTGGACGCAGGTGGAACGATCGGGGCGGAGGCGTCGATCAACAAGATCTTCTGGTCTGAACTCGATATCGCCCTGCACCGCGCCGCACTGGACCTGCTCGGGCCGCGGGCGGCTCTGACAGGGGCGGCACCCGCATCAGAAGCCTCAGGCACTTGGCTTGACGGATTTTTCTTTGCACTCGCGGGACCGATCTACGCCGGGTCGAACGAGATCCAAAAGAACATCATCGCTGAGCGTGTGCTTGGCCTGCCACGAAACTAGGATCAACGTGATGGATTTCCGATTTACCGAAGAACAGGACATGATCGCTGAGACGGTCCAAGACGCTCTGCGCGATCTTTGTTCTACCGCGCGGCTGCGTGAGATGACTAAACGGGACAAAACCTTTGTTGCAACCCGTTGGGCCGCTCTGAGCGATTTGGGTCTTAACGGCGTTCTTTTGCCTGAGGCGCATGGGGGGTTGTCCCTTGACGAGGTAACGATGTGTCGTGTGGCGCAAGCCTGCGGCACGGCGCTGCTTCCTGAACCATTGGTTGACCATGCAGGTGTGGCGTTACCCCTCCTAGCCGAACTGGCGACGCTTTGCGATAGGCCGGACCTGCTTCAACATGTCTCTGGAATGGCGCAAGGGGACGGGCATGCAGTGTTCTTACCCCCGGAGCAACCGCTAGCGATTGCGGCAGATACCGCCCGGGTTGTCATTTACGCGCAGACCAACGGACAGATTTTGATCGGTTCGCCAGAGGAATTCGAGTTCACTGCCCAACCAACGGCTGATCCACTTACCTTGCTGCATTACTGCGAGCCAAGCGGTAGCAGCAAACGTATAGACCCCTCCCCTGAAGCTCAAGCCGCGCTTGCGCAAGCGAACGCCCGGGGCGCGCTATTCGCGGCCGCTGAATTGCTCGGGGTCGCACAGGCTGCTCTTGACCTTTCAGTTGCCTATGCTCGGGAACGTCAGCAATTTGGCCGCTCTATCGGCAGCAATCAGGCCGTGAAACATATGCTGGCTGATGTGCAGGTGCAGATCGCCTTTCTCAAGCCTGTCGTTTATGCTGCTGCAGCGTTGATGCCTCGTGAGGACGACTTCGCGCGCGGACAAATCTCACATGCGTGGCTACGCGCGGTTGACGTCGCGGACAAGGCCACGCGCGTGGCGGTGCAGGTTCACGGCGCAATGGGCTATTCATGGGAGACCGATGTGCATCTCTATCTAAAGCGGGCCTTGGTGCTTAGCGGTCAATGGGGCACGCGTTTTAACCATGAACGGCAGTTTGACAAGCGCATCGCGGCTGGCGAGTTTATCTAGTCTTCTAGAGTAGCAGTCCGATCTTGATCAGCAGGTTCACCGCGCCCCTGCCTAACTGGAGTGTTCACACTAAGGTAGTTCACCTTTTGGGATAGAATTATTCCGTTCTCAGGAGGACGAAGTGAGGCCGCCATCTTGACCATCGCCTTTTTCTGCAAAAACTCCGTTGGGGTCAGGTTGCTCAAGGCTGAGTGCGGCCTTCAGCAGACGAAATGTATATTCTGTGAGACGTCTAGTGCGCGCTTAAGAAATGTTTGTCGGCGAGGCCGTTGATGCAATCGATGATTGAGGATGAGCTGCCTTCCCGCTTGGATGCGGAACTCCGTGATTTGTTTGGAGGGGCAGCGACACACAAATCGCTCCTCCTTATTCTATGCGCCAATTTGCCCTCAAACTTGTTCAGCGTCTTTAGACAGGCGTTGGAAGATCGTCGGAAACCAATCCTCGCGCAGCTTTTCGCCGGGCGTCATACCATGGCCGGGAAACGGCGGAGATGTCGGGCCGGGCCTCTCCACGTAGCGTGCATCGTCGCCAACCAATCTAAGCGAGAATGCGCGGCGGCGGTTTTCGGTGGTGTTCCCTCGCGCACCGTGAAGGGTGTGGTAGTTAAAGGCGACAGCATCGCCCGGCTCCATCTCCCATTCCTTGACGTCCATCCCTTCGGCATCTGGATCGGGAACCGGCATGTATTTTTCGTCATCCGGGTAGAAACTGGTTTCCGCGAGCCAACGGGTCGGCAGCACTGGCTTTTCCCAAGCATGGCTGCCTGCAACACAGCGCAGGCTGTTGCCCTTTACCAAGTCCATGGGCGACCAGAAACTGACGTTTTGAATCCCATCGACGAAGTAATATGGGCCATCCTGATGCCAAGGCGTCGCTTTCGACGTGCCCGGTTCTTTCACGAGAACATGATCGTGGAACACCTGAACCTGGTTCGATCTCATCAGGTCAGCGGCGACTTCGGCGGCGGGAGAGTTGCGGATGACCTCTTCGAACTCAGGAATGCGTGTCCAGTTGCAATAGTCATCAAAAAACC
>Ga0209345_10001055_pt1 | contig 34489 bp, 34 predicted proteins | sample Cruoilmetagenom7_FD_187294 | JGI IMG/M metagenome (GOLD analysis project Ga0209345, IMG submission 187294) | Oil polluted marine microbial communities from Coal Oil Point, Santa Barbara, California, USA - Sample 7 (SPAdes) (version 2) | ecosystem: Environmental > Aquatic > Marine > Oil seeps ...
CAAACGCGGGCGACCGCGTCTTTACGTTTGCCGGTGGCATAGGCGCGGCCCAGTTCGTCACGAACCGGCTCACGAGGAGTCATTTCGGTTTCGGTGCCCTGCACGCCGCCGATGTTCTCGGTTACAGCGGCTTCGAGCCCTTCGAGTGTTTTGATTTCGTCAGCCATGCTCATGCACTCCGCGTGTTTTTCTTGTTCATGGACTTTACGTCCAGAACTTCGGGGCTCTGGGCCTCATGGGGGTGATCGCTACCTGCATAGACGCGCAGGTTGGTCATGATCTGGCGGCTCAGGCGGTTGCCGGGCAGCATACGCTTGACGGCTTGGGTCACCACACGCTCAGGATGCGCGCCTTCAAGGATCTGCTCCTTGGTGCGCGACTTGATCCCGCCGGGGTGGTTGGTGTGCCAGTAGAAGTTTTCTTCACGCTTCTTGCCCGTCATCTGCACCTTCTCGGCGTTGATGACGATCACGTTGTCACCGCAATCCATATGCGGTGTGAAGGACGGCTTGTGCTTGCCGCGCAGGCGCGTGGCGATGATCGAGGCGAGACGGCCCAGCACGACGCCTTCGGCGTCGACGATGATCCATTTCTTGTCGATATCTGCCGGTGTCGCAGAAAAGGTTTTCATGGAAGAATTCCCGTTTGAGGTTGGTCGAACGAGGATTCCCCCGTCCGCTATCTGATGAGGGGGTTATAAACACCTGCTTGACCGGGTCAAGCGCAGCAATCATGGATTATATCAATGAAAACAACGCATTATTATTTAGGTATAATAATACCCCATATTTCTACACGCTGATCTGCTCTGGCGGATTGTCTAAAAGACAGCGCAGCCGCTGCATCGCCGCCTCGAAGGAGCGCAGGGAGACATGGGCATTCACCGCAATGCGCACCGCATGGGGCGCGCGGCCATCGCGCAGGGCAAATTCATCAGCAGACCGGATTTGCACGCCCTGCGCCTCTGCGGCGCGACAAAACCCCGCCGCCCGCCAGCCGGGGGGCAGGTGCAACCACAAAAACGGCACATCGCGCGACCACTGCAATTCATGGCCACCCAGATGGTTCACTGCGACTTCTACATATTCACCCAACCGCTCGCGGATGTCGTTGCAGATCCCCTTCATCCGGGGATCGGTCAGCAGAATGCGCGTGGCCTCAGCCAAGGGGCGGGCAAGTCCGAAGTATCCGTATTCCGCCACCCGCCGCAAATCCGCTGACCTGCCTTTCGGTGCCAGCGCAAACCCCACACGCAGCGCCGGCGTAAGCTCTTTCGAGATCGACGAGACATGCCATACATGTTCCGGCCAAAGCGACCGATAGCTCGGCGCGCGGGCCGATCCCATGCGATAGCAATCGTCTTCCAATATCTCCAACCCGTGCCGCTTGGCGACCTTTAGCAATGCGCGCCGCCGTTCTAGACTGGTGTGGCTGCCGGTCGGGTTGTGCACCTCAGGCGTGGTACAAAACACCTGCGCACCACTGTCGCGCGCGGCCTTGTCCAGCGCCTCGGGCAAGACGCCATCTTTGTCCATCGCCACGCCAACCACTTCTGCGCGCAACACCTCTGCTGCGCGGCGAAACCCAGCATAGGACAGGTCTTCAACCAGCATCACCGGCTTTGGCCCAGTCAGTATCGCCTGAAGTACCAGTACAATCCCGCTCTGCCCGCCATGAGAGAGCACCACATCTTGCTCGCTCAGCGGCCCGAGTGACAGATGCGAGAGCCAATCAACCGCCGCCTGCCGGACCGGCGCATAGGCATCGCGGGTCGGGTAGTTCATCAGCTCTTCGCCCGGCACATCCGCCACCTGCCGCAAAGCACTGCGGATCACCGCCACCTGCCCCAAATCCGGCAAACGCGGGCTAAAAAGGCTGACCGCATCGGTATCGGCAATCTCTAACTCTTTGATCCAGCTGTCTTGTTCGCGGTTCCAGACATCTTCGCGAATGGCCGCCTGTGGTGGCGCCACAAAGGTGCCCCGGCCCACCTCAGCCTCAAGCAGCCCTTCATCCGTGAGGATCGTATAGGCTCGGGCCACGGTGCCAGGCGTGATCCCCAACTGCCACGCCAACTCTCGCACGGGCGGCAATTTATCCCCAACGTCTAAGGCACCCGATTTGATCCCCTCGCGAATCGTGAGAGCCACGAGCTTGTATTTCGGCCCCTGCCCTTCGGCGAGCGTCGGCTGCCAAATTGTACCCATTACAATATTCCTGTGGTCAAATTGTATCGCGCTTTGTACCCTTATACTTGTAGAATTTCTACACTTTGTGTCAATACAATTTCAAGGAGTTCCCCCATGACACAGGCTCGCCCTATCAGCGCTGATGCAATGACATTGATGACATACCGCGCTTTGCCGGTCCCTGCGGTGATCGCGCTGCGCTTTGCGGCGGTCGTGACCACATGGGCGGCCCGCCGACGCACCCGCCTCGCGCTTGCAGCGCTAGAGCCGTGGGAGCTTGATGATGCGGGACTTACACCGGAACAAGCCTCAGCCGAGGCTTCCCGCGTGTTCTGGCAAGCGTGACTTCCCTGTGGCGCCAGCCAGACCTCTTCCTTGGGCCGGGTTTTTCCCGGCCCTTTTTTATTGCTTTCGGGTAAATCCACAGCCCGGAATCAAGCCGCAGGCGCCGGGCCATCGCCTGCCCGTCCCGGCGGGCTGGCGATTTGTTGAGGCTGGGCCTACCTTCGAGAAGGCGCAACACGGCTGCACCATAAAGTGGCACGGATCACCCTCACAATCGCCACCCCACGGCCAGGCGCTGGCCCTCCTCACCCCATCGACGCGGGCGGAATCGCATAGGTCAGGCTCGCCCGCGCCACCGGCTTGTCCGATCCTTCCGAATAGATCAGCACATCCGTCACCGACAATTGCCGCCCCAGCTTCAGCAGCTTAGCATGGGCAATCAAATGCACATCCGCCAGCGGCTTGCGCATGAAATCAATCGAGCAATTCGTCGTCACCGCCAACGCCTTAGGCCCGATCATCGCCAGCGTCACCAGATAGGCCGCGACATCCGCCAGCGCGAACATCGACGGACCCGAGACTGTCCCGCCGGGACGCAAATGGCGGTGGCTGGTCAGCAGACGCATGGTGATCTCATTCTCGGCCACATGATCCACGGCGAAATCATCCGCCACCTGATCAAACACCTCCCGCATGAACGCTTGCAACGCTTCTGCATCCATCATCACGGCCATACTTGTTCTCCCTGCCTGCCCCGGCCTAACGTTGGCGTGACCAGCTTGGGAGGGCAAGGTGACAATTCTTGACGTTACGGCACAAGGGCCGATCACCCATCTGCGCATGAACGCGCCCGAGCGGCTGAACGCGCTTTCAGATGAAATGTTGGCCGCCTTGCACAGCAAACTCGACGCGTTGGCTGAAGACCGGCAAACACGGGTAATTGTCCTGTCGGGCGCGGGCAAAGCCTTCTGCGCGGGCCACGACCTGCGCCAAATGAGCGCCATGCGCCAGGCCGAAGATGGCGGTGCGGCGGCCTTCAAAGACCTCTTTGACCGCTGCGCCGCCCTGATGGCCCGCATCCAAAGCCTACCACAGCCAGTCATCGCCCAAGTTCACGGCATTGCCACCGCCGCAGGCTGCCAGCTTGTCGCCACCTGCGACCTCGCCATCGCCAGCGAGGACACCCGTTTTGGCGTCAACGGCGTGAACATCGGCCTCTTTTGCTCTACCCCCATGGTCGCGCTGACCCGCAGCATTCCGCGCAAACAGGCGTTTGAGATGCTCACGACAGGCGAGTTCATCTTTGCCCCCCGCGCCGCCGAACTGGGCCTGATCAACCGCGCAGTGCCAGCCGATCAACTGGCCAAAGCGACCAACGCGTTGGCCGAAAAAATCGCCAGCAAACTGTGCACCGCCGTCGCCCATGGCAAAGGGGCCTTCTACCAGCAAATGCAGCTGCCCACCGACCAAGCCTATGCTTTCACCGGCGAGGTTATGGTGCGCAATATGCTTGAGGCAGACACCCGCGAGGGGATCGACGCCTTCTTGGAAAAACGCGCCCCCGACTGGCAGCAGTGATTGTTTCCAAATCCGCGCAACTTTGTTGCCACGCTAGGGCTGGCAAATTAGGCGAAATCGGGGCACTGTTATATTAGGGTGCAGAAGCCCCGATGATTTTGGGTCGCCGCCGGCGGAAGGTCCCTCCAGGTCAGCCTCTCACTGACCGACCATTCCCGCAGCGGCGACCCCAAAACCATACCCCCAGCAAAGCGGTCCATCTCGATATTTCAGCGCGCAACGGCCCGCATCCGCGCTTGCCTGTTGCGTGCGGCGCGGCCCTGCCCTACATCGCCCCCATGACAGATACATTGCACATCATCGGCGGCGGCATGGCCGGATCAGAGGCGGCTTGGCAAGCGGCGAACGCAGGCGTCAACGTGGTGATCCACGAAATGCGCCCCAAGGTCGAAACCTTCGCCCACCAAACCGGGCTTCTGGGCGAGATGGTCTGCTCCAACTCCTTCCGCTCGGACGATGATGAGCAAAACGCCGTGGGCTTGCTGCATTGGGAAATGCGCGCCGCCAATGGCCTGATCATGGCCTGCGCCGACAAGAACCGCCTGCCCGCAGGCGGGGCACTGGCCGTTGACCGTGACCCCTTCGCGCAGACCGTCACCGACACGCTGCTCGCGCACCCCAATATCACTGTGGAATACGGTGAGATCACCGAGCTGCCGAAAGACGGCAAATGGATCATCGCCACTGGCCCTCTGACCTCAGGCGCGCTGGCCGAAGCCATCGCCGCCGAAACAGGTGCCGAAGCCCTCGCATTCTTCGACGCCATCGCGCCCATCGTCTATTTCGACAGTATCGACATGTCGCAGGCATGGATGCAGTCGCGCTATGACAAGGGCGAGACCGAGGAAGAGCGCACCGCCTACCTCAACTGCCCAATGGACAAGCAGCAATACGACGACTTCATCGACGCACTGCTTGAGGCCGACAAGACCGAATTCCGCGAGGGCGAGACGGCGGGCTATTTTGACGGCTGCCTGCCCATCGAAGTCATGGCCGAACGCGGTCGCGAGACCCTGCGCCATGGCCCGATGAAGCCAGTTGGCCTCACCAATCCGCACCAGCCCGAGATCAAAGCCCACGCCGTCGTGCAACTGCGCCGCGACAACAAGCTCGGCACGCTCTACAATATCGTCGGCTTCCAGACCAAGATGAAGTACGGCGCGCAAACGGATGTTTTCAAACGCATTCCGGGCCTTGAAAACGCACGTTTCGCCCGCCTTGGCGGCATCCACCGGAACTCCTTCATCAACTCGCCGACGCTAATTGACGATCAGATGCGCCTGCGCAGCCGCCCGAACATCCGCTTTGCCGGGCAGATCACTGGCGTCGAAGGCTATGTAGAAAGCGCCGCCATGGGGATGCTGGCAGGCCGTATGGCCGCGGCGGAGATCAAGGGCGGGAGCCTCTCAACCCCGCCAGACAGCACCGCCATGGGCGCGCTGGTCACCCACATCACGGGCGGCGCGGATGCCAAAACGTTCCAGCCGATGAATGTGAACTTCGGCCTCTTTCCGCCAGTTGAAGGGCTGAAATCTGGACGCCGTGGCCGCAAGGATCGGTACAAAGCCTATACCGACCGCGCAAAAGCGGATTGGCAAGATTGGCTTAATCAAGGTTAATATCGGCCGGGTTAACACTGGACCCTTCGTGCCATCCCCCATACTCTAGGGGGATGACACAACATTATTTCGACAAGGCCTATGCGGCGCGCGACGCCGAGGTCATCCGCAGCCTTTACGACGAATGGGCAAGCAGCTACGACGACGACATCAAGGCGCAGGGCTATGCCACTCCCGAACGCGCCGCTGCGACCCTCGCTGAATTTCTACATGACAAAGACGCTCCAATTTTTGACATTGGTTGTGGTACCGGGTTGTCTGGTACGGCGCTGAAACAAGTAGGTTTCACCACGATCGACGGCGGTGATGTATCTGCCGCGATGCTGGCTGTAGCGCACAAAAAAAACATCTACCGCAAGCTTTTAGAGCTCGAAGTTGATGCACCCCTTCCCTTCGCCCCCGGCGCCTATGCGGCAATAACTGCGATCGGCGTGATCGGTCCGGGTGCCGCCCCGATCAGTTTATTCGACACCTTGATGCACGGCTTAGGAAAACGCGGAAAGCTATTGTTTTCTCTCAATGAAAAGGCATTGGCAGACCGCGGCGCTTTGGGCATGATCCACGAATGGACCGACTGCGGCGCGGCAATCCTACTTCATGCTGAGGAAGGCGCCCATCTGCCCGGAATTGACCTGAAGTCCACAGTCTATCTGATTGAAAAGAATTGACTCTTACAACTAGGTTTGCCCCATCTCCAACCGGCCCTTTGCACCTTGGCCACGCCTATTCTGCGCTTTTGGCCTATAATTTGGCTCAAGTGGCGGGAGGCACCTTTCATCTTCGTATTGAAGATATTGATCAATCTCGCGCCCGTCCTCAATGGGAAGCGCAGATTTATCAAGACCTTGCATGGCTCGGGATCCAGTGGTCAACGCCAGTAATGCGCCAGTCAGATCGGATGGAGAGCTACCGAACCGCCCTCGATGTGCTATGGGCCCACGGCCTGCTCTATGCGTGCACCTGCAACCGCCGCGACATCGCCGCCGCCACAACGGCCCCCCAAGAGGGCGCGGAACCGCCCGTTGGCCCCGACGGCATTATTTACCCCGGAACCTGTCGCGATGCCGGTCACCCGCGCGAGGATGGGGCCCTGCGGCTAGATATGGCTAAGGCCTTGAAAAGAATTGAGGGTACACCGCTTAGTTTTACTGAGAACGGGCACGGCCCAACGGGGGAAACCGGCGAAATCACCATCTCCCCCGACCAGCTCATCCGCTCCGTCGGTGACGTGGTCCTTGCGCGGCGGGACATGGGCACGTCCTATCACCTTTCGGTCGTGATTGATGACGCGGCACAGGGCATCACGCTGGTCACCCGAGGGGCCGACCTCTTTGATGCGACCTATATTCACATCGTGCTGCAAGCCCTGCTTGAGTTACCAAAGCCCAGCTATCACCACCATCATTTGATCCGAGATGAAGCTGGTAGAAGGCTCGCCAAACGTGACGACGCCCGTGCCATCGCGCTCTACCGGGAAAACGGCGCGACACCCGAAGATATCCGTTCTATGATAGGTCTTTAGCGACCGACCTTAAACCATCTACCTTAGTCCATCGGCTTCATCAATTCGACTTCTTCGCCGCCTTGAATGGCAGTGTAAAAGCAGTTGCGCCGCCCTGTGTGACAGGCCGGACCGCTCTGCTCAACCAACACCAGCAGACAATCGCGGTCGCAATCAAGGCGCATCTCAACCAGCTTTTGCACATTCCCGCTGGTCTCGCCCTTAACCCAGAAGGCCTGCCGCGAACGGCTCCAATAAGTGACTTTGCCAGTCTCCAATGTACGCGCGATACTTTCGGCGCTCATCCACGCCAGCATCAACACCTCATGGGTCTGGGCATCCTGCGCGATCACCGGAATCAGACCGGCCTCATTAAATTGAAGGCTTGCAGGATCAAAAGTCATCGGGCACCTCGTGGAAATATTTGCATCTTTGTCTGCGGCGCTTATGTAGGGTTTCAGCACGAAAAGGAACAGCCATGTCGGATGAGACGGACCTCATCAAGCTCTACTCGGCGCGCATTTTGGCGCTTGCAGCAGAGATCCCACATCTGGGCCGCATGGAGGATGCGCAGGCCAGCGTCAAACGCCGCTCGCCCCTCTGCGGCTCTACGGTGACGGTGGATGTGCGCGTCAAGGATGGACATTTGGCTGAGATGAAGCAGGACGTAAAAGCCTGCGCATTGGGTCAGGCTGCCGCCGCCGTTGTGGGCGCCGCTGCCCCCGGAGCTTCGCTCGCGCAGGTTACTACCGCCCGCGATCAACTGCGCGCTATGCTTAAAGGCGAAGGCCCCGTGCCAGACGCCCCGTTTGACGGTTTCGAAGTGCTAACCCCAGCGACCGCTTATAAAAACCGCCATGCGTCCATCATGCTTAGCATCGAAGCACTGAATGAGGCGATGCAAAATGCCGAAGCCCCTGTTCAGGCACACGAGCGTTAAGCCTGCTGGGCTTCTGAAGACACCTCTTTCCCCACAGCTCCCATAAAAAAACGCCGCACATCCTGATGGGGATGGCGGCGTCAGTAGGCGTTACTCATGTGGGACCCGCTTGGTCATAGTCCGACGCGGACAGGCAAATCGGTGCATCAAATTGGGACGGATGCAGCAGACAAAGCGGCATGAGAGCCTCAGGCAGAACTCAGATAAAGGCGGGCAGATGCAAACCGACAACCAGCATCACAATCAAAGCTGCGGCCCCTGCTGCATCTTGCAGCAATGTGGCCTGCGACCTTAAGGCGATCGTTTTCAACGTGGTGTAAGTCATCATCGTTACCTCCTCATCTTTGTTGCCTCTTTGTTCTCATTTTCAGCCCCACCTGTAAAGAACTTTATGAGAACATTCGCGAACAAAAATGACTACCTGATGCTAACCTACTGAGATTAAACGGATCGCCTCATCTTGACGCATTAGCCATAACAGCAGGCGAACAGCCTTGCCGCGCGGCCCTTCAAGGGTCGGATCATCCGCCAATAACTTGCGCGCATCTGACTGCGCGATAGCCATCAGCCCCGCTTGCCGTTCCAAATCTGCCACGCGAAAACGCGGCACGCCCGACTGCGCGGTGCCAATGAGATCGCCAGTGCCGCGCATCTTTAGGTCGGTCTCGGCGATGACGAACCCGTCTTCCGATTCGCGCAACACCTCCAGCCGTTGACGGCCTGTCTCACTCAGCGGCGCTTGATACATCAGCAAACAGGTCGAGGCCCCCTCGCCCCGCCCGACACGCCCCCTGAGCTGATGCAATTGCGCAAGACCGAAAATCTCGGCCCGCTCTACCACCATGATCGTCGCATTGGGTACGTCCACCCCCACTTCGATCACCGTCGTCGCGACCAACACCTTTGTTTCGCCAGTCTGAAAGGCACGCATCGCCGCGTCTTTTTCAGCTGGTGGCATCTGGCCATGCACCAACCCAACGACACCCTCGCCAAAGGCGGCGCGCAACCGCTTAAACCGGTCCTCCGCCGCGGTTAGATCACTGACTTCGCTTTCTTCGACCAGTGGGCAAACCCAATAGCACTGCCGCCCCTCGCTGATAGCGTGACGCATCCGTTCGATGACTTCGTCCATCCGCGAAGTCGAGACCAGCGCGGTGCGAATGGCCTGCCGTCCGGGCGGCTTTTCATCTAAGATTGAGACATCCATATCGCCATATTGCGCCAGCGCCAGGCTGCGCGGAATTGGCGTCGCGGTCATGACCAGCACGTCGGCCAACCGGCCCTTGCGGCCCAATTCCAACCGCTGGCGCACACCGAAACGATGTTGCTCGTCGACCACCGCAAGGCGCAGATCAGCAAAACTCACATCTGCTTGAAATACCGCATGGGTGCCGAAAAGAATTTGGATATCGCCGCGCTCGAGTGCTGCGAGTTTGGCGCGCCGTTCCGCCCCCTTGTCGCGCCCCGTAAGTATTTCCAGCACCACGCCGGCCTGCTCTGCCAGCGGTTGCAGCCCCATAAGGTGCTGCCGTGCAAGGATTTCTGTCGGGGCCATCAGCACCGCTTGGCCGCCCGCCTCTACCGCCCGCAGCAGCGCCATGAAGGCAACCAGCGTCTTGCCCGCACCGACATCGCCTTGCAAAAGCCGATTCATCCGGGTCTCTTGCCCCATGTCGGCGGTGATCTCGTCGATCGCACGGCGCTGCGCCCCGGTGGGGCTGTAGGGCAACGATTTCAGCACCCGTTGCTCCAAACGACCGTCGCCCTGACTCGCCCGGCCCTTTTTGCGCCGCTCGCTCTGCCGCGCGAGTGCCAAGGTCACTTGATGAGCGAGTAATTCATCATAGGCCAGCCGCTCGCGGGCAGGCGCCGTGGCGGTAAGGTCTTGGGCGGTTTGCGGATCATGCGCGGCCTCAGCGGCGGTCGCAAAATCAGGCCAATTGGCCTGTGCCACCTGCCCCGGATCGGCCCATTCTGCAACCACCGGCAGCCGCGCCAATGCGCCCCGCGTGGCCTTATACATCACCTTTTGCGTCAACCCGGCGGTCAGCGGATAAACCGGCTCGAAATCCGGAATGTCGCCCGCCTGTTCTTCTGGCACAGCAAAATCGGGGTGGACCATCTGCGCCATCCCATCAAAAAACTCCACCCGGCCCGAGACGATCCGACGGCTGCCTTCGGGCAATTGCCGCTGCCAGTAGTCCCCGCGCGCGTGGAAATAAACCAGTTGAAAACTGGTCTGCGCGTCTTCGACCGTAATGCGGTAAGCGCCGCCCTTGGTGCGCGCTGGACGGTGCGCGCCAATTGTTACGGCCACCGTAATGGTCGCAGGCAAATGCGCGTCCTGCACGCTGTCGCGCAACCGGCGGTCAATGCCGGAATGCGGCAGGGTAAAAATGAGGTCGCGCGGCGCTTGAATGGCCAATTGGTTCAACAATTGCGCGGTCTTCGGCCCCACCCCTTCGAGCGTTTCCAGCCCGGCAAAAAGCGGGAAAAGCTGTTCCGGTCTGCCGCTCATTGCCCTTCAATCAAGGCAAGCCAGCCGTCCTCGTCCAAGGTTTCAATGCCCAAATCAGCGGCCTTCTTTGCCTTGGACCCCGCGCCCGGCCCGGCCACCAAAATGTCGGTTTTCGCGCTGACCGACCCGGAAACCTTGGCCCCCAAACGCTCAGCACGCGCTTTAGCCTCGGCCCGGCTCATTTTTTCCAAGGTGCCGGTGAAAACAACGGTCTTGCCCGCCACTGGGCTGCCCTCGGTGTCGGGACGCTCTGTCGGGACGACGGTCAAATGCGCCACCAAACGGTCGATTGACGCGCGCTCGGCCTCCTGCGCGAAGGCCGAGACGAGCGATCCCGCCATAACGCTGCCGACACCATCGACCCCGATCAGATCGTCCCATGCGGGGCCTTCCAGCCCCCGTGCCTCGGCCATGGCGGTCTCAAAACTGTCCCAATCACCGTAATGCAGCGCGATAAGGTTTGATGCCGCATCCCCCACATGGCGGATGCCAAGGGCAAAGATCAACCGTGACATGGGAATTTTGCGCTTATCCTCAATGGCTTGGAATAGGTTATCCGCCGACTTTGGCCCCCAACCTTCGCGGTTTTTCAACTGTTGGACGCCGTTGCCGAAACGCTCCTTCAAGGTAAAGATATCCGCAGGTTCCGCTATCCACCCATCGTGGTAGAATTGCTCGACCTGTTTGGCACCCAACCCATCGATGTCGAATGCCCCGCGGGCGACGAAATGTTTCAGCTTTTCCACAGCCTGAGCCGGGCAAATTAGCCCGCCCGTGCACCGCCGCACTGCGTCTCCAGGCTCGCGGATTGCGTCAGAGCCGCATTCAGGACAGACAGAGGGGAAAACGAACGGTGCCGCATCCTTGGGGCGTTTCGACAGATCCACATCCGCCACTTTGGGGATCACATCGCCCGCGCGGTAAATCTGGACCCAGTCGCCGACGCGGATGTCTTTGCCGCCGCGAATTTCGGCACCTTTGCTGTCAAGACCCTTGATGTAATCCTCATTATGCAGCGTCGCGTTGGAAACGACGACACCGCCCACCGTGACCGGCTGCAACCGCGCCACAGGGGAAAGCGCCCCGGTGCGGCCAACCTGAATGTCGATGCCTTCCAACCGGGTCCAGGCCAGTTCAGCGGCGAATTTATGGGCGATCGCCCACCGCGGTGTGGTGGAGCGAAAGCCAAGCCGTTCCTGCAGTGCCAGGTCATCGACCTTATAGACCACACCGTCGATATCATAGCCAAGCGTGGCACGCTGCGCTTCGATCTCTTCGTAATGGGCGACCATATCGCTCGGGCCGTCGCAAAGTGCTGTGAGAGGGTTGGTGACAAAGCCCAGTTTCGCCAGACGATCGATGGCGCCCTTTTGCGTTTCGGCCAAAGGTGCCGACAGCGCGCCCCACGCGTAGGCGAAAAAACGCAGTGGACGCGCACGGGTGATTTCCGCATCCAACTGCCGCAGCGATCCCGCAGCCGCGTTGCGCGGGTTGGCAAATGTTTTGCCGCCCCTTTCCGCCTGCCGTTCGTTCAACGCCGCGAAATCGGCATGGCTCATATAGACTTCGCCGCGTACCTCTAGCAGATCGGGGGCCTCATCTATTTGATGCGGTATGTCTTGAATAGTGCGTGCATTGGCGGTGACATTTTCCCCCACCGTGCCATCGCCGCGGGTGGCCGCCTGAACAAGTAAGCCGTTCTCATAGCGTAACGAAAGTGACAGCCCGTCGATTTTGGGCTCCGCTGTATAGGCCAGCGGTGCATCGGCTCCAACCCCAAGGTATTTTCGTATCCGGGCGTCGAACTCGGTTACTTCCTCTGCATCAAAGGCGTTGGCTAGCGACAGCATCGACACGGCGTGGCGAACTTTGCCGAACCCTTCGGCCACTGGCGCGCCGACTTGTTCTGTAGGGCTATCGTCCCGCTTAAGATCAGGGTAGCGGGCCTCTATTGCCGCGTTCCGGCGCTTGAGCGCGTCATATTCCGCATCCGAAAACTCGGGTGCATCCTCTGTGTGATAGGCCGTATTCGCCGCGTTCAGCAATTCTGCCAATCGGGTAAGTTCTGTCTCTGCCTGCGCCCTATCTAGGGCCGCCACTTCGATCTGGGATGTCACGATCTGCCCCCGATATTGTCACCTGTCGCTTAGATAGGTGCCGATCCGGGGCAGGTCTAGCGGTTTTAGGACATGCAGTCAGCCTGTCAGGCGCTGGCCGCCAGATCCATCGTTGCAGGCTCAGGATCGCGCAGCACATAGCCACGCCCCCAGACCGTTTCGATATAACTTTCACCGCCTGTGGCCAGGCTCAGCTTTTTGCGCAACTTGCAGATGAAGACATCGATGATCTTCAATTCGGGTTCATCCATGCCGCCATAGAGATGGTTCAGAAACATTTCCTTGGTCAGGGTCGTACCTTTGCGCAGGCTAAGCAGTTCCAGCATTTGGTATTCTTTGCCCGTCAGATGCACAGGGCTATCATTCACACTGACAGTTTTCGCGTCAAGGTTAACAGCCACCTGTCCGGTTTCAATCACCGATTGTGCATGCCCCTTAGAGCGGCGAATGATCGCGTGGATACGGGCCACCAGTTCTTCGCGGTGAAACGGTTTGGTCAAGTAATCGTCAGCACCGAACCCAAATCCCCTGATCTTATTCTCTGTGTCATCTGCACCAGAAAGGATCAGGATCGGGGTATCAATCCGCGCCAGCCGCAACTGGCGCAGCACGTCATGGCCGTTCATATCTGGCAGATCGAGATCGAGCAGAATTAAATCATAGTCATAAAGCTTTGCCAGATCGATCCCCTCTTCGCCGAGGTCGGTGGCATAGACGTTGAGATTCGCATGGGTCAGCATCAATTCGATGCTGCGCGAAGTGGTCGGGTCATCTTCAACTAACAATACACGCATTCGGTCTCTCCGGCTCAACTGGGACGATGGTCCAACCCTGAGCATAAAAGGTTAACTACCCGTTACCGATACTAAGTATGCTATCTTAACAACTTAAAGTTGTCTATATTTATATAAGGCCGTGGCCTTCAACGCCCCCTCTCCATGCTCCGTAACCGCTTGTAGCCACTCCATAAACTCATCCTCACTGATGCCATAACGCTCAAGAGCTTCGGACTGGGTGATCAGACCATAGACCACACCGCGCACAACTGCCGCCTTGCGAGAGGCGACCCACCTTCGGATATCGGCACTGGGCAGGTCGGCACGGGACATCACGCTGCCGTCAGCGAGGGTAACAGACCGTGGCCCATCGACTTTTTTCAGGTACATCGCATCATCCGCCATTGTTCTGGCGCCCAATAACCCCCATGTGCCTTAACGCGGAGTGAAGCCTGCCCTTGTGACTAGGTAGGATTTTCCTATATTCGCGCACAAACTCCGGAGATACCCATGGCCCTTGATCAGACCCCGCCGCTCAATTCGCTTGGCTTTGCCAAAGCCCCCGCCGACACGCGGGTGGTTGTGGCGATGTCTGGCGGTGTGGACAGTTCGGTGGTTGCCGCCATGCTGGCGGATGAGGGGTATGACGTCGTCGGCGTCACCCTCCAGCTTTACGATCACGGTGCGGCGCTGGCCAAAAAGGGTGCCTGTTGCGCGGGTGTTGATATTCAGGATGCGCGCCGCGTGGCCGAGGAAATGGGCTTTCCGCACTATGTGTTGGACTATGAAAACGTCTTCAAAGACGCGGTGATTGATGAGTTTGCCGACAGCTACCTTGGCGGTGCGACACCCGTGCCCTGCATTCGCTGTAACGAGCGGGTGAAGTTCAAGGATCTGTTGGAAACCGCCAAGGACCTTGAAGCCGATTGCATGGCTACGGGTCACTATATCCAGCGCAAGATGGGCGAAAACGGCCCCGAGTTGCATGCTGCTGCCGATGGCAACCGCGACCAAAGCTATTTCCTATTCTCCACCACCGAAGAACAACTCGACTACCTGCGCTTCCCGCTGGGCCACCTGCCGAGCAAGGATGATACCCGTGCGCTGGCAGCAAAATATGGGCTGGTGGTGGCTGACAAACCCGACAGCCAAGACATCTGTTTCGTCCCCAACGGCGACTATGCTGCGGTGATCCGTAAACTGCGGCCTGAGGCTGCCGATCCCGGCAATATCGTCGATACCGACGGCAATGTGCTCGCGAAACATGAGGGCGTGATCCACTACACCATCGGTCAGCGCCGGGGCTTGGGCATCGGCGGTCTGGCGGATCCGCTTTATGTGGTGAAGTTGGATGCTGAGCGTAAAGAGGTCGTTGTCGGCCCGAAATCCATGCTCGCGACCCGCAAAATCCCGGTGCGTGAGATCAACTGGCTGGGCGATGAGCCCCTGACCTCGCGGTCAGAGTGGAACATCACCGTGCGCGTGCGCTCCACCCGTCCGCCGCGCGATGCGATCCTGCGTCCGATCAGCGCGACAGAGGCCGAGGTTGAACTGCTGACCGCCGAGGAAGGTGTGTCACCGGGTCAGGCCTGTGTGTTCTACGATCCTGAAAGCACCCGTATCTTCGGGGGTGGCTGGATCCACCGGGGCTAGCCGCGCCTACAGCCGCGCAAGCACGGCGCGCGCGGCTCGCAGGCCCGGCGCCTCACCACCCTGCCCCAATCGCTCCATCGTCAGCGCCATTGCGTCCTTCTGCGCGCCGGGTGCGCGCAGCACCTGCAAAACGCCTTCGGCAATGGGGCCGGGGCGGCAGTTGGCGCCGATAAATTCCGGCACCACGCGGGTCTCTGAGACCAGATTAACCAGCGTCACCGTATCCACCCGCAGCATCCGCCCGATGATCTGACGGCTGATCCAATTCATGTCATAGGCAATGACCATCGGCGTGTTCACCGCAGCAAGCTCCAGCGACACGGTGCCCGAGGCCGCCAATGCCACATCCGCCGCGCGAAAGGCGGCGCGTTTGGTGGCGGTAAACTCTTCGGTCGTATGGTCGCGCGGATCGAGCACCAGCGGGTTGCCAGACCAATTGCGCGTCACCTGTTTGACCAGCGCGGCCACCGGAGCCGCCGCAGGCACCACGACGCGCAAGGAAGGCTCCGCCTCGACCAACCGCGCCACGACCTGCTGGAACACCGGCGCCAGCCGCGTGACTTCGCCCCGGCGCGAGCCGGGCAAGGCCAGCAGCAGCGGCGCATCGGCCAGGCGATGTCCGGCGCGGAAGGCCGCAGCGGCAGCATCATCGGCGATCTGCTCGGCCACAACCGGATGGCCGACGAAATCACAGGCCATGCCCGCCGCTTCCATATAGGGCGGCTCAAAAGGGAAAAGCGCCAGCACATGATCCACCGAACGCGCCATCTTCTCGGCCCGGCCGGGGCGCCATGCCCAGACGGTCGGGGCCACGTAATGCACTGTTCTGATGTTAGATTTCTCTTTCACCTTACGCGCCACACGCAGGGAAAAATCGGGACTGTCGATGGTGATGAGCACGTCTGGCTTGGTCTCAACCACCGCCTGTGCCGTCTCATTGATCCGGGCCATCAACGCGCGGTATTTGGGCAGGATCTCGGCCAACCCCATGACGCTCAGCTCGTCCATGTTGAAACGGCTTTCCAGCCCCTGCGCCATCATCATTGGCCCGCCGATGCCGTCGAAGGTCACTTCAGGACAAAGCTCTTTCAGCCCCGCCATCAGCGCGCCGCCCAACCGGTCTCCCGAAGGCTCGCCTGCCAGAATGAACACTCTCATGTCGCGTCTTCCCCTCGGACCCAGAGTACCAGACCAAGCTCATCAGCCAGTGCCACGCAGGCGTCCCGCTCGAGCAGCATCACGCCGCCCGCAGTGACAACCACGCCCGCCAGCCCCGCCGCATGGGCGGCACGCAATGTGTCTGGGCCGATGGTCGGCAGATCGATCTCGCGGATTTGGCCAGCCTTCGGTCCTTTACAGAGCACCGCACGCGCCGCGCCAACCGCTTCTGGCAAGGTCGCCAGCAGGTGATCCGTGCCGCCAATAGTCTCAACCCCGTAAACCTGTTCGCGCCCGATGACGCAGGCCTGCCCGATGTCGAGCGCCGCCAAGCCACCCAGCACGGCCGCCCCGCGCGCGGCATCCCGGCGCATCTGCTCATCTGGCAACTCGCGCGAAAGCACGCCACTATCGGACAACAGGTCCGGCACCAGTTCATCAGCCCCGACAACACGCAGACCGTGGTCTTCGAAAATCGTCTTGATCACTTCGAGCGCGCCATTATCGCCCGCCGCCAGCGCCTGTTTGAACTGTGGCACCAAAGGCGCCGTACGCATATCCAGCTTTGCGGGATCAAGCGTCGGCCGGTCGATTGCGCCGCACAGACAAACCTCGCCGATGCCCACGCCCAAAAGATGCGCCAAAAGACTGCCAAGCGTCTCTAACCGGAACGTCAGGTCTGCCTTCAACCCATCTGGCGCGCTGCCTTCATAGACGCAAACCAAAGGCGGCTCAGCCTGCGCTGCCGCCACCCGTGCGGGCAAGCCGCCGCGTCCGGCGATCAGCGCAAGGCTCATTTCGGCGTCAAAAAATGGCGGCCCGTATCGGCCATGACAAAATCCACGATCTGGCGGACGTAATCGCTTTGGGTTTCTTCGCCCAAGCGCCGCGCCCGGTCCGAGAATGTCCCCTCGCCCTGCGCCAACATCTGAAACGCCGCACGGAGCGCCGTGATGTCGCTGCGCGCCACGCCTGCGCGCTTCAACCCGACAAGGTTCAACCCATCCAGATCACCGCGCGGTGCTTGCACAAGGCCGTAGGGGATCACGTCATTGGTCACCATCGTCACCGCGCCAATAATAGCGCCCTGCCCGATGCGCACCCATTGGTGGATGCCCGAGAGCCCGCCAACGATCACATCGTCTTCAAGCACGCAATGCCCCGCCACGGCGGCAGAGTTCACCACGATCACCCGGTCGCCGATGATGGCGTCATGGGCGATGTGACAGCCCGCCATGAACAGCCCGTCGTCGCCCACGCGCGTCACGCCGCCACCGCCTTCGGTGCCGCAGTTCATGGTGACATGCTCGCGGATGCGGTTCCGCGCGCCGATAACCAGACGGCTGGCTTCGCCCTTGAACTTCAAATCCTGTGGAATTTCACCGATCACCGCGAAGGGGAAAATCACCGTGCCTGCGCCGACCTCAGTCTGGCCGGTGACGATCACATGGGATTTAAGCTCCACATCCGCCTTCAGCACGACCTCAGGGCCGACCACGCAGAACGGGCCGACGCGTGCCGAAGGGTCGATCTGCGCGCCCTCTTCGATCACGGCACTGGGGTGGATATTGCTCATGCTGCGTCCTGTGGCAGGTCCATCATCGCCATGAACTCGGCCTCGGCAGCCATTTCGCCTTCAACGGTGGCAACACCGCTGAATTTCCAGATCTTCGCACCGGGCTTGCCGCGCAGGGTTTTCAGGTCCATCCGCAGCACATCGCCGGGGCCGACCTTGCGGCGGAACTTACATTTGTCGATCGACATGAAGTAGATCAGCATGTTGCGGTCTTCCATGCCAAGCGCGGCACCCACCATGACACCCGCCGTCTGGGCCATCGCCTCAACGATGGTCACGCCCGGCATGATTGGCGTGCCGGGGAAGTGGCCCTGAAAATGCGGCTCGTTCATGGTCACGTTTTTGTAGCCGACAGCACTCTCGGTGCCGTTGATCTCTTCGACCTTGTCGACCAGCAAAAAGGGGTATCGGTGTGGCAAAATGCGCTGGATCAATTGAATATCGGCGCGCAGCAGCTCTTCGGTCATGGACTGTCCTTTGTCTCAGAAGGTTGCTGAATGGCTACCAATTTGGGCGGCTGGGGGCAAGCATCCCCGCGGGCTGCAGGGCTCAATCGGCCTCGGGCAGCCCGCTTCCGATTGTCTCATCCAACAGCGAAATGGCCTGATCCGTGACCTCAATCGCCGAGGAGGACACAAAGACCCGCCGCCGCTCAAGAATGACCGCCGCATCTGAATTGCGCATCAACTGCTCCAGCACCGGACCCGCGGCCGAGAGGAAACGGTCCCGCTCTAGTTCTAAAGTCTCACTCAGCACGCGGTTTTTCGATGCCTGCTCTGCCCGGGTGCGCTGGACCTTTTCGTCAAAGGCATCGGCCAGCACGCGGAACGCTGACGGTGACATCTGGGCGCGCTTTTCGGTGAGCTCACGCTCCTCGGCTTCGAGCGCAGCCTCGATCTCGCGGTTTTCGTTGGCCAGTTGCTCACTTTGCGTTTCGATCTCACGGGTGACCCGCTCGCCAAAAGCGCTTTCCCGAAAAAGACGTTCAGAATCGATGGTCAACACCGGGCTGATAACACCCTGCGGGGTGCTGGCCTCGCCCATTTGAAGTGCCGCTTCCGGGGTCTGCTGCGCATGGCCGGGGGTGACCCCGGCCAGCATCATCACAAAAGGGATGAACGCGCGCTGCATTTGCTTAGAACGTGGTCCGCAAAGTGACCTCAAAGCTTTGTTCTTTGTCAAAGCTCTCTTTCTTCAGCGCGTCAGAGACGTTGAACTGAAGCGGTCCCAGCGGTGTGTCCCAGAAGAGGGATAGGCCGACCACATGGCGGAACGACCCACTTTCACCGACGATCGTGCCGCCGCTGGTGTTCACATCACTCAGGTCCCACAAGTTGCCCACATCATAGAAGACGCCGCCGGTGATGCCATATTCCTCAGGCAACCCCAGCGGGAATTCCGCCTCAAAACGGGCCACGGCGAAAAAGTTACCGCCAAGTGCATCGTCTACGCCATTGCTCTGGTCACGTGGGCCAATGCCGCCCGGCTCAAAGCCGCGCATGATCGATGGGCCAAGAATGAAGCGGTCAACAGCGCGGTTGGTACCGCTGTTCCACGCCAGCGCACCGCCTTCAAGCGTAGCCCGGAGGGTCACATCCTCATTGAAGATAAGCTTCTCGCCCGTGACCTTCGCCGTGGTCTTGATGAACTCGTTGTCGCCGCCAAGACCGGCAAAGTCCTGCCCGAACTCGAACAAGACACCCTGCGTCGGGTCCAACCCGGTGCGGCGGGTGTCATAGGTATAGGTGTAGCCCACCGAAGACGAGAAAAGCGCGCCAGCGCCGATTTCGTTCGCGATCGTCGCGCTGTTGTCTTCGTCGTCACGCTCCAGCATCTCGATGCCCTCAAGCGTGTAGCGCGTCGACAGACGGCCATTCTCGCTCACTGGGAAGGTCAGGCTGGGCTGAAACACCAAACGCTCGGTGTCATAGCTGGTGTAAGAGGAATTCGTCTCAGCATAGTCAAGCTTGAGGCCGAAGGCCAAATCACGTCCAAGGAAGCGCGGCTCGACAAACGTCAGACCATAGCGGGTGGCATCTTCGGCGGTAGAGATAGACAGGCTCAGCCTTTGACCACGGCCAAGGAAGTTATCCTCTTGGAAGCTAACGGCCACGCCAAAACCGTCGTTGTTGGAAAAGGAGCCGCCGAAGTTCAGCGAGCCGGTAGGTTTCTCTACGACATCCACATCGATCACGACCTGTTCAGGGCTAGAACCCTGACGCGCGTTGACCTCTGCCGTTTCAAAGTATTGCAGCGCGCGGATACGCTCAGCCGACTGGCGGATTTCGCGCGGATTGAAGGGGTCGCCCTCCACACTATCGAACTCGCGGCGAATGACCCGGTCAAGCGTGGTGGTGTTGCCTTCGATGTCAATTCGTTCAACGAAGACGCGCTCGCCACGGGTCAGCTTGTAGGTCACGTTCAACGACAGATCGCGGTCGTTGCGGTCGATCACCGGCTCGACGCGCAGGAAATCAACACCATCACGGATGGCTTGGCGCTCAATCCGGGCGACATCGGTTTCGATCAGGGTCGGCGAGTAAATCACACCGGGACGGATCTTGAGCAGGTCACGGTAGGCCGCAGCGTTCAGCCCCGGCACTTCGGATTCAAGCGACACTGTGCCAAAGCGGAACTGCTGCCCTTCGGTGATGTTATAGGCGACAAAGACGCCATCACGCTCTTCGGTCAGTTCGGCATTTACGGCTTCGGTGCGCATATCGACATAGCCGCGCGAAAGATAGAAATCGCGCAGCATTTGTTTGTCTGCCTCGACCCGGCCCTCGACATAGGTATCGCGCTTGACCAAGCGGCGGAACAGACCCGCCTGTTTGGTGCCCAGAACGCGGCGCAGTCGGCTGTCGGAATAAACGCGGTTGCCGACAAAGCTCAGGCGCTCGATCTCGACGTTGTCGCCTTCGAAGATTTCAAACACCAGATCGACACGGTTCTGATCGCGGCGGATGATGCGCGGCTGCACACGGGCCGACAGGCGGCCTTCGTTGCTATAGGCCTCAGCGATGGCGGCGGCGTCTTGTTCAGCTTGGCTGGGGTTAAACACCCGACGCTCGGTTGAGCCGATCAACTCGGCCAGCATCTCATCTTTGATGCGGCGGTTGCCTTCAAAGCTCACACGGTTCAGCGTCGGCAGTTCGACCACCGTGATGACCAGCGTGCCGCCCTGTGGCTCAATGGAAACGGATTCAAACAGGCCCGAGTTTTGCAGGTTCTGATAGGCATCATTCAATTGCCCGCCCGACACTGCCTGCCCCCGGCCGATCCCGGCCTGACGCAAAATCGCGCTATCGCCGATCCGCTCGTTGCCGTCGATGACCACAGTGTTGAACTGATACTGCTGCGCCAGCGTTTGGCTGCCCGGCACCAGCCATGCAACGGACAGCATGACACATAGTGATGCGCCCCGCAGAGACTTGCCGACATTGCTGCGCTGCGCCCACTCGATGGGCATTCTGCCCTCGTTCCTCAGTCCCATTACACCGACCCGTTTTTTTACGACATTAATTGTCAACCTGACTACGCAGGTTAACGGGGTTTGTCAAAAGCAACGGAGGGAAAAATCTACCATATCATGCGGCAGGAAGCGCGAGAATGACAGCATACGCCAATAACGGACAGAACGGCCCGCCCTGGCAGAGCATTAAGATCAGAGAGAAGCGACAAAGGCGCCGGCAGAGAGGGCGGCACCAATGGCCGCCGCGAAAAGCGCGCGGTCCCAGTTCAGGTCCAGCAGCAGGCTCAGGCCGCGGTATGATCCTTGAATCACATGCATCTTCGGTTCCTTCTCATTGAGAAGAGATTTTACCCAAAGATTACGGCACGATTTTGTTCAATTGTGGCGATTTGAAGGCAATTCGCCCTGCCCCCGTTGGGGCAAGGCGGCTGCATAGCGCGGCGCGCTTACGGACAGAACAGATCGTTCCCAAGCGCAAAGAGCATCAAGGTCAGCACCAGGGTGATGCCGATGGTCATCAAGACCCGCAGCGCGCCATCACTAGGCGGTTTGCCGGTCACGGCCTCATAGGCGTAAAACACCAGATGCCCGCCGTCCAAAGCCGGGATCGGGAAGAGGTTCAGCAACCCGACCGCCGTGCTCAGCACCGCGATGAAATAGATAAACGACTGCGCCCCTTGGCTTGCCATCGCGCCCGAGGTCTGGGCGATGCCCACCGGGCCGCTCAGGTTACAGGTGCTGATATTGCCAACGATCATCTCCCGCAGGCCCGAGAGAGAGCCTGTGATGATCCGCCACGTGTTCTCCACGCCCGAGCCAAGTGCCTCGCCCACGCTGGGTGTTTCGGTTGCGGGCACAAAGGCCATGCCGCCGACGATGCCGATGCGCAGGTTCTGCTTAAAGCTACCATCGGGCTGCGGCTCATCCGTGGCCTTAGGGACGAGGGTGAACTCCAAAATCTCTCCGTCGCGCCAAACGGTCAACTGCTGCGCTGCACCTTCAGAGGCTTCCACCACTTCTTTCAGCTCACCAAAGGCCACGATCTCTTGGCCGTTGACGGCTGTAATCACATCGCCGCCACGCAGGCCAGCCTCGTGGGCCGCCGATTGTGGCGCGACATTGCTGACCAGCGGCGGCAACAGATAAGGGCCGGGTACGGTCATTTCCGCATTATCGCGGGTGATATCATAGCTCAGCACAGCCTGCTGCGGCAGGTTCGTCAGAAAATTGCTATACCCTTCGCCCGCGGCCAATGACGGCACCGGCGTACCTTCGACTGCACGCAGCACATCGCCCGACTGCAGCTCATAGGCCGCATTCGGCAGATCACGCAGCTCGCCCACGGTCAGCGGGTCACGCGCGGTGCCTGCGGTCATCGCCACGGCGAAGAAGATGATGATCGACAGGGCGAAATTGAACACCGGCCCCGCCGCCACGGTCAGCGCGCGGGCATAAAGCGGCGCGCCGTGCATCGTGTGGCGCAGCGCTTCGGGGTCTTCGGCCAACGCCTGCATCGCGGTTTCATCCTTGCCCGATGCGGCATTGGAATCGCCCGCAAACTTCACATAGCCGCCAAAGGGCAGCAGCGCGAACTGCCAGCGCGTGCCGCGCTTATCCATGCGCGAAAACAGCACCGGGCCGAAGCCCAGACTGAAGACATCCGCCTTGATCCCGGTCCAGCGTCCGACGATGTAATGGCCGTATTCGTGGATCGCCACGATCACCGAAAGCGCCACGACAAAGGCCAATATCGTCCAGATCAGCCCGCCGAACTCCGGCAAAAATCCCATGATGTCCAACGTGCTACCCTGCCCTTTTTAGAATTGCGGCCTTAGCAGCCTTACGTGCGAGATGGTCGGCTTTGCCCACCAGATCAAGTGTCATATCGTCGCTGCCCCGGCCCAAAGACGCGTCAGACGCGCGCGCGTCCAGAACCTCTTCGACGATCTCGGCCATTTGGGTAAAGCGCAACTGCCCGGCGATGAAGCCATCCAGCGCCACCTCCTTGGCCGCGTTAAACACCGCGCCCATGAGGCCGCCTGCGGCCATAACCTCCCGCGCGAGGCGCAGCGCGGGCCAGCGGGCGTCGTCAGGTGCGGTAAAATCGAAACGTCCGATTTTGGTCAGATCCAGCCGCTCCACCGGCAAAGGTGCCCGCTGCGGGTGGTGCAGCGCGTAGCCGATCGCGTGACGCATGTCAGGCGGGCCGACATGGGCCATCAACCCACCGTCGCAGAAACCCACCAGCGCATGGATCATCGACTGCGGATGCACCAGCACTTCGATAGTCTCAGGCGAGACTCCGAAAAACTCCCGCGTTTCAATGACTTCCATCGCCTTGTTAAACATCGAGGCTGAGTCGATGGTGATACGCTGGCCCATGTCCCAGTTGGGATGGTTTGAGGCTTGGTCAAGCGTCGCATTGTGCAAGTCCTCAAGCGGCCAATCGCGAAACGCGCCGCCGCTAGCGGTGATGATGACGCGCTCAACGGCGGCCATATCCTCGCCCACCAGCGCTTGAAACACGGCGGAATGCTCGCTGTCGACCGGCAGAATGGTGGCGCCGTGACGCTCGGCCTCGCCCATGATCAGGGCACCGGCGCTGACCAGCGATTCCTTATTGGCCAGTGCCAGCGTGCCGCCTTGGCGCAGGGCGGCCAGACCGGGCGCAAGCCCCGCGGCACCGATGATCGCAGACATCGTCCAATCCGCCGGACGCGATGCCGCCTCGGTAATCGCCTCTGCCCCAGCGGCGGCCTCAATCCCACTGCCGCTAAGCGCATCGCGCAGATCATCCAACAGGTCTTCGCGCGCGGTCACGGCCACTTCGGCGTTCAGCGCTTTCGCGTCCGTTGCCAGCTGCGCGATATTGCTGGCCCCAGTTAGCGCCACAACGTCATAGGCGTCAGGCGCACGGCGGATCAGATCAATCGTGTTCTGACCGATGGACCCAGTGGCCCCCAGTATCGAAATTTTACGTGGCATATCGGGTTAATTAACGCCCGGAGGGAAGCCGATCAGCGGCCCGACAATCAGCAAAAACACCGCGGCGCCCAGCATCCCGTCGAAACGGTCCAGCAGACCGCCATGGCCGGGGATCAGGGCCGAGCTGTCTTTGACGCCCATCTTCCGCTTCATCCCCGATTCCGCCATATCGCCCATCTGCGAGGCCATCGACAGCGCGACCGAGATGCCAACAAGTTGCAGCCCAAAGCCGGTGTTGAACGAAAAGATCAGCCCGACGACAGCCGCACCGACCCAGCCCGAGGCGGTGCCGGACCATGTTTTCTTGGGGCTGACCTTGGGCCAAAATTTCGGCCCGCCGATGGCACGGCCTGCAAAATAGCCGACCACATCGGTGACCACGACCACCAGCACCAGCCACATCAGCCAGCCAAAGCCCATGTCATCGCGCAACTGGATCAGACCGAAGCCCGCCAGCAGGATCAGCGCGGTAAAACTCATGTAAAGCGTGCGGTTAGCACTCAACAGCGCGAACCCCAGAAGCGCTGGCGCCAGCAACAACGGCAAGCCAAAGCCGACCGGCAAATAAACCGAGGCCAGCACCGCCACGCCCGTCACCAGCCCAAGCTGCCAAGATTCCGCCTGCCCCGGCCCGCGTAGCATGCCGACCAATTCCCAGACCATCATGCCGCAGATCAAGGCCACCAGCAGATGAAACACCACGCCGCCCAGCCAAATGCCCAGCAGGCCCACAAGGATCATGGCGCTGGCAGACAGCATCCGCGCCCGCAGGTCGGACCATTGTTCAGGTGATTTCATCGCAAGTCTCCTCAGGTCTTGACCGCACCGAACCGCCTGTCACGTCCGCCATAAGCGGCGCAAAGCCGGGCAAATTCCTCACGCGTGAAGTCCGGCCACAGCGTGTCGATAAACTCATATTCCGCATAGGCCGACTGCCACAGCAGAAAGTTCGAAATCCGCGCCTCGCCGCTGGTGCGGATCACCAGATCGGGGTCGGGCAGCACATGGGTATCGAGGTAGCGCGGCAGGGTCTCTTCGTCCACGCTATCGGGGTCAAGTTTGCCGCTGGCGACATCTTGAGCCAAGCGATGCGTGGCGCGGGCCACCTCGTCGCGGCCCCCGTAATTCAGGGCAATCGTCAGATTGATGCGGGTGTTATGCGCGGTATGGGCCTCAAGCTCACCCATCAGCTTGATGAGCTTGTCATCCAGCCGGTCGCGGTCCCCAATAAAACGGACCCGCGCGCCATATTCGCTGAGGCTGCGCATTTCCTTGGAAATATAGCGCCGAAACAGAGACATAAGCCCCGCCACTTCGACCTGCGTGCGCTTCCAATTCTCGGTCGAGAAGGCAAAGATCGTCAGATACTCCACCCCCACATCGGGGCAGGCCTCAACGATTTCGCGCACCCGTTTGGCACCGGCGTGGTGACCAAACAGCCGGGGCCGCCCGCGTTGGGTGGCCCAACGGCCATTGCCGTCCATGATGATCGCCACATGGCGTGGCCCGCCGGGAATTGTCTTGGGCTGAATTTCGGCGGTGCTCATATCTCGACCTTTTCTTTCAAGTTCTATGTCCCTGCGCAAAAGCGCGGGTCAGACTTGCATGATTTCGGCCTGTTTCGTCTCAAGCTGGTCATCGATGAGGGTGATGAAGCGGTTGGTCAGGTCCTGCACTTCGCCTTCCCAGATCTTCTGGTCATCTTCGGACATCGCGCCGTCGTTTTTGGCTTTCTTGATCTGATCCATCCCGTCGCGGCGGATGTTGCGGATCGAAACGCGGGCGTGCTCAGCATACTGGCCAGCAACCTTGGTCAGCTGGGTGCGGCGCTCTTCGTTCAGCTCAGGGATCGGCAGCATGATGATGGTGCCGTTCAACTGCGGGTTGATGCCCAGACCGCTTTCGCGGATGGCTTTTTCAACCTTACCGACAAGACCTTTGTCCCAAACATTGATCGTCACCATGCGCGGCTCTGGCACGTTGACGGTGCCCACTTGGTTCACCGGGGTCATCTGGCCATAGGCCTCAACCATCACCGGCTCCAGCATAGAGGCCGAGCCGCGGCCTGTGCGCAGCGATGCGAACTCGGTCCGAAGCGACGCAATTGCGCCGTTCATCCGCCGTTCAAGATCATCGGTATCGAGCATAAATTCGTCTGACATGGCGAGGCCTGCTTGTTGTTTCCTTGCGTTACGGCTTTCTAACGGTGGCGCGGCGCTTTCACAACTGCCCATTACTTCGCCACCATGCGCCAACCGCGACCCCAAGAGAGCCGCGGCGGCCTTAAGCGTATCGTCCAGCCGTAGGACGATCACCTGCGGTGCAATTTGCGTTTAGCCGACGCGGGTATAGGTGCCCTGCCCGGCCAAGATGCCTTGGAACCCGCCGGGCTCATCCAATGAGAAGACGATGATCGGCAGGTTGTTGTCGCGCGCCAATGCGATGGCAGAGGCGTCCATCACGCCAAGCCGCTTTTGCAGCACGTCGTCATAGCTCACCGTGTCATAGCGTTTTGCATCGTCGAATTTCGCCGGGTCTTTGTCATAGACGCCATCGACTTTGGTGCCCTTAAAGATCGCCTCGCAAGACATCTCATTGGCGCGCAGGGTCGCGGCGGTGTCGGTGGTGAAATAGGGGTTGCCGGTGCCTGCGGCAAAGATGCAAACGCGCTTCTTCTCAAGGTGGCGCACGGCGCGGCGGCGAATGTAAGGCTCGGCCACTTCGTTCATCGTAATGGCCGAGATCACCCGTGTATGGATGCCCAGACCCTCAAGCGCGGACTGCATCGCCAGAGCGTTCATGACGGTGGCAAGCATGCCCATATAATCCGCCGTGGTCCGCTCCATCCCCTGTGCGGAGCCTTGCAGCCCGCGGAAGATATTACCGCCGCCGATGACCATGCAGATCTCGACGCCAAGCGAATGCACCGTTTGCACTTCGCGGGCGATGCGCTCAACGGTTGGCGGATGCAGGCCATAGCCGAGGTCACCCATCAGCGCCTCCCCGGAAATCTTCAGCATCACGCGGTTAAAGGAGACTTGGGGGGTGTCTTGGGACATCGGGCACACCTTATTGTTTCACCAACCGGGGGAGATTTGAGCCTTGCGGCGGTGAAGGGTTTTCATTTCGCGCCAAAATGTCGCAAATACGCCCAAGGTTCAATGCGAGACGTAAGGAAGACGCAAAGAAATGCCGGATATTCCAAAGGCCCAGATGGACGCGCTGCTGCAAGGGCTGCCGCCCGAGCGCCCGGTGCTGATCGCCGGGCCCACCGCCAGCGGCAAATCCGCCCTTGCGCTGGCCATCGCTGAGGCACAGGGCGGTGTGATCGTTAACGCCGATGCCAGTCAGGTCTATGAGCCTTTGCGCATCATCAGCGCCCGCCCCTCAGCCGAGGAAGAAGCACGCGCACCGCATCTGCTCTATGGCCATCTGGCAGAGGATGCGCCCTATTCCACCGGCCATTGGCTGCGGGAGGTTGCCCCCCTGCTGGGCGGCGATCAGCGGGTGATCATCACCGGTGGCACCGGGCTTTATTTCTCGGCTCTGACCCAAGGCTTGGCCGAGATACCGGAGACTCCGCCCGAGGTGCGCGCCCAAGGCGATGAAATGGCGCTTGAGGAATTACTGACGCAGCTCGATGGCGACACCGCCGCTGGCATCGACCCGCGCAACCGCGCGCGGGTGCAACGCGCTTGGGAAGTCTGGCAAGCCACTGGCCGCGGTCTGTCGGACTGGCAGCGCAACACCGGTGCGCCGCTTCTGCCGCTCGGAGAATGTTTGCCGATCGTATTTGATGTTGAGCGCGATTGGCTCAACGCCCGCATCGCACAGCGCTTTGACATAATGCTAGCGCAAGGCGCGCTTGAGGAAGTCGCCGCCCTGCGCCCGCGCTATGATCCATCGCGCCCCGCCCATCGCGCGATTGGCGTGCCGGAACTGATCCGCTACATTGATGGCGACTGGCCGCTTCACCGCGCCCGCGAAGCCGCCGTTGTCGCCACCCGCCGTTTTGCTAAACGTCAGCGCACTTGGATGCGTAGCAAAATGGCGGATTGGCAGCGCGTGACGCCAAAATAGGGTTTGGCCTGCTCCCCACCCTTGCAAAAAAGCAATCATCGGATAGCATATCGTCGAAGAATGGCCCCGTGGGGTTTTCAATTCTCAACGATAGGTGCCTGTGCAACAGCCGCAGATACAGCTTCTCACTCTGGCGCAGCTTTCCGCTGGGCAGGAGTGGCGGCTGTCCCTTGCCCATGACCGCGACCACCATCTTTTGATCTGGATCACCCGTGGTCAGGGTCGGCTTTTGCTTGACGGGCAGCGCCGGGGTTTGGGCACCTATAATGCGCTTTGGATACCGGCGCGGTCGCTCTTTGCGATGGAACTGGGCTTTCAATGTGTGGGCCATGCTGTCGTCATTCCCGAAAACACGGGGCTGTGCCTGCCGAACAGCCCGCGTCAGTTGCGGATACGCGAGGTGCAGGCGCAATCCGAACTCTCGGCCTTGATCGAACTTGCCCAACGCGAAGTGCATCAAGGCCGCCCCCTCCAACAAGACGCGCTCAAAGCGCAGGCGGCTTTGATGTCAGTCTGGCTGCGCCGCCAGATCATGCTAGACGACCATATCACCCAACGGCCCAACGCGGGCGCAAGGCTCAGCGCGCGGTTCTGCGCCCTGCTCGCCCAGCGCCATCCAAAGGGCGGAAGCATGGCCGATCATGCGGCAGAATTGGGCGTGACCCCCACCCACCTTACCCGCGCGGTCAAATCCGCCACTGGAAAATCCGCCGCCGACCTGCTTCACGAACGCAGTTGCCATGCCGCCCGGCGGCTGTTGGGAGAGACCGATCAAACCGCCGCAGCAATCGCCGCGTATCTGGGCTTTGGCTCTGCCGCCTACTTCACCCGCTTCATGCAACAGCACAGTGGGCTGCCGCCTAGCAAACTGCGCTGATAGCACCTAAGTGTGCGGAAAGTGTCGCTTTCAGACCAAATGCATGTCGCAAAAACTCTACCAACTGCGGCCACGAAATATTGACGCGCGACCAGTTTCCATGCCTCATGGCTGAACTGATTTGCAAACCTGCGGTCATACCAACGCGCAACGCCGTGCAACGGGCCTTGTCTTAGCACCATCATGGCTTAGTTCACCGAAATGGCAAAAATCTGCGCAAACAGAACCGGCGCTGTCATGGCGCCGCACAAATCAAAAAGGCCGCAAAAGGCCGCATCGTCGGGCCAAGTCACCGCCCGACCCTGCTACAGGGGACCACATGGGACTATTTATTTTGCGCCGGCTGGGTGTGATGTTGCTGACGGCATTGTGTCTGACGTTCATCGTATTCTGGCTGACCAATCTCTATCCGAACCTCGAAAAACTCGCCAAAACCCAAGGCAACTTCCGCATGTCGGACGAGGCCGTCGCTAGCTATCTCGAAGATCGCGGCTATCTGCAGCCCACTGTCGATAAATTCGGCGAATGGCTTGGCGTGCTGCCCGGTTGGGTCACAACGGGTGAAACGCCGGATGAAACCTTTGGCCGCTGTTTCCCCGCAGGCACCCCCGCCGAGGATCGCCCCACCCGATGCGGCATTCTGCAAGGGGATTGGGGATTCTCCACCGTCTTCAAAGAACCCGTGGGCGAAACGGTCCTGACCCGGCTGGCCCTGACCGGCAAGCTGATGTTCTGGGTGCTGATGCTGATGGTCCCCTCGGCGCTGATCGTTGGCGTTTTGGCGGGGATGCGTGAGGGCTCCAAGCTGGACCGCTCGCTCTCGACCTTCTCCATCGCCACCACGGCGACGCCTGAGTATGTCTCGGGGGTGATCTTCATCGCCGTGTTGGCCTCTTCGCGCTTTGGCCTGTCGCCGCTCTTGGCCGAATGGGGCTGGATCGATAGCAAGACGCTCTTTCTGGGCTCCGCAACCTCAGCCATGAAAGACGCCAACTTCTGGAATTTCTTCCTGCCGGTGCTGACCATCTCGCTCTATGGCATGGGCTATATTGCGCGGATGACGCGGGCTTCGATGACCGAGGTGATGACTGCGCAATACATCCGCACCGCGCGTCTGAAGGGGGTCAAGTTCTCTGAAATCGTGCTGAAACACGCGCTGCGCAACGCGCTGATCGCACCCTTTACCGTCATCATGCTGCAAATCCCATGGCTGCTGAACGGTGTGGTGATCGTTGAGACCTTGTTCAACTACAAGGGCTTCGGCTGGCTTCTGGTACAGGCGGCGGCCAACAATGACATCGAACTGCTGCTCGCGGTCTCGGTCGTGTCGGTCATCGTCGTTCTTGTGACGCAGCTGATCTCAGATATCGGCTACGTCTTCCTCAACCCGCGCATTCGCATCTCTTAAGGGAGCATGGACATGGAACAACTGACATGGACCGGGTCTCTTGCGGGGCTCAACATCATCTTCCTCGGCCTTTGCGTTATGCTGGCCTTGGCTGTCGCGGCACAGATCGTCGTTTCCTTCCTGCCGGCCAGTGACGCGCAGGAGATCAACCCCGATGGCACAGTCGCCCGACGTGGCGGGCTGGCGGGCGGGCTGAACCGCGCGGTAATCCTGCTTTTCGCGCTGCTGGTGCTGGTGCTGCTGATCTATACCATCGCCGGTGCCTTCATGGGGCCGCAGGCGGGTATCTTCGGCGGCATGTCACAGCAAATGCTGCCGGTCTGGATCGCACTGATCCTCACCTTTGCCGTCTCTATCCACTTCAAGCGCCGCCTTGGCCTCTACGGCAAACTCTTCGACAGTACCGTGGGTATGATCGGCTTTGCCATCGTGATGTTCTGGGTCTTTACTGGTATTTTCGGTGGCCTTTTCGATCTATTGGTAACGCACGACAGCCTCAGCCAAACCTCGGGAATGAAGAACAAGCTGCCCGGCACCCCGCTGCGCAGCCCCGACGAAGGCGTATACCCGTGGTTCCTATTGGGCGGTGATAACCTTGCGCGCGACGTTTTCTCGCGGTTGATCAAAGGCTCTTGGGTTGTGGTGCAAATCGCACCATTGGCGACGCTCTTTGCCTTTATGGTGGGGATCACGCTGGGCCTGCCAGCCGGCTACTACGGCGGTCGGCTTGATACGATCCTCAGCTTTTTGGCAAACCTGATCCTCGCCTTCCCGGTGATTTTGCTATTCTACCTGCTGGTGACACCCGAGATCGTGATGACCGGCATCCCGAACTATATGGCGGTGTTCCTGTTCATCTTCCCACTGATCTTCCTCGCTGTGCTGCTGAACTCGCGCTATTACACGCAGCCGTCCTTCCGCACACCGCTGTTGATCGTGGTGCTGGGTATTGTCGGCTGGCTGTACCTATCGCTGGTGTCCACCGACGGCGCGATCGTCGCCACAGATACCTACCGCATCCCCGGCCTACCCAGCATGATTGACCTTTTTGACATCGACGCCGGTGTGCTGGTGGTCTTTGTCTCGGTGGTCTTCGTGAATTCGCCCACGGTGTTCCGCATCGTTCGCGGCCTCGCTCTGGATATCAAAACGCGCGACTATGTCGCCGCCGCTCAGACCCGTGGCGAAGGCCCGTGGTACATCATGCTGTGGGAAATCCTGCCCAACGCCCGTGGCCCGCTGATCGTCGATTTCTGTCTGCGCATCGGCTATACCACCATCCTTTTGGGCACCCTGGGTTTCTTCGGCCTTGGGTTGGAAAGCGAAAGCCCGGATTGGGGCAGCACGATCAACGCAGGCCGCCGCCTACTGTCGCTTTATCCGCATGCGGCTATTGCGCCCGCGCTGGCGCTTTTGAGCCTTGTGCTGGGTCTGAACCTGCTGGCCGATGGCCTGCGTGAAGAAAGCTTGCGCGACTAAGAAACGTCATCCGGAGGTGTTTCCCCCGGACCCTCTTTGATCCCCCCGACTGGGAGAGACAAATGCCAAAAACTGATTACGACGGACCCATTCTTGAGATCAACAATCTCTCGATCTCCTTCTTCACCCGCCTGCGGGAAATTCCCGCAGTGATGGATTTCTCCGTCGTCGTCCAACCGGGCGAAGCCGTGGGGCTGGTGGGTGAAAGCGGCTGTGGCAAATCCACCGTCGCGCTGGGCGTGATGCAAGATCTGGGCCGCAATGGCCGCATCGTCGGCGGCTCGATCAAGTTCAAAGGCCGCGATTTGAGCACGATGAGCGCCGAGGAACTGCGCGACATCCGTGGCAGTGAAATCGCCATGATCTACCAAGAGCCGATGGCCAGCTTGAACCCGGCGATGCGGATCGGCAAACAGTTGATGGAAGTGCCGATGATCCACGCGGGCATGAGCGAGAAAGAAGCCCATGCGCGGGCCTTGCAGGTGGTTACGGATGTCAAACTCCCTGACCCTGAGCGCATTCTGAAGGCTTATCCGCACCAGCTTTCCGGTGGGCAGCAGCAGCGCATCGTCATCGCTATGGCGCTGATGTCCGAACCCTCGCTTCTGATCCTAGATGAGCCGACCACCGCGCTTGATGTGACCGTCGAAGCGGCGGTTGTGGATCTGGTCAAGGATCTGGGCAAAAAATACGGCACCTCGATGCTGTTCATCTCCCACAACCTCGGGTTGGTGCTGGAAACCTGCGACCGCATCTGTGTGATGTACTCCGGCGAAGCGGTGGAGAAAGGCTCCATCCACGATGTCTTTGACGAGATGCAGCACCCCTATACGCAGGCGCTGTTCCGCTCCATCCCGCTGCCCGGTGCCGACAAAAACGCGCGCCCACTTGTTGCCATTCCCGGCAACTTCCCCCTGCCCCATGAGCGCCCGCCCGGCTGCAACTTCGGCCCCCGCTGCGGTTATTTCGTGCCCGGCCGCTGCGATGCCGCACCGATCCCGATGGACGCCGTCCCCGGCAACGACCGGCATGAGACCCGCTGCATCCGTTTCCAAGAGATCGACTGGCAGGCGCCGCTGGAACTGGCCGAGGTCAAGGAAAAGGGTGACGTGGGTGAAGTCGTCCTCAAGATGGACAAGCTTAAAAAATACTATCAGGTTGCGGCCAACGCCATGTTTGGCGGCGGCAATACCAAGGTGGTGAAAGCCAACGAATCCTTAAGTTTTGAGGCTCACGAGAGTGAGACGCTTGCCATCGTCGGTGAATCGGGCTGCGGTAAATCCACTTTTGCCAAGGTGCTTATGGGGCTAGAGACGGCGACCGAAGGGCACATCTATCTCGACGGCAAAGACATCGGTGGCGTGCCCATCGACAAGCGCACCACCAAGAACGTCGCCGATGTGCAGATGGTGTTCCAAAACCCCTTCGACACGCTCAACCCTTCAATGACCGTCGGACGGCAAATCATCCGCGCGCTGGAAATCTTCCGCATCGGTAAGAACGAGAAGGAGCGTAAGCAGCGCATGCTGGAACTGCTCGATCTGGTGAAGCTGCCGCGCGAATTCGCGACCCGTATGCCGCGCCAACTCTCAGGTGGGCAGAAACAGCGGGTCGGCATCGCCCGTGCCTTTGCCGGGGATGCACGGATCGTGGTGGCGGATGAGCCCGTCTCGGCGCTCGATGTCTCGGTACAGGCGGCGGTGACGGACCTGTTGATGGAGATCCAGCGCGAGCAAAAGACGACGCTTCTGTTCATCAGCCACGACCTGTCGATCGTGCGCTATCTGTCGGACCGGGTGATGGTGATGTATCTGGGCCATGTGGTTGAACTTGGCACCACCGATCAGGTCTTCTCGCCCCCCTATCATCCCTATACCGAAGCGCTGCTGAGCGCCGTGCCAATTGCCGATACCAAGGTGAAGAAAAAGCATATCGTGCTTGAAGGTGACGTACCTTCCGCGATGAACCCGCCCCCCGGTTGCCCCTTCCAGACCCGTTGCCGTTGGAAATCCCAGGTGCCTGGCGATCTGTGCGAGCGTGAGGTCCCGCCGATGGTCACGATGGCCGATGGGCATCAGATCAAATGTCACCTCTCTGCCCAGCAATTCGCTGAAATGGAGCCGGTGATCGAGGTCGACACCGCAGCGGAGTAAACACAAAAAGGCGCGGCTCCAAAGAACCGCGCCTTTTCACTCAGGCCGACATAGGGGGGGAACGGCCTGAGGGTGGTGCCAGCGTGCGTACTACCCAGATTTATGGGTCGACAGGCGAGCATGCT
>Ga0209345_10001057_pt1 | contig 34393 bp, 36 predicted proteins | sample Cruoilmetagenom7_FD_187294 | JGI IMG/M metagenome (GOLD analysis project Ga0209345, IMG submission 187294) | Oil polluted marine microbial communities from Coal Oil Point, Santa Barbara, California, USA - Sample 7 (SPAdes) (version 2) | ecosystem: Environmental > Aquatic > Marine > Oil seeps ...
GACCCGCTGGTCCGGCGTTGGAAGAAGGTGTGGCGCTGGCCGACGCCCTGCCGGGGCTTGAGGTCGTGGGCAAGGACATCGTCGGCCTGCCCAAACCGCAGCCCGGCCACCTGTTTGGCTCGGGCAAGATCGAAGAGCTGCGCCAGAAGTTTGAGGCCGCCGAGGTCGAACTGGTCCTGATCGACGGGCCAGTCACCCCGGTGCAGCAACGCAATCTGGAAAAAGCCTGGGGCGTGAAGATCCTGGATCGCACCGGATTGATCCTGGAAATCTTTTCCGATCGCGCCCGCACGCGCGAAGGTGTGTTGCAGGTCGAAATGGCGGCGTTGTCGTACCAACGCACGCGGCTGGTGCGCGCCTGGACCCACCTGGAACGCCAACGTGGCGGGCTGGGATTTGTCGGTGGTCCCGGCGAGACCCAGATCGAGGCCGACCGGCGTGCCATTGACGACCAGCTGAACCGCATTCGTCGTCAGCTGGACAAGGTCGTGAAAACCCGCGAGCTGCACCGCGCCGCGCGTGCCAAGGTGCCATACCCGATTGTTGCGCTGGTGGGCTATACCAACGCCGGCAAATCGACGCTGTTCAACCGCGTGACCGGGGCCAATGTCATGGCCAAGGACATGTTGTTTGCCACGCTGGACCCGACCATGCGCCAGCTGGAACTGCCCTCGGGACGCAAGGTGATCCTGTCCGACACGGTCGGCTTTATCTCCTCTCTGCCGACACAGCTGGTCGCCGCCTTTCGCGCCACGTTGGAGGAAGTTCTGGGCGCTGACCTGATCCTGCACGTGCGCGATATTTCCGCCGAGAATACCGACGCTCAGGCCAAGGATGTTGAAACCATCCTGGCCTCGCTTGGGGTTGACGAAGACACGCCCAGGCTTGAGGTCTGGAACAAGATCGACCTGCTGGACGATGACGCCCGCGAGGGGCGCGTGACCGAAGCCGACCGGACAGATGCCATTCATGCCATTTCGGCCGTGACGGGGCAGGGGCTGGACGCGCTCTATGACGGGGTTGACACCGCGTTGGGGGAACCGCTGACAACCGAGGTTCTGGCGCTGGCCTATAGTGACGGACGCAAGCGCGCCTGGTTGTTTGGTGAAGCCATCGTCGACAGCGAAGATCAGGACGAAGACGGCTGGAAACTGACCGTCACCTGGACCGCACGACAGGCGGCGCAATACGCGGCCCTGTGAAACTTGCGATCCGATCCCTCAAGTGGAAGACCGCCCGAGATCGCGCGGTCTTCCTCCCGTGAGTGACGAGGTGCTACCTATCCCAATGGACGTGCTGCAACCGGTGTCTTCTGCCTGACCTTTACGTCAACCGAAAGGGGGAAGACCGCATAGGCTGTACCCCTAACGGGCCATTGATCAATTCCCTGCCGATTGTGCGGGAAGCAGCCGGGTCGTGCCGACCGCCGCCGCGCGCGCCAGATCCGGGTCCAGGGACATGGGAATGTATTCACCGCGCCGCCACAGCTCGCCCAGATCGTCATAATGTCGGCTCAGAAAATGGCCCGACTGCCCGGTGGAATTGATGAACAGCGAACTGTTCGGATCGGCAAAGTCATACACGCCGCGATAACCCGCGCCATGCACATTGCGAAACGGATTGGCCCCCTCACCGGACGTGCGCCCACGCAGCAACGTATTGTCCCCGCCCGAGGTGCTCTGGCGGATGTTCACGAACCAGCGCAGCCCGGGCACCTCGCCCAGCACCTGGTGGTCATGGGTCGCCTGATGGGCGTCGCCCCAGCGCAGGCTTGCATAATCCCCGCCCTGGCGTTCGTTGATCCACAACAGCGCATCATCCAGCGCGGCGCGCGCCATGTCGGTACAGCTTTCGACCGCTGCTGACTGGATCACGTCACACCAGACCCCGGCGCCGTCGATATTGCGAAAGACGCGTTCGATGAAGATCGGTTCCAGGTGTTTGAACTCAGCCGCCAGCGGCCCCAGCTCATCGCGGATCAAACGGGTCTGAAGTGCGCGCAACCAGGCCGAATACAGCAGCGGTTCGGGCATATGTTCGTTCATCTCACCGTTCCAGTTCGCCAACAGCTCTAACGCGTGTTGACGGGCGCGTTCCTGCGTGCCCTCGGGCGCGGCTGATCCGGTGAACCACAGATCGGCGCCGACAAGCGGCAACAAGGTGCGCGCGGTGACGGATACTGTGTCCAGCTGCGCTTCGATAAAGCTCTCGCGCGTGTGCACCTCGCGGCTTTGCATCAGGCGGCTCCAGCGTTGAATGCGCTGGCTGTCGCCCCAGCTGAAACTGACGTGGCGGGGAAAGGGACGGTCGACCATCTTGTTGTTGGTATTGCCAACGATGCCGCCGCTGGGGGCAACGAATTCCGGGTTGGCGGCATAGCTTTCGACCCCCATCCAGCGATTTTCGACCTTCCAGCCCGGCGCGGGAATGCGGCCTTGGGATTGGTGTGCGGCGTCGCGGCGCGGCATGGCCCCGATGGTTTTCATCGCGATCTGGGTGGCGTCCACCATGATCACATTCTGGCTGGGAGCGACGAAATCAGTGCCCGCCGCCACGCCTTCGGCCACCGATCCCGCCCGCATCAGTTTCAGCCCGGCGCTCATTGATCGGTCCTGCGCCGTCAACAGGGTCCAGCCCACCGCGGCCACATGGCCCCGTGGCGTGATCGAGGCCAGGTTGTAATGCGCGCCTGGCAGAACCGGCCCGTTGCCGCTCCATTGCAGGGTGATGGTGACGGGGGGCGCGTCCTTGATGCGAATGATTGACGACCGGGTTTGCAGCGGCACCCAACCGTCCACCCCTCTGACTTCGTTCGGGTTTTTCGGGTTCAGCTCTTCGATGAATACGTCCTGATCATCCAAATAGGAACTGGTCAGGCCCCAGCCGAAATCTTCGCTGCGTCCGACCAGCATGACGGGCATGCCAGGAATAGTCCCGCCAATGACGCCGCCGGTCGACAGCTCCAAGCGGGCCAGATACCAGATCGCGGGGGCGGAAAATTCCAGGTGGGGGTCGTTGGCCAACAGCGTGCCGCCTGCGGCGGATCGGCTGGGTGCTGCGGCCCATCCGTTTGATGCACCCGCGCGGCCGCGCGCCGCGACGGGGGACAGGAAACCGGGGGCGTCCGGCTGCCAAGCGGCGAAATCGCGCGTCGGGTCCACACCCTCAAACAGCGCGGCGAAATCGGGCAGGGCGGCGGTGCCGGTGCCGGGAATATCGGGCAGGATGTCGGCGACGCGCGCCTCAGGCAAGGCCAGGCTGACGCGGGCGCGCAGCACTTCCTCCTGCAAATGGCCAGCCATCTGCACGCCCATCAGTTTCATGATGGCCAGGCTGTCGGCAGGTTGCCAGGGGCTGATGTCATTGGAAAACAGGAAGAATTCCGGCGCACCACGCCCCAGGGCTTCGTCGTTGACCCGTTGCAGCCAGGTGTTCACACCGCGCGCATAGGCCGACAGCGCCGCGCTTGTGTCGTCATCCTGAACCGCCACGGCCTCTTGGGCCAGGCGATAGATATCCAGCCGACGCAGCAGGTCATCCACCTGCAAGGTGCGCGCGCCAAACATCTCGGACAGGCGGCCCTGTGCGGTTCGGCGCAGCATCATCATCTGCCACAACCTGTCCTGCGCATGGGCATAGCCAAGGCCAAAGAACACGTCCTGATCGGTTTCGCCAAAAATATGCGGCACGTTGGCGTTGGTGCGCACGATCTCCAGCGGTGCCTGAAGCCCGTATGTCTCGCGGGTGACGTCATAGTCGGGCAGGGATTGCGAGGCCAGATAATAGACAAGAAAGCCTGCCGCCAGGGCCAGGCCTGTCACGGCCAGAACCCCCCGGACCAACCACCGAAACAAAAGCGCCATGAGACCTCACTTGTTGACGTGGACCACAGGCCCGTTAGGTAAGAACATCAGGACCATATACAATCAACAGAGGGGGCCGTCATGGCTAAATGTGCATTTCTGGGGCTGGGTGTCATGGGATATCCGATGGCGGGCCATCTGGTGGCGGCTGGACATGAGGTCACGGTGTATAACCGGACCTTCACCAAAGCTCAGGCCTGGGCGGATCAACACGGTGGCACGGCGCATGACACACCGCGCGCAGCAGCCGAGGGTGCGGATTTCGTCATGGCCTGTGTCGGCAATGACGACGACCTGCGCGCGGTCTGTCTGGGCGATGAGGGGGCCTTTGCGGGCATGGGCAAGGGCGCAATTTTCGTCGACCACACCACCGTGTCGGCCAAGGTGACGCGCGAACTGTACGGCGCCGCGGCCGATATTGGCGTCAGCTTTGTTGATGCGCCCGTGTCGGGTGGTCAGGCCGGCGCGGAAAACGGCGTTTTGTCGGTCATGTGTGGCGGCGATGCGCCTGCCTATGACGCGGCTGAACCGATCATGCAGGCTTATGGCCGCACCGTGAAACGGCTGGGCGACAGTGGGGCTGGTCAGCTGACCAAGATGGTCAACCAGATCTGCATCGCGGGTCTGGTCCAGGGCCTGTCCGAAGGGCTGCATTTCGCCGAAAAAGCCGGGTTGGACATCCGCGAGGTCGTGGATGTGATCCAGGGCGGCGCTGCGGGCAGCTGGCAGATGGTGAACCGGCACGCGACCATGGCGGATGATGAATTCAACCACGGCTTTGCCGTCGACTGGATGCGCAAGGATCTGGGTATTTGCCTGGCCACGGCGGATGAAAACGGCGCAACCCTGCCGGGCACGGCGCTGATTGATCAGTTTTACAAGGATGTGCAGAACATGGGCGGCGCGCGCTGGGACACCTCGTCCCTGATCAAACGCCTGCGGGCATTGGGATAACCGGCCCCATGAAACGGCAGGAGGCGCCCCAATGGACGCCTCCTTTTATCGTTCTGAAACTGTGGCTTACGGGATGATCCGCGTGTATTTTGTGCCTTCGATCGTCGCACCTGCAATCAGGCCCGCCTGACCAAACACCACCGCCACCACGGGGGTCAGCGAGGTGATCGTGTCCGCCGACAACCGGTCGCCTTCGTTCTGGATGGCGTATTTGATGTCTGCACCAGCAACCCAACCGGGCGAGGTGCGGAAGTTTTGCAGCGCCTCGTCGGTCATGAAAAACAGCACATGCGCGTATTGCTGTGCGCCGATCTGGAAGCCGATGCTGGCCTCGGCCTGCAGATAATAATCAACCGTCGCATCGCCCACACGCAGCGCGCCGCGCCCATAGGCGCCACCGATGCCAAAGCCTGCTTCGGTCACAAGCGGCATGACCAGCATGCCGGACGCCTTGTTCGACAGTTCCTGCGTGCCGGGATAGCGGTTAAAAAGATAGTTCAGCGTCGTCTGCACCCGCGCATCGATCGCCGCACCGCCTTTTGACCCAATGCCATTGGCACACCCGGCCGTCATCAGGGCTGCACCGCCCGCACTTGCCATAAACCCACGTCGTGAAAAGCTGCTCATCGTCATGTCCTTGCCAAAGACACCGCACCGCGCGGTGTTGCCTCTTGAATTGCCACGGGTCTGATGCCCGTATTGCGTGGAAATATAGGGCAATGCCTGCGGCTTGTCACCACATGTTGGCAGTATGGCGGGTTTTCGCCTTATTCCTTGATCGCCCCATCCCGGTTCACGAACGCACGGGTTGCGGCCTTGGGCAGGGCGCATTTGGTGGCGGCGTCAGCTTCCAGGCAAACGACGATGCAATCGCCCGTTGTTTTCAACGCGCCTTCCGAAAACACGGCGTATTCCATGCGAAAGGAGTTCTGCCGGAAACTGGCCGTGCGCGCGACGGTAACATAGCGGTCGTTCAGAAACAGCGGCGCATGGTATTTCGCGGTGTTTGTCATCACCACCAAGGTCGGATCACCGGGTTGATAGTTGGACAGGTCATAAGCCTGGAAATAAGGAATGCGCAGGCTTTCAAACCAGCGGAAATAGGCCACGTTGTTCACATGGTTCAGCGAGTCAAGTTCATGAAATCGCACGATGTCGGCCATGCCGAAGGACCAGCCGTCCGGCACCCCGGCGGCGTGCAGTTGATCGGGGGACAGCGGGGTCAGGAAAGGTAGATCAGTCATGGGGGCTCCGGATTGTGCGACTTGGCGCGGCTGAACAGGGTCGCGGCCGTATTCACCACACCTATGGCGCCAAGGTGCTGTTCAGTTCAAGGCCCTCCTCTGTGAAATGCACATGTTCCGTCGCGTTGCTGGCGGGTGCTTATTCAATAGCGGCGAATTATCGGAGGCGGAACAGACCGCGCCGCGATACATATTGCAATGCCATCCGCGCCTTAAAGCGGCCAGCAGTTTTGCCCGGCGATTGCCTGTCTCAGTACTTACAACACTCGAAATGCAGGTCTTCTTCGTCGTCACCGGGCGGCATGATACAGAACTCAAGCAACCCGCCCGGCAGATCGTCCAGATCGGAACAGGTTTTGGGGTCTTTGCCTGGTGGCGGTCGTTTGCTTGTCGGTTCCGGCAACAGCCCATCTCGCAAAAACTGGGCCACGCCCCGACATTCTGTTGCAAAGCCCGAAAGAGCGTTAGCTTCGGCCAGCCACCGGAGCTTGCTTGCGGCGTCCGAGGCGTTCTTCACCATGTCTTTGCGTTCAACCGACATCATCCAGTCCTGGTCTGCGCGGGCTTCGATCTGGTCCGCCCATGTGGTGGAGATTGTGTTGAAGGCCGCGACGTGCTGCGGCTGTTCGGGGTCCAGCGTCGGCCCACCGCGACGACCATCACAGCCGCTCAGAACCCAAGTGAGACAGTCCAGCGCACCTGTATTCCTGCTGTAGTCCGCCGCGACACGGGGTGGCGTGATCCCCGATGGACCAAAAAAGTACTCCAGAGGGTTCCAGCGGCTGTCTTCATCGTTCTTTATTTGCAGTTCGTACCAGGCGTCCACCTCGCGTTTCTGACCGGGAAGGATGCGTTGCAATTCGGCCTGTTGATGAGCAAATTTCTCATCCAACCCAGCGCATACGGCACCCTGCGCAGCGGCGTCGGTCTGGGCCACTCCCGGCGCTGCGCTGAACAGGGAAAACAGGACGAACAGAAGAGATAAACGCGGCATGGCGACCCCTTTCCACCCAGCATTCCAAACCATCAGGTCGTTTGGGATTGGAACGCTTTCAGCATCAAGGTGCCAACTTGTGTAAACCGGAACAAGCCCATACCCGGGCAACGTCTGCGACCTGTCGACGCAATCGTAGGGCGGGGTCGTCAGGGGGAGGGTTGGAGCGGGTGAAGGGAATCGAACCCTCGTATTCAGCTTGGGAAGCTGCTGCTCTACCATTGAGCTACACCCGCGTCGGGATGCAGGATTAAACCGCGCCGGGCGGGGCGTCAAGCGTTTCGCGGCCATGAAATGGCGGCTCCGCGCAGGGGGCGAACCAGCCCATTGCGTCAAGGCGTGTGGCGAAGGATGCAGCACCGTCCAGCGAAGTATGCGTGCGATCAAAGAGGGATTTTCCAGCTGCGGCCCGATGGCGTGGCACATCTCGCGCATGGGTTCGCAATAGCGATCGGTGCAGTCCATCGTCGCACACCGGCGGCCTGCGCCTAATTCAGTTTGCGAACCTCTCCGTTTTTTAGGTGAAGCGCGCAAAGCGATCTGACCAGCAGTCCCCAGGCCCGGAACGGCGCCAGATAGAAATTGGCGACCGGTATGTCGTGATGGCCGTATTCCGTGGCCAGAAGGCTGGGGATGGACAGCCCAGGACGATCCAAAACACAGGTTTGCGCCCCAATCGCCACAGCAGAATCACCAGCAACGGGAACAGCAGGCAATATTGCGCTTCAACGGCCAGGCACCGGGTGTGCAACAGCGGTTTCGCCTCGGCGGTGGTGTCGAATTTCCTGGCCTCTTGTCAAAACAGCAGGTTTGAGATGAACAGGCTGACGGTCGTCGTGCTGTGGCCAAGCGGGGCCTAGCCGCGTCGCCGCCGCCTGCGCCCGCCACCTTCGCCGCCGCCACCGGTGTTGAAGGTCACGTCGGGCAGCTCGACGATAGCGTTCAGAATCGGGAAGGGGTCGGCGGAATTCGGAATGGCGCTGGCGTTGACGAAATGCTCTTGAAAGCGCGGCTCGACCGCCGTTTCGACCTTGTGAATGGCGCGTACGGTTGCCTCGATCTCGCGCCGCGCGTCGGTGTTCAACAGCGCGATGCGCGCGCCTGTTCCTGCCGCATTGCCAGCGCTGGTCACCTTGTCCAGGGCGCAATCGGGGATCATCCCCAAAACCATGGCGTGTTTCGGGCTGATATGGGCGCCGAACGCCCCGGCCAGAACAATGCGATCGACCTTGTCGACCTCAAGTTTGTCCATCAACAGCCGTGCGCCGGAATAAAGCGCCGCCTTGGCCATCTGGATCGCGCGCACATCGCCATTGGTGACGCTGATCTTCGGTCCGCCCTCGGCGCTGCCGTCATGCAGCATGTAAGAATAGGTGCGCCCGTCCTGGAAACAGCGCGCCGTGCCGGTCTGTTCTGGCGACCCGATCAGGCCGGGGCCATCGACGATGCCCGCCAGACGCATTTCGGCAATCACCTCGATAATGCCAGACCCGCAGATGCCGGTGATCCCGGTGGTAGCGACGACCTGGTCAAAGCCATCTTCGTCCGACCAGATGTCCGACCCGATGACGCGAAAGCGCGGCTCTTTGGTGATGGGGTTGATTTCGACCCGTTCGATCGCCCCCGGCGCGGCGCGCTGGCCTGAGCTGATCTGCGCCCCCTCAAAGGCAGGCCCGGTGGGCGAGGAGCAGGCCAGAACGCCGTCTTTCGAGCCCAACAGGATTTCCGCATTGGTGCCCACATCAACGACCAACACCAGGTCTTCGGATTTGTCCGGGGCCTCGGACAGCGCAACGCCAGCAGCGTCCGCGCCGACATGGCCTGCGATACAGGGCAGGATATAGCTGCGCGTGCCAGGGTTCAGCACCAGATCCAGATCGGCGGCCCGCAACGACAGTGCATCAGAGGTGGCCAAGGCAAAAGGTGCCTGGCCCAGCTCAAACGGATCAATGCCCAGAAACAGGTGGTGCATGACCGGGTTCATCACGAAAACACTGTCCAGGATCAAGGACTTGTCGATCTCGGCCTCGGTCGTCAGTTGCACGAACAATGCATTCAGCCCCTCGCGGACCGCCTGGGTCATTTCCAGATCACCACCGGGGTTCATCATCGAATAACTGACCCGGCTCATCAGGTCTTCACCGAACCGAATTTGCGGGTTCATGATGCCTGAGGAGGCGACGACCTCGCCTGTTTGCAGGTCACACAGATGCGCGGCGATGGTGGTGGAGCCCAGATCGACCGCCAAGCCATAAATGTGCCCGTCGTAAAAACCGGGCCACAGCGCCATGATCGACGGCGGGCAGGTGTCGTCGCCCATATGCACGGCGGCCGTGACGGTCCAGCCGCCCTTGCGCAGGACCGGTTGCAACTCGCGCAGCAGGTTTGCGTCGATCTCGATCCGCTCCAGGCCCATCACGGCCTTCAGGGCCTCAATCAGACGTTCCAGATCGCCAGTGGGTTTGTGCATGTCGGGCTGTTCGACCTCGACATATTGCAGGCGGATCGACGGGGTCAGGACAATATCGCGGGCCTCGGCGCGTTTGCGCACGACTTGGCGGTGGACCTGGCTTTCGGGCGGCACATCAATGACGACGTCCCCTTGAACCGTGGCCTGACATCCCAGGCGGCGACCCTTGGCCAGCCCGCGTTTGTCGTCATAGCGTTGTTCGACGGCGTTCCAGTCTGACAGCGCGTCTTCTCTGACGGTCACGCCATGTTTGGGGAACTCACCAAAAGACGGAGTGATTTGGCATTTGGAACAGATGCCACGCCCGCCACAGACTGAATCCAGATCGACGCCCAGCTTGCGGGCCGCCGTGAGAACCGGCGTGCCGACCGGGAACCGTCCGCGTTTGCCGGAGGGGGTGAAGATGACCAATGGATCGTTAGACATGCGCGCGTCTCTCTGTTTTTCAGTCCTGTTTTACCCTGCGAGGGAAATGGGGCAAGGGCTGAAGGCGTCAGGACGATGATTACCCGCGACCAATCGGCGGGGTCCGTTCAGATTTTTCTGGAAAAATCTGGTGCGGCAAAATTTTCTAGAAAATTTTGGGCCCTAGCAGATGATCTGAAGGGGGGCGGCAGAACAGAGAATGGCGAAGGTGCCATCACACTCGATCAGGTGAAAGCCGCGCTTGCGGACCTCAAGCTCGAACGCTGCGCGACCGATTTCCCGTTCGACATCCGCCACGCGGCGTCTGATCACCCCGCCGTTCATCGCCGCCTTTGCACGAAAAATCTGGTCCAGCCAGTCCGCGCCAAGGGGCCGAATATGCGACATATCGTTCATTTTCCGAAGGTCGCACGAACTCGGTTAAATCAAGGTTAACGCGCCCGTTGCGTCCTGCAAACGGGCGCGTTTTGGTGTTTTATCCGCGGCGACGACGGCCACCGCGACGGCCACCAGCAGCGCCCGTTCCGCCAGAGGCTGTGTTAAAGCGGATCCACTCGGCCCCTCCATCGTCATTGTTGGTCAGGAAGTTGGCCGCGCGAATGGCTTCCATTTCCTTGCCAGGCTTGGCTTTGGTCGACCCAATCCCGAAGGCTTCACAGAAGGCCTCGTCGTCCATATCGGCAGGCAGAATGATGCCCTTGGCTTCGATTTCGGCGCGCTTTTCCGCCAGTTTTTTGGGGCCGACCGGGATGGTGACCGGGTTCATGATCGCGCTTGTCATGCCCGCGCCCATGGCCATGGGCAGGAACGCGTTGTTGATGCCATGGCGGTTGGGCAGCCCGAACGAAATGTTGGATGCGCCACAGGTCGTGTTTACACCCAGTTCTTCGCGCAGGCGGCGTACCAGCGTAAACACCTGCAAGCCCGCAGTGCCCATGGCGCCGATCGGCATGACCAGCGGGTCGACCACGATGTCATGGGCCGGAATGCCGAAATCGGCGGCGCGTTCGACGATCTTCTTGGCGACGGCAAAGCGCACGTCGGGGTCTTCGGAGATCCCTGTGTCGTCGTTGGAAATCGCCACGACCGGCACGTTGTATTTCTTGACCAACGGCAGGACCATTTCCAGCCGTTCTTCTTCACCGGTGACTGAATTCAGCAGCGGGCGGCCTTTGGCGGCGGCAAGCCCGGCCTCGAGCGCACCGGGGACCGAGCTGTCGATGCACAGCGGGCAGTCGGTGACGGCCTGCACGACTTCGATCAACTGACGCATCAGGGCCGGTTCAACAAAGTTGTTGTCCGCATAGCGCGGGTCCTCTGCCATCTTGCCCGAGAACACGGCGCCCGAGTTGATGTCCAGGATCGTCGCCCCGGCGGCAACCTGGGCCAGCGCATCGGCCTCGACGCGCGAAAAATCGCCTGCTTCCAGTTCGGCATTCAGGATCTTGCGGCCCGTCGGGTTGATCCGCTCACCGATCACGGTAAAGGGCTGATCAAAGCCGATAATGGCAGTTTTCGAGGCGGATTCGATGATGGTGCGGGTCATTTAGACGTCCTTGACGGGGGATACGGGAACGGTGGACGTGCCGCCGTTGTTGATGGCCCAATTGGCATTTGTCTTGATCCCGCCCAGCGGGAAGAAATGCACATTGGTGATGTTGAAGTCGGGGGTTGCGGCCTTGTGGGCGGCCAGTTGGGCGATCACATCGGTGGGCTCATACGGAAGCAACAGTTTCGTCATGTCCATGGCGCGTTTTTGCAGCACTTTCAGGGACGGGCCAACACCACAGGCAATGGCGAACTTGATCAGCGTTTGCAGCTTTGCCGGGCCAGCAATGCCGATGTGGATCGGAATGTCGACGCCGGCCGCTTTTACGTCCTCGGCCCATTTGATGATGGGGCCTGCGTCAAAAGCAAACTGGGTGGCCAGCGCCATCTGCGCGTCGGTGCTGTCATAGAATTTCTGTTTCCACTGAAGCGCTTCATCAACCAGCCTGGTGCCACCGGTGGGGTCGATGTCGCGGTTGCCTTCGGGGTGACCTGCCACATGCAGGTGGGTGAACCCCGCCTTGTCAAACAGACCGGTTTCCAACAGCTGCATCGAGCTGTGAAAATCACCATGCGGTTGCGCCACGCCACCGGCCAGCAACAGCGCCTGTTTCACGTCCGCTTCGCCCTGATACCGCGCGATCCAGTCGGCCAGCATGGCCTGATCCCTGATGATGCGGGCCGGGAAATGCGGCATGACCGGAAAGCCGTCGTCATTCAGGCGCTTGGCAGTTTCGACCATTTCTTCGATCGGCGTGCCGTCGACATGGGCGATGTAGACGCGGGTGCCTTCGGGCAGAAGGGCGCGGAAATTGTCAACCTTGGCGGCCGTGCGCGGCATCACCTCGATCGAATAGCCTTTCAGGAAAGCCTCGACCTCAGGGGTGACGGTGGGCGCACCCGCAGGTGCCCTTTTCTTGAAGTTCAACAGCGCCATGGCTGCCTCCCATATGCGTGGCGGGGTCATTCCCGGCCGTCGTTGGCGATCAGCGATTTCAGGCGCTCTTGGTCGTATTCCGTGTCGATGCGGGCGGCTTCGGCCTGGGCAACCGCGTCCTGATCACCATCGACCGGATAGGGCGTGGCTTTGCGCCATTCGGCCAGGTATTCATCCGTGCCCGCCGCGCCGCTTTTCATGGCAGCCCGATCGATGGCCTGTTCAAAGCGTTCGGGAAGAATGACCTTGGCGCCACGGCGGCCTTTGCCCACGATGACCTGGGCTGGCATGTCGCGCCAGTAAACGATGGTAACGTCAGGCATGGTGATTCCTCATCTTCTCGTTCTTTTGTTTTAATCACGCAGCGCGCCAACGCGCGGGCGAATTTCGACATCGTTTGGGCGCGATGCGACACGCCAGCCCTTCGATAGCGTCGCAATCGAGGCGCGGCCACTGCTGAGGGTGTGAAAACTTCTCATGAAGATTATTCGTTTACCTCGCGGGTGTCAGGCGGGTATCATGGGTGAAACAAGAAAGACTTGCCGTGGTCGTCGTCGTCCCCACTTATAAGATCGCCTATATGGCCATTCCCAAGGCCGCTTGTTCGTCGGTCAAGGCGGCCCTTGCGCGCATTGACCCCGATGTGACCATCCCACCCGAGGCCGCAACCGATTTTCAGGTCTGGCACAGGATTTATCCCACCCGACGCTATAACAAGAACCGCTGGCAGTCCTATCGTGACCCGGAATGGTTCAGCTTTACCGTGGTGCGCGACCCGGCCAAACGGCTGATGGCGGCCTATACGAACCGGGTGGTTGAACTGCGCGAGCTGCACAATTCGCGCAGGCTGCAACGCGGTGATTTTGATCTGCCGATGGACCCGGACCCGGATTTCTTTTTCCAGCACCTGGATGAGTATCGCGAAGCGTCGTCGTCGGTCAAACACCACACATTCCTGACCTCGGCCTTTACCGGGCCACTGCCGTGGAAATTCACCAAGGTCTATCGCACCCAAGACCTGGGCGATCTGGCCAGGGATCTGTCAGACCGGGTGGGGCAGGGCGTTGTGATCCCGCGCGAAAATGCGTCGACGACGCGGCTGGATGTGCGTGATTTGTCGGACAAGACCAAGGACGCGCTGCGGCCCCGGTTCGAACGCGACTATGCCCATCTGGCCGAGTTCTATGACAACCCTCTGGCCTAGTTGTTTGCATAAGCTCGACCCAAGACCACAAATACCGCGCTGGCCGCTTGCGCATGGGGGGCTTGCCGCCTAAGTTGGGGATAACTCGAAATGGAGGGCGTGATCATGGCGCCCAAGCGTCCCAATGGTGCGGGCGCGTTCCCGAAACCGGTTGAGCCCCCCGCGCCTGACCAGATTGATCCCGTGAGCCTGTACGCCGCGTTGGATCTTGGCACGAACAGTTGCCGTATGCTGATTGCCCAACCGAAGGGCAGTCAGTTTCACGTCGTGGACAGCTTTTCGAAATCCGTACAGTTGGGGCATGGGCTGGAAGGCTCGGGTCGTTTGTCGCGGGCCTCTATTGGCCGGACCATTCAGGCGCTGAAAATCTGTCAGCGCAAGCTGCGCAAACACAATGTCACCAATATGCGGCTGGTTGCGACCGAAGCCTGTCGGCGCGCCAAGAACGGCCGCGATTTCATGCGTCTGGTGCGGCGTGAAACCGGGCTGAGCCTGGATATCATCAAACCCGAAGAGGAGGCACGGCTGGCCGTGATCTCTTGTGCGCCGCTGGTGTCGATGAAGACCGAACAGCTGTTGGTGGTGGATATCGGCGGGGGGTCGACCGAACTGGTCTGGATCGACCTGTCCAATGTGCCGCCTGTTGAGCGCGCCCGCGCGATCATGCGGATGCGCGGCGGGTTGATGGATGATCCGGGCCCCTTCCCGGCGGCGCGGGTTGTCGACTGGATTTCCGTGCCGCTGGGTGTTGCGACGCTGCGCGAACAGTTTGACGACGTGAAAGAAGACGGCGCGCGGTTTGCGCTGATGTCGTGTTTCTTCGAAGAACAACTGGAGGGGTTCTTGCCCTTCCACGGCGACCATGTGCGTGACGGGTTTCAGATCATCGGCACCTCGGGCACGGTGACCACGGTGGCGGCAACGCATCTGGGCCTGAAACGCTATGATCGCAACAAGGTCGATGGTCTGCGGATGAGTTCGGACCAGATTGATGCGGTGATCCGGTCGTATCTGGAGCTGGGGCCGCAGGGGCGGCGCGCCGATCCGCGTATTGGCAAGGACCGCCAGGCGCTGATCATGTCGGGCGCGGCGATCTTGCAGGCGCTGCTGCGGATCTGGCCAACGGACCGGTTGTCTGTTGCGGACAGGGGCCTGCGCGAAGGTCTGTTATATTCACAAATGTCGAGTGACGGCGTGTTGGAAGACGGGAATATCTGAGATGGCTGGCGTGTATGGCAAAGGCAAGGGCGGCAAGAAGAACAATTCGGGCCGCGGGCTGCGGGATCTGACCGTAAAGGTGAAATCCGCGCGGGGGCGGCGGGCATCGTCGACCAAATGGCTGCAACGCCAGTTGAATGACCCCTATGTCTCGCGCGCCAAGGTCGAGGGTATGCGCGGACGCGCGGCCTATAAGATCATGGAGCTGGACGACAAGTTCAGATTTCTTCTGAACGGCGCGCGCGTTGTTGATCTGGGCTGTGCGCCCGGCGGCTGGGCGCAGGTCGCCGTGCCGCGCATCAATTCGCTGGGCGAAAAGCCCGGCAAAGCCGTCGGCACATTTCTGGGCGTTGATTTGCAGGAGATGGAGCCGCTGCCGGGGGCCGAATTCTATGTGCTGGACTTCATGGAAGATGACGCAGATCTGCAAGTCAAAAAATGGCTGGGCGGCAAGGCCGATGTGGTGATGAGCGACATGGCCGCGTCAAGCTCGGGCCACAAACAGACCGACCACCTGCGTATCATGGCGCTGTGCGAGGCGGCGGCCTATTTCGCCTTTGACGTGCTGGAAGAGGGCGGAACCTTCGTGGCCAAGGTTTTGGCTGGCGGCGCCGAAGCCGAATTGCAGCGGCTGTTGAAGGCAAAGTTTGACAAGGTGGCTTATATGAAGCCGCCGTCGTCGCGGTCCGACAGTTCCGAGAAATTCGTCGTCGCGACCGGGTTTCGGGGCTGAACCACAATCAAGTTTGCAGTTAGGTCCGCAGTCAAAAGGAATGCGCGTGCCGCGCATGCTTGTTTGCCTCGCGCCCTGATGGGCGCTCAGGCGGGTGGGGGCGTCACTGGGGCGTATAGCTGCGACCGGCGGAAAAGCGGTGCGGCGTGACGCCGAACATATCGCGAAAGCGTTTGGCGAAATAGGTGGCGCTGTCAAAGCCGCAGGCGGCGGCGACTTCGGCCACGGGCAGGTCGGTTTCCGCAAGCAATGCGCGGGCCCGGCCAAGGCGTAACTGCTGGAAATATTCTTGGGCGACACGCCCAGATGTTTGATGAACAGCCGTTCGATTTGCCGGCGCGAGATACCCGCCTGGGCGGCGATGTCATCCAGGTTGAACTGTTCGTCGATATTGTCTTCGAAAGACTTGATGATCGTCACCAGGGTTTCGTTGCGAATGCCCAAGGCGGCCGAACGCGAACTATGCTGCGCTTCGGCCTCGGAGCGGTGCAGCGTATAGACACACATGTTCAACACCGCCTGGCTGAGATGCGAGCCGAACCGATCATGGATCAGGCGCAGGAACAGATCGGTGGCCGCCGCCCCCCCCGAGGACGTCAGGATACGATCATCAATGACATAGAGCTGTTCCTTTGGGTCATGCTCTGGATAGATTTCGCGAAACGGGGTGATGTTTTCCCAGTGCAGCGTGAAGGATTTGCCTTTCAGAATTCCCGCCCGTGCCAAGGTATAGGTCACTGTGCACAGCTCACCGACCGTACAGCCTTGGCGCCAGTGTTTGCGCAGCCAATCGGCGGATATCTGGTTGCTGGACTGCTCGGGCTGAACCCCGGAACAGACGAATATCCGCGCGTTGCGACCCACATCGTCCAAAGGGCCTGAAGGCCACCCGGTCTTGGTCGAACGTCTCCGGCACCTGTTCACGTTCAAGCTTGGCGGCGACTTGCCGGATATCTGGACAATCGCACTCGCCAATCCGGCAATCTCGATTAGCGACGTGCTTGCCGCCGAAGGTTTGGTCGGGTTGGATTTGGATGCAGTGGCGATTTTGGCCGTGCCGATCTGGACGCTTCCCGCCGACGACCGCGCGACCATCGCGGACCTGTGCCGGTATCCGTAGCCAAGTTTTCAGATTGCGGCGGTGCGGAGTAGATTGCGGCCTACACCCCGACGCATAGGCGCGACATGGACCGCGCCGAATAGGCCGCGCTTTCGGGCGCGGCCTTTTTGCTTGTGTGTCTAGTCGTTTAGCCCGCTTGCGTGGTAGTCTGCGAAAGGGTTTAGGCGGAGAAAGTCATGTAGCTAGTTACGATATCCATTTCAATTGTTGCATTGTTGATATCTGCGACGACCCTTTGGCTCTCGCACCTGCGGCGCGGCAAACTAAAAATGACCAAGCCTACGGTGATATTCTTCGGGCCTGACGGCGGCGAGAAAGGTATCTCAAAAGTCTTCTTGAGGTTTTTGCTTTATTCGACCGGAAAACGTGGCGTGGTACTTGAGCATTTGTACATCCGTCTGCGTCGTGGCGAAACGCAACAGAACTTTAACATTTGGGTCTATGGCGAGAAGAACTTGGCGCGTGGCAGCGGTCTTTTCGTGGGGCAAATCATTTCCTAACACCATCGGATGTGAATGGGTTTGATTTTGCGGCAGGTAGCTACCAGCTTGACGTGTTCGGAAAGATAGTTGGCAAAGATAGATTGGTGCACTTGACCAACTTGGAGTTGTCAATCGACCAAAACGAAGCGGAAAAACTGCGTCAGACCGATTACGGTATCTATTTTGATTGGGGGCCGGACGCGGGAAGCTATCAAAAGAAACTTGATGAACGTCCTTCGAAGCCCCTTGATCCGATAAAGCTACTGGAAGCATTGCAGGATGGTAGGGCGCTAAAACATGGTTCGGAAACGCCTGAACCGCTCGAAACGAGCGATTGATAGAGTTTTGCGGGCTGCAAGGCTGAAAGCTTGAACCAAGACCGCAATCAACAGATGAACTCAAGCCGCCTGTGGGAAGGCTGTGGGTGGCGAAATTTTACCCCGGACGAAATGCCGTCTAGGGCGTTGTTAATAAACGCAAATATGCGGTGTGTGTGGCGGAGAGACAGGGATTCGAACCCTGGGTGGGCTTGCACCCACAACGGTTTTCGAGACCGTTTCTGTGGACAACTTGCCTATCTCGATCCTTAGAAAACAAGGGGATCAGGCGTTAGAAAGAGGCGAAATCGGCATAGATGGCTGGTTAGGGTGTCATAGAAAGGCGTCATAGCGGATTGGCGTTGTATCGGGTGAGCCCTCAGCCGTTCTTGCGTGAAAGAAACACCAATTGTTAGGAAGGCAGCTGAGAACAGGGTCACGAAGGGCAAAAACCAAATACTCCTGTAATCGCACCTGACCAAGTTATTGAACCTGAACAGCTTGCGGATTTTATCTGTCGGCACCAGTCGCAAAGGGCCGTCATGCGCGTGGAAGACTGTTCGATGTCAGACATGTTTGAAACGCGTGCGACCATCAGCATAAAAGCGTTTGATCGTATGGCTACTTTGAATCGGTTGCGCTCAAAAGCATGCGTCCGACGGAACGCTGTGAACGTTGGTAGTCGAAATACTGAGTTTCATACTCTCTGTCCCTCGTTTGGGGGGACGCGCGTGAAGATAGGTCGTTTTCAGAATATCTACATTTACATACGCGTTCAGGTATTTTCCGCATCGTCCTGATTGGCATTCTTGCGATGCAGCACACGCCGCAGCGGGATCAGGCCGAACAGCGCCAGGGTGGCCAGAGCGGCCCCGGCAAGAAAGGTGCCCTGTGGCCCCACCTTGTCCCACAAAACGCCCGCGATCACGCTGGCCAGAAGGATCATCACCCCCGTCATCAGGTTCAGCATGCCAAAGGCCGTGCCGCGTAGCTCGACCGGTGCTGTGTCTGCGACGAGGCTTGAAAACACACCTTGAGTAAAGCCCATGTGCACGCCCCAGATGGCAAGGCCGATGAACACGCCGGCCAATCCAGGGACCAGCACAAAAACAAGATCGGCCAGGATTAAAAGACCCATTCCGAAGGCCAGCACGCGCAGACGTGTGCCATTGTCTGACAAGACGCCAGCGGGGTAGGCGGCAAAGGCGTAGAAGATGTTCATGACCACCAGCACAAGTGGAATGAGACCCGTGGGCGCCCCTTCGGCGTGGGCCTTCAGGATTAGAAACGTTTCGCTGAATCTTGCGAGGGTGAAGACGGAGGCGACGCCAACCACCCACCAGAACGCGTCGCCCAGCCGCTTCAACTCGTGCAGGCTGAGGGGGGATTTAACCGTGGGCAGATCGGCGGGTCGCCCGGGTTCCGGCACAAGGGTGACAAGCAGCAGGACCGCGACACCGCCCGGGATCACCGCGAACCAGAACACGAGTGGGATGTTGTCAGCGGTCATCCACATCAAAACAACGGCAATGACCGGCCCAAGGAACGCTCCGACGGTATCCAGCGCCTGACGCATGCCGAAACTGGCTCCGCGCAGATCGGCAGGGGAAATATCGGCGATCAGCGCGTCACGCGGCGCGCCGCGAATGCCCTTGCCGACGCGATCAATGAACCGCGCGCCGATGAGCCAGCCGATGGTCGGGGCGAGTGGGAAAATTGGCTTGGTTGCTGCGGCAAGCCCATATCCGATGACGGCAAGGAACTTGCGCTTGCCCAGCCAGTCGCTCAGCGCACCGGAAAACACTTTTGTGATGGCGGCGATGGCTTCGGCCAACCCTTCGATGAAGCCGACGGTGACCATCGAGGCCCCCATGTAGGTCACCAGATAAACCGGCAGCAGGGCGTGGATCATCTCGGATGAAATATCCATCCAGAGGGATACAAACCCCAACGCCCAAATGCCGCGCGGCAACCGGCGCAACGTGGAACGATCCAGCTTTGGCTGTGCGGGCTTGCTAATGTCGGTCACCTGTCGTTTTAGCCGTTGGATTTTGGTTTGGCATAGTTCTGAAGGATGGTGCCTATCTTAAACGCGGCGAGGCGCTTTCATTTGAATTACGAAAACACATCGACAGTCAGCCCTTGGCGCATAGCATTGCGATAACAGCGGTGCAGCATTTGTAAGACTGGACACAGGGCAAACATCCACTGCCCGGCGCATTTCTGGATACCGGCGCTGATATCCGGGCTTGCGGCATCGACGCACCCGGGCATCAGTCGTGTCCGATCAGATCGGCCAGACGCGTGGCGATGGCTTCGGCTACTGCGTCGTCCTGGTCGGTGACGGCGTGGTCCAGTGCGTGCAGGCGGCCGCGCAGGGCGTGCAGTTGATCGACCAAAGACAGGATGATTGGCACGGCGTCATCGTTCACCGCCATGTCCTCGGTCAGATCAACGATCAGTTGCAGGCGCGCAAGGTCGAGCGCATCGAACATGGGGCCGGTTTCACTGTGATGCGGGGCGATCCAGGCATGCGAGATGCAGACCTCAAGTCGCGTTTGCGTCAGCTTGTCTATCCGGGTCAGAACGTCGGTTTGGCTCAACATCATGTCTGTCCTTTCCATCCTGAACGGGCGTCATGGGGGTGGTCCTTGTGCCAACCTTCGATCGCCGTTTTTAAATCGTCATCAATGATGTCGGGCAGCACGATCTTCAGTCGGACCAGCTGATCCCCTGCTGGGCGGCCCTTGGCGGCGACACCCTTGCCACGCAGCCGCATGATCCGGCCGCTGCTTGATCCCGGCGGGACGCGCAGGTTGACGCGACCCGCTGTGGTTGGAACCGCGACAGAGCCACCCAGCACGGCCTCATCAATGGAAATGGGCAGGTCCAGAAGGATATCTGTGCCGTCGCGTTCAAACAGCAAATCAGGCAGGACGGCGATCAGGATCAGCGCGTCACCTGCTGGGCCGCCATTGAACCCCGGTTGGCCGCGACCGGATAACCGCAGTGTCTTGCCATCCTCGATCCCCGCCGGGATCGTGATTTCAAGGCTGCGACCATCCGGCATCGTCACCCGGCGTTTGGCACCGTTGATGGCGTCAAGAAAACTGACCTCAAGATGATATTGTACATCTGCGCCACGCATTTTCATGCCATGCGCACCGCCGCCGCCCGCACCACCGCCGCGTGATCCGAAGGCGCGTGAGAAGATATCGCCCAGATCGTCGAACTCGGCCTCGCTTTGGTAACGGTTCTCCTGCCCGGTGCCCGCGTGGTTGCGATAATAATCACGCGGTGGCATTTCCGCCCCCGAGGCGTCGATTTCGCCCGCGTCAAACCGGCGGCGTTTTTCAGGATCGCTTAGAAATGTGTGGGCCGCAGAAACGGCCTTGAACCGCTCCTCGCCCGCCGTGTCGCCGGGGTTGATGTCAGGGTGCAGCTTCTTGGCCAACGCGCGATAGGCCTTCTTGATCTCGGCATCCGTCGCTGTGCGCTTCACGCCAAGGGCCTCATATGGGTCCATAGGTTTTGTATTCATGGCTTTCTGGTCCTGACGCTATTGGTATCACAACGCGTTGATCGGTTCGGCAGCATGGCGGCATGCAAGCCTGTTGCGCTATTGGTTGATCTCATTCTCAATCGCCTGTTTCACGTCCTCATTAAAACCCGAAAATGCCCTGTCTTTCAGAAAAATAAGCGGGAAATACTCGAACGCATCTGAGACGCCTTCGCTTTCGGTGTACTGAACGCGATATTGATCCAGCAGATTGTGGAAGTTTTTCTCTGTGTTCAAGTGCTCTTCGATTGGATAATCGAGCCCGTCCAGGAAGGCTTGGGCGTCCTTGCACATCGGGCCCAGTCCGTTGTGAAACATCACCAGTTTTTCGCCAACCTCGGGCAGGTTCTCCAGTTGATCCAGCGGGACCACCGGCGTGGGTTCCAAGTATTGAACCTCACGGTTTTCGGGAATTTCGGCGTAGGGACGGGGCACTAAAGTGACGTTGTCCAGCCAATCCTCAAAGGTTCGCCAGGTGAACGACGAAGATGCCAGCGCCTCCTCATAGACGTTCCAGTATCCGACCTTCGTTCCGCCGATATGGGGATGAGACACCAAAATCATGCTGTCAGGGTGTTGGGAAACACTCGCCTCGACTACCTCGGCAAAATCTTCCTCTGTCGCGCCCCGGGCATAAAGGCTGATGTCACAAAGCGACCCTTTGCCCATCTCGGCAAATTCGACGTTTGAAACCTCGATGATCCCGACATTGTATTCCTCGGGCTTGTAGACAAGCGCGCGGATGTCTTCGGTTCCGCGGGCCAAAACATAAGGAACACCAAGGGCGTCGGCGGCTTTCACGGTGTTTTCGTCATACGAAGAATACTTGCACGCATAGACCTGCATGGGTTTGCCCGTCAGCGCCTCCATGTCGGTTTTGACATCCAGCATCGCCTGATACTGGTCTTCGTATGGCATGTCCCCGCAGGTCCCGGCATAGCCGCCTATGATCTCATGCCCCTCTCTTGCAAGGCGCTTGAAAAGCAGGGGATAGGTCTCAAGGACGGGGCCAGACGCTTTGATCATCGCCGTCAGCCCGCGCTTGCCAAGCTCAGTTTCCCACCTAAGCAGCCCATCCATTTCTTCATTTGCATTTGCATTGATAAGGTAGATAAGCCCGTTCGTTGTGGCGGCTTCTGAGGGGCTGTTTTCCACATCCGTCTGTTGCTGCGCCAGCGCTGTGGTGCCAAAAAGACCGATCAGCGCAATCCCGGCGATGCCAACCGCCGATCTGCATACTGGCCAAACCTTGTGAATCATGGGATGCCGCACGCGTTGGTTCAGAGCTGAAAGACCCATGGATATGGTTTTCCCGACGTTTCCAAGCGTTTGCACATTGTCAGACATGTTATTTCCCTTCTGATTGCCGCGAACTGCTGAAAATCGAATTTGGGGTAATAGCATTCAACTCTAAAGCTATAGTCCCTTTATAAGTCAGCGTTTTGATGTGAATCAAAATCCGCCGGGTCCGAGTGCTTTACTGTGAGTACAAATAGTCGCACTTCGGGAGCTGCATGGTCGAGCCCCGTTTGTGTTGCGGTTATTGTAACTCACAAAAAGGAGGCATCCGATGAGCCAAGTCACGCGCCAAGCGATTGAAGAAATCCTGGGGGGTCTTAAGGAAAACGACTATGCGGCAATTGAAGCTACCGGTGCGAACCTGAAGGATATTGCCGAGGCGAAATCGCTTGCGGATGGAACAAGCGATATCGTTGGTCAGGGCGAAAGCGCCCTTGCGGGTCCGGTGAAAGAAGTGCTGACCATACTTGGTGAAAGGACAAAATGATGGATGAAGATCGCCTTTCAAAAGCCCTGCTTGATCCGCCATCCGTCTTTCTGACCCCCGCGGAGGTCTTGGCGGATGAAACGCTGACGGCGCCGCAAAAGGTCGAGATCCTTCGTCGGTGGGAATATGACGCGTGCGAAATCAGCGTTGCGGAAGATGAAGGTATGCGGGTGCGGGATGGTGAAATGGTCCAGCAGATATTGCGGGCGCTACATGAACTTGTCGGCGACATCGACACCGACAAATCGCCCCCCACAAAGCAAGGCGGCCTTGGGCGCGACGCTTTGGGGCCGTTGAAACGAAAGACGTGACGCGTTGGACGTATCGCCATTCATACCGGATGCGATCTGGGCAAGCCTGCTTGCCGGGGTGACGACAACATTGGGGGTTCTGGTCGTCCGTCAGTTCGAAGATTGGGGTCGCCGCAATGCTGTATACTTCGCGTGTTTCGCCGCGGGTGTTCTGATCGCCGTCTCGTTCTTACATCTTGTGCCGAAAAGCTTGGAGCTGAGTGCGCATGGCCCCGTCTTCATGTTGACCGGCTATCTTCTGATGCACTTTTTCAACAGGTTTCTTACAACCCAGGTTTGCGACAAGCCGACGACAACGGACTATGCCATCGGATTGGTCACCATGCTGGGGATCGGGTTTCATTCGTTTGTGGATGGCGTGATGTATTCCATCACATTCACCGTCAGCTTTTTCACCGGCGTTGCATCCGCACTTGGCATGGTGCTTCACGAGTTTCCCGAAGGAATTATCACTTACGTTTTGTTACTGCGCAGCGGTATCGGTGACAAATGGGCTTTCCGACTGACCCTGTTGTCGGCCGCCGCAACGACCCCGCTTGGAACGCTTCTGTCGTATCGGTGGATTACCAGCATTGATGAACCGGTTCTGGGCAATCTGATGGCCATTTCGGCGGGGGCCCTGTTCTATGTCGGCGCGACACACCTCCTTCCAATGGCGGAACGTGAACCGCGTCGGTATTCGCTGGTTGTCCTCGGGGCGGGGGCTGCAACCGCTGTGGGAATTACGCTGAGCATCTGATTGAGCCTATTGGCCGGTTGCGCATTAGCAGGGCCAGTCCGCACGATAGTCAGTCAGCTTGAGACTGGGTTTACCGTAGGAACATGGATCACGTTGGCCCGGGTCGAAAAGGCAACCCAAGTCTTGTAACACACCAATATGGCATTGGATCAGATCGCACCGCATTTTGGATGGCAAAATGGGCCCGCTTCCGTCGCCTGTTTCGAAAAGGTTTCGGATTGTCACCTGCCGTCTACCTGAAAAAATTGCGGATAATGGAATAGGCGCAGCAGCTGGAATTCTGGGCTCTATGCGATCGCTCGCGGCAACATGGTCGGAGGTCGGCTTCAGGTGTTGTATCCATAGACCGAGTTAGCGTTGCCCTGACTCGCGTAATCCACGCATGAGACGGAAAAGACATCCAATGCGGAAATGTCAAAAAGGGTATGCGAAGCCCTGTTCAAGGCGGTATCCGAGGGGTTGGCCGCTGGCAAAACGGTCGAAGAACTGAAGGAAACGGTCAAGCTGCCCGCGTTCAGTCATTGGTTCATGTATGAGCAAAACCTGTCTGCCCACGTTGAGCGCATGGCTTATTCGATCTGGCACGGTCACTGACAAACGAAGTGGTCGGGGTCAACCCGACCGCTTCCTTCTTCTAATCGGGTATCCACATGAAATTGTACATCTTTGAGACTTGCCCCTTTTGCAATCGCGTCCGGATATTTGCGGGCCTGAAAGGCCTGTCCTTCGATACTCTGCCCATGTCGCCGGGCAAAATGCCAGCGCGCCTGCGGGGGCGTGTGACCGGGCCACCCGTTCCCATTCGCGAACGGAGCGACATGGTTTTGCAGGACAGTGTTGATATCATCCTCCAGCTCGACAGTCCGCCCGTTGTGTTAGGCCTTGGAGGATCAGCGACTGAAAGGATCGAACGTAAGAAAACCCAGTGTCTCTATTCGCCGATGTCCGAGCTAACAGATTGAGCTTAAAGCCTGCAAAGACCAGCCTTAGGCATAAGGGTAGATGAGGATCGCGGCACATGAGTTTTTACGTCATTGGTCGTGATAATTTCACGTTGTTCTCAACCCAAGCAACTCCCTTGAGTCGGCTGGTGGCGCTTTTGCAAAGTCTTTCCCTTGTCTGCGCAGATTAGAAAAATTTTGTGCTCTGGGTAACGGCAGGGGGTGACCATGCCTTACGAAGCAAAACTATTACGAGCGCTGAGGTCGAGAACGCGATGGTCCCCCCATGCGTTGGCCAAGTAGATTTCTGGCCCATGTCGAAAACGCGTGATCCACGAATCGCACAGTCGTGTGGCAGTGGAGCGGCAGCTTGCCCAACCGCATTTGGAAGGTCGGAGAGGCAGGGCAGGTCCAAACGAAATAAAGTTCCCGATTTCATTCACGCTTGCAAAGATTGAAATTGCATTGGCATCATGAAAGTATTTTGTCGGGGCTTGATGTTGGAGGGCGTATGCGACTGGGAATTCGGGAGATTGCTGTACTGGTCTGTTTATTGGGTCCGGGCGTAGCGTGTTCTCAATCCATTAGTGGTGCAATGCTTGGCGACACATGCGCGGGCTGTCACGGAACGCAGGGAGCTGCCGTAAATGTCACAATCCCCCCGTTGGCGGGGATGAACGCGGAGCAGTTTGTTGCCACGATGCTGGCCTATCGTACTGGCAAGCAAAGCGGAACAATCATGAACAGGGTTGCGCGCGCCTATAGCGATGAAGAAATCAACGCCATGGCAGAGTACTTTGCGTCGTTCCCGACCAGCACCAGTAAATAGGAGCCGCCCGTGACAGAGACCAACAAACGCGATTTCCTGAAGTTTCTCGCTGCAGGTACCGTTATGTCATCAGCCGTCTTCGCGCCAAGTTTGGCGTTTGGACAAAACCCCGCGCATGTTGTGGTCATCGGCGGTGGCACGGGGGGGGCGACAGCCGCCAAGTATTTGAAAATGGGTGACAAGACCATTCGCGTCACAATCATTGAAACCAATGATGTCTATCAGCGTTGCTATGGTTCAAATGAGGTCCTTACTGGTCATTCTGCCATCGAAGACCTCTCCATTTCATATGACAGTTTGCGCGATAAATATGGCGTGGATTTCATGTTTGATACGGTGACGGTGGTTGATCCGAATTCCCGCCAGATCACCTTGGAAACGGGCGCCAAGCTATCCTATGACCGTTTGATCGTCTCGCCGGGGATAAGTTTCACTTGGACGGAAACCGACGGGTATAGCGAAGAGATTGCCAATAGCGTGATGCCGCATTCCTGGAAGGCGGGCGAGCAGACTTTGCTGTTAAAGCGCCAGATTGATGCGATGCCAGACGATGGCACCATGATCATCGTGCCGCCGCCCAACCCTTACCGCTGCCCGCCTGGTCCATACGAGCGCGCCTCGTTGCTGGCCGAAATGTTCCAAAAAGAAAAACCGCAGGCGAAAATCCTGGTCCTTGATGTGAAGGATGGTTTTGCCAAGGATCAGCCATTCATGCTGGGGTGGAACCGCTTGTATGATTTCCAGATTCCCGAAACGAAAATGGATGGGATGCCGGACGATGTTAACATCTTCGACGCACCCGGTATGATTGAATGGGTGCCCGGTTCCGATGGTGGCAAGGTGGTTGCCGTGGATGCAAACGCCATGACCGTGACAACCCAATTCGGTGACACAATCCATGGCGATGTGATCAATTTCATTCCACCGCAAAAGGCTGCAAAACTTGCCTTTGATATGGATCTGACCGAAGGCAACTGGTGCCCTATCAATCACCTGACAATGGAATCCACTCGTCATCCCAATATCCATGTGATTGGCGATAGTTGTGTTGCCGATGAGATGCCGAAATCAGGGTATTCAGCCAATACACAGGCCAAAGTCGTCGCGGCACAGATCCTGCATTTGCTGCACGATCAGGAGCCGGAAGAACCGACATGGTCGAATGTCTGTTTTTCGCGTGTCAGTTCGGAATATGGCGTTTCTGTTGGTGGCATTTACCGGCTGGACCATGAAACTGGTAAGATTGTCTCAACCCAGGGGTCCGGGGGCGTCTCGCCGCTTGATGCCTCCCACCAGTTCAACCGTCTGGAGGCATTGTATCAGGGAGCGTGGATGGAAAACTTCGTTACAGATAGCTTTGGCTAAACCCCGCACCGAAAGGAATTGCGATGTCGCAAGATGAGTATTCTCCGCCGCCCAGCCCGCTGAGCGAAGACGAGCAACAACGCGTATTTGAAAGCTCGCCGACTGGCACGTGGGCTGTGCTGTTTGTCTATGGAGTTCTATTCATTCTGATGTGGCTCTACTTTTGGTATGGTCTGTTTGTGCCCGCCGGTTCGATTCAATAAGGACATCTGATGGCATTTCATATCGACAAGCTGGAAAAACGCTGGATATTCATGGTCGCCGGATTCGTTCTGATGGCTTGGGGCATTCAGATTTATTACGCGGTGCAGGGCTGGCACCCGCCAAGCAATGTCGAGGTGATAGATTCCGCACAATTGCACCTTGCGACAGGCGTTGGCGGCGATGAATTTTCTGAGCAGAACATTGGCGTCAAGCGTGATGCGGATGGCCAGTTGATCGTCACGATGGTGGCCGCGCGGTATGGCTTTTATCCTCAGGAAATTGAACTGCCCCAAGGCGAAGCGTTCAAGATCAGGATTGCCAGTTTCGATGTGTTGCACGGTATTTATGTCCCGCTGACAAACCTGAATATGATGCTGGTGCCGGGCTATGTGTCCGAAGCGACGACCATGCTCAACAACCTCGGCGATTACCCAATGCTGTGTCATGAGTTCTGCGGCATGGGCCATGCCTATATGTTTGGAAACGTCAAAATCGTTCCGCAAGATGAATTCAAGCTTTGAGACTTCGGGAGGATAACTTTTGACCCTGTCCACGACAAATTCAGACGCTCCGACACCGGAGTATCAGGCGACTGCTAAAAAGTTGGGTCTCAGTCATATGTGGGTCGGCTTTGTGGCCTTCGCTGCGGCCATACCGATGGGGCTGTATCAAGTTGCAGAACGCAGCAACCTGTTTGCTTCGCTTGAATCGCGCGAGGTGTATTATGCGTCGGTCACGACACATGGGGTGTTGATGGCCTATGTGTTGACGACGTTTTTTATTATGGGGTTTGGCTATTTCGCGGCCCTGCATTCTTTGAAACAAAATGTCTGGTCGCCGCTATTTTCCTGGGCCGGGTTTGTGATTGCATTGGTCGGAACCGTCATGGCGGCCGTGCCGTTGTTGCTTGGGCAAGCCTCTGTCATGTATACGTTTTATCCACCGGAGATGGCGGTGACACCGTTCTATCTGGGGGCTGCGCTTCTGTTCATCGGATCGTGGTTCTGGTGCGTCGATATGATCGTGGGGATGATGCAATGGCGACGCGCCAATCCCGGCATGGCGGTGCCGCTGGTGATGTTCGGCACGACAATCAACGCTTTGCTCTGGCTCTGGACATCGATGGGGGCGACGCTCGAAGTGCTGCTCCAAATTCTGCCGATGCAGTTTGGGTGGGTCGACACGATTGATCCTGGGCTTGCCCGCACGTTCTTTTCCTGGACCCTTCATGCCATTGTCTATTTTTGGCTTTTCCCGGCCTATATCGCGATGTATGCGATCATGCCGCGCGAGTCAGGCGGCAAGCTGTTTTCGGATGAACTGGCCCGCGTCGCCTTTGTGATGCTGTTTATTTTTTCGGTGCCCATCGGTTTTCACCACCTCTATATGGATCCTCAGCAGGCGGCTGGTTGGAAGCTGTTGCATATGTTTGGTACCTTCATGGTGGCCGTGCCGACCTTTATTACGGGTTTCACCATTCTGGCGACGCTCGAAATCTCTGGCCGATTGCGTGGTGGAAAGGGTTTGTTTGGCTGGATTGCCAAAATTCGGTGGAATAACCCAATGACGCTCGCGGCAATGCTGTCGATGTTGATGCTGACGGCGGGCGGGTTTGGTGGGGTGATCAATGCGTCCTATTCGATGAACGCGCTGATCCACAACACTCAATGGATTACCGGGCATTTCCACCTGATCTTCGGCGGCACTTCGGTGATTATGTATTTCGCTGTTGCCTATTGGGCATGGCCACGCATCACAGGGCGCAGATTGGCCAGCACACGCATGGCCCTGTGGCAGTTATGGTTATGGTTCTGGGGAATGCTGCTCACCACATTGCCGTGGCATGTTCTGGGCTTGTTGGGACAGCCTCGTCGGGTTGACACCTTGCCTTATGGCGAGGAATTGAACGCGTTGTGGAACCCGCATGAAGTCGTGATGTTCAGCGGTGCGGTCATGCTGACGGTTTCCGCTGTCTTGTTCATTATTGTTCTGGTGCGATCCCATTTTTCGGAGCGTTTGCCCGAAGTGCCAGAAGTGGTTTTCGCCACGGCGATCCATCAGCCGTTGCGGGTGCCACATCTGTTGAATTCATTGGCATTCTGGAACTGGGCCATGCTGGTTTATATGCTGGCAAGCTACGGCTATCCGCTGTTGCAATTTGCCTTCATTGGCACACCACAGTCGATCCCTTTTGGTTTCGGAGAGTGATATGAAACATTTCCAGTTCCCCACCATTCGCCTCGCTGCCGTCCTCATTGCCAGCCTCGGAACTTCGACTTTGGCTCAGGAAAACACGGGTCCCTCGACGAATATCGCCTGGACAATCGAAACCCTGAACCTGCTTCGCAGCGGGGATCCGGAACGTGGGGCCACGCTGAATTTGGACCTGGAGTGCGCAACCTGTCATGGTGCCACGGGCGTATCCGCAAATGACACATGGCCCAGCCTGTCCGGCCAACCTGCGGGATATACCTACAAGATTCTGAGAGATTACCGAGATCAAAAACTGTCCGGCACCCAGCGTGGTGAATTGATGGCCTATGTGGTCGAGGAAATGACGGATCAGGATATGGTTGATCTGGCCAGCTATTATGCCCAAAACAAATTGCCTCCTGCGCGGCAGACCTTCATGCATGATGCGGTAGAATCTTTGGACCTGTTGGGGGATCCCGAACGCCTGATCCCGCCCTGTAGTGTATGCCACGGAAAAAACGGCAAGGGTGATTTCCCGGACTTTCCGGCCCTGGCCGGGCAATCGCCTGAATATCTGACGCGCAGCATGATGGATTTCAAAGCGGGACGACGCGGAAATGATGTCTATTCCCGGATGCGCCTGATTTCTGCAAGATTGACGGATGAGGAAATTCAGGCCCTGGCGAACTACTTTGCGTCAATAAGTCTTTCGACGAGCAATGAATAGGTTGGCATCACGGCTATGTCTAAAGTGAACAAGGCAGCGGGAAAGTGCTATCATTGCAGTCTTTCCATCCCGCCTGAGACTGACATCCATAGCGAGGTTCTGGGGCAAACCCGTGCTTTTTGCAGCCCCGGCTGTGCAGCTGTTTCGAAATCCATCGTGCAGTCGGGACTGGAAGACTTCTATCGCTATCGTGGCAAACCAGATCGTGAAATCGCGGGCCACAAAAGTGAAACACCCGAAGCGTCCTTGGTCGTCTATGATCACCCCGAAGTTCAAAAGTCTTTTGTGCGCACTGTTGGCGAAAACAGTGAGGCGTCTCTTATTCTTGAAGGTATCCGTTGCTCCGCCTGCCTATGGTTGAACGAACAGCATCTGCGCAAGATCGACGGTATTGTCGACGTTCAGATCGATGCCAACAGCCACCAGGCCCGTGTCACCTGGGCGCCTGAACAGCTGAAACTCAGCACTATTCTGGCAGCGGTTGCTGACATAGGGTTTGTCGCCCATCCGTTTGATCCGACCCGTCGCGAACAATTGTTGCAGGAACAAAAACACCGCAGCATAGAGCGTCTTATTTTTGCTGGCTTCCTTATGATGCCAGTGGTGTCGTTTCAGATCGCGAGTTACTGGATTGGCGGCCCCGACGAGAACGGCGCTTATCCGCTGTTTGAAAGCCTTGGCCGCTGGTTCATGCTTCTGGTTGTGACGATTGTCATGGCCTATTCTGGTCAGGATTTCTTTCGCGGTGCCTGGCGCGATCTGAAGCATAGGCAACTGGGGATGGATGTGCCGGTGGTGCTGGGGTTGACCACCGCATGGATTGGCAGCGCTGTTTCCACTGTCATTGGTCATGGTGATGTCTTTTTTGACTCCATCGTCATGTTCATCTTTTTCGTGCTTCTGGCACGTGCATGGGAATTGCGCGGGCGATTGAAGTCGGCGGACGCGCTTGATGCCACTCTTAAAATCATGCCCAGAACTGCAAATCGGGTGATGGCCGATGGAAACGTTGAGCTGGTCTCGGTGCTGGATTTGAACATTGGCGATACGTTGCGCCTTCTGCCCGGCGAAAATGTGCCCTGTGACGGGCGGCTGATATCGGACGCCAGCGCCTTTGATGAATCTCTGTTGACCGGCGAAGCGATCCCGGTTTTGCGTCAACGTGGCGATTTCGTGGTGGGGGGGGCCTGTAATGTTGACCAACCTGTCGAGATTGAGGTCACACGCACGTCTGACAATTCCACTATGACGGAAATTCACCAGTTGATCGCACGAGGCCTGAATGATCGCCCAAAATACGCGCAGATCGCAGATCGGATCGCGCCGTGGTTTGTGGCTGCTGTATTGGCAATTGCGGTGCTCACTTTGACGTTTTGGCTTTGGTATGATTCAGCACGGGCCTTGCCCAATCTGATCGCTGTGCTGATTGTCACTTGCCCCTGTGCTTTGGCATTGGCAACGCCCGTGGCGCTTTCAATTTCGGCCGGACGCTTTGCCCAATTGAAAGTTCTGCCGATGCGCATGTCCGCGCTGGAGCCACTGTCCAAAGCAACGATGATCGCCTTCGATAAAACTGGAACGCTCACGATGGGGCACCCCATTCTCGCCGCTCAACTTCTGGTTGTCAAGCTGTCCGAAACAGATGCATTGTCCATCGCCGCCAAACTCGAAGAAAAATCAGAGCATCCCTTTGCAAATGCGCTTAAATCCGAAGCCGCGAGACATCATCTCGACATCCACTCAACGCTGGCTATTCGTAATTTCCCTGGACAGGGTGTCGAGGCTGAAATTGAGGGCGCAAAATGGCGTTTGGGTGGAGAGGCCTTCGCTCTGAATTCATCCGCGCCTCTGCCGCAAGCAGCCGAAGCTTGGCTCAATGCAGAGATTTCCATGGGGCGCAGTGTTGTCATACTGGCTGGTGAAACTGGGGCCGAGGCTTTGTTCGCTTTTGAGGACGAACTGCGAAATTGCGCCAAAGAAAGCATTGCAGCCCTTCGTCAGTTCGGGTTTACGGACATTGCGATCCTAAGCGGCGACAATCAAGGATCCGTGACACTGCTGGCACAAAAGGTTGGGATCAAGACGGCGATTGGGGGCCTGAAGCCAAACGAAAAACTGGCGTGGCTCCAGGAACAACAATCCCGGGGCCAACGTGTGGTGATGGTCGGTGACGGTATCAACGATGCTCCGGTGATGACAGCTGCCGACGCGGCGATTTCCTTTTCAAGCGCAACAGAACTGGCGCGTCAATCCAGCGATTTCGTGATTTTAGGATCTGACTTCAAAGTGCTGACCAACATGTTGAAGTTGTCTTCAAAAACAGGGCGCATCATTACGCAAAACCTCTTGTGGGCTGCTGGATATAACCTTTTGGCTGTTCCTGCAGCTGCCATGGGCTTCATCCCACCTTGGGCGGCGGCAATTGGTATGTCGGTCAGCTCTCTATTGGTTGTTTCAAATTCAATGCGGTTGCGAGCGACACGTTGAGCCACTCCAACATGTGGGGAAATGCCCTGAGGCTTTTTCCCCACTGCGGATTCAACTCGATGATGAGTTCCTCCAGTGCGGGAATGGGAAAGTTGCCAGCGTCTTTCGTGGGTTCTAAAGTTTCAGGCCTGTCTTTCGGCCAGTTGAGCTATGTTTGAATCGCGTGCGACTATCGACATAAAGGCGTTTTCCAAATACCAAGAGGGGGTTTCGCCGGTGAAATTGAGCAACACTTGGACGCGAAATAAGTGACAGGGGCGTCGCTTGAGGCTGAATGCAAACAGCAGTATTTTACACGTCCTACTATTTCGAAAGGAGGAGCGGGGGGGGGCTTGTCCGAAACTGCATGTCGCTTTTCCTAACGCCTCAAAGGACATTCGAATTGACCTGCCCCCCGAGGCTCCCTCATTCATAACGAGAGTTTGCGGGTTTGGATTTCATATTCTCCGTCGTCAGTTTGGGCAAGCGCGGCGTGCGCGGAGCCCTCAAATTGCTCCAGCGCTCGACGCGCTTCTGCTGGCGTTTGGTTCCCCAGCGATGAATGCGGTCTGACGTTATTTCAATCGTATCGCCAGAGCGCCAGCTTTCGACGGGCATCATCTAACGTGTCGAATATCTCCTCATTCAACAACTCGTCTCGCAGGCTGCCGTTGAAGCTTTCGATGAAGCCATTCTGCTGAGGCTTGCCGGGATCAATGTAATGCCAATCAACGTCGTTATCGCCGGCCCATTTCAGGATAGCACGGCTGGTGAACTCCGTCCCATTATCGCTGACAATACAAGCTGGCTTCCCGTAGACACGCACAAGCGCGTCCAATTCGCGGGCTACACGTGCGCCAGATATGCTCGTGTCAGCCATCAAACACAGGTTCTCGCGGCAGCAGTCGTCGTTCACAGCCAACATGCGGAACTTACGTGATGCGCCGAAGGTGTCGGATACAAAATCCAACGACCAGCGTTCGCCAGGGCGCAAAGCCATTGGCATCGGTGTCCGCGACCCACGCGCACGCTTGCGACCTCTTCGCCGTCTGATGTCCAGCTTTTCCTCGGTGTAGAGCCGATACAGTTTCTTGTGATTCATGATCATTCCTTTGCGTTCCAGCAGCACGCCGATCCGGCGATAGCCAAACCGACGTCGCTTGCTGGCAATCGCCTTCATCTCTTCGCGAACTTCTGGATTATCCGGCGGCTGATCGCGCCGGACGGTCTTGGGATCGACACCCCCTCCCGGGACATTGCTTCGCAATGCCCTGCCGGGCAGTGAACAAGCCGGCACGCCCGACGTTGCGAGATATCGTGATCCCGCATTGCCGTGCGTGCCGCAGCCTTTCGCGCATTCGGTGTCGTCAGTTCTTTCCCAGCGGATCTTTCAACACAACGTTTTCCAACATGGTGTCTGCCAAGAGACGCTTCAATTTTGCGTTCTCATCTTTCAGCGATTTCAGGCGGTGGGTGTCAGAAACATTCATGCCACCGTATTTGGCTTTGAACTTATAGAACGACGCGGGGCTCAGGCCATGTCTGCGACACACCTCAGCTGTCGGCATTCCAGCCTCCTGTTCTTTGATCATCCCTACTATTTGGGCTTCGGTAAAACGGCTCTGTCACATTTGTTAGAGGTGGTCCTAGTTTTTCGACCAGTTTGCAGCCTTGTTAAGATGGATCAGGGTTTGATTTCAGGCTGCTAATCTCATTGGTTCTGTTTTGCTGGCATAGGCTTCATCGGGGGTCAATATGCCGTG
>Ga0209345_10001059_pt1 | contig 34354 bp, 28 predicted proteins | sample Cruoilmetagenom7_FD_187294 | JGI IMG/M metagenome (GOLD analysis project Ga0209345, IMG submission 187294) | Oil polluted marine microbial communities from Coal Oil Point, Santa Barbara, California, USA - Sample 7 (SPAdes) (version 2) | ecosystem: Environmental > Aquatic > Marine > Oil seeps ...
CTGGCCGGAACGGTCCATGGCCATTCATGCCGCGCTGGAGGCGGGGGATTATGCCCGCGCCAATACGCTGATCGCAGGGATGAAAACATTCGAGGATATCCGCGCGGCCGAAATGAACGGCACCAATGTGACCGGCGTGAAGGCCGCTCTTGTCGCCATGGGGCAGAATTGCGGGCCAACGCGCCCGCCTTCAGCCTGGCCGCTGACCGATGAACAAGCCGCGCAACTGGACCGGTTCCTGCGCGAAAATGATCTGATCTGAAGGACTTATGATATGACATTCACCCCACATGGCAAGCATCTGATCGCTGGCGACTGGATCGGGAGCGCGGTGACGTTCCGCTCGGACCCGGCGCATGGCCCGGCCCACGCCTTTGGCGAGGCCACGCCTGATCTGGTGGATCGCGCCTGCCAGGCAGCCGAGGATGCGTTCTGGAGCTACGCCGAGACCACACGCGCCGAACGCGCGGCATTTCTGAATGCCATCGCCGATGAGATCGAGGCCCGCGCGGTCGCGATCACCGAGATCGCGACGCAGGAAAGCGGCTTGCCACAGGCCCGGATCGAAGGCGAGCGGGGTCGCACCACGGGGCAATTGCGCCTGTTTGCGACCCATATCCTCAAGGCGGATCATCTGGATATCCGCCACGACCCCGCCTTGCCGGATCGTCAGCCCCTGCCGCGCCCGGACATTCGCATGATCCAGCGCCCGCTCGGCCCCGTGGCGGTGTTTGGTGCGTCGAACTTTCCGCTGGCCTTTTCAACAGCGGGGGGTGACACGGCCTCGGCCCTGGCGGCGGGCTGTCCGGTCGTGTTGCGCGGCCATCAGGCGCATCCCGGCACGGCTGAAATCGTGGCCGAAGCGATCCATGCCGCGATCACGCGCTGCGGGATGCCTGCGGGCGTGTTTTCGCTGTTGCAGGGCGGCGGCAATGCGGTGGGGCAGGCGCTTGTGACCCATCCCCTGATCCGCGCGGTGGGCTTTACCGGCAGCCTGCGGGGCGGGCGGGCCCTGTTCGACCTTTGCGCCGCGCGGCCCGAGCCGATCCCTTTTTTCGGAGAGCTGGGCAGCATCAACCCGATGTTCCTGCTGCCCGAAGCCATGGCCGCACGGGCAGAGACCATTGCACAGGGCTGGGCCGGCAGTCTGACCATGGGGGCAGGGCAGTTCTGCACAAATCCCGGCGTCGCCATCGCGATGGAGGGACCAGATGCCGACCGCTTCGCCGAAGCGGCCCGCAACGCGCTGTCCACTGTCGCAGCACAGACCATGCTGACGGACGGCATCGCCGCCGCCTATCGCAAGGGGTGTGAGGCAGCCCTGTCCGTGTCCGGTGTGGCCACCCTGACGAAAGCCGAGGCGGAGGGCCGCAAGGCCCTGCCGGTGCTGGTCCGTGTGACCGGCGACGCGTGGCAGGCGCAGCCCGATCTGCATCACGAGGTGTTCGGCCCGCTGGGCATCCTGATCACCGTCAGCGATACCGCCCAGATGGACGCGATTGCCCGCGATCTGGAGGGGCAGTTGACCTGCACCCTGCAGATGGATGCGGGCGACACACCGCTGGCCCGGCGCCTGATGCCGATCCTTGAACGAAAGGCGGGGCGGCTGCTGGCCAATGGCTTTCCCACCGGGGTCGAGGTCTGCGATGCGATGGTGCATGGCGGGCCCTATCCGGCCAGCACGAATTTCGGCGCGACCAGCGTGGGCACCATGGCGATCCGCCGTTTCCTGCGGCCCGTCGCCTATCAGAACATGCCACTGGCCTTGTTACCTGAAGACCTCAAGGAAGGATGACCCTCATGGACAAAACCCTGCGCAACCAGCTGATGACGGTGTCCGTCGCCACACTGGCGACCGTTCTTTACAAGCGCGGCCTGCGCAATCAGGTGATCCAGGGGGTCCATCCGGTCGCCCCGAAGGGGCGCAACATGGTGGGGCCTGCGGTGACCCTGCGCTACATCCCCGCGCGCGAGGATCGCAACGGGATCGCGGTCTTCCGCAATGCCGACCATCCGCAGCGCGTGGCCGTGGATACCTGCCCCGCAGGCGCGGTTCTGGTGATGGATAGCCGCAAGGACCCGCGCGCGGCCTCGGCAGGGGATATCCTTGTCACGCGCCTGATGATGCGCGGGGCCGCTGGCGTGGTGACCGACGGCGGGCTGCGCGATGCGCATGAGATCGCGGGGCTTGACATTCCCGCCTATCATGCGCGCCCGTCGAGCCCGACCAACCTGACCCTGCACGAGGCGCTGGATCTGAATGTGCCCATCGGTTGCGGGGATGCGCCGGTCTTTCCCGGCGACATCATCGTGGGCGATGCGGATTGCGTCATCGTGATCCCTCAGGATATCGCCGCCGAGGTCGCCGCCGAGGCCACCGAAATGACGGTCTACGAGGATTTCGTGGTCGAACAGGTCAAGGCCGGTGCCTCGATCATCGGGCTTTATCCCGGCACCAAGCCGGAACATGCCGAGGCCTTTGCCAAGTGGCGCAAGGAAAAGGGGCGCTGAGGGCGTTTCACCGCTGGTCTGAACGAACGGAAAAAGCCGGAGGGGTGACCCTCCGGCTTTTGTCATTCTGGACTTTAGGCTTGCCGGCCTAGCGCTTTGCGCGTTGCGCGGCCTCGACCTTGAGGGTTTCGGACAGGGATACCTTGGGTTCGTTGTTCTCCTCGTCCCATGCATCGGACCGCTCTCGCGAGTTCAGGAAGAGGGCCAGAACCCCAAGTGACAGGCCGATCGTATCCGTGACGATCCCCGGATTGATCAGCGTCAGCGCCGCGGCCACCAGCAACAGCCGGGAGATCCAGCCTGTGGGCCGTAACAGAAAGCCCGCAAGACCAGCCGCAAGGAAAGTCACACCCATCGTCGCCGAGAAGGCCGTGAGCACGATCTCGGTCACCGTGCCGATCATCAGCAGCGACGGGCCGAAGACGAACATGAAGGGGATGATATACCCCGTCAGCCCCAACCGAACCGCAACCATGGACGTAGCCATGACCGGGGACTGCGCGATGCCGCAGGCCGCATAGACCGCGATGGCCACGGGTGGGGTGATGGCGGACAGGATCGCATAGTAGAAGACGAACATATGCGCAGCCGGGATGCTGACGCCCATGTTCACCAGCGCAGGCACCAGAAGGGCGACCTGCACGATATAGGCAGGCGTCGTGGGCATACCCATGCCCAGCACGATACCGGCCAGCATGGTCAGGATCAGCGCGAAGATCAGTTGCTGGCCTGCCGCCGCCTTGACCAACCCTGTGAAGGTCAGGCCCAGACCGGTCTGCGCGATGACACCAATCACGATGCCCGCGGTGGCACAGGCCAGAGCGACCGCGACCGAGTTGATCGCACCCGATTCCAGCGCATCCATCAGCTTGGGCAATGTGAACTCATGCCGTGTCGTCTTGCGCATCAGGACAACCGGCACGATGGACAGGATCCCCGACAGCGCGGAAAACGGCGCGGAATAACCCGACATCAGCATGCCCACGATGACGACCAGAGGAATGAAGAGATGCCCCTCGTCCTTGAGCACTTTGCCCACGCGGGGCAGGTCGGCCTTGGGCAGGCCCTTCATGCCGCGCTTGCGGGCCTCGAAATGCACGGCAAGGAACACGGCCAGGAAATAGAGCAAGGCCGGCATCAAGGCATAGCCCGCGACGGTCAGATAGCTGACGCCCATGAATTCGGCCATGACAAAGGCCGCAGCCCCCATGATCGGCGGCATGATTTGCCCGCCGGTCGAGGCCACGGCTTCGACCGCGCCCGCGAATTGGGGCCGGTAGCCGATCCGCTTCATCAGCGGGATCGAGAAGGTGCCTGTAGTCATCACATTGGCCACAGCCGAGCCCGAGACCGAGCCGAAGAGACCCGATGTCACCACCGCCACCTTGGCCGGTCCGCCTGCCGCATGGCCTGTGAGGGCCAGGGCGAAATCCATGAAGAGCTTGCCGATGCCGAAGCGTTCCGCCATGGCGCCGAAGATCACGAACAACACCACATAGGTGGCCGAGACCTGCGCGGGCACGCCGAACAGCGCGTCGGTGGTCATGTATTGGTATTCCAACAGACGCACCAGATCGGCCTGGGTCCAGAACACCTGATAGGCCAGGAAGATCAACGCCGTCAGCGGCAGGATGAAACCGATCGCGCGCCGCGTCGCCTCGAGGATGGTGACAAGCATCATGACGGCGAAGATCTGGTCCATGACCGAGACCGGCCCGACATAGGCCATGCGCGTGTTGAAATAGGTCTGGTTCACCAGCGGGTAGGATGCCGCGGCCAGCGCCGCGATCATCAGGCCGATATCCAGAAAACCCGGCCCCTTGCCGCGCCGCGCCGCTGTCATCGGCAGCGCCAGATAGGCCAGCGCCATCGCGAAACCGAAATGGGTGGCGCGCAGGGTAAAGGCGTTGGGCGGGCCGAACCATGCCACGTAAAGGTGAAACAGGCTCATAGACACCGCGACCGCTATGGTCAGGCGCCGAAGCCAGACAGCTACTGCCAGCATCGCGTTCATCCGCCAGAAAAGAGAAAATGGGACGGGCCGCACCGGGCGGCCCGCCGAACCTCAGGCTGTGTCAGCCGGGGTTGGAGTCGTAGAAGGCCTTGGCTGCGGCATGAAGCGGCACGCCGCCTTCGTCACGCATCTTCTCGATCGTGAGGTCGCGCATCGCGGCGCTGATCGTGGCCAGATCGTTGCGCTGCTCCCACAGGTTCGTCATGAGAGCCGTGACAACCGCATCGTCCAGATCGCAGCGACCGATCAGCTGGGTCATGTAGCCCACCACGACAACATCTTCTGCCTGACCGGGATAGGTTCCGGCCGCGATGGTCAGCGAGGCGTATCCCGGGTTGATCTCGGCGCGCATCTTGCCGATGAACTCCTCGGTCAGCGGGATCATGGTGATGTCGGTCGAGTTCGCAAGGTCCATGATCGCCGATGCCGGGGCGGTCGTGCCTGCGCTGAACATGTCGGCATTGCCGTCCTGCACAAGGCCCACGCCATCGGAATAGGAGACATAATCGACGCTGCGCATGTCATCGTAGCTGTAGCCTGCGGTCTGCAGGATGGCGCGCATGACCTGCTCGGCGGTGTTGCCGACCGGCTGTGTCGTGATGCGCTTGCCCTTGAGGTCCTCGACCGAGGCGATGCCGCTGTCTGCCGGCGCAACCATCTGGAAATACTGCGGATAGAGCGTGGCCATCAGGCAGATGTTGTCCGCCTTGCCCTCGAACGGCGCGCGGCCCTCGAGTGCGTCAACGACGGAAATCGAGTTTCCGAAGGCGAGGTCGGTCTGACCGCCCTGGACACCCTGCGCATTGGCGACGCCGCCGCCCGGAAGCACCTGGACACCGATCCCTTCGGCCGAGAGCATCGACTGGATCGCGCCCCCCAACGGATACCAGGAGCCACCCTGCGGACCGGTCATGATCTTGATCTGCTGGCCATGTGCCTGCCCGGTGACGGCTGCCATGGCGACAATGCCTGTCATGAGAATTCTACGCATCGGTTCCTCCCTCTCAGCGTATCGGTTGGCCCGCGCGTTTCTTGTATCGCATCTGGGCCTTGCCGTTGGTCCCGCTCGTCCTCCCAGCTGGATCCAACCAGTCGACTACACCAGATAGGTTTATGGTTGTCAAATATATTTACAAGATGATGACATGTGCCGCGAGAGCGTTCGCCAGTCGTTCCGTCCAGAGCGCGTTGCTGCGCGGAACAGGGATCTGCTCTGCGCGGTGAGACGAAAAAGGCCCCGGCTTTTGCCGGGGCCGCATAGCTGTGTCAGAGGGCACAAGGAATGTTGCCGCTCATCGACCCGACGGTCACTCCGTGGATTGGGCTGCGGTGAAATCGACGACAGTGCCCGTGGGTTCCACCCGGATTGTGACGCCGCTTTCGGTCGTGATCGTGCGGCTGGCCGATGTCGGCTCGGGCAGCACACAGGGCGGGTCACCCGCGCCGCACAAGGTTGCGTTGCGCCCGATCATCTGGCGCAGGCGGAAGGGCACCGCCTTGTCGGACTGGATACCCGCCTCCTTTGCGGAGGGGATCTGCGACGGCTGACCCAGGATGAGGATCGGATCGGGCAGCGTCGACAGGGTCTCGGCCAGAGCGCGCGTTTCGGCCTGCCAGGGGCGGAAAAGGCCCGACAGTATATGGCCCTGCACCAGATAGCTGGCCGCGATCAACACCACGGCATTGCGGGCCATGCGCCCCGACAGCGCTGTTCCCTGACTGAGGATCTGCGCCGCGCGGACCACGGCAATCGCATAGAACACCCATGCGAACATGAAAGCGCGCGGCGGCACGGTGACGCCCAGTTTCAGGACCTGCGCCGTGACCAGCGCCAGCCCGGTCACAAGACCTGCGTGCAGGTAGAGTGCTTCCAGCGGCGCGCGGCGGAGCAACACAAGGGTCGCGCCCGCAAACAGAGCCAGATGGAATACGACGGCTGGTTCGTAGTTGAAGCTGGTTCTGACGGCGAAGCCGGACAGCACGGACCACAGCTTCGGCAGGTTCGCCAGCATCCCGGCGATATCGGCGGCCGGTGTCGCCTCGCGCCAGTCATCCAGCGGCACGCCGAAGACGCCGTGGACCTGCCAGTTCAGCGTATAGGTCACCAGCACCGCCGCCAGAAAGCTGACAGTGAAGAGGGCCAGGATACCGATCAGTCTGACAAGGCTGCGCTGGTCCTGCCGGAACAGGCAAACCGCCAGCAGCAGAAGCGGGTAGGTGGTATAGGCCATGAAGGTCAGGATCACGAAAACCGGCAACCAGGCCAGAACCGCGCGATCCGAGAGGCGGCAGGCCATCACCGCAAAGAGTGCGACAAGCGCCAGACCGGGGATCAGCGTATTGAACCAAAGCGAGATGATCATCGCCGAGGGCGACACCAGAATGACAAGGGCCAGCACCACAGTGAAGAAAGCGGCACCCTTGTTGCGCGTCACGACCGTTGCGGTCGCTGCGGCAAAGACGGCCCAGAACAGCTGATAAACCGCGAAGTTCAGCCAGGACGGCGTCACCACACCGCGCAGGTGCCACCAATAGTTGATCCAGCGCCCCTCATGAAGGGTCTTGTTCCAGAAAAGGTCACCATCGGCCAGCAGCGCCGGAAAGTCGTCATGCCGGATCATCGGATCAAGCAGGTTGGGCAACGACATCGCGAAGATGGCGGCCAGCGTGATCCACAGGGTCGGGGCCAGACGCAAACCGGTCTGCGCGCGCGTCAGCGCGGGCGATCTGCGGATCGCGCTGTCCATAGCGGCGTCGGTCATGCGGAAACGGACCCCTGCGATCGGCGCATCCGCGCCAGTGTGGCCAGCACCAGCGCCCGCGACTTGGCGATCTGGGTCACTGCAGGGCGGGGCAGGCGGGACACGATCGTGCGGCGCAGCCGCCATGCCAGATCACCACCGTCAGCCACCTTGGTGCCCTCAGGAACTGCATGGCGCAGGACCTGCTCGGGCAGACCGGCGCGGCCTGCGTCGTTGACATAGAGGATCGCGTTGTAGCGATACCAGGGCGCGACAGAACGGTCGTCCTTGAGATAGGGGCGCAGGCAGTCATAGGCGCGATAGCCGCGCGCCTTGAACAGATCCTCCCAGAAGGAGAGCGGCTGTTCGTTGATATGAAACTCTCCGCCCTGACCACGCACGGCGGCCGAGAACAGGACCCGGTCCGATGCGGCGGTCAGGCTGTCCACCAAGGTTGCGGCAGCCGATTGCGGCAGATGCTCGCCCACTTCGAGGCTTTGCGCCAGATCGAACCGGCGGCCTGGCTGCAAGGGACGGGTCAGGTCGGCGGCGAGGAACGCGTCCTGCGGCACGACCAGTTGATCCTGATCCACATAATCCCCATCGACACCCAGAACGGACCGCGCGCCGGCGCTCTGCCATTCGGCCAGCCAGACACCGCGCCCGCAGCCCAGGTCGATGACGCTTTCAGGGCGCAGGGCCGGGTAGAGCTGTGCGATCAACGCGCGTGCGGACTGCTGCGCGCTTTGGTTGATGTAATCGAAGAAGCTGTCGTTATAGATATGTGTCACAGGGCTGCCCCATCGTTTTTTGTGTTTTTGAAAAGACCCAGAGGGTCATGAAGACGTAATTCTGCACCGGCAGGACAAACGCCACGGCAAGGGCCGCAGCCCAGTCCGACAGGGACAGCGCGGGGGCCACCCAGCCGGTCACCACTGTGGCGGTCACCAGACCCAGCGCGATCATGACCACGAAGCGCAGCGCCTGCGCGCGGTCCGCGATCTTTTTGCGGAATGTGAACCCCGCCTGACCGATGTATTGCAATCCGACCGCGCCGAGAAAGGCCGCGCCATTGGCCAGCACCTGCGGCACCGACAGCGCCAGCAGCAGCAGGTAGCCCGCCACATAGGCAAGCGCGACAAGGCCGCCGACCAGAGCGAAACGCACCAGTTGCATCAGGCCAGCTTTCTCACGGCCGTCGGGGTCGCCTCGCGCGTATCTTCGCTGACGAAGTAGAGCGGGCGGTCCTTGGCCTCGATGTAAAGGCGGCCGACATATTCACCCAGGATGCCCAGGGTCAGGAGTTGAACCCCCGAGAAGAAGCTGATCGCCAGCACGACCGAGGCCCAGCCTGCGACCGTCTGATAGAGGATCAGCGACTGGAACACATGCACCGCCATGAGCCCGGCAATGGCAAGGCTGATGAAGGCCAGCCGTGTCGCCAGACGCAGCGGCTTGGTCGAGAAGGCCGTCATCGCGTCGATCGAGAAGCGGATCATCTTTTTCAGCGGATATTTCGTCTCGCCGGTCTGGCGCGGTTCGCGGATGTATTCGATCCCGACCTGACGGAAACCGGCCCATGCGAACATGCCGCGGATGAAGCGCGACTTTTCGGGCATCGCCAGCACCGCATCCAGTGTCTTGCGGTTCACCAGACGGAAATCGCCGGTATCCTGCGGGATCTGCGTGTCGGACATCGCGTTCAGGACGCGGTAGAAGGCATAGGCCGTGGCGCGTTTGAAAAGGGTTTCGCCCTTGCGTTCGGCACGCCGCCCATAGACCACGTCAAAGCCGCGATCCATCATGAACATCATGTCGGCCAGAAGCTCGGGCGGGTCCTGAAGATCGGCGTCCAGCATCATGATCCGTTCGCCGCGCGCGGCCTCGAGCCCGGCAGTCAGCGCCACCTGATGGCCACGGTTCGCCGAAAGCCGGATGCCCACAAGCTGCGGGCAGGTCGCCCGTGCCGCCTGAATGGCTTTCCACGTGCCGTCCGTCGAGCCGTCATCGACCAGAACGATCTCGGCCTGATGTTTCCACGGGTCGATCGCCTTGGAGAGGCGCTTGACCAGATCGACGATACCGTCTTCTTCATTCATGCAGGGGACGACGACTGACAGGTACATCGGAATACTCCTGAGCTTCGGTGCATTCAGGAAAATTACCGATCCACTAAGGTAAAAATGAGGCGGGTTTTCGGTGACTTCTGGAAAACACTCTGTCGCGAAATCGACCACAATCAGTGTCCGGCACACGGCGCCGGACCCTGTGATGTCACCTTGGGAAAGGTTCAGCCGGCGACAAAGACCGCGTTGAACTCCAGCCGCAGGTCACGTTTGAGGATCTTGCCGCTGGCGTTCTTGGGCAGTTGATCCGCGATGACGACGTGTTTGGGGGCCTTGAAATGGGCCAGCGTGTCACGGCAATAGGTCATGACCGCTTCGGCGCCGAGGTCCTTGCCTGACTTCGGCACGACGACGGCCACCACGCCTTCGATCCATTTCGGATGAGGCACCCCGAAGACCGCGACTTCGGCCACGTCTGGGTGGCGGAAGATCGCTTCCTCGACCTCGCGGCTGGCGACATTCTCGCCGCCGGTTTTGATCATGTCCTTCTTGCGGTCCACGACATAGAGATAGCCGTCCTCGTCGAACCGGCCCAGATCGCCGCTGTGGAACCAGCCGTTCCGGAAGGCCTCGACGGTCTTGGCGGGGTCGTTGTAATAGGCGCTGATCAGATGCGGGCTACGGTGCACGATCTCGCCCACTTCGCCCACGGGAACGGAGCGGTCGTCGTCATCCACGACACGGGTTTCCACGTTCAACGCGGGCTGGCCGGCCGACCCGAGTTTGCGCAGTTGATCCTGCGGCCTGAGGATGGTGGCCAGCGGCGCCATTTCGGTCTGGCCATAGAAGTTGAAGAGCCGCATGTCGGGCAGGCGGCTTGACAGTTCCTCGATCACCGCCGTCGGCATGATGGAGGCACCGTAATAGCCCGCGTTCAGGCTGCTCAGGTCGCGCTTGTCGAAGTCTGGGTGGCGCAGCAGCGCGATCCATATGGTGGGCGGACAGAAGAGCTTGGTCACGCCATGCGCTTCGACCGCGGCCAGCATCTCGGCCGGATCGGCCTTGTCATGCAAGATCGAGGTGGCGCCAAGGTAGAGATCGGGGCTGAGGAAGCAATCCAGCTGCGCGCAATGGAAAAGCGGCAGGCAGTGCAGCGAGACCGCATCCGCCGTCATCTCGCCATCCACAATGCAACTGACATATTGCGCATAGAGCGCGCCGGAGGTGAGCAGCGCCCCTTTCGGGCGGGACTCGGTGCCGCTGGTATACATCATCTGGATCGGATCGTCCGCGTCGACATCGCGCCAGACCTCGGATGTGTCGGGATGATCCAGCAGGCTCGCGACCGGCTCCCATCCTGCGGGAACGGGCGCGCCGGTATGGGGGATGGCGAATTTGGGAAGATCCACGCCCATCTCGTCCATGGCGGCATCGGCGACAGGGCAGAGCGCATCTTCGGCCACCAGCATCCGCGCGCCGGAATGCGTCAGGATATAGGCCACATCGGCGGCGTTGAGCATGAAATTGACCGGCGTGGTCACGGCGCCCAGCCGCGCCAGTGCAAAGCGCAGCACCACGAATGTGCGGTTGTTGTGGGTAAAGAGCGCCACCCGGTCGCCCTTGAAGATCCCGCGCGCCTCAAGCGCATGGGCCGCGCGGTTCACGGCCGCGTCGAGTGCCGCGAAACTGTCGCTGTGGTCGCGGAAAACCAGTGCGGTCTTGTGCGGAGAACGCGCTGCGGACCGGCGCAGGAGATCCCCAAGCTGCTGGCTGCGTGCGCGTCTGATGTGTTGGTCGGTTTGCATCAGATCCCTCGTATCTGTTGGGTGTTGTTCCGCCTGCGGGCGGGTTGTTTCACTCTAACCGAACATCTGTGGAAGCGTGAGAACAAGCGCGGGAAAGGCACACAGGATCGCCACGAGGATCAGATCCATGACGATGAACCAGATCACGCCACGGAAGATAGCCGATGTCTTGACCAGATCCCCGACCACGCTTTTGATCACGAAGACATTCATGCCGATGGGCGGTGTGATCATGCCGATTTCCAGCAGCTTGGTCAGCACGATGCCGAACCACAGCAGGCTCCAGCCCGAGGCGTCGACCACCGGTAGGATGATCGGCAGCGTCAGCATCATCGCGCCGATCGGCTCGAGGAACATGCCCATCAACAGATAGACGCAGATGATCCCGATCAGCAGCAGCACAGGGCTGGAGGCGATCGAGAGGATGCTGTTGGACAGGAAATCCCCCGCGCCGGACAAGGCGAGGAACCGGGTGAGAAGGCTGGCGCCGATGGCGATGATCAACAGCGCCGCCGTGGTCATCAGCGTTTCGCGCGCCGCTTGCAGGAACCGTTGCAGGGTCATCTGGCGGGTGGCGAAAGCCACCAGACAGGCCAGAAACGCGCCCACGGCCCCGGCTTCGGTCGGGGTGAAGATCCCGCCGAACAGTCCGCCGAAAATGCCTAGCATGATCAGAAGGATCGGCCATGTTTCCCGCAGCGCCAGCAGCTTCTCGCGCAGCGTCACGCTCGCGTCGCGTTCCGGGGCGAGGGCAGGGTTCAACCAGACCCGGATCAGCACCACGATGGTGTATCCCACGGCAGTCAGCAGGCCGGCGACGATCCCGCCAAGAAAAAGCTGCGAGATCGAGACCTGCGCGATCACGCCGTACAGGATCAGGATGATGGACGGCGGGATCAACGCGCCGATGGTGCCTGCCACCGCGACCGTGCCCGTGGCGAGTTCCGGGTGATACTTGTGCTTCATCATCTCGGGGATCGCGATCCGCCCCATCGCTGCGGAACAGGCGATGGAGGAGCCGGAGACCGCCGCGAACCCGGCCGAGCCGAAGATCGACGCAATCGCCAGCCCGCCGGGCACCCCGGCCAGCCAGATCCGCGCCGCGTTGAACATCCCGCGTGTCAGCTGCGTGTGATAGCTGATGAACCCGAGAAACAGGAACATCGGGATCGAACTGAGGATCCAGCTCGAGGTGAATTGATAGGGCACGATGCTGATCGCGCCCCAGGCGACCCTTGGCCCCATCAGGACGTAAAGCCCCGAGAAGGATACGCCGATCAGCGCGATACCGATGGGCACGCGCACGGCAATCAGGGCGATCAGCAGGGCAAGGCCGGTCAGGCCTATTTCAACATCACTCATTTATGAATTTCGCATCTGTGTCGGTTTCATTCAGGCCGTTGCGCCAGCCGGTGAGGGTGGCCACGACCCTGTAGAGCGCGATCAGCGCCATCAGCGCCGCACCGAGCGGAACCATCCAGTAGCTCTGCCAGACCTCGATCATGCTGGAGCCCTGTTCCATCGTGGTGCCGGTATTGGTCTTCTTGACCGCCTCGGTCCAGCCGCCGATCATCAGAACCACGACCACGGCCACCGTCAGAAGGCTGGCGAAGACCGAGAACCCGTTCTGCGCCCGCTGGGGCATGAGATCGGTGAAAAGCTCTACCGAGATATGGGCGCGTTTCTCTTCGGCGACACCAAGCGCGATGAAGACGAGGATCACCATGTAGTAATTCGCCACCACCACGATGGTGCCGGGGACAGGGGCGTTGAACAGATAGCGCCCGGCCACATCTGCGGTGACATGCAGCATCATCAGGACAACGCAGATCGCCCCGATCAGGGACGATGATTTCGCCAGAAACGATAGGAACCTGCCGATTGCGAACATGAAAAGCCTCCCTCGGTCATGAAGGCCGGGCGCCACCCTGTCGCGCGGCGCCCGGCTTGTGTGTCATGGGCCAACCCGGCTTACTTGCCGTAGCTGGCGACGTCGACTTTCGAGAAGATTTCGGTCCAGTAGAGCTCGGCCAGCGCATCGCTGCTCGAGATATCCTTGGTCAGGTCCGTCCACTTGGCCAGAAGCGTATTCAGTGCGTCAGCCGCCTCGGCCCCGGTGGTGATGTTGAACCGTTCCGCATAGATGCGCGCCACATCTTCCTTGTCATTCGAGATGAAGGCACGGTTCATGTCGATCATGTCCTGCGGCGCGTCGCCATATTCGATCCCAAGGCCCGGCGCACGCTCGCGTCCGGCGCGGGCTTCTTCGATGTAGACCCAGGTCATGTCGGCCGCCAGCTTGGCATGGGCGCGCAGCATGGCCGTCTTGCCTTCGTCGGACAGACCATTCCAGCTGTCCTTGTTCATGGTGAACGGCGCGTTGAACTGTGCGCCCGGCAGGCCGAGATAGACATATTTGACCACGTCGATGAAGCCGAAGTTGACGAAGTCGGCGGTGTTGCTGGCGGTACAATCGACAACGCCCTGGTTGAGCCCCTCAAGGGTTTCGTTCACCGACATCGAGACCGGGACCGCACCGACGCTTTCGGCCCAGCGCGCCCAATAGGCCCCGGCCGCACGAATACGCTTGCCCTGAAGATCGGCCACGGAGGTCAGCGGAACCACGCATTGCAGCACATAGGATGTGGTCGAGGCCGCACCCAGATAGACCTGGTTTTGGGCGTCGACCTCTCCAAGGCAGGCCGGGCAGCTTTGCATGACATATTCCATGTTGGCCCCGGCAAAGGCCGTCGAGCTGAGCTCGCCTGCGAATTCCTCAAGCTCCACCAGTTCCGAGAACTCGGCAAGCATGTTGAAATTCGGGAATTCGGACGGGAAATAGGCCATCAGATTCGACGTCAGATCCGCGATACCGTCGCGCACGCCCGCGTTCGCTTCCGCAAAGCTCAGCAGGGACAGCGGGAACACGCGCAACGTGATCTCGCCGCCGCTGAGGTCCTCGACCGCCTTGGCGTAGTTTTCAAGCGTGGCGGTCGGGGCCGAATTCGGCGGCCATCCGCCCGCAAAGCTCAGATCTGCGGCATGGGCCGCGCCGGTCATCGCAAGGATGGATACCCCTGCGCAGAGAGTCTTGAATGTTGATTTCATGTTTTTCTCCTCCCGTTGAAACATGGTCTTTGCAGTTGAACCCACATCGAGTCCGTGGGTTTTCGTCTCCTTTACGTCACGCAGGCCAGTTTGCCTGTGTCTGATCGGATGTCCGGTCGTCACTCCCCATGACGGAACATCATTGAAAATCTGCGGGGCGCTTCTCGCGGAACGCGGCGAGGCCCTCCGCGAAGTCCGGGCTTTCGCCCGCCTGCTTTTGCAACTGGCGCTCGGTTTCCAGCGACGTGGCAAAATCATTGTCGGCCGCCTGCCACGCGGCCTTGCGGATCAGCGCGTGGCTGTGCCTGGGCCCGGCCGCGAGTTTGCGGGCAATCGCCAGCGCGCTCTCCTCGACCGCGTCATCCTCGGTCAGCCGGGTGACAAGGCCCCAGTCGAATGCCTGCGGCGCCGGTATCTTTTCGGCAAGCAGCATCATCTCCATCGCCCGCACACGGCCGACCGCACGGGTCAGAAGCCAGGTGGCGCCGCCGTCCGGGATCAGGCCGATACGGGCGAAGGCTTCGAGGAAATAGGCGCTTTTTCCCGCCACGATGATATCGCAGGCCAAGGCGATGGACGCGCCCACACCCGCCGCAGCGCCGCGCACGGCCGAAATCAACGGCACCGGCAAGTCGCGCATGGTGCGCATCAGGGGGTTGTAGTCCTGCTCGAGGGTCAGACCCACGTCGAAGCCCGACGGATCGGCGGGCATGGCCGCGTTCAGATTGGCCCCGGCGGAAAAGGCCCGTTCGCTCCCCGCCAGAACAATGGCACGCGCGGTGGCGGATTCCGCCTCAAGCGCATGGCGCAGATCCTGCGCCATCTGCGGGGTCATTGCGTTCATTGCGGCGGGCGCGTTCAGACGCAACGTGACAACAGCGCCATCGCGTTCGATCAGGATACTGTCGGTCACGGGGCTGTCTCCTTGTGCAAGGGGGCGGACCAGTCCGGTTCCTCCCACCAAGGGAAAAAGCCGGGCATTTGGCTGGACACCCTGTCGGGAAAGGCGGGGGGGCGCTTTTCCAGAAAACTGGCGACGCCTTCGGCGGCATCCGCCGAGGAACTGCGCGCCGCGATACCCCGGCTGTCGATCTGGTGGGCCAGCATCGGATGGTCGGCACCTGCCATGCGCCACATCATCTGGCGTGTGAGGGCGATGGACACAGGCGCGGTGTTGTCTGCGATCTCGCGCGCGATGGCGCGGGCCGCGTCCATCAGATCATCCGGCGCATGGACCGAGCGGATCAAACCACCCTCCAACGCCTCCTGCGCGCCGAAGACCCGACCGGAATAGCACCATTCCAGCGCGCGGGACATGCCCACGATCCGGGGCAGGAACCAGGCCGAGGCCGCTTCGGGCACGATCCCGCGCCGCGCGAAGACAAAGCCGAATTTCGCAGTCTCGGACGCGATGCGGATATCCATGGGCAGTTGCATGGTCATGCCGATGCCCACGGCAGGGCCATTCACCGCAGCGATAACCGGCTTGAGGCAGTTGAACAGGCGCAGGGCCAGAAGGCCGCCCATGTCGCGGTTGCGCGGATCGGCCCAGACCGCGCGATCCTCGGCCAGTGGATCGACTTTGGCGGCGGTAAAGGCATCCGGGTCATCCAGATCGACCCCCGCGCAGAAGCCGCGCCCGGCCCCTGTCACGATGACGACCCGCACGTTGTCATCGGAATCGGCCACATCGAGGGCCGCCAGCATCTCGTCCAGCATGACCCGCGTGAACGCATTGAGCCGGGCAGGGCGGTCCAGCGTCAGGGTCATGATACCGTTGTCGATATCCGTCGTGATCGTCTGGCCCCGCATGGTCGGCTTGGCATCCTTCCTGATGTCGGTCTGGCTCATGTGACAGCCCGGGGGCTGAGCGCGATGGCATCCTCCAGCCCCGCGATCTGGGCACCGCGCCAGAAATCCTCGATATGCATACGCGCCCATTTCTCGGCCCGCTCGGCGTCGCGGTCCCGCAGGGCGGCGATGATATTGGAATGCGCCTCGATCTGGCGCTTGTAGAATTTGGGCGCGAAGGGCGCGATCTTGGCAAAGCCACGGAACAGCAAAAGGGCAATCGGCTCGCGTGCAAGGCCCAGCACCCGGTTCTTTCCCATATCCGCGATCCGGGTGTGGAACTGCTCATCCAGTTCGATGGTCCGCGCCATCTGCCCCTCGGCGGCGACAAGCTCCGCATGCAGGTGTTGCAGCATCTCGATCTCATCCGCCGTGGCGTGCTGCGCCGCAAGGCGCGCGGCCAGCGGTTCGGTGACCACGGTGACTTCCCACAACTCGCGGAACGTGACCTTCATCAATGCCATGGCGCGTCCCGCGCGGGTGGTCAGCTGGTCGGCCTGCGGCACGGTCACTTCCAACCGGCGCGGCGAGGGGCGATGGACCAGGCCGTCGCTTTCCAGTTGCCGCAGCCCTTCGCGCACAGTCGAGCGCGTCACGCCGAACAAGGCACCAAGCTCGGCCTCGCCGGGAAGCTGGTCACCGGGCTTGAGGTCCCCGCGCAGGATCTGGGCCTGAATTTCTTCGGCGATCTGCTGGTAGGCGTAGCTATGTTGGATCGGCTTGGCGGTCAGACTCATCTTGTCGCACCGTCGCAACGATGCGCCGGGCAGCAAATGCCGGGCTTCAGGTTGATAGCAAGGCACACAGTCATGTCCGGCCCCTAACGTCTGACACAAATGCAGGATGGTCGCGATTCCATCTTTCTGTCAACCGCGTTCTGTGCTGGTGACGCGGTGCGCAAACATGTGCCCTGTCAGCCTGCGTGATGCGTTCGACGCATGTCTCCGATCCCCGATGCATCACGCTATCCATTGAAATTATTGGTGTTTCAGTCGCATATCCCCCTGAGACCCGAGGTTTTGCAGCACGCAGGGCAGCGCCCGGTTCGCGTCTGGAACGATCAAACTGGATTGACCGGCCCAGCTTGGCTGCTTATGCCTTATTGTCGGACACTAAATTCAGAAGGGGCGACAGGCCCGTGCCGACAGCTTGTGTTATCCGCCGGTCCCCTACATGTCACGTGGAGGGCTCCGCTTGACCATCGCGCCGGATTTCGACCCGCAACGTCTTGAACGTTTCCTCGGCGGTCCGGTGCATCTTGAGGCCGTGAACGGTGGCCAGTCCAACCCGACATGGTTCGTCACTTGCAAAGGGCAGGCGCTGGTTCTGCGGAAGAAACCCGCCGGGGCAACGCTGGACAGTGCCCATGCGGTGGAGCGCGAGTTTCGCATCCTGTCCGCGCTGCAGGGCACCGATATTCCGGTGCCGCGCGTCGTGCAGATGGTCGCCGACCCCGAGGTGCTCGGCACGCCCTTCTACCTGATGGAGCGGGTGACGGGGCAAGTCTCGGACACAAGCGATCTTCCCGAACTCTCTCCAAAGGACCGCCGCGCCGTGCATCTGGATGCGGCCCGCGTGCTGGCCCGTCTGCATCGGCTTGACTGGCGGGGGCTGGGCCTTGCCGATTTCGGGCGTGATACGGCCTATTACGCTCGTCAGGTGCGGCGCTGGTGCGGGCAATGGGCCAGGCTTGAGGCGCGCCGTGATGCGCTGGTGGATGAGTTGTCCGCGTATTTCGCCACCAACATTCCGCCAGAGAACCCCACGACGATCGTGCATGGCGACTACCGGATGGGAAACCTCATGCATGGCGGGCAGCCCGCGCGTATCGTGAGTGTGCTGGACTGGGAATTGTCCACTCTGGGCGATCCACTGGCCGATCTGGCGCATTGGGCGATGTTCTATGATTTGACGCCCGCGCAGATGGGCGGCCTTGCGGGGCTGGATATGGCCGAGCTTGGCCTGCCTGACCGCAGCGCCTTTCTCGACTCCTATGTTGCGGCGGGCGGCTGTGCGGCACCTTTGTCGTCATGGCATCGCGCCTTTGCGATGTTCCGCATGGCGGTCATTCTTGAAGGGATCACCGCCCGCGCCCTTGCCGGTCAGGCCACCAGCCCGGACGCCTGCGCAGTGGGGGCCTTGGCCCCGGATTTCGCGCGTCTGGCCGAAGGGCTCTTGTCCGCCGATACACCCGAACAGCGCCGAAGGAGCGAATGATGGATTTCGAATATTCAAAGAAGACCATGGACCTGCTTGCCCGACTTCAAGCGTTCATGGAGGATCACGTTCTGCCCGCGAACCGCCGCTTTCACGAGATCGCCCATAGCGGCGCTTATCCGACCGAGGTGATCGAGCCGTTGAAGGCCAAAGCCTATGATGCCGGGTTGTGGAACATGTTCTCGCCCGAGCTTGAGGACCATCACCCCGGCACCCGGTTGAGCAATCTGGAATACGCGCCGCTGGCCGAGGCGATGGGCCGCGTGCCATGGAGCCCCGAAATCTTCAACTGCAACGCGCCCGATACAGGCAATATGGAAATCCTGATGCAGTTCGGCACGCCCGCACAGAAAGAGCGCTGGCTCGACCCGCTGCTGCGCGGTGAGATCCGCTCGGTCGTGGGGCTGACCGAACCGGATGCGGCCTCGTCGGACCTGACGAACCTTGCCACCACGATCCGGCGCGAGCGGGATGAATATGTCATCAACGGGCGCAAATGGTTTTCCACCGGGGCCAAACATCCCAATGCAAAGCTCTGCATCGTCTTCGGCGTTTCTGACCCGTCGCCCGAGGCGGATCGGCATCGCAAACATTCCTTCATCCTCGTGCCGATGGACTCGCCCGGATTTCAGGTCGTGCGCGATGTGCCGATCATGCACCACCACGCGCCCGAAGGGCATTGCGAGATCGTGATGCGCGACGTGCGCGTGCCGCTGGACGCGATGCTGGGGCAGGAGGGGGAAGGCTTCATGCTGGCGCAGGCGAGGCTGGGGCCGGGGCGCATCCATCACTGCATGCGCACCATCGGGCAATGCGAACTGGCGCTGGAACTGATGTGCGAACGCGCGCTGGAACGGCGCACCTTCGGCAAGGCGCTGGCCGACAACGCGAATATCCAGGATTGGATCGCCCAGTCACGGATCGAGATCGACGCCGCACGCCTGTTGATGCTGCAAACCGCGTGGAAGATGGACCGCGACGGGGCGCGGGCGGCGCGCGTGGATGTCTCGGCGATCAAGGTCGTGGCGGCGCGCTTGCAGACCCAGGTGGTGGACCGCGCCATTCAGGTGTTTGGTGCCGCCGGGATCACGCCGGATACACCGCTCAGTTACCTCTGGACATGGGGGCGCGCGATGCGTTTTCTGGACGGGCCGGATGAAGTGCACCTCAAGGTCATCGCCCGCGAGGAACTGAAACACGCCAAAGCATCGCTGGGCCGCAATCTGGCGCATTTCGTGCCGCCGCACCGCGCGGATTGATCCGCGCATCACCACAGGGAAAGACCACGGGATCATGAGCTTCACGCCGCCGCTTCGCAAGGAACTCCACTTCGGTCAACGGGTCGTGGCCTGCTATCCGGATCGTCCGCAGAACCTTGATGCCATGCTGGCCGAGGCGGTGGCGCGGCAGTCCGGCACCGTGGCGCTTGTCGATGGGCAGACCCGGCTGAGCTATGCCGCGCTGGAGGCCGAGGTGGGACGGGTGGCCGGTGGTCTGGCGGCGCGCGGGGTGGGGCCGGGCGACCGTGTCGCCGTGATCCTTGGCAATGGCGCGCCCTTTGTGATCCTGTGTTTCGCCGTGGCGCGGCTTGGGGCGGTCTTCGTGCCGCTGAGCGTCCGCGAGCAGATGCCCGGTATCCGCCACGCCCTGACGCAGTCGGAGACCTGCCTTCTGGTGACCGAGGCCGAGCTGGCCGGGATCGTGCCGCCGCAAGCGGACACCCCGCATCTGCGCGCGCGCTTTGCCATTGGCGGTGCTGTGGGCTTCGAAGACTATGAGGCACTGCGTGACGCCCCCCCGCATCTTGACCCTTCCCCTGCCGGTGAGGAGGACGTGGCGACAATCCTTTACACCTCGGGCACCACGGGCGTGCCCAAGGGTGCTATGCTGACCGGATTGGGCATCATCCATTCGGCCAGCAGTTTCGTGACCGTGATGGGGCTGGGGCCGCAGGACAGCACCATCGTCACCGTGCCGATGAACCATGTCACCGGCCTTGTCGCCTGCATCCACACAATGGTGCGCGCGGCGGGCACGATGATTGCCCTGCGCGCCTTCAAAGTCCCGCGTTTTCTTGAGCTTGCAGCGCAGGAGGGGATGACCTTTTCGGTCATGGTGCCGGCCATGTATAACCTGTGCCTGCATCAGGCCGACCTGTCGGATTACGATCTGTCACGCTGGCGGATCGGGGGCTATGGCGGCGCGCCCATGCCTGCGGCCACGATCGAACGTCTGGCCGACGCACTGCCGGGGCTGGGGCTGATGAATGTCTATGGCGCGACCGAGGTGACATCGCCAGCCACCATGATGCCTTCCGATCAGACCGCCGCGCGGCGCCTGTCGGTGGGGCTGCCCGCGCCGGGGGTCGAGATCGTGGTCATGGACGATGCGGGCCGCGAGGTGCCGCCCGGCGAGGTGGGCGAGCTGTGGATCCGGGGCGCAAACGTGGTGCCGGGCTATTGGCGCAACCCCGAGGCGGATACCCGCGAATTCGTCGCCGGGTTCTGGAAATCCGGCGATATCGGCAGCATTGATGCCAAAGGCTTTGTGCATGTTCTTGACCGCAAGAAGGACATGATCAACCGGGGCGGCCACAAGATCTATAGCGCGCAGGTGGAAAGCGTGTTGAGCGCCTGTCCCGGCGTGCTCGAGGCGGCGGTTGTCGCAAAGCCCTGTCCCATGCTGGGCGAGCGTGTGCATGCCGTTGTCACGGTCACGGCTAAGGGGGCGACGGAAGAGGAGTTGCGTCAGCATTGCGCGACCCGGCTTGCGGATTACCAATGCCCGGAGACCTATACGGTGACAGACAGACCACTGCCGCGCAACGCGAACGGCAAGATCCTCAAGCGCGAGATTGCCTGAAAACAAGAAAGACCCGCGTCACGTCGAGGCGGGATCGACCCGGTCGAGGCTCTCGCCCCGACCGGGTCATTTTCAGATCAGAAGCTGACGTTCAGCGACAGCCGCACGGCGTGGCTTTCGAAACCGTCACCAAAGAACGCGCCCTTGTATTCCGCGCCCAGCGTGGTTTCGGACGTGCCCGACTTGGACAACGTGGTCGAGATGCCAAGGCCCAGATCGACCCAGGTGTCATCCTGCGCATCCACCGGCATGCCGAACCCGGGCAGGCCGTCGAAATTGACCGCGATGACATCGTCGCCACCCGACTGCGAGCTGACCGTGGCATAGGCGAAGGAGTTCACCATCCCGCCACCGACCTGATAGTCGGCCTCGGCGCGCAGACCGGCACTTGCCAGAATGTAGTTGGTGCTCAGATCGCCCACGGTCAGGTTGCCAAGGCCGGCACCGGTCTCGGTGTAGCCGTCGGCAGAGACGTTCACATATTGCAGCGAGGCCGTCGGCCCCCAACGCCATGTGTTCATCGGCTTGAGCCAGTCGGCCTCGACACCGGCCACGAACATGCTGCCGTCGGTGCTGCCCGAAGCGGTCGTGCCCAGAACACCGATGTTACGCTCGGTGTCGAAGGACAGGTTCTGATACCCCAGCATCGCCTTGTAGCGGCCATTGCCACCCATGGTGCCGCGCGCATAGACGCCCAGACCAAGGGCCTCGACATCGACCGAGCCTGCGCCCAGATCCATGTCGGTGTTGGCCTGACCACCACCCAGCATCACGCCGACCCAGGTGCCGGGGTTTACGTTCCGCTCGATCCCGGCCCAGATGCTGGCACTTTCGGTCTCGTAGCCCATGTTGTTGGACGTGGCATCGGTGTCGGACACACGACCGCCCAGAGACACGAAGCCACGGGTGCTCCCATCCATGGACCAGCTTGCCCCCTTGCTCGAGACAGCCGCCCCTTCGCCAGCGTCGTCACCGCTGCCACCGGGCAGGGCGAAGAACTGATCCGTGCCCATGGCATAGGCCGATCCGAAGACCCCGGCCGCCGCGCCAAAGCCCAGCTCGGCCAGCGCCTGCTGGCGCTCGGCCAGTGTCGGCAAGGCCATCACGCTGTCGATGATCGCCAGATAACCAGCATCCGCGCCAAGATAGGGCACATTCGCCGCATCCAGCGAGCCTGCGGTCAGGAACTGCGAGACGCTTCCTGCGGATTCCACGACCGGTGCGAAGCGCGGAGCCGTCCGGATAATGAATTCATTCCCGTCGACTGTTCCGACCCTGATCGTGTAGTTGACGTTGGCGTTGCGCAGGTCTTCGATCTCGGCGACCTCGAACAGGCCATTCGCCTCGGCTGCCGCGACGATCTCTGCGGGGACAAGGCCACCCGGCACATAGTTAAGAGCGGCGACCTCCACACCAAGGGATGCGGCCAGTTCATCCAGCCGGGCAGCCTGCTCGGCTGGCAGCGCGATATTGCCATAGGTCCAACCGCCGCCACCGATGTTGTTCCACGCAACAAGTGCCGCCTCGTCGGAGGGATTGCCATTGTCGTCCCAGAACAGGCCGTCGGGGATCATGCTGTTGTCAAGGAATGCCGTGCCGAAGTTGGTGACGTAGAACGTGTTGGACAGCAGGTCCGACGTTGCGCCGAAGTCCAGAGTGTCTTCGGTGCGCACGAGGCTGAAACCGGCTCTGTCTCCGTCGAAGAAGCCGATACCACCTTCGTTGCCACCTTCGCCGAACAGGCCGTCCACCAGCCGCGCGCCGTTGCCAAGGTTGGCGATGACGGCGGGATCAAGTTCGAACAGCACTGCACTGGAAGGGTCAAGCGTCCCCATGGGCGTACCATCAGCGGCGAGCAACTCGATGCTCATCCCGGTGATCCGGGCGCCCGTGAAGTTCGAGACCTTGCCGAAATTGAAATACTCAACCGAGGAGACATCAACCGCTTCGCCAGCCTGGTTGATATAGGTCGGGCTTGTCCGGATACTCATGTCGAATGCTGTCGGCCCGGTCAGCCAGGTCTTGATGCGCTTACCGGAACCCGAAGCGGAGTCGCAATAGACTGTCGGGTTGTTGGCCATGAGGCAGTTCGGTGCGCTGCCGCGATTCTCGAGCGGGTCGTCGGTAAGATCGCCGTCTCCGACCACATCTGTATAATCGACGATGATATTCTCATAGGGCGGCAGGAATACATCGGACAAAAGCGGATCACGCGTGGAGGTGAAGGTGACGCTCTTGATACCCGGTGCCAGCACACCTTCCTCGGGATCATTGAAGATCAGACCATCGCCGGACGTGCCGATCAGCAGGTTACCCGGCAAAACGTCTGCCACAACCGGCGCGGGCGCAAGTCCAGCCGCCAGAAGCAGCGGCAGGGCAGCGGCGCATCCCAGAAGCCGCGTGCGGCCCTGCAAGCGCGATGAATTCATAAGCGTGCTCAACATGTGTTCCTTCCTCCAAAATTCTGCTCGCAAACGCGTCCTTCGCGTGTTTTTTCTGCGCAAAGACGAATTCGAACTTTGGAATCTTTAACATATTGAACTTTTCGCATAAATGACTTCGATCAACTTATGGTATACGTGAGACTCCATAAGTTGAATATTTGCAACACAGGGGTTTGCGGTCCGGGCCTCGACTCGGGTGGCTTTGCAGGCTAGGTCTGCACGCCGTTGTCATCGGCATGGGGCCACCTGTGACTCTCCTGAGTATTGACCTTCTGAACGCGAAAGACGGCGGCGCCGTGCTCTTGGTGTCGGCATGACACCGGCTGCGCGCATCGCGGCGGCGGCCGAGGTTCTGGACCTTGTTCTGGCACAGGAGCCTGCCGAGAAGGCGCTGACAGGCTGGGCACGGCGCAGCCGCTTCGCGGGGTCGGGTGACCGCGCGGCCATCCGCGATCTGGTCTTCGACGCACTGCGCCGCAAGCGTTCGCTCGCCGCGCTCGGCGGGGCGATGACGGGGCGCGGGCTGATGCTGGGCCTCATGCGGGCACAAGCGCAGGACGTGGATCAGCTTTTCACGGGGCAGGGCCACGCTCTGCCGCCCGTGTCGGACGACGAACGTCAGGCATTCCGTGAGCCCGCAGCGGAGCCCGAGGCCTGCGACATCCCCGACTGGCTGTGGCCCGGTTTTCTGGAAAGCCTGGGGGATCGTGCCGCAACCGTGGCTGGAACGCTTCAGGCGCGCGGTCCGGTCATGCTGCGTGTCAATCTGCGCAAGACGTCGCTTCAGGCGGCACTTGCGGGGCTTGCAGCCGAGGGGATCGTGGCAGAGCCGGACCCGGTGGCAAGCACCGCTTTGAGGGTTGTGGAGGGCGCGCGTCAGGTCGCGCGCTCGGCCGCCTACCTGTCTGGCGCGGTCGAGCTTCAGGATGGCTCAAGCCAGGCGATCACGGATGAGCTTCACCTCCCAGAGCTTGGAAAGATATTGGATTTTTGCGCAGGCGGTGGGGGCAAGGCGCTGGCGATGGCCGCCCGGACCGACGCCCGCATCCTCGCCCATGACGCACAGCCCGGCCGCATGAAGGATCTGGCCGCAAGGGCCGCACGGGCCGATGTGCGGATCACTCAACTCGCCACCACCCAGCTTGAGGCAGAGGCCCCCTTCGACCTGATCCTCTGCGACGCCCCTTGCAGCGGATCCGGGGCCTGGCGGCGCGCGCCCGAGGGAAAATGGGCGCTGACACCGGAACGGCTGACCGAATTGACCGAGATACAGGCCTCGATCCTCGCGCAGGCCGCCGCTTTGGTGTCACCGCGCGGTGTTCTGGCCTATGCCACATGTTCCGTGCTGCGGACCGAGAACGAGGACAGTGTCGCGGCATTTCTGGCCGCGCATCCCGACTGGTGTCAGTTGAGCGCACGGCGCTGGGAACCCGGCCCGTCAGGTGACGGGTTCTTCCTCGCCCGGTTGCAGCGGCGCGATGCGGCGGGCGGTTCCGGTGAAAATTAAAGACCGATTAAGGGTTTCCGGTCCATTCTGAGGCATCGCGAATCGCAAGATCGGGTTTTGTGTGGTGGTTTCAGCTGTGTCGCGCGGGTCTTTGGCGCGGGTTTCCGGTCGGATTGTCGGTCACGGTCCGGCACTTGTGGGTCTTGCAGGTCTCGGTCTGCTTGCGGCCTTCTGGGTGCCGGATTTGCGCCTGTCCGCCGGTCTGGTTTCTGTGGCTTCCGTGCTGCTGTCGACCTTTTGTCTGGGCTGGATCGGCGCGCGCGTCGCGTCCACGCGTGACAGGCGTCGCGTCGCCACGATCCGCGACCTTGTGGGACAGGATCTGCTTCCGGCAGTCGTGACCGACCCGGTGGGTGAAATCGTGTTTTGCAACGACGCCGCGATCACCCGCTTCAATGCGGGAACCGGGATCACGATGGCCGCGCTGCTGAAAGGCGCGCTGGCGCATCCCGCGCCCATCTTGTTCCGCCTGCAGGGCAAGGCCGAAACCTTGGGTGCCGCGCGGGAGGACCTCGTGACCCGTGACGGCCACATGCGCATCAGTGTGCATCGGCTGGAAAGCGGCGGGTTCCTTTGGCGCGCCGAGGATATCGCCGACAGACCCCAGCCGCCGCGCGCCGCGCGCGCAGGAACCAGCGTGGACCTTGCCATGCTGACCGTGGGCAGGGGCGGGGCGATCCTGTCGATGAACGACGCCGCCCGTCGCCTGATCGGCGAACGGGTCAAGTCCCTGGACCGTCTGAGTGCCGATCTTCCTCTGCGGCAGGGTCAGATCCACAGGATCGCCACGCAGCAGGGGCAGACGCCCTGCCTCGTCATCGAGGGGGACCCTGCGGCCGGGCGGAGGGAGCTTTATCTGTTCCCGATGCCCGCCGGGGCGAATGTCGATATCCGGTCGGCCACCGACCTGAACGAAGGGTGGCGTTTCTTCGACGCGCTGCCCGTGCCCTTGCTGAAGCTCGATCCAGCGGGTGAGGTGCTGATGTCGAACCGTCCCGCAAGGGAATTGCTCGGTTTTCGCGACGGGGCGCCGCGACGCCTGTCCGACCTGATGGAGGGGCTGGGTCGGTCCATCGGGGACTGGCTGGCCCAGGCGTCCACGGGCAGGGTTGGCCCGCATTCCGAATTTCTGCGACTGACACGCGCCGATAACGAGGTTTTCGTCCAGGTGACGCTGAGCAAGGTCCATGACCGGGGCCAGCCAGCGCTCATCGCAGTGCTGAGCGACGCCACCGAACTCAAGACCCTCGAAGCGCAGTTCGTCCAGAGTCAGAAGATGCAGGCCATCGGCGAACTGGCTGGGGGCGTCGCCCATGACTTCAACAATCTCCTGACCGCTATATCCGGGCATTGCGACCTCTTGCTGTTGCGTCACGATCAAGGCGATCCCGACTATGGGGATCTTGTCCAGATACACCAGAATGCCAACCGGGCGGCGGCGCTGGTCGGGCAGCTTCTGGCCTTTTCGCGCAAGCAGACCCTTCGTCCCGAAGTCCTCGATCTGCGCGATACGCTGTCCGATCTGACGCATCTTTTGAACCGTCTGGTCGGCGAAAAGATAACGCTGACCCTGACCCACGAACCTGTGCAGAAAGCCATCCGCGCAGACAAGCGGCAGCTTGAACAGGTGCTGATGAACCTTGTCGTCAATGCCCGCGACGCCATGCCGGGGGGGTGGCGAGATCAGGATCGAAACCGAGGGTCTGTTGCTGTGCGAAGCGCTGGAACGCGACCGGGTGACCCTGCCACCGGGGGCCTATGTTTCGGTCAAGGTCTCCGATCACGGCCACGGCATTCCCGCCGACAAGTTGCAGAAAGTATTTGAACCCTTCTACACCACCAAACGCACTGGAGAGGGCACCGGGCTTGGCCTCTCGACCGCCTATGGCATCGTCAAGCAGAGCGGCGGCTATATCTTCGTCGATAGCGTGGTCGGGCAGGGGACCTGTTTTACCCTGCTTTTCCCGGGACACGAACTGGTGCCGCAGACTGCCGCTTTGCCCACTGCGCCGGAACAGCGCGGTCAGGGGACACGATTTGGCGATGGTGTGGTCCTTCTGGTCGAGGACGAGGCGCCCGTGCGCGCTTTTGCCTCGCGCGCGCTGCGCTTGCGCGGCTACACCGTGATCGAAGCTGAATCCGCCGAGCAGGCGCTCAGGACGCTCGAGGATCCGGGATTGAGTGTCGATGTCTTCGTCACGGATGTCATCATGCCGGGTATGGACGGACCAAGCTGGGTGCGTGAAGCCCTGAAGAAGCGCCCCGGCGTGAGGGTCGTGTTCGTCTCTGGCTATGCCGAGGAATCCTTCGGCGATGCCCAGGCCAGCATCCCGAACTCGGTCTTTCTGCCCAAACCCTTTTCATTGAACGAGCTGACCGAAACCGTGAAGGAACAGTTGCACTGACCAAGACACGGGCCGCGGATCAGGCCTCTCCGGGGGTAATCGCCTCCCACAGGGCGAACTCGTCGGAACACTTGCGCCGCAGCCGCCGTTCCACATCCGGCGACAGGACCAGGTCCATCTCGGGAGAGACGTTGCGCCGGGGCAGTTCGATTCGCATATCCAGACGGCCCTCCAGAAAGGCCAGCAGACCGGCCTGATCCTCATAGCGGAACAACCGGTCCACGGATGTCCCGTTGGGCCGCGGCTCGAGGAACCGCGCCTGGCTGCCGACATTGGCGAACCCCGGCGGGTTTCCCTGCATGTAGGCGCTGACAAATTCATCGAAACTGACATCGAAGGTCGCATTCGGCTTGCCCGCCATGAAGGGCCTGCGCCTGAACCGATACCAGCTTCCCAGCCAGCTCACGGGTTCGCGCACCACGGCGATCGTCTCCATCCGCGCGCCGGCGCCGACCTTTTCGAACATGGGTCGAAAGAAGCGGTTATACCGATAAAGCGGCGCGTGTTTCAGGTCGGGCGGATCAAGAACCGCGATCGACGCATGGGGCGCCAGCGCCTCTTCCCAGGCCGTCGTGCCAGTTTTGGGCACCGACAAAAACACCAGACCTTGCTTCCAGAATACCAGCATCGCACCCCTTGCCTCACGTCACACCGTCAACGGTCGAAACCATAAACTACTCCTTAACCTGTTTGGGCAAGAGTGGAACGATAAAGATTCTTCTTGATATGTTCCTGTTTTGATCTCATAACTACGACAAGAACAAGACAGGAACACAGGCAAACGTTGCCGCCCGCGACAGGGTGTGGAATAAGGGGTCATAACAATGGCAATGGCAGATCTTCTTTCAATGGACAGCAAGAAAAACGCAGACAAGCAAAAGGCGCTGGACAGCGCACTGGCACAGATCGAGCGGCAGTTCGGCAAGGGCTCCATCATGAAGCTCGGCGGCGAACATGTGATGCGCGATATCGAGGCGACGTCGACAGGGTCTCTCGGCCTCGACATCGCTCTGGGTATCGGCGGGCTGCCCAAGGGCCGCATCATCGAGATCTACGGGCCCGAAAGCTCGGGCAAGACGACACTCACGCTGCATTGCGTGGCGGAAGAGCAGAAAAAGGGCGGCATCTGCGCCTTTGTCGACGCAGAGCATGCGCTCGATCCGCAATATGCCAAGAAACTGGGCGTGAACCTCGAAGAATTGCTCATCAGCCAGCCGGACACCGGTGAACAGGCGTTGGAGATCGTGGATACCCTGGTGCGCTCGGGCGCGGTCAGCATGGTGGTGGTCGACAGCGTCGCAGCCCTCACGCCCAAAAGCGAGCTTGAGGGCGACATGGGCGACAGCAATGTCGGCGTGCAGGCCCGCCTGATGAGCCAGGCGATGCGCAAGTTGACCGGCTCGATCAGCCGTTCGAATTGCATGGTCATCTTCATCAACCAGATCCGCATGAAGATCGGTGTGATGTTCGGCAGCCCGGAAACGACGACAGGCGGCAACGCGCTGAAGTTCTACAGCTCCGTGCGCCTCGACATTCGCCGTATTGGTGCCATCAAGGACCGCGACGAGGTTGTCGGCAACGCGACCCGTGTGAAGGTGGTCAAGAACAAGGTGGCACCGCCCTTCAAGCAGGTCGAATTCGACATCATGTATGGCGAGGGGATCTCCAAGACCGGTGAGTTGCTTGATCTGGGCGTGAAGGCCGGCGTGGTCGAGAAATCGGGGGCCTGGTTCAGCTACGGCGACGAGCGTATGGGGCAGGGACGCGAGAATTCCAAGCAATACCTGCGGGACAACCCCAAAATCGCGCTGGAGATCGAGGACAAGATCCGCGCTTCTCACGGGCTTGACTTCAACATGGGGGCCGAGACCTCGGACGAGGCGGATGTGGTCGATTCCTGACCGCGTTCCGGCACTGCAAGCAGACAGGCCCGCTTCCTTGAAGCGGGCCTTTTGCATTTGGGGGCCACGCATTGCCATGCGCCTGTGGACAGGCGCGCCTGTGCCCGTTACATCAGCGCAAACCCCGTGACTTTTCCGGAAAGCCCGCCAATGCCCACGTTGAACGATATCCGATCGACCTTCCTGTCCTATTTCGCCAAGCAGGGGCACGAGGTTGTGCCCTCAAGCCCCCTGGTGCCGCGCAACGATCCCACGCTGATGTTCGCGAATTCCGGCATGGTGCAGTTCAAGAACCTGTTTACCGGGATCGAACACCGCGACTACACCCGCGCCACCACGGCGCAGAAATGCGTGCGCGCAGGCGGCAAGCATAACGATCTGGACAATGTCGGCTATACGGCCCGGCACCATACCTTCTTTGAAATGCTGGGCAATTTCAGCTTTGGCGACTATTTCAAAACCGAGGCGATCCCCTTTGCCTGGGAATTGCTGACCAAGGAATTCGACATTCCGAAGGATCGCCTGCTGGTCACGGTCTATCACACCGATGATGAGGCGGCGGACATCTGGAAGAAGGTCGCAGGCCTGTCCGATGACCGGATCATCCGCATTCCGACCAATGACAACTTCTGGATGATGGGGCCAACCGGCCCCTGCGGCCCCTGCACCGAGATTTTCTTCGACCATGGCGATCACATCTGGGGCGGCCCGCCGGGCAGCCCGGAAGAGGACGGCGACCGGTTTGTCGAGATCTGGAACCTTGTGTTCATGCAATACGAGCAATTCGAAGACGGGACACGGCGCGAACTGTCGGCCCAGTCGATCGACACCGGCATGGGAATCGAACGGGTCGCCGCTCTCTTGCAGGGCACGAATGACAACTACGCCACCGACCTGATGCGCAGCCTGATCGAGGCCAGCGCGAATGTCACTTCGACCGATCCCGACGGACCGGGCAAGACGCATCACCGGGTGATCGCGGATCACCTGCGCTCGACATCGTTCCTGATCGCCGATGGCGTCATGCCCTCCAACGACGGGCGCGGCTATGTGCTGCGCCGGATCATGCGCCGCGCGATGCGCCATGCGCATCTGCTGGGCGCAAAGGATCCGGTGATGCATCAACTGGTGCCCGCGCTTGTGCGCCAGATGGGCGCGGCCTACCCTGAGCTGAGCCGTGCGCAGTCCCTGATCGAGGAAACACTGCGGCTGGAGGAGACACGCTTCAAGCAGACTCTCGATCGCGGTCTGCGGCTGCTGGACGACGAACTCGCCAGCCTGCCCGAGGATGCGGCTCTGCCCGGCGAAGCGGCTTTCAAGCTTTATGACACCTATGGGTTTCCGCTGGACCTGACGCAGGACGCGCTGCGCGAAAAGGGTCGCAACGTGGATACCGCCGGTTTTGACGTCGCCATGGCCCAGCAGAAGGCCAAGGCCCGCGCCGCCTGGTCCGGCAGCGGCGAGGCGGCGGATGCCACGATCTGGTTCGACATCGCCGACAAGCATGGGGCCACGGACTTCCTGGGGTATGACACCGAAATCGCCGAAGGCCAGGTGATGGCGCTGGTGCGTGACGGTGTGGAAGTCGCCTCGGCCCATGCCGGTGAGACCGTCCAGATCGTCATGAACCAGACGCCATTTTACGCGGAAAGCGGCGGTCAGGTCGGCGACACTGGCTATCTGCGTGGACATGACCTGCTGGTGCGGATTACCGATACACGAAAATCCGCAGGCGTTTTCATACACTTCGGCGAGGTTGTTGAAGGAAAGCTGATCACGGGCGGTCACGGTGCGCTGGAGGTCGATCATGAGCGCCGCGCAGCCATTCGTGCACATCACTCGGCGACGCATCTGTTGCACGAGGCGCTGCGCGAGACCTTGGGCGATCACGTGGCGCAGCGCGGGTCGCTGAATGCACCGGACCGGCTGCGGTTCGATTTCAGCCACTCCAAGGCGCTGACGGCCGACGAACTGGCGCATGTCAGCGCGCAGGTGAATGCCTTCATCCGGCAAAACAGCCCGGTGGAAACGCGTATCATGACGCCCGACGATGCCCGCGCCATCGGAGCGCAGGCCCTGTTCGGTGAGAAATACGGCGACGAGGTCCGGGTTGTCTCGATGGGGCACGCGGATACCGGCAAGGGTCATGACGGCAAGACATGGTCAATCGAGCTCTGCGGTGGCACCCATGTGGCGCGCACAGGTGATATCGGTGCCTGTGTCATCCTCGGCGACAGTGCGTCAAGCGCCGGCGTGCGCCGGATCGAAGCGCTGACGGGCGCTGCTGCATTGGAACATATCCGCGTCGAGGCACAACGCCTGTCGCAGGTGAGCGAGGCGCTCAAGGCGCAGCCCGCAGATGTGGCTGATCGCGTGCGCGCGCTTCTGGACGAGCGGCGCGCCCTGTCCAACGAAGTGGCGCAACTGCGCCGCGAGCTGGCAATGGCCGGCGGCGCGGGACAGGGCGTGGCAGCACAGGCCAAGGATATCAATGGCATAGCCTTCATGGCTCAGGTGATGTCGGGTGTCTCGGGCAAGGATCTGCCCGCGCTGATTGACGAGCACAAGCAACGCCTCGGCTCCGGGGTCGTTCTGTTGATCGCAGATGCCGATGGCAAGGCCGCCGTGGCCGCAGGTGTGACGCCGGATCTGACTGGCCGTATCTCTGCGGTCGAGATGGTGCGGGCTGCGGTGGCGGAACTCGGTGGCAAGGGCGGCGGCGGTCGTCCCGATATGGCGCAGGGCGGCGGAACGGATGCCGCAAATGCACCGGCAGCTATTGCTGCCGTCGAGAAATTGCTCAGTGCCTGAGGAGGGTCAAACCATGCCGGTCTATATTATCACCCGCATCGAAGTGACGGATATGGAAGACTACAAGACTTATGCCAGCCAAACCGTGGCCCAGGCGGAGAAGGCCGGAGGCACGTTTCTGGTCAAGGGCGGTCCGATGGTGCAGGTCGAAGGCAACGGGCCGGATCGGCATGTGGTGATCCGCTTTCCCACACGCCAGATGGCACTGGATTGGTATAACTCACCGGAATATCAGGCGATTTTGCCGATTGCCCTGCGCAGCAGCAAACGCGATATGGTGATCGTGGACGGGATTTGAGGAAGGAAAAGACCTGATGAGCGCACTCTGGATTGCCCATGTGACCGTAACAGATGCCGAGGCCTATGGCCGCTATGCCGCCTTGGCAGGCCCGGCGATCGCCAAGCATGGCGGCGCGTTCATCGCGCGTGGGGGGCGTTTCGTGCAGCTTGAAGGCAAGGAACGCCCGCGCAACGTCGTGGCGCGCTTTCCCTCGGTCGAGGCTGCGGAAGCCTGCTACCATTCGCCCGAATATCAGGAAGCGCTGAGCCATGCTCGCGGCGCTTCCGAACGGGAACTCGTGGTGGTCGAGATCACCGAGTAAGCAGACAGCAACAGCCAGCAGACTGGATCGCGGCCAAGGGCGGGCTAACTTTCGATGACAACATCATCGGAAAGCCAACCCCATGTTTCTGCGAACAATTGCCTGTCTGCTTTTTCTTTTGCCGTCGTCGCTTCTGGCCGATAACTGGGACGCTCTGAAACAACCGGGGGCGATCGCCCTGATGCGCCACGCGCTGGCGCCGGGTGGCGGCGATCCGGCCGGGTTCACTTTGGGCGATTGCAGCACCCAGCGCAATCTTGATGCGCGCGGCCGCGATCAGGCCCGCCGCATCGGTGCGGCACTGCGGGAACAGGGCATCCTCTTTGATAAGGTGTGGTCGAGTGCCTGGTGCCGGACCCGGGAAACCGCCCAGCTTGTGGAAATGGGCGATGTGGAAATTCGCCCCTCCCTGAATTCCTTTTTCGCCGGGCAGGGGAACAGGCAATCACAGACAGCAGAGACGATACGGTCGCTTGCGGGTCTGAACGGAAGCGAGCGGGTGTTGCTGGTCAGCCATCAGGTGAACATCACCGCCCTCACGGGTGTGACGCCTGCCTCTGGCGAAATCATCGTGGCGCGTCTGCAGGCGGATGGTCGGCTGGAGGTGACAGGGCGCGTGAATATCGCGCCCTGACCTTTTGATCTTAATTGCTTTTCGCGTGCCGCTTACGCTCATGCGGATCGAGGTAGCGCTTGCGCAGACGGATCGCGTTCGGCGTCACTTCCACCAGCTCGTCGTCGTCGATATAGGCAATAGCCTGCTCCAGTGTCATCGTGATCGGCGTGGTCAGGCGGACCGCTTCATCCGTGCCGGAAGCACGCACGTTGGTCAGCTTCTTGCCCTTGAGCGGGTTCACATCCAGATCATTGTCGCGGCTGTGTTCGCCGATGATCATGCCCTGATAGATATCGGCCTGCGCCCCGATGAACATGCGGCCACGTTCTTCAAGGTTCCACAGCGCATAGGCAACCGAGGTGCCGTTTTCCATCGAGATCAGAACGCCCGCGCGACGGCCCGGAATCGGTCCCTTGTGCGGGGCCCAGGCGTGGAACACACGGTTCAGAACACCGGTGCCGCGCGTGTCGGTCAGAAATTCGCCATGATAGCCGATCAGACCGCGCGAGGGGACATGCGCGATGATCCGGGTCTTGCCGACACCTGCCGGTTTCATCTCGACCAGCTCGCCGCGGCGCACACCCGTCACCTTTTCGATGACAGCACCCGAGTATTCGTCATCCACGTCGATGGTGACTTCCTCGATCGGCTCCAGCCGCTCGCCGTCCGGGCCTTCGCGGAAGAGGACCTGCGGGCGCGAAATGCTCAGTTCGAACCCCTCGCGGCGCATGTTTTCGATCAGCACGCCCATCTGGAGTTCGCCGCGACCGGCCACTTCGAAGGCCTCGCCGCCCGGCGTGTCGGTCACCTTGATGGCGACGTTGGATTCCGCTTCCTTCATCAACCGTTCACGGATGACGCGGGACTGCACCTTCTTGCCATCGCGACCGGCC
>Ga0209345_10001060_pt1 | contig 34318 bp, 30 predicted proteins | sample Cruoilmetagenom7_FD_187294 | JGI IMG/M metagenome (GOLD analysis project Ga0209345, IMG submission 187294) | Oil polluted marine microbial communities from Coal Oil Point, Santa Barbara, California, USA - Sample 7 (SPAdes) (version 2) | ecosystem: Environmental > Aquatic > Marine > Oil seeps ...
TCTGATCTTCCTTGCTTCTGCCTGTGGTGGCGGTGGTACCTGCGCGCAGTGCAAATGTCAGGTGCTGGATGGCGGCGGCTCCATGCTGCCGACCGAAGAGTCCCATTTCACCCTGCGTGAAGGCAAGGAAGGCTGGCGCCTGTCCTGCCAGGTAGCGGTTAAGCAGGATATGAAGATCCACGTTGAAGACGATGTCTTCGGCGTGAAGAAGTGGGAATGTACCGTTGAGTCGAACCCCAACGTGGCGACTTTCATCAAGGAGCTGACCCTGCGTCTGCCTGAAGGTGAAAGTGTCGACTTCCGCGCGGGTGGTTACGTACAGCTGGAAGCGCCGCCGCACGAAGTGAACTACAAGGATTTCGATATCCAGGAAGAGTTCCGTGGTGACTGGGACAAGTTCGACATGTGGCAGTTCGTGTCCAAGGTTGATGAGCCGGTTATCCGTGCCTACTCAATGGCGAACTACCCGGAAGAGCGTGGTCTGGTGAAGTTCAACATCCGTATCGCCTCGCCGCCTCCGGGCAGTCAGGGTATTCCGCCGGGTCAGATGTCGTCCTACGTGTTCAGCCTCAAGCCGGGAGACACCATCACTGTATACGGGCCCTTCGGTGAGTTTTTCGCCAAGGAAACCGACAACGAAATGGTGTTCATTGGTGGTGGTGCCGGTATGGCCCCCATGCGTTCACACATTTTTGACCAGCTGAAGCGTCTGAAATCCACACGCAAGATCTCCTTCTGGTACGGTGCTCGCTCCGTGCGTGAGGCCTTCTATGTTGAAGAATTTGACAAGCTGGCAGAAGAGAACGAGAACTTTAGCTGGCATCTGGCGTTGTCTGACCCCTTGCCGGAAGACAACTGGACCGGTTACACAGGCTTTATCCATAACGTGTTGTATGAGCACTACCTGAAGGAGCATGAAGCACCTGAAGATTGTGAGTACTACATGTGCGGACCGCCCATGATGAACGCGTCCGTGATCAAGATGCTGGAAGATATGGGTGTCGAGCCTGAAAATATCCTGTTGGATGACTTTGGTGGCTGATATTGATGGCTAATCAGATACGTCTGACAAAATGGCTGGCAGCTTCGCTGCTGGCCGTTTTTGTTTTGGGGCTACTGGGGTGTGACAGCCGTCCCCGAGAGCGGATTATTTCCTTTGACGGTTTGACCATGGGAACCAGTTTCAGCGTGAAATGGGTTGCTGAAGACGATGCACGCGTGGCATCCATTCGTGTCGAGGCGGGTGCACTGCTGGCTGAAATCAACCATCAAATGTCGACCTATATTGCTGACTCGGAGCTTTCGAGGCTCAACCGTGCAGAGCCTGGTCATGTTCAGACCGTTCCTGCCGAGTTGATGTTTGTGCTGCAGGAAGCGCAGCGGATCAGCGAGTGGACCGATGGCGCATTTGATGTGACTGTTGGGCCGCTGGTGAACCTCTGGGGGTTTGGCCCTGATGGCAGAATAATGCATGCACCGACGGATGAGCATATTGAACAGCTGCGTGAGCGAATAGGATACCGTTTTGTCGAACTGAGACCTGCAACCCTGCAGGTTCAGCGTCATGGCGAGCAATACATTGACCTTTCGGCCATCGCCAAGGGCTACGGTGTGGATGCGCTGGCACAATTGCTGGAGCAAAAGGGAATTGACCGCTACCTGGTTGAGATCGGGGGGGAGCTGCGGGCGCAGGGACTGAAACCGGACGGTTCCGCCTGGAAGCTTGCCATCGAGGCGCCGGTGGCCGGTGCTGAACGTGTCGCACAGACAATTATAAGCCTTGACCGTGATGCGGTTGCAACATCAGGCGATTATCGCAACTACTTTGAAGAAGACGGTGTGCGTTACTCCCACACCATCGATCCCCGAACGGCTCGTCCGATCACTCACCGCCTGGCTTCGGTGACGGTGATCAGGCGCACCTGTGCCGAAGCTGACGCCCTTGCCACTGCACTCATGGTGATGGGGGAGGAACAGGGGTACAATTTTGCAATCGAACATAATGTGAAGGCATTTTTTATCAGCAAGGGTGATGAGGGGTTTATTACCCGTGCCACACCTGAGTTTGAAGCCTATCTGAACTGATAATGCTCGGAGGTATGCAATGGAAACCATGATTCTGACCTTCGCTGCGCTGCTGTTGGTCATCACGGCCATGTCTGTGGGAGTACTAATGGGGCGCAAGCCAATTTCCGGCTCCTGTGGTGGCATGAGTGCCGTTGGCATGGATACCGTATGTGACATTTGTGGCGGTGATCCCAACAAGTGTGACGAAGAGCAGGAGAGTCAACAGGACGGCGTCCGTGGCGACCTTGCCTATGAGGTTAAATCTAAAGGTTAATTGGTAGTTGCCAGCTGCATCTCTATGCTGGTCAGCAATCAGGGACGGAGTGGTTGGCTCCGATCTCGTTTTTTCTACTAAGGGGAAAGTTAATGGCTGTATATGACTATGATGTCGTTGTGATTGGCTCCGGTCCGGCTGGCGAAGGCGCTGCGATCAATGCTGCCAAGCAGGGCCGCCGCGTTGCCATTGTCGAGGAGCAGAATACCGTGGGTGGAAACTGCACTCACAAGGGCACAATTCCCTCCAAGGCGCTGCGACACTCGGTCAAGCAGATCATTGAGTTCAACACCAACCCCATGTTTCGTGATATTGGCGAGCCGCGCTGGTTCTCATTTCCCAAGGTGCTCAAGCGCGCGGAGAAGGTTATCTCCAACCAGGTCATGCTGCGAACCAACTTCTACGCCCGCAACCGAGTGGATGTGTTTTTCGGTCGAGCCCACTTCCAGAAGCCTGGTGAGATTGAGGTGGCGGGCGAGCATAATTCGAAGGAAACCCTGCGCAGCCGCAACTTTGTTATTGCAACCGGCTCCAGCCCCTGGTGTCCGCCGGATATCGATTTCGCTCATCCGCGTATTTACAACTCCGATACCATTCTCAAGCTGAGCCATACGCCACGCACCCTGGTGATTTTTGGTGCCGGCGTTATAGGCTGTGAATACGCATCCATTTTCAGTGGCCTCGGGGTCAAAGTCGATCTGATCGACATGCGCGATCGTCTGCTTTCCTTCCTTGATGACGAGATCTCCGACGCGCTGAGCTATCATCTGCGTAACAACGCCGTGAAAATTCGCCATAATGAAGACTACAAGTCGGTCATCGGTGATGCACATGGTGTCACCATTGAACTGAAATCCGGCAAGAAGATCCGTGCAGATGCGTTTCTCTGGTGCAACGGCCGAAGCGGCAATACGGCGGGCCTGGGGCTCGACAAGATTGGACTTGAGGCCAACAGCCGGGGTCAGTTGGCGGTTGATGAACATTATCGCACCGAGGCTGATGGGGTGTATGCGGTTGGTGACGTGATCGGCTGGCCGAGCCTGGCATCTGCTGCACTGGATCAGGGGCGCTCTGCATCGGCTGACATGTTATCAGCGGATGATTTCCGTTATATCAATGATGTCCCGACCGGTATCTATACCATCCCGGAAATCAGCTCCATCGGCAAAACCGAGGAAGAGCTGACGGCAGAATGTGTGCCTTATGAAGTAGGACAGGCATTCTTCAAGGATACGGCAAGGGCTCAGATTTCCGGCGAACCGGTTGGAATGCTGAAGGTGCTCTTCCATCGTGAAACCCTGCAAATACTCGGTATTCACTGCTTCGGCGATCAGGCCTCGGAAATCATTCACATTGGTCAGGCGATCATGAGTCAGGAAGGTGAGGCGAACACGTTGAAATATTTCATCAACACAACCTTCAACTATCCGACCATGGCTGAGGCCTACCGTGTAGCTGCCATTTCGGGACTCAACCGGATTGCGAACCTTTAAGCAAGCCGGTCTGATATGCTGTGTTGTTCAGCCGGGCATTGCCCGGCTGTTTCATTTCTGTTTGGGTGGCAAGTAGGCACCGTCTTCGTAATAGCGCCCCTTTACCTTAAGGCGCGTTTCAATCCAGCGGTTATAGTATTTCCAGAGTAAAAATCCGGGGGTCATCAGTACCATGATGGCGACCATCAGACCTGCGCCTGCATGTGACTGCGGAAACAGGGCGCTGATCCAGTCCAGTACGCCCAGTGAGCGTCCAATCACGAACCATGCAATCAGGCCGGCAAAACCGGTTCCCATGGCTAGCATGTAGAGCCTTGGATGGGGCGTGGGTGAAGGGTTTTGGGTCATGCTCACTCCTGCTTGAGCTCGTTCTGGCGCTGCCGGGCCTGTGCTTCAAGGATCAGGCGCGCAAGCTGGGTGCGGCAGTTTTCAGGCATGTGCAGAAATTCCGCGGCAACTTCAAAGCCTTCGGCTTGTGCTTCGGAGCGAATGACACGAGCATAGAGCATCATGCCAAGCCGGGACTCGGTGAATACCAGCTTAAGGGCCAGAGCCTGCCCCTGATCCAGCGATTGGGCGGAAAAGAAATTGATGCCACCTTCGCTCAAATTAATGAATTGGGGTTCACCCTGATCCAGCTTCAGGCTGTCGGCAGTCAGCGCCTGGGTAATCAGTTCGATTTTCTTGTTCAGGGATTGAAGGTAGGAGCTTAGAGGGGCGGAGTGCTCACTGATGCGGTGCAGGTAATGGCTGCACTCAGCATCGATTGCGTGCAATTGTGCCTGCAATGAAAAATAGGCAGATACCTCAAACTGGAACGGCTGATTTGAATGAGCCACATCCTCGTCACTGACACATTTGTGCTCAATGATGACGGGGTGATCGATCCGATAGTATTGACGCCTTTCAGACACGTTAATACTCCTGCGGTTAGTGATAGAATCGCGTAACATTCAGTATAACCAACATAGTGCCGCTGCTGTTAGAGCTGCGGCCACAACAGTGATAGAAAACGGCCACATGTACAGACCTTTGTCGCTTTTTGTCGGCCTGCGCTATACAGCAGCCCGGCGCGGAAATCATTTCATCTCCTTCATTTCACTTGTATCGATGCTCGGGCTGATGCTGGGTGTGGCAGCGCTGATTCTGGTGCTTTCCGTCATGAACGGGTTCGACCGTGAGCTTCGTCAACGCATTCTCGGTATGGTGCCCCATGCCACCCTCGGAGCCTACGGAGACGAGGGGCTGGAGGGCTGGCAGGAGCTGGCCACCGAAATCAGACTTGAACAGGGTGTGGCTGGTGTGGCGCCATTTGTTCAGGCTCAGGGCATGTTGACCAGTTATGGTCGCGTGCAGGGGGTGCAGGTCAATGGCATCGACCCCCGGGTTGAGAACGAGGTGTCGATTATTGGTGACCACATGCAGCAGGGTGAGACCGGGTTGCTGCAGGCGGGAGAGTACAACATCGTTCTGGGTGAATTGCTCGCCAGGTTTCTCGGTGTCAGTGTGGGAGACAAGGTTACTCTGGTACTGCCCGAAGCGTCCGTCAGTGTGGCAGGCGTTGTCCCGCGCATGAAGCGCTTTACAGTGGCGGGCCTGTTCTCGGTGGGCGCTGAGCTGGATGCCAATCTGGCCTATATCCATATCGACGATGCCGCCAGGCTCAAGCGAATGCAATCGGGGCGTGTGGATGGACTCAGACTTAAACTGGACGATCTGTTCAAGGCACCTGAGCTTGCCAGAAGGGTAGCGATGGCGCAGGAGCGGCCGCTTTACGTCAGTGACTGGACCCGTACCCACGGTAATCTGTTTCAGGCCATTCAGATGGAAAAACGCATGATCGCGCTGCTGTTGCTTTTGATTGTGTTTGTCGCTGCGTTCAATATTGTGTCGACACTGGTGATGGTTGTCACCGACAAGCGTTCGGATATTGCGATTTTGCGTACCATGGGTGCGACGCCTGCCAGTATCCTGCGGATTTTCATGGTGCAGGGCGTTTTGATCGGCTTCATTGGAACGGCGCTTGGGGTCGGGCTTGGGGTTACACTGGCATTGACCGTGACCGACCTGGTGGCTTGGGTTGAGCGCATGCTGGGAATCCAGTTTCTGTCATCCGAGGTCTATTTTATCAGTTACCTGCCCTCTGAGCTGGTGTGGTCGGATGTTGGGCTTATTACCTCTGCCGCTCTCCTGATCAGCTTTGTCGCCACGCTTTATCCAGCCTGGAGAGCTTCACGAACCCAGCCTGCGGAGGCCCTGCGTTATGAGTGAGCCAGTGCTTAGCTGTCGCAATATTAACAAGATCTACGAGGAAGCAGGCAGTATCGTCGAGGTATTGCACGACATTAGCCTGAATGTGGCTGTTGGCGAGCGAGTGGCCATCGTCGGCAGTTCAGGCAGTGGCAAAAGCACACTGCTGAACATTCTTGGTGGGTTGGATACGCCGGACAGTGGTGAAGTTGAAGTGGCCGGTCAGGCCCTGTATGCGATCCCTGAGGCACATCGCTGCCGTTTGCGTAACCGATCACTGGGTTTTGTCTATCAGTTTCACCACCTGCTGCATGAATTTACGGCGCTGGAAAATGTGGCAATGCCCCTGCTTATTGGAGACGTCGCTGCCACACAGGCGATCGAGCGTGCTGAACAATCACTGCTGCGGGTTGGCCTTGGGCACCGGCTCACACACAAGCCGGCCCAGCTCAGTGGCGGGGAGCGTCAGCGCGTGGCGATAGCCAGAGCACTGGTGACGGAACCCGCCTGTGTCTTGATGGATGAGCCAACCGGTAATCTGGATCGACATACGGCGGCAGATGTTCAGCACTATCTGGATGAACTCAATCAGACACTGGATACAGCCTTTGTCATTGTGACGCACGACATGCAGCTGGCGGAAAGAATGGGGCGGGTATACGAGTTGGTGGATGGGCGCTTCAGCGCATGAGTTCTTGTGCGGTGTGACTCAGGTCTTGTCCTTCGGGCGGCGCCGGCTGCGTGACAGTATACGACGTCGCCAGCTCTTGTTGACATGCCAGATCCAGAAGCGGTTGATTAACAGGTAACCAACAATGCCGCTGATAACGCCACAGATGATTGAGCCCAGCAGAAGGGGCCACCAGATGGATGCGAGCTCGGTCTGAATGGTATGCAGGTTCCAGCTGCGCTCACTGGCTATACCGCGCTCAATGCCCAGCACCCAATTGCCGATACGGTAGGAAAGGTAAAAGATGGGCGGCATGGTCAGGGGGTTGGTAATGAACACCAGCCCGACTGATATTGGCAGGTTGCTGGAAATCAGTACGGCTATCAGTGCGGCGACCAGCATTTGCCCCGGTATGGGCAGGAATGCACAGAAAAGCCCTACCAGAAAGGCACGCGCAACGGACTTGCGTGTCAGATGCCAGAGGTTGGGGTCATGCAGGTGACGGCCGAGCCAACCGAGATGACGGTGGTTGCGCAGCTTATGCTCATCGGGCATGAATTTTCGGATCAGCTTTCGGGGCATGAGAAACAATCGCGGCCAGAGTCTGAAAGTGGCCACATTATGCCGCCTGAGCTCTGCCAAGCCAACTCGGAGATCAAGGATGATCGCGTATATCAGCGGAATTCTTACAGTAGCGCTGTTATCGTCACTGACGTATGCCGGACTATCGGCCCTGCTTCTGTCGTTGTTGCGTTTCAGGCGGCTACGGCAATCGCTTCTGTTTTATCTCCTGGGTGTGGCTGTTGCAGCAATCTGGGGTGCCTGGCAGTTGCACCATCGTTTACCTACCACACCTCAAGCCCTGGACCTGCAGATTGCAGGCAAAATAGATAGCCTGGTTCAGCACCATGACCACCAGCAGGTATTTGAGCTTGCGGTCTCAGAAATAACCTCGACCCTGCCTGCGCATCAGCGGTTGAGACGTATCAGGCTCAGCGCTTACCATTCAGATGTTCGTTTCGGTTTTGGTGATGAAATCCACGCCATAATACGTCTTCGCAGTCCACGGGGGCTGCACAACCCGGAGGCAAGGGATACCGAGCGCTATTACCTTGCGTCTGGCCTTGATGCACGCGGCTATGTCCGCACGCTCGTGCATCATCAACCTGCCAGGCTCCTCAGTGCAGGTGTGGTACGTTTGAAAATCAAAACCTGGCTGTTCGATCAGTTTGAACCTCAGACAGCGAGCACCCTGAGTGCGTTGATCATTGGTGACCGCTCGGGGCTGGATGATCAGCACTGGGAATGGCTTCGCCGTACCGGCACAACACACCTGCTGGTTGTCAGTGGTTTGCATATCGCGGTCATGGCAACGCTGGGGTGGGTCTTTGGACGGCTGGTGGCAATGCCACTACAGCTGTCTGGCTGGATGGGCTGCAGTCGCTGGGTCCCAACCGTATCAGCCCTGCTCTTCGCAACCGCCTATGCTTCTCTGGCAGGCTGGGGGCTTCCGGTGCAGCGTGCCTGGTTGATGCTGGTGGTGTTTCTGGTTGGTAACTGGCAATTGCTGAGCCTGTCAGGCTGGCAGCGCCTGAAGCTTTCACTGCTGGTGATAGTATCCGTACAGCCGCTGGCAATACTGGAGCCGGGCCTGTGGCTCTCATTTGGTGCCGTAGCGCTGATTCTCTGGCAATTGCAACAACGCCGGCAGCAGGTGTTCGCTTCTGCATGGTTGCGCTTGCCCGCAGAGTGGTGGCGACTGCAGTTGGGCCTGTTTATTGGCATGTCACTGGTTCTGGTCATGAACTTCAATCAGCTCAGCCCGTTGGGGATCGTGGTTAACCTCATCGCTGTGCCATGGGTCTCGGCAACGATCTGGTTATTACCGGCACTTTTGCTGTTGGTGCTTGAGTGGCCTGAAGCTGCGACACTGCTGGACTGGAATCTGGAGCTGATCTGGGGCCTGCTGCAATGGGCTTCGCAGCTTCCCGGGCTGGTATTGCAGGTCGGTCGCCCACAGCCGCTGCTGCTGGTACTGGCCCTCTTGGGTACATGGATTATGTTGCTGCCGCTTCCAGTTCGAATACGAGCCATAGCCCTGCTGCCTTGCTTGCCGGTATTGCTGGTGCCGGTTTCGCAGCCACCCACAGGGCAATACAACGCCTGGGTGTTTGATGTTGGTCAGGGGCAGGCAATCCTGATTGAAACGGCAGCGGGGCGGCTGCTCTACGACACCGGCCCCGGGTTCGGTGATGGACGTTCCGCCTTTGCATATACAGTGGGGCCCTATCTGCGCAGTCAGGGCAGCCCTGCATTGGAGTGGGTTGTGGTCAGTCACGCCGATGCAGATCACAGCGGAGGTTTCGCGGCATTACAGCAAGCTCATTCGATCGGCATGTTGCTTGGAGGTGAAGCGCTTCCGAGTGCGCAAGCCCAGGGGTGTCGCAGTGGCAGCTGGCAAAGCGGTGGCGTTAGCTTTACCTTGCTGGACCCCTTCAGGGATCATGCAGGCCTCAGCAGCAATGATCGCTCCTGTGTGTTGAGGGTTAGCAATGGCCGCTGTTCGCTGCTGTTGACCGGTGACCTGAGTCAGAGCGGTGAATATCGCCTGTTGTCGGCAGGTCAGATTGAGCCAATTACATGGCTGGTGGCGGGGCATCATGGCAGTCGTGACTCAACGGCAGGGGCGCTACTGGATTATGCGAAACCGCAACATGTTGTGGTCAGTGCCGGTTTTGGTAATCGCTTTGGTCATCCGCATGCCGAGGTTATTGAGCGTATCGAGCACCGTGGAATTCCCTGGAGCAGTACCGCCAGACAGGGTGCACTGCTTCTGCAGGCAAGCAGCGACAGCTGTAGTCTGATCCCACATCGAGAGCTTAAAAAGCGTTACTGGACAGCCGGTTAACGCCTACTCCTGCCCAGGGGGCTGTGTTAGAGTTATTTCATTCAACAGGAGGTGATTGAAGGTGTTTGAACTTATTGTCGCTGGCGGCTGGCTGATGCTGCCGATTGTTGCCTGTTCAGTGGTTGCATTGGCGATCTGCCTGGAGCGGCTGATGGTGTTGCGCCCTCGGAAAATCGCCCCCTCCGGGTTGTTGGCTCAGGTGTGGGAGATGACGCGCAGCGGTACCCTGAGTGCAGAACACATGAGTGTTATCCGACAGGAAAGTCCTCTCGGGCGTATCATTGTGGCGGGCCTGAACAACTCCCGTCATGGACGCGAAATCATGAAAGAAAGCATCCAGGAGGAAGCTTCACATGTCGTACATGACATGGAGCGTTTCCTGAATCCGCTGGGGACCATTGCGGCCATAACACCGCTGTTGGGCCTGCTGGGTACCGTTATCGGCATGATCAAGGTATTTACTGAAATCATGATCCAGGGAACCGGCAATGCGGGGGTACTGGCCGGCGGCATCTCCGAAGCACTTATCACTACGGCGGCAGGGCTGTCTGTTGCCATTCCCGCACTGGTCATGCACCGCTACTTCCAGCGTCGAGTCGACTCTTTGGTGCTGACAATGGAGCAGGAATCGATCAAGCTGGTTGAAGCGATCCACGGTGATCGTGAAGTCGATATCCGATAGCGGAGCGCAGGGTGAAATTTCAACGTCAACGCAGGGAAGAGATCAATATCAACCTGACACCATTGATCGACGTGGTGTTTCTGCTGTTGATATTTTTCATGATTTCCACCACCTTCACGCGCGAAGCTCACCTGACCATCAGTTTGCCGGAGGCCTCTGCGGAAGGAGAAGCCCAGCAGCAGGCAGACAGCATTGATGTCGTCATCGGAGCCGAAGGACAGTATACAATCAACGGTGAAGCGTTGGTGAGCAGCGACGCCCTGACCTTGCGCCGTGCACTGCTCAAGCTTGCAGGGGATGCACGTGATCTGCCCTTCATCATCACGGCAGATGCCCAGACGGCACATCAATCGGTGGTCACCGTCATGGATGTCGCCGGAAGGTTGGGCTTCAGCAAGCTCAGTATCACCACTCAAAAAACCAGCGCCGACTGATGTCGCTTGCTTCTGCCTGGTACCGCAATGCCTGCTGGTTGAAGTTGCTGCGACCATTGTCCATGCTGGTCGAACGGGTCGCCCGAAAGCGGTTCACAAAGCGCTTTGTAACCTCTGCCGAAAACCAACTGCCGGTCCCTGTTATCATCGTGGGCAATATCAGTGTCGGTGGTACAGGAAAGACGCCACTTACCATTGCACTGATCGAACTGCTGCGCAGGCATGGATGGACGCCAGGGGTTATCAGTCGAGGCTATGGTGCCAATCCAGCGCACTACCCCTATTGGGTGACATCCTCAAGTACAGCCCGCGAGGGTGGGGACGAACCGTGTCTGATTGTGCAACGTACCGGGGTGCCGCTGTATATCGATCCAAATCGCGTTGCGGCTGCACGCCAGCTCCTGCAGCACCATGCCTGCGATGTTCTGATCAGTGATGACGGCCTGCAGCACTACGCTCTGCCTCGTACAGTTGAAATCGCCGTGCTTGATGGTACGCGCGGACTCGGAAACGGCCGCTGTCTGCCGGAAGGACCGCTGCGAGAGCCGCCCGAACGGCTGCAGCAGGTGGATCTGATTGTCGTCAATGGCGAGCTCTCGCCAGCTACACGACAGCAGCTGACCGACCTGGGCCTGCCTTGGTATCAAATGAAACTTGAGGCTGGCAAGCTGTATCCGCTGGCCGGCGGTGACGCGGTCACGGCCGATGTCTGGCCGCATGAGCGGCATGTCGATGCGGTGGCTGGAATCGGCAATCCGGCCCGCTTTTTTCATACGCTGCGTGAACTGGGTTTCGATCCGGTTGAACATCCGCTGGCTGACCATGCAAGCCTGAGTGAAGAGACGTTCGGCTTTGCATCGGGGTTACCGTTGATCATGACCGAGAAAGATGCGGTAAAATGCAGCCAATTCAATCTTGCCAATGGCTGGGCGCTCAGAGTGGATGCCCGGCTGGATGCTCATATTGAGCAGACCTTGCTGACACGCCTGACCTCCGGGTCGGCACAACCCACAGGACACAACGATGGATCCGAAACTGCTTGATATTCTCGTCTGCCCGGTCTCCAAGGCTCCACTCGAGTGGAACCGTGAAAGCAATGAGCTGATCTGCCGCGCCAGCGGCCTGGCCTATCCGATCAGAGACGATATCCCTGTCATGCTGGAGTCCGAGGCACGCACCCTGACGACCGATGAACGACTCAAAGAGAGCAAGTAAACCATGAGTTTTTCAGTTGTCATCCCGGCTCGCTATGCGTCCAGCCGCTTCCCGGGCAAACCGCTGGCGGATCTTGCCGGCAAGCCAATGCTGCAACATGTCTATGAACGGGCCTGCGAAAGTGAAGCGGTGCGCGTCATCATCGCTACCGATGATGATCGTATTGCGGAGGTCGCCCAGAATTTCGGTGCCGAAGTGTGCATGACCTCCGGCGACCATCCTTCCGGTACCGACCGACTGCAGGAAGTGGTTCACAAGCTTGGGTTCTACGCAGACGATATTGTGGTAAACGTGCAGGGCGATGAGCCGCTGATTCCACCCAGAATCATCAACCAGGTTGCACACAACCTGATGGCACTGCCGATGGCGGGAATTGCAACCCTGTCGGAGCCGATCGAAACGGTTGATGCTCTGCTCAACCCTAACGTGGTTAAGGTTGTGACCGACCACCAGGGCATGGCGCTGTATTTCAGTCGCGCACCGATCCCCTGGCCGCGCGACAGCTTCATGAATGAGTCGGGCCGTTCCATGATGCCCGAAGGGTTCCCCTGGCAAAGGCACATCGGCCTGTACGCCTATCGGGTCAAGCTGCTGAACGACTTTGTGCGCTGGCCACCTGCACCGCTGGAGCAAACCGAGTGTCTGGAGCAGTTGCGCGCACTCTGGAATGGTGTTGGCATCCATGTGGATGCGGCTGATGAAACTCCGCCTGCCGGGGTTGATACGCCTGAAGATCTGGAGCGCATCCGCCAGTTGTTGTCGCTGAAATAACAGGAGTACCGATGAGCAAACCGACGCGCATCCTTTTCGTGTGCCTGGGCAATATTTGCAGATCACCGACGGCACATGGCGTATTTGAGCATCTTTTGAGTCGGGAAGGGGGCAGTGAGTGGATTTCCGTTGACTCGGCGGGTACCGGTGACTGGCATGTTGGCAAGGCGCCGGATCCTCGCACCCGGGCTGCAGCGGCGCGGCGGGGGTACTCGCTTGACCACTTGCGTGCTCGTACAGTGGACGATGAGGACTTTAGCCGGTTTGACTACATTCTGGCGATGGATGCTGCCAATCTGCGAGAGCTGCGTAAACGCTGTCCAGTGGACTTTCGTGGCCATCTCGGTCTGTTTCTGGAGTTTGCGGCCAACAGTCGTGTACGCGAAGTGCCAGACCCCTATTACACCTCCGGTGAGCAAGGGTTCGATGAGGTGCTGGATCTGGTAGAGGCGGCTTCTGCGGGACTGTTGCGGCATTTGAGCTCAGGTGAACGCCGTGACTGACTCGCTTCAGTTCAGATCCGAATATCCGCTGCAGGAGCTGAATACATTTGGGCTGCCGGCCGTTGCTGAATACTACACCGAGATTCACGCCGCTGATCAGCTGGAGCAGCTTGAGCAATGGTTGAAGCGGCACCCGATGCCTCTGCTGCTGCTCGGTGGCGGCAGTAACCTGGTGCTCGCAGATCGCGTGCCGGGGCTTGTTGCAAGAATATTGATTCGTGGATGGCACCGGTCCGACCTCTCGGCAAGCCATGTGCGCTTGCGTGTGGGGGCGGGGGAGAACTGGCATGCAACGGTTGAGAAGTCGATCGAGCAGGGGCTCTACGGACTTGAGAATCTTGCCCTGATACCGGGAACCGTGGGTGCTGCACCGGTACAGAATATCGGTGCATATGGGGTCGAGCTGAAGGACCGGGTCAGTGCAGTCGAGGTGTTTGATCGGCAGGAACAATGCCTGCGTGACCTGAGTCCAGAGGCGTGCCGGTTTGGCTACCGGGACAGTCTGTTCAAGAGTATCGAGCCTGAACGCTACATTATCACGGCTGTGGAGTTCAGTCTTGCGCGGCAATTTACGGCTGAGCTGAGCTATGCAGGCCTGAGAGAAGGGCTTGGAAATGACCCCGTGACGCCGAAGCGTGTATTCGACACCGTTTGTCGAATCCGCCGAGAAAAGTTGCCTGACCCAACAGAAATCGGCAATGCCGGCAGCTTCTTCAAAAACCCAGTGGTTTCAGCTGGCCAGTATCAGCAATTGCAACATCGATTTGAGAGCCTGGTGGCGTACCCTGACACCGGTGGCTATAAACTGGCAGCAGGTTGGCTGATCGATCAGTGTGGTTTGAAAGGGTTCTCCCTCGAACATGTTGGAGTGTATCCCCGGCAGGCTTTGGTGCTGGTAAATCTTGGGGCTGCCCGTCGGGAAGATATCGAGCGGCTGGCCCGTCACGTACAGCAGATGGTACAGGAGCGCTTTGGTGTAAGGCTGGAGCCGGAGCCACGCTTTTATCCCTGACCGGAATGGCGAGCCAACAGACGAAAAAAAACCGCAGGGCTTTCACCGCTGCGGTTTTTTTATCCGTGAGCCTTACTGGTCACTGTCCTGCTTGGCTGCCTGCTGGCGGCGTCGCACTTCGCGTGGGTCATTGGGCGCGCGGCGGGCACGACGGCGAGGCGCGGGCTTGGCAGACTCGGTGTCGGCTGTCTCGCTCTTGCTCTCATCCGCTTCAGCTTCGGCTTTCTCTTCAGCTGCAACCGGCTGCTCCACTTCAGGCACTGTTGGTTGGGGCTCGGCCACCGCTTCCGGCTGCTCTGCAGCTTCGACTTCGACTTCGACTTCCGCTGTAGTCTGGTCTGCTTCTGCAGCTTCATTTCGGACCGCCTCCTGATCATCGCTCTGATCAGCAACGGAGAGCTCAACGGCTACCTTGGGTGTATCGTCCTCGCTCTGTGCAACCATCTCGATAGCGGTGTCAGGTACAGCCTGAGCTGCATCTTCAGCCGTCTCTGGAGTCGTGTTGTTTTCAGCATCAGCATCAGCTGAGGGCTGGGCCTGTTCTGCACTGGCATCCTTGTCCTGACGAGATTTTCCACGACCACGACGGTCACGCCCACGTGAACGACTGGAGCGCTTGCGCTCAGTGCTCTCGGACTGTTCGGTGCTTTCCTCTTCAGTGGCAGCGGCAGCTGTCAGCTCGACTGAGTCCGACTGCTCGGGTGCAGCGGCTTTTTCAGCAGAGGAGGGCTGCTCTGCAGCTGACTCGGCTTCAGTGGCGGATGATGCAATTGCCTCTTCCGCGACTGGCGCTTCAGGTGCTGCTTCGGCCGATGCGGCTTCCGAGAGCTTTTCATCGGTATTTAATAGCATTGGCTGTGTAGCCGAAGGCTCGTTTTCTGTAGCCAAAGGTTCTGCCGCTTCAGTGGCTGAAGGCTCTTTGGTAGCCAAAGGCTCATCAGTAGCTGCCTCAGCATCCTGAGACTTGGCGACTGTCTGGTCCTGGTCAGCATCGGCTGTGGTGTCATGCACCGCCTCAGCACTAATCTCAGCCGTTACCTTTTCAGCCTGCTCGCCCATCTGATCAGCCGTTGCCAGAGTGGCATTGGTGATTTTGTCTTCAGCCAGCAGGGTCTGAATTTCGCCTTCGGCATTTTCGTCACGCATCTCTTCAGGCAGCGGTGTGCGAGTGGCGCTGCGCTGTTCGGTGTTGCGACGACGACGGCCACGACGACGGCTGCGACTGCTTTCCTCGGTCGTCTCGGCCTGAGGGGCTTGAGACTGAGGTGCTTGAGCCTTGTTCTCGGGTGCGCTGCTGTTCTGGTTATCGTCAGCGGCAGTATTGTCCTGACGAGGCGATTGGTCATCACGACGGTTGCGGCTGCGACGACGTCGGCTGCGCCCGCTGTTCTCTTTTTTCTCTTTGTCGCCGTTGCCGTTTTCGCCAATCGCTGGCAGGTTGGCATCACGTTCAACCGTGATTACTTCGTCAGTGTCACGACGTTCACGGCTGTTGCGGCGGCGATCATTCTCGCGGCGCTCACGTGCGCGGCGCTTGTTGTCACGACCGCTGTCACGGTTGCCACGACTGCTGCGGCTGTTGCTCGCATCGTTGCTTGTGGTGTCGGGCTGCTTTTCCTGCTTGTCGTTTTGGGTCGGAGCGGACTCGGACTTGCCGCCAAACAGGGTGCGCAATGTCGACAGTACGCGCTCGCCAAAAGAGGCTGAGGCGGCGGCCGGGGCAGCTGCGACAGAGGGAGCTTGAACCGGGGGCTTTTCAGGAGCTGCCGCAGGAGCGGGTGCTTCGGCTTTGCCCTGTGGTGCGCGTGTTGGCGGTACAACCGCTTTCACGGCTGCCTGCTCACGCTTGACCGGCACGGTGCGGCCCGGATCGGGTGTTTCTGCCTCGACCTCTGGCTGCAGGGTGTAGCTCGCATCATGAGTGGTGGCAATTGTATGATCGTCACGCAGGCGAACCACTTCGTAATGCGGTGTTTCCATATTCGGGTTGGGGACTATGACGACCCGCACCTGATGACGCAGCTCAGCGTTGTGCACCTCATGGCGCTTTTCGTTGAGCAGGTAGGTTGCAACGGTGACCGGCAGGATGGCGCGAATCTGAGAGGTACGGTCCTTGGATGACTCCTCCTCGATCAAGCGCAGAATCGACAGTGCCAGTGATTCCGTATCGCGAATGCTGCCCTGGCCATGGCAACGAGGGCACACCATACCGCGTGACTCGCTCAGAGAGGGGCGCAGGCGCTGACGTGACATTTCGAGCAGGCCGAAACGTGAGATGCGTCCCATCTGTACGCGGGCACGGTCAAGCTTGAGTGAGTCGCGCAGACGGTTTTCCACTTCACGCTGATTTTTGATCGGCGTCATATCGATGAAGTCGATAACAATAAGGCCGCCGATATCACGCAGGCGAAGCTGGCGTGCAATCTCTTCTGCAGCTTCAAGATTGGTCTGCAACGCAGTTTCTTCGATGTCACCGCCGCGGGTTGCGCGGGCGGAGTTGATATCGATTGATACCAGCGCTTCCGTTGGGTCGATGACAATGGAGCCACCGGAAGGCAGTTTCACTTCGCGCTCAAACGCGGTCTCGATCTGGCTTTCAATCTGGAAGCGGTTGAACAGCGGAGTCTGCTCCTTGTACAGCTTGATGCGGTTCTCATAACTCGGCATCACCTGCTGTGCAAACAGAACGGCCTGTTCGTATACGGTGGGATTATCGATCAGTACTTCACCGATATCAGCACGCAGGTAGTCACGAATGGCACGAATGACCACGTTGCTTTCCTGATAGACCAGGAAGGGAGCGGGGCGCTGATTGACTTCCTTGACGGCGTCCCAGAGGGTGATCAGGTAGTCGAGATCCCACTGCAGTTCTTCTGAACTGCGGCCAATGCCAGCGGTACGCACGATGGCGCCCATGCCGTCAGGGATATTCACACCCGACAGTGCTTCCTTGAGCTGAGCGCGGTCGTCACCTTCGATGCGGCGCGAAATGCCACCGGCACGGGGGTTGTTTGGCATCAATACCAGGTAGCGGCCGGCAAGGCTGATGAAGGTGGTCAGGGCTGCACCCTTGTTACCACGCTCTTCCTTGTCGACCTGCACAATGACTTCAGTGCCTTCCTTGACCATCTCCTTGATATTGGGGCGCTGGCCACGCTCAGGCTGTTTGCAGAAGTATTCGCGGGCGATCTCTTTCAGCGGCAGAAAGCCATGGCGCTCTGCACCAAAATCAACAAAAGCCGCCTCCAGGCTGGGTTCAACCCGGGTGATGCGGCCTTTGTAGATGTTCGCTTTTTTCTGTTCGCGACTGTCGGATTCTATATCAAGATCGAACAGGCGCTGGCCGTCAACCAGCGCAACGCGCAACTCTTCGGGCTGAGTTGCGTTTATAAGCATTCTTTTCATGTTATGTGCGTTCTCATAAACGCAACGCTTTACGCCCTGCACGAGCAGAGAGTAAAGAGTCTGATGTCCAGTCTTTGGATCGGCAGCTGCGTGTGGCAGTCTTGCCTGCAGTCACGCAAACGGCGTGCTGCATATCGGCGGTGAAGGAAACGCTGACCCATGTCGTTATAGGTTCTGGCTGTGGCTGCCCTGATGGTACGGACAGGTTCCTGGTCAGCGTGCGTCTTCACCTCCAACTGGACCTTCCTGTCAGGCGAAGGCCGTGAAAGCGTTACGTAAAAAAGTTTGTGACCCCGTATGGGGATCTCAGTATTCTGCCGTGGGTCGGGGTCTTAAGCGGCCACTCATCCTGAATGAAATGGCGGGGCCGGCTGCATGGATTCCAAATTTACTAAAGCCAACCGCCTGCGGCATCGGTAGAATATAACAGTTAACCCCATAGGCATCAATTGAGAGTCAGTCCGTCTTTATGACGCATACAGCAGAAAATGAACAACATCAGGTCCGCTATCTGGAAGTGGATGCGGATCAAGCCGGCCAGAGAGTCGATAATTTCTTGCGCACTGCATTAAAAGGCGTGCCCAAGAGCTTGATTTACAGGATTCTTCGCAAAGGCGAGATTCGTATAAACAAGAAACGAGTCAAACCGGATACCCGCCTGGAAGCGGGCGATGTGGTGCGTATACCACCGATCAGAACAGCACAGCGTGGCGAGGCGGCACCGGTAGGGCAAGGTTTGGCGGACCACCTCGAAGATGCCATTCTGTTCGAGAGTGATAGTCTGCTCATTATCAACAAGCCAGCGGGACTTGCTGTTCACGGCGGCAGTGGTGTTACGCTGGGCCTGATTGAAGCTCTGCGTCAGGTTCGACCTGACTGTCGCTTTCTGGAGCTGGTGCATCGGTTGGATCGAGACACATCGGGCTGCATCATGGTGGCCAAGAAGCGCAGCATGCTACGTTACCTTCATGAAGCACTGAGAGAGCGCAAGGTGCGCAAGATTTACCATGCGCTGGTGGTTGGTCGCTGGTCGGCTCGCTGCAATCAGGTGGATGCGCCGCTGAGAAAATTTGAACTGAAGTCGGGGGAGCGCATCGTAAGGGTGAATCCCGATGGCAAGGCATCCATCACCTCATTCAAGGTGCTTCGGCGCTATGCCGATCTCGCAACGCTGGTGGAAGCCAGGCCTCTGACGGGGCGAACCCATCAGATCAGGGTTCATACTCAGTTTGCGGGGCATCCGATTGTCGGTGACAGCAAGTATACCCCCGACGAAGACAACGACGTTTTTCGTCAGCTCGGGTTGCGTCGCCTCATGCTGCATGCGGCTCGCCTTGAGGTGATTTTGCCTGATGGTGAGAGACTGCAGGTCGATGCACCACTGGATGACGCGACAACGGCATCCCTGCAGCAACTTTCAGTTGTACACCCGCAGTAATAAGGATGAATCAAACATGGATAAAGAACTGAAAGCGGCGCTTTTTGCTGCTGCCGACCGCTGCCTCCTGGCCGGTGAAGCCCCCACTCCGGAGCGGCTTAAGACCGATCTCGGTGAGCAGTGCAAGGCGGTACAGGTTATCAGCACGGGGCTTGATGAGTGGTGGCAGTTACTGCCAACGCGAGTTCGTCTCAGTGATACCAGTACACATATCCCCGACATGCCTGATGTGATGAAGCAAACCTTCAGCCGTATCTGGCACCAGGCTGTTCAGGAGGCGCACACCGAACTTAGCCTGCAGGTTCAGCGCCCCGACCCGTCGCTGGATCAGGCCCAGCGTGCCTGTGATGATGCCTTGCGCCGCACTCAAGGCGAGGTGGGTGAGCTGGAAGCTCGCTATCGAGAACAGGGGCTTAAGTTGGATCAGGCGCGTGAACATGCCCAGGCACTGGAGGCGGAAATTCAGGTACTGCGCCAGAATCTGGGTAATGAAACTACGCTGCGCAAGAAGGAAGAGCAGCTGCGCTCCAATGCCGACCAGGAGCTGGCACATCTTCGCAAGGCGCATGAAGATGCCAAGCGTGTATTTGACCAGCGTATTCGTGATGAACAGCGCCACGGCCTGGAAACGGTTGCCAAGGCGGAGGTGGATACCCGCTACTACCGCAATGCGCTTGAAAAGCTGCGCGATGAAACCGGCCGCAGGGAAGGTGAACTCACTCGCGAAATACATGAGCTTCAGGGGCTACTGGCTCGACGTGATGTTAAAGTGGAAACCCAGGCGACTCAGATCAAAAGTCAGGATGAGGAACTGCGCAAGCTGAAGGCGCAGGATACTCAACAGCAACGTGACTTCGCACAGCTGAACGCACAGCTCCTTACCGAGACCAACCGCAGCAAGCGCCTGGAAGAACGAGTACGGCAACTTGAGGAAGAGCTGCAACGGCTGAGCCAGAAACAGGTTGGCCTGAATAGCGAAAACGGTCGTCGCGAGAATCAGCTCCGCGGCCTGCTTAAGGAGAAGGAAGAGTTGCTGCTGCAGGCCCAGGGGCGGGCAGGAACGCTGGAAAAACGTGTGGCGGGGTTGGAAGAAGAAAACAAGCGCTTGAAAAATCGCGCCTGAAATATAACCCTTGTGTTAAAGGGGATTTTCTTCATTATTCTCCAGTGTTATATTAAATATTAATTTAATAACTCCAAGGGTTTTTCGATGAAGCTGCAGCAACTGCGTTACATCTGGGAGGTTGCACATCACGATCTCAACGTCTCGGCAACGGCACAAAGCCTGTACACCTCTCAGCCTGGCATCAGCAAGCAGATTCGACTGCTCGAAGATGAGCTTGGAGTTGAAGTATTTGCGCGCAGTGGCAAACATTTAACTCGCGTGACACCCGCCGGTGAAGCGATTCTTGCCATTGCCGGAGAGGTGCTGCAGAAATGTGATGCAATTCGTCAGGTCGCTCAGGAGTTCAGTGATGAGCGCAAGGGCAAGCTGGAGATTGCAACCACCCATACTCAGGCTCGATATGCGCTGCCGGATACCATCCATGACTTCATCAAGGTCTACCCTGATGTATCCCTGCATATTCACCAGGGGACGCCGATGCAGATCTCCGAGATGGCCGCTGATGGTACCGCAGACTTTGCGATCGCCACTGAAGCCATGTCTCACTTCAGTGATCTGATCATGATGCCGTGTTACCGCTGGAATCGGTCCGTTGTTGTTCCGGCGGGCCATCCCCTCACCGAGCTGCCGGAGCTTACCCTTGAAGCGCTCTCCGAATGGCCGCTGATCACCTATGTGTTCGGTTTTACCGGCCGCTCCAAGCTGGATGAAGCGTTCAGTAATCGTGGGCTTGAGCCCAAGGTGGTACTGACGGCTGTTGACTCCGATGTGATCAAGACCTATGTGCGCCTCGGGCTGGGGGTTGGCATTATCGCAACCATGGCGTTTGAAGAGGGCAAGGATGAGGGTCTGGTGGCACTGGATGCCAGTCACCTGTTCGAGCACAGTGTAACCCGGATCGGCTTCCGCAAGGGAACCTTCCTGCGCGGTTACATGTACGATTTCATTCAGACCTTTGCACCACACCTGACCCCGGATCTGGTGCGCCAGGTTCAGGCCTGCAGCAACCGGCATGATATTGATGCTCTGTTTGATGACCTTGATCTGCCTGAGCACTGAAAGGGACAAATACCCCGGTATAACGGGCCTGAGCATTGAAAGCCTCGGTATGACAGGGTAAATTGTGGCGCAATTTATTAACTGACTGGAGGCGTCCCGCGTGGAACTGGCTTGTCTTGACCTTGAAGGTGTATTGATTCCCGAAATCTGGATCGCATTTGCGGAAGAAACCGGTATCGAGGAGCTCAAAGCCACCACTCGGGACATTCCCGACTATGACGTGCTGATGAAGCAACGTCTGCGTATTTTGGATGAGCACGGTCTGACCCTGCCTCAGATTCAGGACACCATCAGCCGTTTGGCCCCGCTGGAAGGTGCCCGTGAATTTATCGACTGGCTGCGTGAGCGCTTCCAGGTGGTGATACTGTCCGATACCTTCTATGAGTTTGCCGCCCCACTGATGAAGCAGCTCGGCTATCCGGCTCTGTTGTGCCACAAGCTGGAAGTGGATGAGTCAGGACGCATCACCGACTACACCCTGCGCCAGCGCGACCCCAAGCGCCAGTCTGTACGTGCCTTCCAGTTGCTGAACTATCGTGTTATCGCCACCGGGGACTCCTACAACGATACCACCATGCTGACCCAGGCAGAGTCCGGCATTCTGTTCCATGCGCCGGATAATGTAATCGCTGAATTCCCCCAGTTCCCGGCCGTACATACCTATGAAGACCTGAAGCAGGCTTTTGTTGATGCCAGCGTACGCAACCTGACCGTTTAATGGTTTAGCGGCAGCAGCAGTGGTTGCCACAGCAGAGGATGAGAGCATGAAGATCACAAAACCCAAACGTTTGCTTCTGGCACTCGGTATTGCGGTGCCTGCCTCCCTGGTTGCAGCCGGTCTGCTGTCCTATCAGCCATTATCGGCTCCGCTTGAGCTGCGCCTTTCGGTGCCCGAAGCGACCGACTTTTCGTCCGTTGCTGCAGAAGGCGAGATGCAAGATCTGGAGCCGGCTGACTTTGTCTATACCATTGAGCCCGGCGATACCCTGAGTACCATTTTTGAGTTGCTGGGTGTCCCCCAGAAGCACATGTATCAGGTGCTGGAGAGTGATGTTTCAATTCTTGCACTGGATACGCTCAAGCCTGGCGATCAGCTCGCGTTCTGGCTCAATGGCGGGGCGCTGAGCAAGCTGGAGTTGATCTTCAGCCCGGCCCACCAGGTCGTATTTAGTCGTGTGGGTGATGAAACTTTTGAATATCATGAAAACCTGGTTGAGGGTGAGTGGAAAGAAGAGCTCATCGCGGGTGAAATCAACGGCAGCTTCTATGTGGCGGCCAAAAATGCCGGACTCAATGCACTTGAGGTTCAGCGCATCTCCAATCTGCTGCAGGACAAGATCAATTTCCGACGCGACCTCCGTGCAGGCGACCTGTTTCAGGTTGTGCGTGCGGAGCAGTTCGTGAATGGTGAACCGACCGGTAACTCCCGGCTGGAAGGGCTGCGGATTATCAACCGCGCGCGTGAGTTAACCGCCTTCATGTTCGATGGTCACTACTATGATCTGAATGGTGAAAGCCTGGCGCGAGCCTTCATGCGTTACCCCACGCAGCGCAAGTTCCGCCTCAGTTCGCACTTCAACCCCAATCGCAAACACCCCGTTACCGGACGTGTTCGGCCTCACAACGGCACTGACTTCGCTACACCGATCGGCACACCGATTCTGGCAACCGGTGATGGTGTGGTGACACGGGTGCAGAATCACCCCTACGCGGGCCTGTATATCGTGATTGAGCACGGTCAAAAGTACCGTACCCGTTATCTGCACCTGAGCAAGTCGCTGGTCAGCAAGGGGCAGACCGTAAGCCGAGGCCAGAAGATCGCCCTGTCAGGTAATTCCGGGCGTTCAACTGGAGCGCATCTGCATTACGAGTTGCATATCAGCGGACGTCCAGTCGACGCCATGCGCGCCCCTATCCCTGTTGCAGAGGCCGTGGGTGACAAGGATCGGGTAGCGTTTAATGAATTGCGCAATCGCATTCTGGCGCAGATGGAGGAGAGCTGAAGCGCTCTCCCGCCCGTCTGCTCAAAGACTCAAAGCTGCTCCAGCGTCTGGAGCAGGTTGTTGACCTTGTTGTAGCACTCCTGATATTCGTCGTCGATGTCCGAATCGGCGACAATTCCACCTCCCGCCCAGCAGTGAACGCTGTCTTTCTGTACCAGCAGCGTCCGAATGGTGATGCTGGTATCCATTTTGCCGCAGGCGCTGATGTAACCGATTGAGCCGCAGTAGATGGAACGACGCTGAGGTTCCAGCTCATCGATAATCTCCATGGCGCGAATCTTGGGTGCGCCGGTAATCGAGCCGCCCGGAAAGCAGTCTTTCAGCAGCTGAACTGCAGTCACACCTGGTTTCAATATACCGCAAACGCTGCTAACCATGTGATGCACATTCGGATAGTGCTCGATGCTGAACAGCTCGGGCACGTTTACACTGCCAGGCAGGCAGCTTTTGCTCAAATCGTTGCGCAGCAAGTCTACGATCATCAAGTTTTCAGCACGGTCCTTGGGCGACTGCAGCAGTTGCTGTGCCAGATGCTGGTCTTCGTCTGTGTTGGTTCCACGCGGCCGTGTACCCTTGATGGGGCGTGTTTCAACCTTGCCTTCACGAGAAACTTCAAGGAAACGCTCGGGCGAAAGTGACAGGATCGTGCCGTCGTTCGACTCAAGGAAGGCGGCGAAGGGAGTGGGGGCGGTTTGACGCAAGGCGCGATATGCCAACCAGGGGTCACCGCTGCAGGTGGCGGAGAAGCGCTGGGTAAAGTTGATCTGATAGCAGTCACCCGCATGGATGTAGTCATCAATCCGATTCAGTGCCTGACCATAGGTTGCACGGTCCATATTGCTGACAAACGCAGTTGTGAGTACAAACGGGTGTGCCTGCCGCACGCTGTCCGCCGTGAGGTTTTGCGCGAGCCGCTGCTGGACCTGTTGCAGGCTGGTCTCATTCACTTTGGGGTGGTGCATCAGGCAGCTGCGCTGCAACTGATGGTCAATGACAACAGCCCAGAGATAACGACCGACCCGCAGCCATGGGAAATTGATATCAGCCTGAGCCTTGCTGGGTAGCTGCTCAAGCGCGCGTCCCAGATCATAGCTGAAAGTGCCAATAAAGCCGCCATTGAACGGTATATCCGGATCTACCGTGGGTATTTCAATCTCTGCAAGCAGATTCTCAAGGCAAGCAAAGGGGTCGTCATCCTTGGTGTCGAGGGCGATATCGTTTCGATTGATCTCCAGGCCCCCGGGGCCAAAGCGGACTACAAGGTCGGGAGCGGCCGAAATGATATCGTAGCGCCCGCAGTGAGCGACGGGGTGTGAACTGTCAAGCAGGACAGGTTCGCCGAGATCACGCATGATCTCGAAGATCCGGTGTGCATCCAGCGGATAGGGTAGCGACTGATATTGAATCACCCTTGATCCTCACGCAAAAAGCCCATTTTACTCCTGTCCCTGGCGGGGGGCGAGTCCGTTGCCGCACATGGGTATAATTGCTTCATTGTGTAGTCAGGAGTTCAGCATGAAACACCCCTTCGTCATCAGTGAGCATCAACTGGTACTGCCGGATCAGCACCTTCATTACCGTCTGTACCGCAATCCAGTCCTGCACAATGGCCGCAAGCTGCTGCTGATCCATGGTGCGGGTGTGGCAGGTGAAGACACCTGGCACATGCTGACCGCCTTTCTTGAACACTGGCAGGAGATCCTGGTGCCGGATCTGCGCGGCGCGGGACAAAGTGAATCCCCGGATGGGCGGGAGTACCCCTTCAGCGTGCAGACTTTGGTCAGTGACATGGCTGCACTGCTCGACCAGCTTGGGTGGTGGCAGTTCGATCTGGGAGGCTACTCCCTGGGCGGACTCGTGAGCATGCTGCTCAAGCAGTGTTACCCTGATCGTGTCGGCAAACAGTTTTTGCTGGAGTCGGCTGTGCTGGATCGGCCCGACTGGGTCAGCACCATTGAGTTGCGACAGCGCTATTCAAGCGCGGCCGTGCATCTGCGCTCTGATGACCGAGAGCAGGGGATACGTCAGTTCCTCGACACCATTTCACCAAACCGCAAGGCAAGTGCTCAGACCGAATCGGTTGCGGTCAGCCGATTGGCGCGTCGGCCGCTGGGCTTTGCTCATGCACTGGACGCCGTAACGGCTGCCATCAACAGTATCGACCGCGATGCGCTACTGGCGTCTCAAGGGGATGTGAGCAGCTTTATCGGAGGGTTGAGTGTGGAGCTAATGCATCAGCTGCATTTGACTTTGGCTGAACAGATGCCCAATTGGCACTACTTTATGGTGCCAGGAACTGATCATTCACTGCCGTTCCAGAAGCCACGGCAGATCGCCCGCATTATGAATGCGGAGCTGGGGCGCTACGTACGCGAACGCTGAGGGAAAGCCCCTAGACTTTTGTCTGATGTTGACAATTTTTCAGCCAGATCAGGTTGACGCCCCTTTTTGGCATGGGTATCGTTGCTTCTGAAAATATTGTCGACAATCTTGATCAGGGGTTGTAGCTGACGTGAGTGAAGAAATCGGGTATCCGAAAGTGGTACCGCTTGAACCGGAAGCCCGGACGCTGGCTGACCGGGTGTGCCGTCAGATCGTTACGGCCATTGTGAAGGGTGAAATTCCGCCCGGTCACAAGATCAGCGAGCCTGAGCTGGCCAGAACCTATGGTATCAGCCGCGGCCCGTTGCGCGAAGCCATTCGCCGCCTTGAAGGCTGGCGCTTGGTTGAGCGCAAGGCGCATGTAGGGGCTCGGGTGGTTAAGCTGAGTGCGCACGAGTTGATCGAGATTTACCGCGTTCGCGAAGCGCTGGAAGGCATGGCATGCCGACAGGCCGCCAAGAACATGACCGATGCCGAGATCGAGAGCCTGAAGCGCCTGCTGGATGAGCATGAAGCCTCCATTGAGCAGCGCGAAGGCCGCTCCTACTTCCAGAAGGAGGGTGATCTCGACTTCCATTACCGAATTGTACAGGGCAGCAAGAACTCCAAACTGCTGGAGCTTCTGGGCGACGACCTGTACCACCTGGTACGTATGTACCGTTATCAATTCAGTGTGTCCAGCTCGCGCCCCAAGCGTGCCCTCAAGGAGCATCGTCAGATTATCGATGCAATCGAGGCACGAGATGAGGAGCTGGCCGAGATGCTGATGCGTCGTCATATCAGTGCCGCACGCCGCAACATCGAAGACAAACTGGATACAGTGACCAAACCTGAAGGGGATAAACATGGCTGAGAAAATGACTGCGGGTGCGCGCTTCCGTAAAGCGCTGGCTGAGAACCAGCCGCTGCAGATCGTTGGTACCGTCAACGCTTACAATGCAATGATGGCTACACGAGTGGGACACCAGGCGATCTACCTGTCCGGTGGTGGTGTTGCCAACGCTTCTTACGGCCTGCCTGATCTGGGCATGACCTCAATGAATGATGTGCTGGAAGATGTGTGTCGCATCACCAGTGCCGTCGATACACCACTGATGGTCGATATCGACACCGGCTGGGGCGGCGCATTCAACATCGCCCGTACTGTAAAAGAGATGATCAAGGGTGGCGCTGCGGCCGTTCATATCGAAGACCAGGTTGCCCAGAAGCGCTGTGGCCACCGTCCCAACAAGGAGATCGTTTCCCTTGAGGAGATGGTTGATCGCGTGAAGGCGGCTGTTGATGCCCGTACCGACGATGACTTCTTCATCATGGCACGTACCGATGCGTTCCAGATGGAAGGGCTGAATGCCGCTGTTGAGCGTGCCCAAGCCTGCCTGGAAGCCGGTGCCGATGCGATCTTTGCCGAAGCCGTACACACGCTGGATGACTACCGCGCCTTCTCCAACGGCATCAATGGTTCTCACTTGCTGGCAAACATCACCGAGTTTGGTGCCACGCCGCTGTTCAACAAGAAAGAGCTGGGTGAGGCCGGTGCCACTATGGTGCTGTACCCGCTGTCAGCCTTCCGGGCAGCTAACAAGGCTGCACTGAATGTATACGAACACCTGCTGAAAGATGGCGACCAGAAAGCGGTTGTCGACACCATGCAGACCCGTATGGAACTGTACGATTTCCTCAACTACCACGACTTTGAGCAGAAGCTGGACGCCCTGTTCAAAGAAGGCAAAAACAAATAAGAATCACGGGTATCGGGAGGTCTGGCCTCCCGACAACAGATTGAAGGAGAGACAGATGGCAGAAGCAAAGAAACTCGGCGGTGCCGGTCTGCGTGGACAGTCCGCTGGTGAAACCGCTCTGTGTACCGTTGGTAAAAGTGGTGCCGGCCTGACCTACCGCGGATATGACATCAAGGAACTGGCTGACAAGGCCCAGTTTGAAGAAGTGGCTTATCTGCTGCTGTACGGAAAGCTGCCGAATCAGGCAGAGCTGGACGGCTACAAGGCGAAACTGAAAGGCATGCGCGGCCTGCCTGAAGCCCTGAAAACCGTGCTTGAGCAGATTCCGAAGGATGCGCACCCGATGGATGTGATGCGCACCGGTTGTTCAATGTTGGGGAATCTGGAAACCGAGCAGGATTTCTCAGAGCAGCACGATCATATCGACCGCATGCTGGCCGCCTTCCCGTCGATCATCAACTACTGGTACAACTTTGCGCACCACGGCAAGCGTATCAACACCGAGACCGACGCCGACTCCATTGGCGAACACTTCCTCTGGACGCTGCACGACAAGAAGCCCGAGCCTCTGCACGTCAAGGTGATGCATGCATCCCTGATCCTCTACGCTGAGCATGAGTTTAACGCGTCCACCTTTACCGCTCGCGTATGCGCTTCAACCCTGTCCGATATTCACAGCTGTGTGACTGCGGCTATCGGCTCTCTGCGTGGCCCGCTGCACGGTGGTGCAAACGAAGCCGCCATGGCGATGATCGAGAATTGGACCTCTGCCGATGAAGCGGAAGACGCGATCATGGGCATGCTGGCGCGCAAGGACAAGATCATGGGCTTCGGTCACGCGATCTACCGTGACTCTGACCCGCGTAACGCCATCATCAAGGAATGGTCGAAGAAACTGGCCGAGCAGGTGGGTGACACCGTCCTGTATCCGGTTTCCGAACGTGTTGAAGCGGTCATGTGGCGCGAGAAGAAGCTGTTCTGTAACGCTGACTTCTTCCATGCGTCTGCCTACCACTTCATGGGCATTCCGACCGAGCTGTTCACGCCGATCTTTGTCTGCTCGCGTGTGGCAGGCTGGACAGCCCACGTGATGGAGCAGCGTGCCAACAACCGCATCATCCGTCCGTCCGCTGACTACACAGGTCCCGAGTCGGCCGAATGGGTTGCGATCGAAGACCGTCCCTGAATCGGGACTGTCTGATCGCCCCTGGTTGCAGCGAGCTGCGTCCGCAGCCGCTGCCATATGCCCCTGAATACATCGATGGACACCAGTCATATGAACACTCAATACCGTAAATCACTTGCGGGCACCGGTCTGGACTATTTCGACACCCGCGCGGCGGTCGATGTCATTGCGCCCGGTGCTTACGCCACTCTGCCATATACCTCGCGTGTGCTGGCCGAGCAGCTGGTACGTCGCTGCGAGCCCGAAGCGCTGACCGACTCTCTGAAGCAGCTGATCGAGCGCAAGCGCGACCTGGATTTTCCCTGGTATCCGGCACGCGTGGTCTGCCATGACATTCTGGGTCAGACCGCACTGGTCGACCTGGCCGGTCTGCGTGATGCCATTGCCGAGAAGGGCGGTGATCCTGCCAAGGTCAACCCGGTTGTACCGACCCAGTTGATCGTTGACCACTCGCTGGCCGTTGAGGCTGCAGGCTTCGATCCGGACGCGTTCGAGAAGAACCGCGCCATCGAAGACCGCCGCAATGAAGACCGCTTCCACTTCATCGAATGGACCAAAACCGCATTCAAGAACGTGGATGTGATCCCGGCCGGTAACGGCATCATGCACCAGATCAACCTGGAAAAGATGTCCCCGGTGATTCAGGCCCGTGAAGGTGTTGCCTTCCCGGATACCTGTGTCGGTACCGACTCTCACACCCCGCATGTGGATGCTCTGGGCGTCATCGCCATCGGCGTCGGCGGCCTTGAAGCTGAAACCGTGATGCTGGGTCACCCCTCCATGATGCGCCTGCCGGACATCGTGGGTGTCAAGCTGGTTGGCAAGCGTCAGCCGGGCATCACGGCTACCGATATCGTACTGGCGCTGACTGAGTTCCTGCGCCAGGAGCGTGTCGTGGGTGCGTACCTGGAGTTCTTCGGTGAAGGTGCTTCTACGCTGACCATCGGCGACCGCGCCACCATTTCAAACATGACACCGGAGTACGGTGCTACGGCGGCGATGTTCTACATCGACGAGCAGACAATCGATTATCTGAAGCTGACCGGCCGCGAACCGGAGCAGGTTGCGCTGGTTGAACAGTACGCCAAAGAAACCGGCCTTTGGGCTGATGCACTTGAAACGGTACAGTATGAGCGTGTGCTGGAGTTCGATCTGTCCTCTGTTGTGCGCAACATGGCAGGACCCTCCAACCCGCACCGTCGTCTGCCGACCAGTGCATTGCATGAGCGCGGCATTGCGAACGAAGGCATGCTGGCGGCCGCTCGCGCTGAAGAAGCCGAAGGCAAGTTGCCGGATGGTGCCGTGATTATTGCCGCGATCACTTCCTGCACCAACACGTCCAACCCGCGTAACGTGGTGGCGGCCGGTCTGTTGGCGAAAAAAGCCAACGAGCTGGGTCTGATCCGCAAGCCCTGGGTCAAGTCTTCCTTCGCGCCGGGCTCCAAGGTGGCGCGCCTGTATCTGGAAGAGGCCGGTCTGCTGTCGGAACTGGAAAAACTGGGCTTCGGCATCGTGGCCTACGCCTGCACCACTTGTAACGGCATGTCCGGTGCACTGGATCCGCAGATCCAGCAGGAGATCATCGACCGCGATCTTTACGCCACCGCTGTTCTGTCCGGCAACCGCAACTTTGACGGCCGCATCCACCCGTACGCCAAGCAGGCATTTCTGGCGTCCCCGCCGCTGGTTGTAGCCTACGCCATCGCCGGTACTGTGCGCTTTGACATTGAGAAGGATGTATTGGGCACCGACAAGGATGGTAACCCGGTTACGCTTAAGGATATTTGGCCGTCTGATGAAGAGATTGATGCACTGGTCAAAACCAGCGTCAAGCCGGAGCAGTTCAAGCAGATCTACATCCCGATGTTCGACCTGGGCCAGGTGGAAGAGGCCGAGAGCCCGCTGTATGACTGGCGTCCAATGTCGACCTATATCCGCCGCCCGCCGTACTGGGAAGGTGCATTGGCCGGTGAGCGCTCTCTGACCGGTATGCGACCGTTGGCGGTACTGCCCGACAACATCACCACCGACCACCTGTCACCCTCCAACGCCATCATGATGGACAGTGCGGCCGGTGAGTATTTGCACAAGATGGGAGTGCCGGAAGAGGACTTCAACTCTTACGCGACGCACCGTGGTGACCACCTGACGGCGCAGCGTGCGACCTTTGCCAACCCGAAGTTGATCAACGAGATGGCCATTGTCGACGGTGAGGTCAAACAGGGATCGCTTGCGCGTGTCGAGCCGGAAGGCAAGGTCATGCGTATGTGGGAAGCGATTGAAACCTATATGGGTCGCAAGCAGCCGCTAATCATCGTGGCCGGTGCCGACTACGGTCAGGGCTCCTCCCGCGACTGGGCCGCCAAGGGTGTACGCCTGGCCGGCGTGGAAGTGATCGTGGCCGAAGGTTTCGAGCGCATCCACCGTACCAACCTGATCGGCATGGGCGTTCTGCCACTGCAGTTCAAGGAAGGTGATACCCGTCACACCTATGACATTGATGGTACCGAAACCTACGATGTGAAGGGTGATATTGCACCGGGTGCAATCCTGACGCTGGTGATCAACCGCCTCAGTGGTGAGCGCGTTGAAGTGCCGGTAACCTGCCGCCTGGATACGGCGGCTGAGGTGGAAACCTACAACGCCGGTGGTGTGCTGCAGCGCTTCGCCAAAGAGTTCCTGGAAGCGGAAGGCGCTGCCTGATTCCAGATCTCACCAGGTCCGGACTGTCATTGATGGTCCGGACGTGTCCCGGATGGGGCGCAGACTCAAGTGCTGCAGTGTTGCTGGGGCGGACCGTGTGGCGCCATGGATGGCGTCATCGAGCCCCCAGGGATGGGTTTACGGCGTGTCCGAACCGGCAATGCTGCAGCACACCTCTCACCGTCTGAATGCTCCCGTCCGGCAACCGACTTATTTTGGAGCATCTCAATGTCCAGTGTTCCCCAGATTAAAATTCCGGCTACTTATATCCGTGGCGGCACCTCCAAGGGTGTTTTCTTCAACCTGACCGATCTGCCTGAAGCAGCTCAGGTGCCGGGTGAAGCCCGTGACAAGATCCTGCAGCGCGTAATTGGCAGCCCCGACCCCTATGGTCAGCAGATCGACGGCATGGGTGGTGCCACCTCCAGTACGTCTAAAACCGTCATTCTGGCCAAAAGTGAACAGCCCGATCACGACGTGGATTACTTGTTCGGACAGGTCGCGATCAACAAGGCGTTCGTCGACTGGTCCGGCAACTGCGGCAACCTGACCGCTGCGGTGGGGGCTTTTGCCATCAGCAAAGGGCTGGTCGATCCTGAGCGCGTGCCTGAAAACGGGATCTGCACCGTGCGCATCTGGCAGAAAAATATCGGCAAGACCATCATCGCCCATGTGCCGATCACCAACGGTGAAGTGCAGGAAACCGGCGATTTCGAGCTGGATGGCGTGACCTTCCCGGCAGCCGAGGTGGTGATCGAGTTCATGGACCCCGCCGATGGCGAAGGCTCCATGTTCCCCACAGGCAATCTGGTGGATGAACTCGAAGTGCCCGGTATCGGTACCTTCAAGGCGACCATGATCAACGCCGGTATTCCCACTATCTTCGTCAATGCCGCCGATATCGGTTACACCGGGACCGAACTGCAGAAAGATATTAATGGAGATGCCGAGTCACTGGCGCGGTTTGAAACCATGCGTGCCTATGGTGCGGTGAAGATGGGGCTGATCAAGGATATCGAAGAGGCCGTTGCCCGCCAGCATACGCCGAAGATTGCGTTTGTTGCACCAGCAACGGACTACGAGGCTTCCAGCGGCAAGCAGATCAAGACCAGTGATATTGATGTCTGCGTACGTGCGTTGTCCATGGGCAAGCTGCACCATGCCATGATGGGGACGGCGTCCGTTGCCATTGCAACCGCGGCGGCCGTGCCGGGTACGCTGGTCAACCTGGCGGCCGGTGGTGGTGCCCGTGAAGCGGTCACCTTCGGCCATCCTTCAGGCACTTTGCGTGTGGGGGCTGCAGCTGAAGAGGTCAACGGCGAGTGGACCGCGAAAAAAGCGGTCATGAGTCGCAGCGCTCGTGTGCTGATGGAAGGCTGGGTTCGCATTCCGGGCGATACTTTCTAACAACCATTTTTCAGTGATCTGATACAAAAACGCCCGTTTTTTCAGCGCGGGCGTTTTATTATTGGATGAATATAGGCTGAAGCAAGACAACGTTTGTTTGGCTGACGTACAATCAGATTTCTGAACCAGCAGTACATGGATTGGTTATGCCGCCCCTGCATCGTCCCCACAAACCGATTTCCAGCCGAGTTGTTTTTTTGGCTGCACTCCTCTTGGTCATTGCCGGGCTGGCGGTGACGGAATATGTTGTCCGAATGGCGGAACAACGTGTGGCTCAGGTCAGAACCATCGAAGCGACAGCGATTCTGGCACAGATGCGAGCGCAACTAGAAAGCGAAATCAATTCTGTCCTTTATCTCTCCCGAGGACTGATAAGCTACGTGGCTGTTCAGCCTGCCTATGACCCGGATCGCTGGCGTGAGCTGGCCGCTGAGGTGGCCCACGATTCACCAATGGTACGCAATATCGGTTTGGCGCCTGATAACGTGATGCGTTTTGTTTATCCGCTTGAAGGTAATGAGCAGGCCCTGGGACTCGATTACCGCAACACACCTGAGCAATGGCCGGCTGTTGAACGAACCATTTTAAGCGGAAAGCTAAATCTGGCAGGACCTTTCGAGCTGAAACAGGGCGGGGCTGGCATCGTTGCTCGCAGCCCGATTTATTTCATGGATGACGGAGAGAAGCACTACTGGGGGCTGGCATCCATCGTTATAGATTTCCCGCGTCTGCTTGAGCAGGCCAGGGTGAGTGCTCAGGTTGAGGGCTTCGATATAGCGATCCGGGGGCGAGATGGTTTGGGTGCCAAAGGCTCGGTGTTTTTTGGGTTTGCCAAGGTGTTTGAAGACCCTGTAGTTGAAATGACGGTTCACTTCCCCAACGGCAGCTGGATAATGGCTGCACGCTCAAGCCCGGGTGTTTCAACGCCTGTTATTGTTATCCGACTTGCCGCATGGTTGCTGATCATGATTCTGGCAGGCCTGTTTCTGTTGCTGTTCCGCCTTTATCGCTTTGCCCATGAGCAGTCTATATCCGACCCGCTCACCGGTCTGGCCAATCGGAGGTTGCTGCTGGGGCGTGCCGAATACCTTGCCCAATTGCACGCACGCACAGGGCAGGGGTTTGCACTTTTCTTTGTTGACCTGAACCGGTTCAAGCAGGTGAATGACCGTTTCGGCCACCATGTGGGTGATCAACTGTTGATCGAAGCGGCCAACCGGTTGAGTCAAAGTGTCCGACAGTCAGATACGCTGGCTCGCAACGGGGGCGATGAATTCATTTTGCTTCAGCCGGGGGTCAATACCGGTGATGTATCGGCTATCGCATCGAAGCTTGAGGCGATGATGGATCGGCCATTCATGATTGAAGGGCACGCGTTGCAGATCTCTGCCAGTGTGGGCTGCGCCGTATTTCCGCAGGATGTGGACAGTGTAGAAGCGGTGATCAATCTGGCTGACAGCCGGATGTATGAGCGTAAACAGGAAAAACGAGCCCGCCAGAGCTGAACTCTGGCGGGAGAGAAATACTCAGCGCTGGCTCAGGACCGGCTTGAGTTTCTCGTTCATGGTGCGCAGGCTGTCTTCGGTGGTTT
>Ga0209345_10001061_pt1 | contig 34311 bp, 29 predicted proteins | sample Cruoilmetagenom7_FD_187294 | JGI IMG/M metagenome (GOLD analysis project Ga0209345, IMG submission 187294) | Oil polluted marine microbial communities from Coal Oil Point, Santa Barbara, California, USA - Sample 7 (SPAdes) (version 2) | ecosystem: Environmental > Aquatic > Marine > Oil seeps ...
TCGAAGACATCAAAGAGTTGAACGACCTTGGCATGGCCGATGGCGTCACCACCAACCCGTCCCTGATCATGAAATCGGGCCGCGATATTCTGGAAGTGACCAAGGAAATCTGCGGCATCGTTGACGGCCCTGTGTCCGCCGAGGTTATTGCGATGGACGCTGACGAAATGCTGAAAGAGGGCCGCAAGCTGGCCAAAATCGCTGATAACATCGCCGTTAAGGTACCGCTGACATGGGCGGGCCTGAAAGCCTGCAAGGCGCTGTCCAATGACGGTATCATGGTTAACGTCACCCTGTGCTTTTCGGCCAACCAGGCATTGCTGGCTGCCAAGGCAGGGGCGACATTTATTTCGCCGTTTATCGGGCGTCTGGACGACATTAACATTGATGGTATGGACCTGATCGCCGACATTCGCACGATCTATGATAATTACGGTTTCGAGACCCGCATTCTGGCCGCCTCGATCCGCTCCGTCAACCACATGACGCAGGCCGCCCTGATTGGCGCCGATGTGGCCACCGCCCCCCCCGGCGTGATCAAGAAAATGGCCGACCACGTGCTGACCGACAAAGGGCTGGAAGGCTTTATGAAGGATTGGGCCAAGACGGGTCAGAAAATTCTGTAAGGCCACGCCTAGCTTTTGAAGCACCGCGAATATTTACCCATCTACCAATGCAGAAATAGCCCGAGGTAGATGGGGTTCTGTTGCCAATGGCAATGATAGCCATGCAGACAAAACCACCCTTTTTTGCGCAATCTGGTTGAGCGATGCCTTGGGCATTGAACCGATACCTTAATCGCGGCGCATCTGATAATTCGTCTAGCCTCGCTCGCACACCAATAATGCTACGTGACTTCGTTGCGCAGCTGGTCGATCACCGTTCGGAACTCGGCCAGATCAGGTAGCATTGCCGCGACCCGTTTAGACGAAAACCGCTCTCCCAGCACCGCAAACACCGGTGCCAATTTTGCCAACGCATCGTCCCGAAATTGGTGCCCTGCCGGCGTCAGCCAAACCTGTTTGGATCGTTTGTCACTCGGGTTGGGTCGAATCTCGACAAATCCATACGTCTCAAGCCCCGCCAATGTGTGGGTCATTGTTGTTTTGGCCACTTGAAGGGCACGGGCCAATTCCAATGGCGTGGCACCGTCACAAACTCGGGTCAGGTGACTGACCACCCCAAAATGTGACACCAACAGGCCACTCGACAGGCGCGCTTCTAGGAACGCCGTGCCGATTTGATTGATGATCCCCACTTCGTAGATCAGTGCCAAAAAGGGGCTTAGGTCATCATCAGTCATGCGCGATACGTGTCTCCAATGGCCAGCGTGGGCTGGCGTCAATTGCAGGACCATAGCCCAGCCGCCCAAGCATTTGAACCGTCTCTTCGGGTGCGGCCAACATTTCGTGAGCTTGGGCGTAATGTGCTGCCATTTCTGGGTATTCCTGAAGCGCCTGACTAACGGGCTGCATCGCCAGCCCATGCCCTGTTGCCGCTAACTGCAACCGAAGCCATTCCCGCCCCGCGTTAATCTGATCAACTCTGGTATTGCCCTTGCTGGTGATGACGGCATAGGCGTTGGTGGCGATCATCGCCTTTTGGATCATATCAAGCCCCTGCTTGAAGCTCGCGCTTGTTTGATCGGCTTGGCCCTCGCGGTTAAGCATCCCGGCCAACATTAGGCTTTCCAGAAAAGGGCCACCCAGTGAAATTCCATCGGGATTGGCCTCGATCTCGGCTTTGCCAAATCGCATCAACTCCACGCTCTCCATCATGACGTGCTTGGTCGTCATCTCGATTTCCATGGCCTCCCATGTCAGGGTACGTAATGCTGCAACCTCTGTCGGATCACTTTTGATCACCGCAAATCCGGCTAAAGTAGCCTGCACATCCGTTTCGATCACGCGATCCTCATAGCCGTTTCGGTTGGTATGCCGATCAAAGACATGCGCAAATAATGGATCTTTTGTGCCACCTTTGATAAATTGGATCACGGCGACTGGCCCGTCATCACCTTGCGCAAACAGGTCGGTTTCCAACGCATGGCCATCCTCAGCAGCAGCCATGCGCAATAGCTCCAGAAAACACCCCATGCCGATGGTTAACTGACGGCCAAACGGATCGGTCTCGGGCAAATTCAGCGTTTTGTCGCGGTGGATGATCAGTTGATCGTCGCCTTGCAGTTCCGCGACCCACGGCTGCCGGTTGTGCGGATTTGGCGCAAGGATCGCATAGGAAAGTGCTTTCATCCGCGGTTCGGAATAGTTGCCCGCCTCCGACCAAGGCGCAAGTGCGCGCACGGGGCGGCGGGTTGCTAGGAAGCCACCTGCAGATACTGCTGCGGCCAGCACAACGCCACCGCCGATTAGGCCAATTGCTTTTCTTCTTGAAAGTGTCATTTCACGACTCCATTTGATACGATATCGAACTATGTAATCCGATTTCGTACTAAAATCAAGTGCGATATCGTACTTTAACTAGATACCTATGCCCCTCAGTATTGTCACCACTGCGTCACAAAACGTCCAATGGACGTGGACGCGCCTTCATCCTAGCTGGAGCAGTGTTTTCTATCCGGCAGACCCTCAGCTTGCTGTGTAGCAACGAGCCCATTCACAAATCAAAACGTGAAATTTGAACAAATTAAACTTGTCAGCTTTATGCGGCTATTCTCCATAACCTTTTATGGTCCTTAATGCCCTTTTCCTCATATGCGATTCATATGGAATTCATATGCGATTCATATTCGCCAATCCCACTTGCCCAACCCCCCTCATCTGTTGTCGTCAAAACACTCTTTGCGTCCCCAGACACACAACCCGGCACACATTCCAAAAAAACCATGACTTACCTGAACAAATCGGTCTATAGTACCGAAAACCAAGACAAATATGGCAAGGCAGGCATGACAAACACCGTACAACAGTTGGAAGAGCTGCGTGACAGGTTGATCGCAGACCCAGAGGTTATTCTGGAAGACAAAGACCTGATGCGCGCCCTTGTGTCCGCCAATGAGGCCCAAATGGGTAGCAATATCATTGACTTACGCGGCATCGCCATGGAGCGTCTCGAGGCACGTCTGGATCGGCTAGAGGACACCCATCGTTCCGTCATCGCCGCCGCTTACGAAAATCTGGCTGGCACCAACCAAGTCCATCGCGCCATCCTGCGGATGCTAGACCCCGCCGAGTTCGAGAATTTCCTGCGTGATCTGGACGGCGAAGTTGCTGAAATTCTGGGTGTCGATTGTGTACGTCTGGTGCTGGAATCCGTGCAAAATGAAAATGACCCCGCCGTGAAACGCCTTGGCGATGTGCTGAATGTGGCTGAACCTGGCTTTATCGAGTCCTATCTGACCGACGGCAAACGCAGCACCTCGCGCCAAGTGACCCTGCGCCAGATCAAACCGGAATCAGATGTGATCTATGGCGAAGCTTGCGACTGGATACGGTCCGAAGCCGCCCTTAAACTGGATTTCGGCAATGGTCGCCTGCCCGGCATGTTGGTGATGGGGGCCGAAGACCCACACCATTTTAAACCCAACCAAGGCACTGATTTGCTGACTTTTTTCGCCGGCGTGTTTGAACGCGCCATGCGCCGCTGGCTGTCATGACCCATGCGGCCATATCGGGTGGCGCTACTGATGCGCTCAACGATTGGTTGACCACAATCAAGGCATTGAACAACGCCGCTGACAACACGATCGAGGCTTATCGCACCGATCTGTTGGGCTATCTTGTCTTCATCACCAACCATTTTGGCGACGCCACGGGTCTTGCCCCTCTAAAACAGGTCAAAGTCACCGATATGCGGGCTTGGATGGCGTATGAGCGGAGTCGCGGTGTCTCGGCCCGCTCGCTGGCACGCGCCCTCTCGGCCGTGAAATCCTTTTACCGCTGGCTGGCCGAGCGCGACGGGTTTGACCCGACCGTCGTTTTGTCCGCCCGCAGCCCGCGTTTCCAGAAAAAACTGCCGCGCCCACTGGCTGTTGATGCCGCCCGCGCGATGATCGACACTGTCGAGCTGCAAACCGACAAACCATGGGTCGCCGCTCGCGACGCCGCTGTGATCACCCTGCTTTACGGCTGTGGTTTACGGATATCCGAGGCCCTGTCCCTGACCGGTGCCGACGCCCCCCTGCCCGACGTGCTGCGCATCACCGGTAAAGGCAACAAGACCCGCATCGTGCCCGTGATTGAACCGGCTCGTACCGCGGTGGCCCGTTACATACGCGCCTGCCCACACCAGATCACGCCAGATGGTCCATTATTTCGTGCCGTGCGGGGTGGCCCTCTTAGGCCACGCGCCATTCAAAAAGCCATGGAGGCCACCCGCATCCAACTGGGCCTGCCCGCCACCGCCACACCGCACGCCATGCGCCATTCCTTTGCCACCCATTTGCTCGGGGCTGGCGGCGATCTACGCGCCATTCAGGAACTGCTGGGCCATGCCTCGCTCTCGACCACACAGGCCTATACGGCGGTTGATGCTGCGCGCTTGATGGAAGTCTATGATAAAACCCATCCACGTGCCTGATCACGGTCCGCGCCAAACGGGAAGCCTATGATGTTCGCCAACCCGAATACCCGCGCAGCCCTATTGGCCCTGTTTGCCTCGGCGATCCTCAGTTTCATAGACAATTTCGTCTACAGCGTCTCACAAGAGGCAGGTATTTGGCAGTTTCAGGTCGTGCGGACACTGTTTGCGGTCCCGATGCTGTTGCTCATCGCCATGATAACGTCTCACAGCTTGCGACCGGTCAACTTGGGAAAGCTCGCGTTGCGCAGCTTGGTAGTCTCGACAGGGCTGTTGATCTATTTCGCCGCCCTTGGCGTTTTGCCTGTCGCACAGGCTGGTGCCGGCCTGTTCAGCGCGCCAATTTGGGTTTTGCTGTTCTCGGCCCTGTTGTTTTCCGTCCGCATTACGATGTTCCAACTGCTCGCCATCCTCATAGGGTTTGCAGGTGTGTTGATGCTCTTGCAACCTGACCTACAGGGCCTGTCCAAACTCTCGTTCCTTCCACTGGCGGCGGGGCTGTTCTACGGGCTGGGAATGCTGCTGACCCCGCATCTTTGCGCCAAAGAAAGCCCCATCACACTGACCATTGGCATCTTCTTAACCATCGGGCTGATCAGCTTAGCATTGCTGTTCTATTTCAGCATGTTCCCGACCGAAAACCCAACCTTCTTGACCCAAGGCTGGGTGGCTCCAACGGCCCGTTTCCTGTGGTTGACACTACTGCAAGGAGGTGGCGCGGTGATCGCCGTGAGCTGTATTTCACAGGCCTACAGAATTGGCGCACCGTCCTATGTCGCCGTGGTCGAATACTCGTTTCTGATTTTCGCCAGCCTCTGGGCGTTCTTGCTGTGGGGAACCCCAACAAACACCCTTTCGGTGGTCGGCATCGTGATCATCCTGATCACAGGCGCTGTGCTCACAAAACGCCATTCAAGTTCACCCTGACCCCGCGCCGAGCATAGAATTTCCTCACAAACATCATCACGATATTGTCACACGCGCAAAAATGCGCCAGAACAACCGCATGACAATTCAACTACGCGCCCTTGCCGTTCATATGTTTACCGCCACCGGCGCGGTTTTGGCCATGCTTGCCATGTTGGCAGCCGTGGATCAGAAATGGGACTTGATGTTCCTGTGGCTGGTCGTGGCCTTTTTCGTCGATGGCGTCGACGGACCACTGGCGCGCAAATACAACGTGAAAACCAATGCCCCACAAATCGACGGGGTGCTGCTGGATTTGATCATCGACTATCTGACATATGTGTTCATCCCCGCCTTTGCCCTGTTCAAATCAGGGCTGCTGCCCAACTGGACGGGCTGGATCATGATCATTTTGATCACCTTTGCTAGTGCGCTGTATTTCGCCGATACACGCATGAAAACAAAAGACAATTCTTTTTCCGGATTTCCAGGATGCTGGAACATGGTTGTGCTGGTGCTGTTCGCGCTTGAACCCAATTACTGGCTGATGTTGGCACTGGTTGTTGCCCTGTCCATCACCATGTTTGTGCCGCTAAAATTTGTCCACCCTGTGCGCACCGCGCGCTGGCGGGCCCTGACATTGCCAATGGCTCTGGGCTGGACATTCTTTGCTGGCTGGGCCGCGTGGGTGGATTTTCACCCGCAAAGCTGGGCGCACTGGGGGTTGGTTGTGACCAGCATCTACCTGATCAGCGCCGGAGTTGTTCAGCAAATCATTCCGGCTAAATCCGCATAAGGATAACGCCTGCGACGATCATGATGACAGCCAGAACCTTGCCCCGTGTCATCGGCTCTTTAAAGATTACCCAACCGATCAGAACTGCAAATAGGATCGAAGTTTCGCGCAGCGCTGCCACCAGTGCAATCGGGGCCACCGTCATTGCCCAAACCGCGATCGCATAAGCCCCATAAGACCCCGCAGCAGCGAAACTGCCATAGACCCAGACGCGAGGCGAGGCACGCAGAACGGCGGTGCCTTTTAGCGCCATGGAAACAGGGGTGAAAACCAGCGCGTCAAAGATAAACAGCCAAGCCACATAGCTAACCGCATCGCCCATCACACGCGCGCCCAGCCCATCCACAACCGAATAGCCCGCCGTGGACATCGCCGAGCCCAAGGCAAAGGGCACCAAGCGGCGTGACTCACCATTTGAAAACACCCCCTGCGCCATCATCAGAATACCAATGCCAAGCACCGCAATGCCGATATACTCGCGTCCGCTGACCACATCGCTCAGATAAAGCGCACCAACCCCCATCACCACCATTGGGGCTGCCCCGCGGGCAATCGGGTAGACGCGGCTTAGGTCGCCCTGCTCATACGCATAGCTCAGGAAAATTTTATAGAAAGAATGGAACATGCCTGAGCCCAGCAACCACAGCCAGACCTCGCCATGGGGCAGCGGGCGTCCCGAGGCAACCACCAGCCCGAAACCCGCCTGCACCAACGTCATGACAAACATGATCGTCATCTTGTTGCCGCCGATTTTGATGATCGCGTTCCACGAGGCATGCAGCAAGGCCGCCGCCATAATGGACAGGAAAACAGTCGTGGTCATCAAAGCCCCGCAGGTTGTATCTGCAATCAGTGGCCCTAAGCTCACGTCGGGTCAATGCCCTATTGGGGTCTGTCCAACCAATGTGAATTCACTCTGCCCCAATGCTCCAACGTTTGCATGGCTTACACCCGTTTTATTGCAGCCCTAAGCCCATGGTATCTGTTGCTCTTTTCATCTCGGGTGTGATCAAGTCAAAGGCGTGATACCATGCGGCTTCTAGTCGGTCATCGGGCTGCTGGCCCACAGCCTCCACCAGAGTTTCAATAAAAACTTCTGTAAACACGCGGTAATGCTCCGTTTTCACGCCCAATTTGGCATGATTTTCACCCAGCATGCATAAAAACGGTTGCAGTTTTTCAGGTTCCCGAAGGCCCTTTACGATCATTGCCATAACCGCGACCAGCATGTTTCGCTGTTTTTCCAGATCGACAGGGAAAAGCATCTTGGTTTGGGGGGCAACCGCGAAAAGGCGATTATAAAAGCACCGCGTCAGGGCGTCTTTATCTTTGTAGGCTAACGAAAAACTATCCTGAATTAATTCAATATCTGTTTGGGTTAACATATTAACTCCAATGATTGCGGGCAGGCCCATTCATTGGATAGCCGCTAAAATTGAAGAAAACATTACGTGGAGGCAATTTCCTCTTAACGGGGGGATGAGCGTGAAACCCGTTTAGGTCCGCGCGAGCAGGTCAGATTGAACCAAACACGCTCTATATCAACAACCCCGCAGCTCCCTCATGGCGCAGCAATTCCACTTTCAACTCAATGCCGCCCACCCCCCCGCCTCCACCGGAAAATCCCCCCAACCCGCTGGCTCCCAGCACGCGGTGACAAGGAATGATCAACGGGATCGGATTGCCGCCACAGGCCTGCCCGATCGCCTGAGCCGGAATATTCAATTGTTTGGAAATATCGCCATAAGTCACTGTTTCACCGAATGGAATTGCCGACATCACCTCACAAACTGCGCGCTGAAAATCGCTGCCCAGAACCCGCAGTGGCAGATCAAACTCGGTGCGACTGCCGTCGAAGTATTCAGCGATCTGCGCCTTCGCGCGGCGCAGCAGTTGCGTGTCATCAAGACACTCAGGTCCGCCCCATTCCACATGGGTAATCGCATCACCGTCCTCGGTGAGTGTCATGGGGCCAGTCGGGGTGTCGATGGTTAAACAGGGCATTCCCAACCCTTGCGCGAAACGCGGGCCCATCGCAAGGCCCGCGTTGTTTTAGCTTAGCTTAGCGCGTCATCACAGCGCCCACAGACATCCGCATGGGCGTGCTTGCCAACATCCGGCAGAATTTTCCAGCAGCGCTGGCATTTCTGCCCTTCCGCGCGTTCAAACTCTACGCCAACGCCCTCAACTTCCGGCAGGCGGAACGCCGCGTCCGGGATCGGGTCAGCCGACAGGCGGATGTCTGATGTGATGCAGACATCAGCGAAGTCCACCGATTTGGCCGCGGCCAACATATCGGCGTCACGGATGTGCACGGTTGGGGCTGCCTCAAGGCTGGCACCAATCACTTTTTCCATCCGCTGGATTTCAATTGCACCGTTGACCACGCGGCGCACTTTGCGGATGGTGGCCCACTTCGCGGCCAAATCCTCGTCCCGCCAACTGTCAGGCGTTGTTGCAAAATCCTCAAGGTGGACAGACACATCATCGCCTTCATGACGCTGCATCCAGACCTCTTCCATTGTGAATGTCAGGATTGGGGCCAGCCATGTTGTTAAACGATTGTGCAGTAAATCCAACACGGTAAGCGCCGCGCGGTTGGTGATGCTGTCACCATCACAATAGAGCGCGTCCTTGCGGATGTCGAAATAGAACGCCGACAAATCCAGCGTGGCAAAATCAAACAGCGCGCGGAAAACGCCTTGAAAATCATAGGCAGCGTAGCCGTCACGCACCACTTGGTCCAGCTCGGCCAGACGGTGCAGTACCCAGCGCTCCAGCTCAGGCATATCGGCGGGCTCAACCGCTTTGCTACGGTCAAAATCAGCCAATGAACCCAACATAAACCGCATGGTATTGCGAAGGCGGCGGTAGCTGTCAGCGACACCTTTCAAAATCTCGGGGCCGATGCGGTGATCATGCATATAGTCCACTTGCGCCACCCAGAGACGCAAAATATCAGCGCCATATTGTTTGACCACGGTTTCCGGTACGATCGTGTTGCCCAAAGATTTGGACATCTTCACGCCCTTTTCGTCCAGCGTGAAGGCGTGCGTCACAACACCCCGATAGGGGGCACGGCCATTGGTGCCACAACTTTGCAGCAGCGAGGAATGGAACCAGCCGCGATGCTGATCGGTGCCCTCAAGGTAAACATCGGCAACACCATCGTCCGATCCATCAGCACGGTCGCGCAAAACGAACGCATGGGTCGAGCCTGAGTCAAACCAGACATCCAGAATGTCCGAAACCAACTCCCATTCATCGGGATTATGATCGGCCCCAAGGAAGCGTGCTTTGGCCCCTTCCTCAAACCACGCATCCGCCCCTTCGGCGCGAAACGCCTCGGCAATCCGTGCGTTCACGGCAACGTCGCGCAGGATTTCGACCTGCCCTTCGCCAGCATCCTTGATGAAACAGGTCAGCGGCACGCCCCAGGCGCGTTGGCGTGACATCACCCAGTCAGGGCGATTTTCGATCATCGAAAACAGACGGTTGCGGCCCGTTTTCGGCGTCCATTGCACATTGTCAATTTCGGTCAGGGCACGCTGACGGATGGTTTTGCCATGGGTATCCATGCCGTCGTTCAGATCCTTGTCAATCGCTACAAACCACTGCGGTGTGTTGCGGAAAATGACAGGCGCCTTGGAACGCCATGAGTGCGGATAGCTGTGCTTGACGCGACCCCGCGCAATCAGCGCATTGGCTTCAACCAGTTTGGCGATCACGGCGGTGTTGGCTTTGCCCTCTTTGCCCTTACGGTCAAATACCCGAAGGTCGGCGAAGAATGGCACGAACGATTCAAATGCTGAATCCTCATTGACGTTATGGGTCATCCGGTCGGTCCAGCCGCGTTTGACAAAAGCCTCGTAATCGTCGGCCCCGTGGGAGGGGGCGGTGTGCACAAATCCTGTGCCGGCCTCATCCGTAACATGATCGCCGTCGATCATTGGCACCTCATAGGCCCAGAAATCATCCATATCGGCAAAGGGGTGTTTACAGGCCAAGGGGGCCAACTCATCGTCTGTCACATCACGCAACCGCGTGAATTTGGTGACGCGCGATTTGCCCAATGCATCCTCGGCCAAAGTATCGGCCAATACAAAACGGTCACCCGTCGCGGTCCAACTTTCCTCTTCGGTCTCCTCAACCTGATACAACCCATAGGCAATCTTGGGATTATAAGCGACGGCCTTATTCTGCGGAATGGTCCAGGGCGTGGTGGTCCAGATCACTGCACTTGCCCCGTCCAAATCGCCGCTGGCGTTCACAAACGGGAATTTGACCCAGATCGTGTGGCTCTGGTGATCGTGATACTCGATCTCGGCCTCGGCCAGTGCAGTTTTTTCAACTGGCGACCACATCACGGGTTTCGACCCACGATAAAGTGAGCCGTTCATAACGAACTTCATGAACTCTTCGGCGATCACTGCCTCGGATGAGAAATCCATTGTCTTGTAGGGATCGGCCCAGTTGCCCGTCACACCCAGCCGTTTGAACTCGTCGCGCTGGATGTCGACCCAGCCTTCGGCGAACTTGCGACATTCACCGCGCAGCTCGTTGATCGGCACGCTATCCTTGTCTTTACCCTTGGCGCGGTACTGCTCCTCGATCTTCCATTCAATCGGCAACCCGTGACAATCCCAGCCCGGGATGTAGCGCGCGTCACGACCCATCATTTGCTGGCTGCGCACAACCATGTCTTTGAGGATTTTGTTCAGCGCGTGACCGATGTGCAAATGACCATTCGCATAGGGCGGGCCGTCGTGCAGGGTGAATTGTTTGCGTCCCTCGGCATTTTCACGCAGGCGGTCATAGACGCCAATCCGCGCCCAGCGTTCCAGCCATTCAGGCTCGCGTTTGGGCAGACCCGCCCGCATCGGGAAATCGGTTTTTGGCAGGTTCAGGGTGGATTTATAGTCGGGGGTATCGGGGGTATCGGCGCACATAGGTGGCATCCTTAGGGTAGGGAATTCTAATGGGTGAAGGGCGGCGCGACCATGTCATGCGCCTTTTCCCGACGGCTCTGGTTCAGAGCGCCGGGCACGTAATTCGTATTATGGCCGCGAATATGCTGTTCATGGGGGTGTTATAGGGGCACAAAGTGCTATCGTAAAGTGGGGCCAGACAAGACAGGTAACAAGTTGGATATAGCAATTGCAGGGGCCGGTATTGGCGGATTGGCCGCCGCCGCGTTATTGGCAGGCGACGGACACCATGTGGTGGTGTTTGATCAGTTTGAAAAACCGCTGCCCGTTGGCTCGGGTTTGGTCATTCAGCCCGTCGGACAAGAGGTGCTGGCCAAAATTGGCGTGCTCGACGAAGCATTGGCCAAAGGCAACCGGATCAGCCGGATGCTGGGCCATGAGGTGGGCAGCGGGCGGCCCGTTCTGGATGTGCTTTACCAGCGCGGCACGGGTCAGGATTTTGGGCTGGCGATCCACCGCACGGCTTTGTTCAGCGCGCTCCATGCAGCGGTGGTTCAGCTTGGTATTCAGATCGTGCCAAACGCGGTGGTCACGGGTGCCACGGCGGGGCAATTGACGCTTGCGGATGGCCGCGTTAAAGGCCCGTTTGATCTAATTGTTGATGCCAGCGGCACCAGTTCGCGCCTGTCCCCACTAAAGGCCCGCCCGCTGCCCTATGGGGCAATCTGGGGCACTGTGGATTGGCCTACCGATACCACATTTCCAACCGATATGCTGAAGCAGGTTTACCGACGCGCGGATCGGATGATCGGGGTGATGCCGATTGGCACGCCTGATCTGGACGGGCAACAAAAGGCCGCGATTTTCTGGTCCATGAAACGCGATGCCCATGCGGGTTGGCTGGCGACGGGGCTTGTCCCTTGGAAAGACGAAGCGCGCACTCTCTGGCCTGAGTTCACACCCTTTCTGGATCAAATCATCGACCCCGCCCAAATGACCATGGCCCGCTACAGCCACGGCACCCTGCGCAAGCCTTTCGGCGACCGATTGGCGATCATTGGCGATGCGGCGCATCGTGCCAGCCCGCAACTGGGCCAAGGCGCGAATATGGCGTTGCTGGATTCGCTGGCGCTTCGACAGGCGTTGCGATGCCGCGAAGGGGCCGCCGCGCTCAAGCTTTACGCAAAGGCGCGGCGCTGGCATGTGCGCAGCTATCAAATCATGAGCCGACTTTTCACCCCGCAATACCAGTCCGACAGCCGAATCTTGCCAGCCCTGCGGGATCGCGTGCTGTTCCCGATTTCGACCATTCCACCAATCCCCCGTTTTCTGACCCGTTTGGTCTGCGGCGATATGCTACCACCCTTGGGACGTTTGAAGTAGCCGCTCATCGCCCGCCGTGCGGGTCGGTTGGTTGCGACAAAGCATCCGGTTTCGCCGCATCAATAAATACCTTATCAATAGAGTCAGATAAATTAAAAGGCCGCCTGACATGACTACAATGCCCCCCCGTTTCCCGATCACAGCTGAACAAATCGAACTGGTGGTCACCCGTTTCTATGCTGCTGTGCGCAAACACCCCACCCTGGGGCCGATCTTTGCCAACCACGTCGCGGACTGGCCCGCCCATGAGGCAAAGATCACCGGTTTTTGGCGCAATGCCATCCTGATGGAGCGCAGCTATGACGGCAATCCAATGCAGGCGCATATGCGGGCGGGCGATGTGCGGGCCGACCATTTCGATGGCTGGCTGGAGTTGTTTGACGATGTGCTGCACTCCACCCTGCCCGCCGAGCCCGCCGCCGCGTGGTCAGCCCTCGCGCACCGCATTGGTCGTGGTTTGCGCATGGGGGTTCGCGATGTAACGCAACCTACAGGCGCTGTACCAAATCTGGGCTAGCCTTTTCAGCTGGTCCGACCATAAAAAGTCATCCGCGCGGCTTCGGACAAGGCCACACCTGGCACGGAATTGTAAGCCAGAACAGCCAGCATCCGCGTGCGATCCCCTTCATTCGGAGCAACACGGTGTAGTGAATTTCGGCCACGGAAAAACACCAATGTACCGGCCTCCACCACCAGTTGCTTAACTTCTGTGCTCCCATCCAAAACCTCACCAACCACCTCAAAACCCATCCCGCCTGCGTCCGCATCCCGAACATCGGTAACATACTCAAACGCACCACCTTTTTCGGGCGGTTGCACCATCAGGGTGATCGAGAAAGACGAATTGTCGAAATGCCACCCCAGCTCTTGGCCCTTTTGGGCAAAGTGCAGATTTATCGAGGACAAAGAGTCGGCATATTCGTAAAGGGCCTCTTCGCCCAGAACCGCGCACAAAAAGCTGCGAAACTCATCAGCATCATACAAAGCCCTAAGCGCTGATTCTTGCGGGATCAGATCATCCGTGATGCAACCCTTAGAAGACGTCACCATTCGGTTGCGCGGATGATCCGGCGCAAACTCCGGGTCAGTCGGACTCAAATAGACCGTGTGTTTCTCGGTCTTGGCATAGACACTGTCGCGGTTTGCCTGCCCTTCGGCCGTGATGGCGTTGATCGCTGCCTGTCTGGTGAACCCCGGCATGACCAATACACCCGTTTGATTGAACTTGCCTCGGCATTCGGCTTGAAACCCAGCATCCGTGATCGGATAGGCGCTCAGATCGACGATTGTATCAAGGTCCATAGTCTTCATCCTTTCAATTGCTTCACATATTTACCGATCAGTCGGGCGCGTTTTCCGCGTCCAAAGACGCCCCACCCTGATCCCATTGCAACATCATTTGCCGATTGACCCACGCCAATCCAGCCAGTGACAGCCCCAACCCAAGGAAGGACGCAACACGGATCAACCCCGTCAGCCCCGCCATATCAATCAAGAACACCTTAGCAATGGTCAGACCAATGCAGACAATCGCCGCCTTGCGGATCAGATTGGATCGCTTGGAGAATGCGTAAAACAGCAAGCCCACCGAGACCAGCATCATAGCGATTGTATAGCTATAAAGCTCGCCATCCGTGGTGCCAGGACCGGCCAGAATATCGCCCTGCCAAAACCGGCGGATTTCCAAGCCGACGTAGAGCGCCGCAAGCCCTGCCGAAATCGCGCCCAGCCCAATCCGCAGCCAGCGACGCAAATGCCCAAACCGCAGCGCCACAAAGGCAAACAACAGCGCCGGCAGGGCAAACGCCACCATCAGCGTGTCCAGAACGGGGGGGCCTTGAACCACTTCATAGCGGGCAAACAACGGGTTCACGACAGTGAGAACAGCGGCCAATGCCAACACCCCAACAGCCCCGAATACTGATGACAGCCCCAACCGCACCCAGCGCATCCGCCCGGGAATTTTCATCCGGTACAGTTGGTTCGCCGCCGAGATCAGCCAAATCAGCGCAAACACACCAACCACGGCATGGGCATTGTCAGCCCCGTCAAATGCCCGCAACAAGGCCACAGACGCAAAGATACCGGTCAGGGTCCACACGGCGGATTCCATCACTACAATCGCCGCATTGCGAACACGGGTTTTCAACAGGAACCACGTTGCCCCAAACAGCGCAATCACGGCACCGTAAGCCAAGACAAATTCCCATACAGGCGCATCATATGCCCAGAACACACCGGGATCAGCCACCAGTCGATACCCTGTAACCACACCGCCAACCTGCACAAACACGCTCAGCAGTTTCAGATCCAACTGTCGATCAATCAGCGCCGCCAACAGCACCATCACCGCGATTGCAACCGTCAACGCTGCGGACGAGAGCATCACCATCAGCGCAAAACTGATCATCGTCATGGCCGATAGCGCGTATATTGCGACGCGGCGTCGGTCATCACTATCCAGCCTTGCCACTTGCAGGGCGAACAGCGTCATTACAATCGCCACCACCATCGCATGCCACGCCCACAGCCCGTTGCTCAGAACTGTGGTTGGGGCCCACCATATTTCCAGTGCGGCCACCACCAATGGGGCAAACAACGCCACAACACCGGCCCAGATCAAACGGTATTTCGTCTCAAACAAACCACGCCAGAATATCATCGCGCCGCCAACCAACGCCATCGTCACAATCACTGTCACATCCCAAGGCGGGGACTCTTCCGGCACCCTGAGGCGGCCAGATTTGAAGGATAGATACAAACCGCCAATCAATTCCGATTGGGCAAATATCACGAACAGAAATGCCAGCGGGGCAAGGACAACAGTGTCACGCAACGCAGGCGCATGGCGAAACCAGATCACGGATATGCCCAGCAACACCGCCAATGCACCCAACGCCAACCAATCCTCGTTCGCATTCAACGTCTCTAGGGACACCAGCATTGCAACAAGCGTTGCCGCCGCGAAGGCTCCCGTTGCCAGCCGTGTGGGAAATTCCGGCCAATCTGCGTTGCGCCCTTTAACCCGCGACAAAGAAACCGAGACCATCTCGCCCGCGTGCTGTGGCCAGACCTGCATCGGCGGGATCATTGCCGCCCCGATGGTGGCTATCAATCCAAATCCAAGGAAATGTACCCCGCCCGCGCCCAAATAGAACGTGAACCAGGCCGCAATGAAGGTCAACACCAACGCCAGCGCCGACACCCAAGCCCAGCGCTTAATCGCATCCACCAGCATCCCCGCTACGGCAATCAGGGCAAAGTAGTAGTAAAACAGCCAGCCGTCATCAGAGCTGCCGCCGACCAAAAAGGGCGCGGCTGTTGCTCCAATAATGCCGACCATTGCCAGCAATGGCCCGTAAAACCAGCCCAGAACCACCGCCAAGACCGACACCGCCACCAGTCCAGCCAGCGCCATTTCAGGTCCGATTAGCCCATACATTTGTCGCGCGGCCAAGACGCCTGCAAACAGCGCAACCAGCCCCGCACCCGAAAACACCGAGGGTAGATTGGCGGTGTGGCTGTCGCCCTCGTCGCCGCCGCGCCGTCTGATCCACTCGCCCGCAAAGATCAGGCATGCGCCCAATCCAAGCGCGCCCATGACCCGCCAAAACGGGGTCAGGTATCCGTTCTCAATGCCGTATTGCACGAAAAACACCCCCGACAGCGCCAATGAGAGCGCCGCGATGGCGTAAAACCAGTTTTCTTTCATCCACGCCGTCAAGGCTGCGATTTTGTCTTTGGTAAACACAAAACGCTTTGGCGGCTTGATGTTAGTTGGCGGAACTGGGTCCGGATTTTCCACGTGGGGGTGTTTGTCGGGTTTCGCGTCAGAAGTCCAAGGATCGGTTTTTGGCGCAGCTTTTTTGGTGACAACCGCATCGGGGTCCACAACCTGTTCGGCAACGGTGTCGGACTTGTCCCTTTCCAGACCAGTCACACGGTCTTGCAAAGTGGAAACCGATTTTTTCAATCTAAAATGACTGTAAGCGAAATAGAGCGCGACCAATAAGAGTAATATTTCCAAAGCAAACCTCGCTAAAAACACAAACAAATTTGCGTCAACTTAGCGGCGGCCAAACAACCCCGCAAGCGCCCGTTTTACCAACCCTGTGACCGAGGGCCGTTTGGCCGCAATAAACGGCATTGGGCGGCATACCTCCATGGCGGCCACCCCCACACGGGCGGTTAATGCGCCGTTGATCACCCCTTCGCCAAAGCGCCGCGAGATTTTGGCCACCACGCCACCGCCTGCAAGCGAACCAATCAAATCATCGCCAACCGCAACCGCCCCCGTCGCCACCAAATGGGCAAAGACCGTGCGCGTCAGCCGCCAGTTGCCCAGTGTGCCCGAGCGCCCGCCGTAGACCTCGCTGATGCGTCGGATCATCCGCAAATTGGCCGTCAGCGCCACGAAAACATCGGCCAACGCCAGCGGTACGATGGCTGTGACGGTGGCAACTTGGCGTGACGCGGCCTCGATTTCCTTCACGGCTTGGGCGTCCAGAGGTACTATCAATTCGGCCTCGGCCAATCCCAGCAATCCGTCCGCGTCGAACACATCTGCGCGGCGTTCCACGAAATTGGCGCGCGCCCATTCGGTGTCTGCACGCGCGGCGTAAAGCGCCAGCAATTGCTCAGTGACCTGCCGCGCAGCCGCCAAATTCTCCGTGGCCAATGCAATCTGTGCGCCCTGATGCACACGATCCAGTCGCCGCAACCGGGCAAAGCCCATCAATTCGCGCCCTGCCAGCCCCAAAAGCACCGCGATAAACAGCCCCGTCAATCCAACAGCGATCGACCCGAGGTACGGATTGCGCGCGATCATACCGGTGACAAAATCCCATGCGGCCACGGACAACGCGAACCCCACCAACGACACCAGCAATGACCAAAACCAGCGCCGCAAACGCGAGGGTTTTCGTGCAGCTAATTTGACAACAGCCTGCATGGCTTGACCCTGTGGCGCAGCCATATCAGGTACGGGCGGCGCAGTTGCAGGGGTCAGATCGTTGGGTGTTTGATCCAGTTCAATCAGCACGGGGCCGCTGGTTTTTTTGCTCATCTCAAATAATCCCCGATCAAAAATTCTGCGGCCTTGTCCAACCGGATGTGCGGTGGCCCTTGCCCTGCCTTTAGGTCCAGTTTTGAGGGGGCAAAGCTCATGATTTGATAATCCTCCCCCAACCATTTTTCCGCCCCGTCACGGGCAGGGATTAGCAATTGGTCTGGATCATCCGGCAACTCGCCCGGATAGAATGCCGCCTGTTTACCACTGTCCAGCAACCTGCCGCGCACGCAATCCAGTGTCTTGCCCCCATGCTCCAGCGTTTCCTCGACCGTCGCGCGCAACGCTGCAATCGACATCGCTGCCGTAACCGCACCGGAAAAATCGGCGCGGTCTTTGGCACCGCGCAACATGGCCGTAACAATAGCTGTCAGGCGCGGGTGTTGGCGGTGGTGCAAATGATCTGCCTTGGTGGCAGCGAACAAAATGCGCTCCACCCGATGCACCCCGAAAAGGGAGGCCAAAAATCCGACCTTGCCGGGTTTGAATGCCGCCAAAACATCGGCCATCGCCCCGCGCATATCCTCAACCGCTTGTGGTCCCTTGTGAATGGCCCCCAACGCGTCAATCAACACCACTTGACGGTCGATCTTGGCGAAATGATCGCGGAAAAACGGCAGCACCACCTTTTTCTTATAGGCCTCGAAACGGCGTTCCATCTCGCGCCACAATGAACCGCGTTTGTTGCTCGCAGGCTCGGCCAACGGCGCAAAAGTCAGCGCGGGCGACCCTTCCATTTCCCCTGGTAAGATAAACCGCCCCGGTGTGCAGTCGGAAAATCCGGCGTCCCGCGCGGCGTGCAAATAGGTGGTGAACCTAGCCGCCAATTCTTGCGCCACAACCTCGTCAAACTCTGTCGCCGGATCAACCTGCTGGGCCAGAAATTCAGCGGCACACACGCGGCCCTCAATGGCAGTTAAAACTGCCGCCGCCCATTGCGCATAAGATTTATCAAGCAACCCAAGGTCCAGTAACCATTCACCCGGATAATCCACAATATCAAGATGTACCAATCGCGGACCCGAAAGCCCCCCCAGCAGCCCTGTAGGCTGCACCTTTAGGGACACCCGCAACTGCGAAACAGTGCGCGTGCTTTGGGGCCAATAGGGCGCGTCGGCCTTTAGCGCCGCCAAATGCGCCTCGTATTCAAACCGCGGTGTGGTGTCATCGGGTTGGGGCTGTAAATAGGCGGCCTGCACAGATCCGTTGGCTACGCCCAACAATTGCCCCATGCGCCCGCGATCCAGCAGGTTCGCCACCAGCGAAGTGATAAAAACCGTCTTGCCCGCACGGCTCAATCCCGTCACGCCCAAACGCACCGTCACCTCAGAGCCAATCAGCCCGCCGCTCACACCACTCAAAACCTCGGAAATACGCAAATCAGTCCCCTAACCTTGACCCATAGATAGGACCCCAACAAAGGAATGCCTAGCCCTCCCATTTTTGTTCCCTAAATATCCGCGCCGCAGGCAAAATGCTCTTATGCCTGCGGCGTGGATATTTAGCGAAAGATGAAAGCCGCCAATTGCCATTTTTCGCCAGCCGCGTTACCGATGCCAAATGCCACGTTATGCAATGAAAATCGAATATGATGGTGCACCATTCTGCGGCTGGCAACGCCAGATAGACATGCGCACGGTGCAGGGCACGGTCGAGGCTGCGCTGCGTAAACTGGACTCCTCGCTGACCGGCATTCAAGCCGCAGGGCGCACGGACGCGGGCGTTCACGCGACTGGCCAAGTCGCCCATTGCGATCTGCAAAAAGCATGGGAGCCGTGGGTGCTGACCAACGCGGTCAACTACCACCTGCGCCCCATGCCGATTTCGGTGGTTGAAATCGTTGAAGTTGATGACAAATTCCACGCACGGTTTTCCGCCCTTGAGCGCCAATACCTGTTTCGCTTGATCAACCGCCGCCCACCCGTCATCCATGACCGTGGCAACGTCTGGCAGGTCAAGCACACCTTGGATGTCGACGCCATGCGCCAAGCCGCCGGCATCTTTTTGGGCGAGCATGATTTCACAACATTCCGCTCCACAAAATGTCAGGCCGCGTCCCCCATCAAATCAATTGAGGAGCTGCGGATCACCACCAAAGACATTCCTTATGGTCGCGAAATCCAGTTCCATCTGCGCGCTCGCAGCTTCCTGCACAACCAAGTCCGTAGCATCGTCGGAACCTTGGAGCGGGTCGGCTCAGACGCATGGAAACCCGAGGACGTTCAAACCGCACTGGACGCACTGGACCGCACAGCCTGCGGACCAGTTAGCCCGCCACAAGGCCTCTACCTAACCCACGTGCATTATCCTGAATTACCCTTCGGCGCATAGGCAGACGGGTCCAGCGTTGCGGGGCGGTCCGGCAGGTCCAGCGCATGTTCAACACGTGGCGCTTGCGATATCACCTTGCCTCCGCGCACCGTTGCCAACCGATGCGCCCGAAGGCGCAGCGCCTCAATCGTATCATCCGCTTGCAACAGCACGAAATTGGCGTCACAGCCCACGCCCAGCCCGTAGCGCTCCAGCCCCATCACCTTGGCCGAATTCACCGTCACCGCATCAAAACACCAGCGCATATCATCGCGTGACGACAGCTGCCCAACATGCAACCCCATCGCGCCAACATCCAACATGTCGGCACGACCTAACGAGTACCAAGGGTCCATCACACAATCCGAGCCAAAGCCTACATTCACACCCGCATCGCGCAATTCGGGCACCCGTGTCTGGCCACGGCGTTTGGGGTATGTGTCATGGCGGCCCTGTAACATGATGTTGATCAGCGGGTTGGGCACCGCGTGCAGTTCAGCCTCGGCAATCAGTGAAATCAGTTTGCTGACATAATAATTATCCATTGAATGCATCGAGGTCAGGTGCGATCCGGTCACCCGCCCTTGCAGCCCCAATCGTGTGGTCTCATAGGCCAGCGTTTCCACGTGGCGGCTGTGAGGATCGTCACTCTCGTCGCAATGCATATCGACGCGCAAACCACGCATCGCGGCAATCTCGCACAGCTGCCGAACCGAATCTGCGCCCGCCTCCATGGTGCGTTCAAAATGCGGGATACCACCGACCACATCAACGCCGCGATCCAGCGCGCGGGTTAGGTTTTGCATCGCGGTTGGGTTGCGCAAAACCCCGTCTTGCGGGAAGGCCACCAATTGCAAGTCCAGATAGGGGGCGACTTGTTTTCGCACCTCAAGCAGCGCATCAACGCCCTTGAGTTCATCATCGCAAACATCCACATGACTGCGGATTGCGCCGATGCCCATCGACACCGCCAAATCACAATAACGCATTGCCCGTTCAATGATTTCATCCACCGTTTGCAGTGGTTTCAGCTCACCCCACAGCGCGATACCTTCCAGCAAAGTGCCCGAAGTATTCATCCGTGGCCGCCCCAGCGACAGGGTAGCATCCATGTGAAAATGCGGGTCAACAAAGGGCGGCGAGACCAATTGACCGCCCGCGTCCAACTCAACGCCCGCATCGCCATCAACATCGCGCCCAACGGCCGTGATCTTGCCGCCCGAACAGCCAATATTCGCCGCTGTGCCATCCGGCAAAACGGCATTCTTCACCAGCAGATCAAAACTCATGGCATTCTCCTATCGGTGGCCCTTGAACCAAGGCTGCAACAACGCACGCGGATATTCGGCTTTTCTGGCGACAAACACCAGCGCCACGATGGATAAAACATAAGGGGCCATCAGGAATATCTGCGACGGAATGACCGCGCCTGCCTCGGTTTGCAGACGCACCTGAAACGCATCAAACATGCCAAACAGCAACGCCCCCAACAACGCCTTACCGGGGCGCCAACTGGCAAAGATCACCAGCGCGATGCAAATCCAGCCGCGCCCGTTGACCATGCCAAAAAAGAACGCGTCAAACGCCGACATGGTTAGGAATGCCCCCCCCAGTGCCATTAGGGCCGATCCAGCCATCACCGCGCCAATGCGCAGCTTATAGACCGACAACCCTTGGGCATTCACCGCATCGGGGTTGTCGCCGACGGCCTGAATGGCGATGCCAAGCGGCGTGCGGTTGATCACCCACCAAACCACGCCAACCATGATTAGCGCCAGCCATGTCATGGCAGTTTGTTGAAACACAACAGGGCCGAAAAACGGGATGTCAGACAGAAACGGCACATCCATCGGCTGGAACGCCTTGATGCGCGGCGGTGAAGAAACATCAGGCAAGATCGTGCGATACAGGAACGACGCGGTCGAGGTGGCAAACAGCGTGATCCCCAACCCCGACACATGTTGCGACAGGCCCAGCGGCACCGTCAGGATGGCGTGGAACAGGCCAAACAATGCCCCGCCACCCGCCGCTGCAAGCACGCCAATCCACAGAGGCGCGCCAGCATAGACTGTCATCCAGCCAACCATAGCCCCGACCACAAAGATGCCCTCGATGCCCAAATTCAGCACGCCTGCGCGTTCACACAACAGCGCCCCAAGCACGCCAAATATCAGCGGCGTGGCGATGCGCAAACTGGCAACCCAAAAGCTCTCGTTCAGAAAAATTTGCAGCAGGTCCATCATGATTTGGCTCCCGCTTTGCCGGTAAACCGGATTCGGTATCGCGCGAAAAATCCGCCGATCAGCACCGAGATCAACGACAGGGACACCACCAGATCGGCCAGAAAACTCGACACGCCCATAGCGCGGCTCATGCTATCCGCCCCGACGAACACGCTGGCCACATAAAGCGCTGCGATCACCACGCCGATCGGCGACAAGCCCGCCAACATCGCCACCACGATGCCGGAATAACCGTAACCTGGCGACAGGTCCGTGGTCAGATAGCCCTTTAGGCCCGCCACTTCGCTAACCCCCGCCAAGCCCGCCAATGCGCCCGATATACAGGCGACCCCCAGCAACGTGCGATTGACGCCAATACCCGCGTGGCGGGCGGCAGCGGCGTTTTCACCCACGGCGCGGATTTTGAAACCCCATGTGGTTTTGCTCAGCGCAATCTGCGCGATAACGGCAGCCACCAGCGCCACGATCAACCCGCTGTGAATACGCATCCGGTCCATCAGACGTGGCAGCGCAGCATTGTCCAAAATCGGCTCGGACTGCGGCCAGCCCATGCTCATCGGATCTTTAAGCGGCCCTTCCAGCATCATCTGCACAAAGATAATGATGATAAAATTCAACAGCAATGACGTCACCACCTCGTCCGCCCCGAACCGTGTTTTCAATATCGCGGGGCCCAGCATCCCAGCGGCCCCTGCCGCAGCGCCAGCCAGCATCACCAGCGGGATCATCAACACCGCAGGGCCGTCGATAAGGCCGGTGCCAACGGCCACCGCCCCCATCGCGCCAAGGTACAACTGCCCCTCAGCCCCAATATTCCACAGCCGCGCCTTGAACGCCAAAGCCGCCGCCAATCCGGTGAAAATCAACGGGGTGGCGCGGGTCAGCATTTCGGTAAATGAGAACACCGAGCCGAAAACCCCGATGAACATTTGCCAATAGGCCGGAAAAATCGGGGCCCCGGCAAAGGCCAACGGCAAGGCGGCAAGCGCCAGCGCCACAAAGGCCGCGATCACCGGAATAGCCGTCTGCATACGCTTTGAGATGCTACCGCGTGGCTCAATCATCATCATGCTGCTTGTCCCGCCATCAACAGACCAATCGCGGCGCGATCCCGCGTGCCCGCCTCGATTAACTCGCCGTCGTGCATCACCACAATCCGGTCGGCGAGACTCAGCACCTCGTCCAAATCCTCGGAAATCAGCACCACACCGGCCCCGCGTTTACGCGCTTCCATAAGCCGACGCGCCACCTCACCCGCTGCGCCAAAATCCAGCCCGCGTGTGGGTTGATTGGCAAGGATCACCAAGGGTTCTTTTTCCAGCACCCGCGCCAAAATCAGCTTTTGAATATTCCCCCCCGACAGCAAAGCCGCCCGCGCCTGCGCACCGGGACCGCGCACGTCATAGGCTTTGATCAAATCATCCGCATGGTCCGAAATAGCCCCTTTGCGCAGGAACCCGTGACGTTGCACATCATCGTCGCCCAGCCGCTCCAGCACCAGATTTTCGGCCACCGTCATCGAGCCAACAACCCCGTCATGGTGGCGGTCTTCGGGGATGCGGCCCACACGGGCCTTGATCATGCTTTTGGGCGTTGGTGCCGTCACCACATCACCCGCCAAAGCGACGGTGCCGCTATCAGGTCGCGTCAACCCCGAGATCAACTGCGCCAGCGCCGATTGCCCGTTGCCCGACACCCCCGCCACGCCGACGATCTCGCCAGATCGGACGCAAAGCGACACATTATTCAAGGAGTTACGTGCATTTTCGCGCTGCACCGTGACGCCCGTCAGTTCGAAAACCGGCGCGCCGGTCTCGCAGAACTCGCGTTCTGGCAAGGCGGTTTCTTCGCCAACCATCAAACTCGCGATCTGGGTTTTATCGGCATCCGCCGTGGTCAATTCGCCGACCTTTTTACCATGCCGCAACACTGCAATCCGGTCGGAAAATGCCAATACCTCGTGCAGTTTATGCGAGATAAAAATCACCGAGAGCCCATTCGCAACCATCTTGCGCAGTGCCAAGAACAGGCTGTCCGCCTCTTGCGGAGTCAACACGGCGGTGGGTTCATCCAACACCAACACACGGGCGTCGTGAAACAAGGCTTTCAAAATCTCGATCCGTTGACGCTCGCCCACGGACAGCGCCCCGATTTTCTCATCCAGCGGCGCAATCAATCCGGAGTCTTGCATCAAGCCCTCGATCTTGGCCCGCGCCGCGCGACGGTTGCGCCGGATACCCCACAGGCTCTCGGAGCCCAGCAGGATATTGTCCAGCGCACTTAGGTTTTCGGCCAAAGTGAAATGCTGATGCACCATGCCAATCCGCGCATCAATCGCGGCTTGGGCGTTGCCTGCGGGCAGGCGTTTGGCCACCCCGTCTTCCCCGATGATTTCCACATAGCCGGCATCAGGCGTGTAATGACCAAACAGCATGTTCATCAACGTGGTTTTACCCGCCCCGTTTTCGCCGAGCAGCGCCAGAACCTCGCCCTGATGCAGGGTCAGGTCAATCGCGTCATTGGCGATGACATCGCCAAACCGCTTCGTCAGACCGCCAAGGGTCAGGATGACAGGATTTTCCATATGCAAACGGGGCGCCAGATTTACATCGGCGCCCCTCGCTTTCTATTTGTCAGAAACCGGCTCTTCATTGTTCACAGTCACTGTGAACGAGCCGTCCAAGATCGCTGCCTTTTTGGCCTCAATCGCCGAAACCACATCAGCCGAAACCAACGCGCCATCAACAATCACCGAGCCACCGCCGTGCGCCATATAGCTGTATTGGCTATAATCTTCGGCCTTGTAGGTGCCCGCCGCAACCGCCGCGATGGCGTGATCAACGGTGGGTTCCATGTGCCAAATCGCCGACGACAGGATCGTGGCGGGATAATCGGCAGATGTGTCGATTACGTTGCCGATCGCTTTGACACCACGCTCAACCGCCGCATCCGACACGCCGAAACGCTCGGCATACATCACGTCCGCACCCGCGTCCATCATCGCAAAGGCGCTCTCTTTGGCCTTGGGTGGGTCATACCAGCTGTCGATGAAGTTCACGAGGAACTTGACGTCAGGATTGGTTTCGCGTGCGCCGTCCATGAAGGCGTTCATCAACCGGTTCACTTCGGGGATCGCAAAGCCGCCGACCATGCCGATGACGTTTGATTTGCTGGCAGCGCCCGCCGCCATGCCCGACAGATACGCTGGCTCGTGGATGAAGTTGTCAAACACCGACAGATTGCCACCTGATGGCTCGAACGACGAGCCCATTAGAAAGGCGGTTTCAGGATAGTCAGCCGCCACTTTGCGCGCCGCCCGTTCCAGACCGAAAATCTCGCCGATAATCAGCTGATGTCCGGCCTCGGAATACTCTCGCATCACCCGCTCATAGTCGGTGTTGGCGACGTTTTCGGAAAACACATATTCGATATCGCCCCGTTCCTGTGCCGCTTGCAGCGCGATGTGAATGCGACTGATCCATTGTTGCTCAACCGGCAGCGTAAATATGCCCGCCACTTTGACCTTTTCGGCCAGTGCGGCACCCGCGGACATCATCGTCCCCGCCGCTACCAATGACGCCAGAACCGTGCGCCTCGTCCATGTTGTAAGAATGCTCATTGCTATCTCCCCAGATGGCTGTGTGGTTTCAGCGTGCATTATTTTTACCAACCGGTCAATATTTTTCAGAATCAACCCAGAAGTCACGCTCTGCTCAGAGAAAAGCACATCGGCTCTCGCCATAAAACTATTTTCAGTAATAAATGGTGCAAACGGCTTGGTTTGCGATCTAATACGGGTCAGAAGGCCAAAATGGGGGTATTCTATGAACACGCGGACAGATAACATCCTGATTGGAATTGACGGCGGCGGCACCGGTTGCCGCGTCGCCATTGAAACGCGCCAAGGAGTCCGTCTGGGTGCGGCCAACGGCGGGCCTGCCAACCCGACCAATGATCCACAACAGGCTCTGACCAGTATTCTGGCCACGATAGAAGCGGCCCGCATTGACGCGGGTGTAGATGTCGAAATAGTGGCCGCCGCAAACGTCTTTGTCGGGTTGGCCGGTATCAGCAACGATGAGATTGCCGCGCTTATCGCCAAGGCTTTGCCAATAAAACGGGCGCGTGTTGTTGAGGACCGGATCACCACAGTCACAGGCGCTCTGAAGGGGGCCGACGGGGCGGTTGCCGCCATCGGCACCGGATCGTTTGTGGCCCGCTCAGTGCCGGGCGACACGCAGTATGTTGGTGGTTGGAGCTTTCCGCTCGGCGATCAGGCCTCTGGTGCCTGGCTGGGTCACAGATTGTTGCGCAATATTGTGCTGTGCGTCGATGGGATCAAACCCCACACTCCCCTGACCCGCGCGACCTTGGCGCGCTATGACAATGATACCCACAAAATTTACGATTTTGCCAACCGCGCCGCGCCTGTCGAATTTGGCGAACTTGCCCCGTTGGTTATAACGGCTGCCAAAGAGGGTGACTTGACCGCGACCACATTAATGCAGGAGGGAGCGGATTATATTGCTCAATCCCTGATGGCGCTTGGCTATCAAGCCGGTGAAGCGCTGTGTTTGACAGGTGGACTGGGGCCGCATTATGCGGATTTTCTGCCGTCACACCTTACGGAGAGACTGATTGATCCCAAGGGATCGGCGCTGGAGGGAGCCTTGTTGCTGGCGGCGAAAATGGGGCCCGTATCTTTAACGGCTTGAACTGCCATGAATCGGAGGTGATGGTGAGAAGAAATCCCGTCCACCCAAAGGCGGCAGGGCGGGACAAAGCACAATTTCGCTGCGGCTGCACCAATGACGGGTTTCTGTTTCATCCCAGTCAACTTGACCGGCTTGCATTCGGGCAGTACGAACGAAATACATCACTAAATTGCGCCGATATCGGTAACCTTGATGAACACTTTAGAATTACATGCCTTGTTTCAGGCGGATGAACAAGCTGTGCAGCTAGCGTTGCTGGAACACGGCTTAATCGATGCTGATCCTTACCACGTGCGCCTTAACCACGAGCGGTTGAAAGAATTTCCACCTATATTGCGGGACGTGATTGTTCTTTCGGACGATACACTTTGTGATGCACTCCACAAACATCTGGACGCAGGTGAGGATCCCGACGCCGCCCCTGCCAACTATGGAACCACCGCTTTCCGAAGGTGTTTTGGTGAGGGAAGACTAGAGGCCATGCGAATCCTAATTAGCGCCGGAGCAAAAACGGGATGGACAGTGGATCAGACCGCAATTGCATTGGGTGAAGTACCGTTGTCACCAGTTACAGGCGAAGCTGACCCATTTCTGTTTGCCTGCCGTGTTGGCAACTTCGAAGCGGCGAGCGCATATTTTTCAGCGTCGGATGCAGGGCGCAGAATAGCCTCCAAGGCAGTTACTGAGGCGGTAACAGCACGTGCCACAAACATTGTCGAATGGCTTCTGGACGAAGGCTTTGACCCGAACGCTGTGGATGACATCGATTGGGGGGCGCTTGAACGTGCTGTGAACAACGACGACATAGCAACAGCCGAGGTTTTACTTGCGGCTGGCGCGAACCCCTATGGGCCTCCTGAAAAATACTACTCGTCACCCGTGAAAAGAGCCATTTCAGAACAGATGCGGGCCATGTTCGTTCGCTTTGGTATCAATCCCGCGCACTTTGAGTATGAAGTAAACCCAGAGAGTGTGCGGCTGGCTTTCCTGCAAGAAAAAAAGCTGACTCAAGCAGAGTTTGAATCAAACCGGAGCCAACGAACGGGAAAGACCAACCCTGAGCGCTTCCTACCCAAATTCTGGTACGAGCAAATGCGAACCGGACGATATTCTGCACCCAAGGACATCAACGATGATGAAGATCGCAGCAAACCGGTCTGGTCGTTCAGTCGTTTTGGACGCAGCGCGACACCTCTTTCCGATGGTAGACTGGTGCTGATCGGAGGAGAACACGAAGATTATTACGATCCTGATTTTTGTATCTATGCCGATGTTACGGTGCTTGACGGCAAAGGTGGCGTCGACCATTTCATCTACCCCGACGAGGTATTCCCGCCAACTGACTTTCACTCGGCGACCTTGCATGGCGACCAAATATGGCTGATCGGCTCACTGAGTTATCCTGAAAGGCGGCAGGAAGGCATGGCGCAGGTTCTGAGGCTCGATCTGAACGATTTCTCAATTCACGCCGTCGAGACGACAGGGGACAATCCCGGTTGGGTACACAGACATCGGGCTGCTTTGGACAGGGATGAAATCACTGTGACTGGTGGCAAGATTGAACCGGGCTTTCGAGACAATGAAGAGACATATCTTTTGGACCTCAAGACACTAATCTGGAAGAAATCGGGGTTACGCACGCCATAGCAGTCATTCGCGCGTCGCGCAGCATCATGCGTTTTGAGCTCAATCCAGCCATTTGGTATTTTCATTCAGTTTATAAGTCCGGCCCCTAGCGTCGCAACAAAACCGTCCAATTCACGTGCCTTCTCCAGCCCTTTGATTTGCTGCCGAACGGTTTGCGCCCCCGCCCCGATCAGGCTCCCCGACTTGGCAATGATGCGCTCACTGCGCTGTTCAATCGGCATGGGTTGGTCCAGATCAAACCCCGCCGTGCGAGCCTTTTCATCACCGCAGCTGACAACAACACGCGCCGCCCCGTCGGCCAGATCGGCATCCCCCTCAACCCGCACCAAATCGCGCAACCCGCACAAGACCTCATCCGCACAATTGGCATCAGAGTAGCTGCTCAACGCCCCCGTATCCACCCCCGCCAGCGCCATGGCAACGCACATTCGATAGCTGAATTTCGCCTCAAGACCCGTATCAGGCGCGGGCTTGTTGCACACCTTTAACCAGCGCGGATGCACCGTTACCGTCACCGCCGTGACCTCACTCGCCTCGACCTCGATCAGCGCCAATGCCTCAAGCGTGGCGTGGATGCCGTGGCAACAGGCGTGAAACTTGTGGCTGACCGCCTCGGTGACAAACACCTGCCCCAGCCCGTCAAACGCGCCTTGCACATCCGCCCCCGCATGGCCCGCTGCAAAGCTGGCCAACCCGTCCCGATCCGAGGTCATGCCGCCCGCCGCCAATAACGCTGCCTCGACCCCACCTGCCGCCGCCATCCCTGCATTATAAGGCTTGCCCATGCTGCCAAACTGCGCCTTTAACCCCGAGGCCCGCGTGCTGGCCAACCCGATTGCGGCGCGCATTTGCACCTGATCCAACCCCAACAGACGGGCTACGCCCAACGTGGCCCCAAAACACCCCGCCGTGGCGGTCATGTGAAATCCGGCCTCATAGTGATCGCGGCCCAGCCACGCACCAATCCGGCACGAGCTCTCGAACGCCACCAAGGCCGCCTCAAGAAACTCTTGGCCCGTGGCCCCGACCTGCTCGGCCACAGCTAAAGTTGCCGGAAACACCGCCACACTTGGATGGCCAATGTGCAGGAAATGGGTGTCGTCATAATCCAGCGCATGCGAAGTCGTGCCGTTGCTGAGCGCCGCGGCGCGGGCAGGCATGCGGGCCTCCGTACCAAACACATACGAGCGCCCGACCCCGCCCTCAGCCAGCACCATGTCGCGCACCGCCACACTGACAGGTTCCTCAACACCCGCCGATGCCACCGACACCCAGTCCAGCAGCGATAAGCGCAACACATCGCGGGTGTCTTGCGGCACGACCGCCCACGTTAAATCGCGGGCAAATCCGCATAACGCCCCAATCATCACGCTGTCCCTTTTGAAAACTCGACAATTGCCTGCACCAACACATCGAGCGCATCAATCTTGATCGCGCCGGGGTCCATGGCGCGATCAAGAAGCGAGAATTCGGTGCAACCAACCAGCTGAACCTGCGCGCCCTGCCACAGCAAATTGTAGGACGCCAGCACCAGCTTATCACGCACATAAGGCGTGACGCCGCTGATCTTGATCTCACGGATGGCGTCCAGCAATGTGGCCGGATCGTCGGGGTAAACCGCCTGCCCGCCAGCCGCCGCAACCGCCACGTCAAAAATGCCGACCTCTTGCAGGGCCAGAGACCCCAGAATACCGACTTTGCCGCCTTCGCCTGCCACTGCAACCGCCGCACGCGAGGTCAGCACCACCATATCAAGCAATGGAATATCAACCGCCGTCGCAATTTCAGCCGCGTATTGATGCGCCATATTGCACGGCATCACCAACGCCTCGGCCCCGGCTGTCTGCATCCGTTTGGCCATCGCCACCAACACCGGCACCGGATCCATATCGTCAATTTTGCAATCGGCTGAAATACGCGAGGGCACTTTGGTGTTCATATCGACCAGCAACGGCACTTGATCCTCGCCTGCCGCCGCAATGACGCGGTCCATCAGGCACATCGTTGCCTCTGGTCCCATGCCGCCTAAAATGCCAACTGTGCGTGGTTCCGTCATCTGTTGTCCTTTGCTGAATCGGCTGTTGAACTTAGTGTCATTCTTTCTACCCTTATTGCCAATAGTTTTCTCACCCTCCAAACTGGACCTACCCAGATATTTGAACTGGCCCTATTCCCAAATTGAACCAACCCCTATCTCTGCGGATGAAGCGTCGCCATACTGCATGGCAGACCGATCCCTCTTCAAAGACCAGCCAAAAGGAACCAGCCATGAAAATGACCACCGAAGAAGCCTTTGTAAAAGTGCTGCAAATGCACGGGATTGAAAACGCCTTTGGCATCATCGGCTCGGCCATGATGCCGATTTCCGATCTGTTTCCACTGGCGGGCATCAAATTTTGGGACGCGGCACACGAATGCAATGCGGGCATGATGTCGGACGGCTATACGCGTGCGACGGGCAAAATGTCGATGATGGTCGCGCAGAACGGCCCCGGCATCACCAACTTTGTCACCCCCGTCAAAACCGCTTACTGGAATCACACGCCGCTGCTGCTGGTCACGCCTCAAGCCGCCAACGCCACCATTGGTCAGGGTGGGTTTCAAGAGGTCGAACAAATGGCGCTGTTCAAGGACATGGTCGCCTATCAGGAAGAGGTCCGCGACCCACGTCGCATCGCCGAAACCCTGAATCGCGTGATCCTGCAAGCCAAACGCGCCTCGGCCCCCGCCCAAATCAACGTGCCGCGCGATTTCTGGACCCAAGTGATCGATATTGAGCTGCCGCAGATCGTTGAATTTGAGCGTCCCTCGGGCGGCGAAGAGGCATTGGCCCAAGCCGCTGAGCTGCTGTCGACTGCCAAATTCCCCGTGATTCTGAACGGTGCCGGCGTCGTCATCGGCGGGGCAATTGACGCCTCAATGAAGCTGGCCGAACGGCTGGATGCACCCGTTTGCTGTGGCTATCAGCACAATGATGCCTTCCCCGGCTCGCACCCTTTGTCGGTTGGCCCACTGGGCTATAACGGCTCCAAAGCGGCGATGGAACTGATCTCCAAAGCCGACGTGGTGCTGGCCCTTGGCACCCGCCTGAACCCGTTTTCCACCCTGCCGGGCTATGGCATTGATTACTGGCCAACGCAGGCCAAGATCATTCAGGTCGATATCAACCCCGACCGCATTGGCCTGACCAAACCTGTCACTGTGGGCATCATTGGCGACGCCAAAAAAGTGGCAGGCGGCATCCTGTCACGCCTGTCCGGCACCGCTGGCGACGAGGGTCGCGATGCGCGCAAATCCAGCATCAGCCAGACCAAATCGGCGTGGGCGCAGGAACTGACCTCGATGGACCACGAGGATGACGATCCGGGCACCACATGGAACGAACGCGCGCGTGATCGCGAGCCAGCCAAAATGTCGCCCCGGATGGCGTGGCGGGCGATCCAGTCGGCGCTGCCAAAGAACGCGATCATCTCGTCCGACATCGGCAACAACTGCGCCATCGGCAACGCCTACCCGACGTTCGAGGAGGGGCGCAAATATCTGGCCCCCGGCCTATTCGGACCATGCGGTTACGGTTTCCCCGCGATTTGTGGCGCCAAAATCGGCACGCCGGATGTGCCGGTTGTCGGCTTTGCCGGTGACGGGGCGTTCGGGATTTCGATGAACGAAATGGTGTCCGTGGGCCGCGACGATTGGCCCGCCATCACCATGGTGATTTTCCGTAACTACCAATGGGGCGCTGAAAAGCGCAACACCACGCTATGGTTCGACGACAATTTCGTCGGCACAGAGTTGGACGTTGATGTATCCTACGCCGGCATCGCGCAGGCCTGTGGGCTGGAAGGCGTGCAAGTCACCTCCATGGACGAGTTGACATCGGCGTTGGACGTGGCCGTCAAGGCGCAGATGACGGATGGCAAAACCACCTTCATCGAAATCTTGCTGAACCAAGAACTGGGCGAGCCGTTCCGCCGTGATGCTATGAAGAAACCAGCCTCGGTGGCTGGTATTTCTGCCGCCGACATGCGCCCGCAAAAGGTGTAATGCAATGCAGGGCATGGGGTCAGCATCAGGCGACATACTTGTCTTGAATGCTGGCTCCTCCTCGATCAAATTCGCCTTGTTTGATGCGAATCTGGTTGAAAAACACGCAGGCCTCGCCGCCCAGATTGGCGAGGCTGGCACGCTCACCGTTGATGGCCAGACCCACGCCGCAACCCTGCCCGACCACGCCACCGCTTTGGCCAGCATCCTAAAAGCGCTCAAATCCAACGGCATCACACCCGATATGCTGCGTGCCGCCGCCCACCGCGTGGTGCATGGCGGCGCGACCCTGACCCAACCCCAGCGCATCACCCCGGACGTTCAGGCCGAAATCGCCGCCTGCACACCGCTGGCCCCACTGCATAACCCACATAACCTTGCCGCAATCACAGCGCTGGCAGAAATCGCCCCCGATCTGCCGCAATACGTCAGCTTTGACACCGCCTTTCATGCCACCAACCCAACCGTTGCCACCCGCTATGCGATCCCCAAAATGCTCGAAACCCAAGGCATTCGGCGCTACGGCTTTCACGGACTGTCCTACAGCAGTTTGGTGCTCAATCTACCGACCCTAACCAGCACCAAATTGCCCTCGCGCCTGTTGGCCTTTCACCTTGGCAACGGGGCCAGCCTTTGCGCCATCAAGAACGGCCAATCCATCGCCACCACGATGGGCTATTCACCGTTGGACGGCCTGACAATGGGCACACGTTCGGGCGGCATTGACGCCAACGCGGTGCTGCGGCTGGTTGAAATGCACGGGGTCGAGCGGGTCAAAGCGATCCTGAATAACGAAAGTGGCCTGTTGGGCCTGTCGGGTGGTAAATCCGACATGCGCAACCTGATGCTGGATGCTTCGGCTGACAGCGACTTTGCGATTGAACACTTTTGTTACTGGAGCCTGCGCCACGCCGGTTCATTGATCGCGGCAATGGAGGGGCTGGACGCGATCGCCTTTACCGGCGGCATTGGCGAAAACGCGATCGCGGTGCGGGCACGGATTTTGCGTGGGCTGGAATGGCTAGGGGTCAAAATGAACCCTGACGCCAATCACCGCAACGCCGCCAAACTACATGCCGAAACCTCGAAAATCGCGGTTTGGCTGGTCCCCGCCCAAGAGGAACGGATGATCGCCCAAGATGCCCTGTCATTGATCGGAGACTGATATTTCTGCGCAGCGCGCCACTTCATTGCCTTACAACGCCGCCGTGACCGCCGTTGCGGCGACGATATCGTCAACGCTTGCGCCGCGTGACAAATCGCAAACCGGTTTGGCGAAGCCTTGCAAAAAGGGGCCGACCGCCTGTGCGCCTGCCAATTCCTGTGCCAGTTTATACGCGATGTTGCCCGCGTCCAGCGTCGGAAAGATCAACACATTGGCGTCACCGCCCTTGATGCCCTTGGCCGTGGCAATCGCCACGTTCAACGCCGCATCCGCCTGTACTGGCCCGACAACATCGCCCACCAATGCCGCCGCTTCAGTCACCAGATCGACCGATGCGCCCACACCCGACGTGCCGGTGGAAAACGACAACATCGCCACCCGCGCGTCCCCAAGCAACGCCACCGCCGACCTCCTTGAGGCCCGCGCAATATCGGCCAGCGCCGCCGCATCGGGTGCCACGTTGACGGCGCAATCGGCAAACACCAATTCACGCCCGTCCGGAAATACCATCAAGAAAAATGACGAGGGCACTGTCACCCCGTCGCTCATGCCAATCGCCAACGACGC
>Ga0209345_10001062_pt1 | contig 34285 bp, 36 predicted proteins | sample Cruoilmetagenom7_FD_187294 | JGI IMG/M metagenome (GOLD analysis project Ga0209345, IMG submission 187294) | Oil polluted marine microbial communities from Coal Oil Point, Santa Barbara, California, USA - Sample 7 (SPAdes) (version 2) | ecosystem: Environmental > Aquatic > Marine > Oil seeps ...
CTATACCCTTTGGCGAGAGCGCAAAATACGTCCCCGGCCCCGCCGTGGTCTTTCCAAGCCGGGCCTGCCGGGGTAAACCGCAGCAAATCCGAACATGAGGACATTGCCATGAGCACGATCATCGACATCCACGCCCGCGAAATCCTCGACAGCCGGGGCAACCCGACGGTCGAAGTTGACGTCATCCTCGAAGACGGCACAATGGGCCGCGCGGCGGTGCCCTCGGGTGCCTCAACCGGCGCCTATGAGGCGAATGAACGCCGCGACGGTGACAAATCCCGCTACATGGGCAAGGGCGTTTTGGAAGCCTGCGCCGCGGTGAATGGCGAGATCGCCGAAGCATTGGTCGGCATCGAGGCGACGGAGCAGGTCGAGATCGACGAGATGATGATCGAACTGGACGGGACTGACAACAAATCCCGTCTTGGCGCCAATGCAATTCTGGGCGTGTCGATGGCCGCTGCCAAAGCTGCCGCAGACTACTGCGCACAGCCGCTTTATCGCTACGTCGGCGGCACTACCGCTCGTGTCCTGCCGGTGCCGATGATGAACATTATCAACGGCGGCGAACATGCCGACAACCCGATCGACATTCAGGAATTCATGATCATGCCGGTCGCGGCAGAGAACATCCGCGAGGCCGTGCGGATGGGCGCCGAAGTGTTCCACACACTGAAAAAAGAACTGTCCGACGCGGGCCTATCCACCGGGATCGGCGATGAAGGTGGTTTCGCCCCCAATATTAGCTCGACCCGCGACGCGCTCGATTTCATTTTGAAGTCCATTAAGAAAGCGGGCTACAAGCCGGGCGAAGACATCTACCTCGCGCTCGACTGTGCCGCGACTGAATACTACAAAGACGGCAAATATGTCCTGTCAGGCGAAGGCAAAACCCTGTCCAGCGCCGAAAATGCCGACTACCTTGCGGCGCTCGTTGGCGATTATCCGATCATCTCCATCGAAGACGGCATGGCCGAGGATGATTGGGATGGCTGGAAGGCTCTGACAGAAGTGCTGGGCAACAAGGTGCAGCTGGTGGGCGACGATCTTTTTGTTACCAACCCTGCCCGTCTGGCCGATGGCATCCAACGTGGCTGTGCGAACTCCATGCTGGTCAAGGTGAACCAAATCGGCACACTGACTGAGACACTCAAGGCCGTCGATATGGCGCATCGCGCGGGCTACACCAATGTCATGTCCCACCGTTCGGGCGAGACTGAGGATGCGACGATTGCTGATCTCGCTGTAGCCACCAATTGCGGCCAGATCAAAACCGGCTCGCTGGCGCGTTCCGACAGATTGGCAAAGTACAACCAGCTGATCCGCATCGAAGAAATGCTGGGCGAGACGGCCCAATATGCGGGCCGTTCAATCCTGCGCGGCTGATGTCCCGCCTGACCATTCGCCCTGTCACCACCGCTGCAGATCTTGCTGCGGTGGTGGATCTTTGTTGGGCCTACCGGGATTTCCTCTATAATTTCGGCCCCACGGAACGGCGCATTGTCGAAGCGTTCTATTCACAGGAAAACTACGCCGCCTTGATGGATCGACTGGCCGAGGAACACGCCCGCCCGCGCGGCGTGATCTTCCTTGCCGAGCGCGATGGTGAGGCTCTGGCCTGCGGGATGTCACATGCGTTGAGCGATACGCAGAGTGAGATTAAACGGGTCTACGTAACAGACGCAGCGCGGGGCAGCGGCGCGGGGCGCGCGATTTGCCAAGCATTAATTGATCAAGCCCGCGCAGATGGTTTCCGGACAGTGTTTCTGGACACTTCCGTCGCATTTGCCCCGGCCCGCGCGCTTTATCGGTCCTTGGGCTTTGTCGAACGCGGACCCTATCAACCGATGCCCGAGTTTACCCGCGGGGCAATCTGCTTTTACGAATTGCAGCTTACTGAAACGGCGGCCCAGCCCTGCTGAACGGTAAAAAGGGCGGTGTGACCACCGCCCCCTATCTTGCCATACCCGTTCAATCAGCCCGCAAAGAGCCGCACGAATTGCTGTTTGGAGTAGCTAATCAGCAAAGCACCTTTCGCGGAAAGCTGTGGCATCACCCGCATGCGGACAAGGTCTTTGCCCGCATTCAACGCTTTGTTTAAACGCACGACCGTGTCGACCTTGCCGTTGGGACCGGGTTTTACCCCTTCAATCATACCAATCAACACACGGTCTCGGCTCCAGACTGGCGCACCGACCAATGCGGTGATATCCACCGAGGCTTTCGCAGCGCCATTCGCCCCTTCGCTCAGCCCGGCGCGGGCAGCGACAGTCGGAGAGGCTGTGCCAGTACCCTGAGTAGCACCTCCGCTGGTGCCTCCTGTGCTGCTACCGGTGTTCCCAACGCTAACACCTGCGCCAGTACCTGTGCCGCCTGTGCTGCCTGTGCTGCTGTCAGTTCCACCGACGCTGACACCTGCGGTGACGCCTGTGCCACCTGTGCTGCCAGTGCTGCTTCCAGTTCCACCGACGCTGACGTCTGCAGTGGCGCCTGCGCCGCTTGTGCTGTCAGTACCGCTACCAGTTCCACCGACGCTGACGTCTGCAGTGGCGCCTGCGCCGCTCGTGCTGCCAGTACCGCTATCAGTTCCACCGATGCTGACGTCTGCACTAGCACCTGTGCCGCTGGTGCCGCCTGAACTGCTGCTTGTTCCACCAACACTAACGTCAGCACCAACGGACACACCGTCGCTTCCGCCGACGCTTACATCGGCACCAATTCCGATTTCAGCTTGTGCAGTAGGTGCAATCAAAATCACTGCCGCAGTAGCAGCTAGGGTCGTTTTAATATTTTTGCATTGACTGATATTCATCTTTATCTCCTCCAAAATGGATCGAGGTGCATAATTCGTAACCTGAAGCTAGCGCACCGCGATTTCTGCCCCCGTGCTAAACCCACGCAGAACCCCCACCATTGGTTTCGTAAAATTACAAAAAAGATGTTATTTCAGTAACTATGTTAAAACTGTGCAGATACAGGCATCCTCTCGGCACAGTATTTGCCCGGTTTCTTCCCGCAAAGCGGGAATCTGCATATTCTCGGCATAGTTGAATTAGTGGCGGGCGTGTTGGGTTAAACTCGGCTGACCGTGCCCCCGCCCACAGCCGCACGCACACCGGTCGTACCGGGGCAAGATGTAGGCAACCCCCGCGCGACGCGCACTGCAAGATAGGCAAAGGCTTGGGCTTCTAGCATGTCACCGTCCAACCCGATTTCCTCAACCGGGGCCACCGGGCAATCCAGGCTCACGTCCAACATCCGCATCAGCACAGGGTTAAGGCGTCCTCCGCCCGTGACAAACACGCGTTCTGGCGGGACGGGGCAATGCTGCATTGCCTCGGCCACCCCGGCTGCGCACATGGCGGTGAGCGTGGCGCAGGCATCAGCGTCGGAAAGCTCTCCGACCAGCGCGATCATCTCGGAAAAGTCGTTCCGGTCGAGTGACTTGGGCGGCATACGGGCAAAATAGGGCTCGGCAAGGAACAGCTCCAGCGCACCCTGTTCTACCCTGCCCCGCGCGGCAAGTTTGCCCCCCGCGTCAAAGTCCTGCCCTAACCGTTCCTGCATCAGATCATTGATCGGTGCATTCGCAGGGCCGGTATCAAAGGCGAGCAACGCCCCTTCATTTTCGGGGCGATTTACGCGCGGGTCGACCCATGTCAGGTTGCCCACTCCGCCAAGGTTGAGAAAGGCTACAGGCTTTGTCAGGCCCGCATAGCGCGCGCAGGCGTGGTGAAAGAACGGCGCCAGAGGAGCGCCCTCACCGCCCATTTCTACATCTGCACTGCGGAAATCCCAGACCACCGGCAGGCCAATCTCACGGGCCAGCAGCGCACCGTCGCCAACCTGAAGCGTGCCTTGCATTCGTGGCGCATGGGCTAGGGTTTGACCGTGAAATCCGACCAGTTCAATATTCGCGTCGTCGCTCAAAAGCTCGCGCAAAAGTGCCAGATGCGCCGCCTCAACGGCTTGTCCTGCGGCATCAACCTCGGCCCCGTGCCATTTGCCAAAACCTGCGGCGATCACCCTGCGGTCTTGTGCGGTATAGCTGCGGTAGGCGCTTTTCCCGAAGCCCGAAATCTCATGTCCGTCCGTGCGCAGAATCGCGGCATCAACCCCGTCCAGAGACGTGCCTGACATCATCCCCAAAGCCGTCATCACTCCGGTTGTGACATGTTGCCTGTGCATGGCCCTATTCATGGCCTTTTCCTTTGCCGCCTGTAGGCATATAGATTGCCCCGCAACACAGTTTTGAGGCAAGTCACCATGACATACCATCCCAAATCGGAGTTCATCCAGACGATGATGCAGCGCGGCTTTTTGGCCGATTGCACCGATTATCAGGGATTGGACGAAGCGCTTTTGAAGGGCGGTCAGCCTGGCTATATCGGCTTTGACGCTACCGCCAAATCGCTTCACGTCGGCAGCTTGATCCAGATCATGATGCTGCGGTGGCTGCAAAAATGCGGCGGCAAACCGATCACCCTGATGGGCGGCGGCACAACCAAAGTGGGCGATCCCAGCTTTCGCGCAGATGAGCGCCCGTTGCTGGGACCAGAGCAGATTGCCGAGAACATCGCTGGCATCCAGAAGGTATTCTCGTCCTACCTCACCTATGGCGACGGCGACAGTGACGCCTTGATGATCGACAACTCCGAATGGCTTGACGGGCTAAACTACCTTGAGTTTTTGCGCGATGTCGGGCGGCATTTTTCGATCAACCGGATGCTGAGCTTTGAAAGCGTAAAATCGCGCCTCGACCGCGAGCAATCGCTGTCGTTCCTCGAGTTCAACTACATGATTCTTCAGGCCTACGACTTTATGGAACTGCACCGTCGCTATGGCTGCATTCTCCAGATGGGCGGCTCGGATCAGTGGGGCAATATCGTCAACGGAATCGACCTCACCCGCCGTGTTATTGAGGGTGAGGTCTACGGCCTCACCTCGCCGCTGCTGACAACCAGCGACGGTAAGAAGATGGGCAAATCGGCAAACGGGGCTGTTTGGCTGAATGGCGACATGCTTTCGCCCTATGAATTCTGGCAGTTCTGGCGCAATTGCACCGATGCAGATGTGGGCCGTTTCCTCAAGCTTTATACGGAGTTGCCAGTCGATGAATGTGACCGTCTTGGCGCTCTTGCCGGGTCCGAGATCAACGAGGCCAAAGTGCGTTTGGCCAATGAGGTGACGGGGCTTTTACACGGCGAAGAGGCCGCCCGCACTGCAGAGGCCACGGCGCGCGAGGTTTTTGAAAAGGGCGGCGTGGGCGACGACCTGCCCACCCTGACGCTCAGCGCCGCAGACGTGGGCGATGGCATCTCCATCGTGCAACTGATTGTGAAATCAGGACTTGCGGGCTCTGGCAAAGAGGCCAAACGCCTGATCGCTGAAAATGGCGCGCGGCTGGATGACAAGCCGCTGACCGATGCCGGGCTGATGCTGGATGCGGGCGCGCTTGCGTCGCCGATCAAGCTAAGCGCGGGCAAGAAGCGCCATGCCTTGGTCCAGATCGGCTAAACCACTTGCCAACGGGGGCTCACTGGCGCCCCTGTTTTCCGGCGATATAGGGACGCGTTTACCGTGCATTAACCCTGGTCGGTCCTAATGGCCGGATGTTCGATGCTGTCGCCTCTGCGCCTTCCAGCTTGATGCAGGATGCCGCCTTTGCATCGGCGTTGCGGCTTTGCGGGCAAGAGCCGTTGCACCTGCCGGGCGGTCTGCTGGTGTTGCGACGACGGTTGTTCGGAATGCCTCTGGCGATGCTGCCCCGCGCGGCACCTCCGGTTGATCTGGCCGCGCAGCTGCGCGCAGCGGGCTTGCAGGCGGTGCCATTGATCCTGTCGCCACCCGCGCCCTGCGCGATGCCCCCATCTGTCCGGCTGCGCGGTCCACAAACCTGCGCCGTGCTGGATCTTACCCCATCCCAGCCTGCCCGCCGCGCGGAGTTGCACGTCAAATGGCGCAACCAGTTGTGTCGGGCCGAAGAAGCTGGCCTGCGGGTGTCTCATGCCCCTCTGCCGCCTGATCCGAATCATCCGCTGTTGCTGGCCGAGGCTGCGCAAGCCCGCGCCCGTCGCTATGCGGCCTGGCCTGTTGCGCTAAATATCGCTTTCGCGCGGGCTGCTCCGGACCAGACCCGGCTTTTCACTGCGCGACGGGGGCGCAAAACGGTCGCGCATGTGCTGTTCTTGTTGCATGGCTCTGGGGCGACCTACCACATCGGCCATATTTGTCCTGAAGGCAAAGCCGCGAATGCCCATAACCTTCTGCTGTGGCAGGGGGCGAACTGGCTCGCTAAGCGGGGGCATCGACAGCTTGACCTTGGCCCTCTGGTCGCCCGCACCCCCGGCCTTTCGCGGTTCAAACTTCGCACAGGCGCGCAGGCACAATACACGGGCGGCAGTTGGCTCTATTGGCGGCCTTTGAGCTAGGCGCGCTTGCACCCCTGCGCACTTCGTGATGAACTGAACGGGCGTTCATATTCGGGGGGGAGCACCACATGAAACTTGACACCACAGCCGCCATTATCACCGGGGGCGCTTCGGGCCTTGGGGAAGCCACGGCACGGCATTTCGCAGCACAGGGCGCGGAGGTCACGCTGCTGGACCGCGACGCCGAACGCGGCCCAGCGGTTGCCAGGGAAATCGGCGGGCATTTTGTCGCGACCGATGTGACTGATGAAGCATCTGTTCAGGCTGCAATAGAGTATGCCACCGAGAAGATGGGCCGCATCACTGCTGCGGTGAATTGCGCAGGCATCGCTGTCGGGATCAAGACCACCGGACGTGACGGGCCGCACCCGCTTGACGCGTTTCAGCGCACAGTGGACATCAACCTTGTTGGCAGTTTTAACGTGGCCCGGCTCGCGGCTGTGGCGATCGCGCAAAACGAGCCTGAGGCAGACGGTGCGCGCGGGGTGATCGTCAACACCGCCTCAATCGCTGCATTTGACGGGCAAAAGGGTCAGGCCGCCTATGCCGCATCCAAAGGTGGTATCGTGGGCATGACCCTACCGATGGCGCGTGATCTGGCGAAAGATGGCATCCGCGTGATGACCATCGCGCCGGGTATTTTCAAGACACCGATGCTGGCCGGGCTTCCCGAAGAGGTTCAGGCCGAGCTTGCCAAGGATGTGCCCAACCCTGCCCGTTTGGGCGACCCTTCCGAATACGGGCGTTTGGCCGGGTTCATTGTCGAGATGGGCTACCTCAATGGCGAGGTGATCCGGCTTGATGGGGCATTACGGATGCGCTGATGCCCCTGCAAAACCGCGTTCAGCCCACTGGAGAGTTCATCGCGCATCCCGCGCGGGGGCGCTTTATGGGCAATCGGGGGATTTTGCATGATGAGGCGGGGATGCACACCAAACGCCGCTGGGCGCATCAGAATTGGGTCTGTTGTCTGTTGAAATTCAAGGGCCGGCGGCGGCAGTTAATGGCGCCGCGTAGCTATACCGAACTGTTCTTTCTGGACGAGGCCGTGGCCTTTGCTGCTGGGCACCGGCCCTGTGCCGAATGCCGGGGAGCAGATTACCGCGCCTTTCGGGAATGCTGTGCCATTCCCGGTCCTGCAGCAGCGCTGGACCGTCAGCTTCATAGGGAACGCGCGGTGCCTCGGGTCTTTCGACAAAGGCGGTATGGCGGAACACAGACGCACCAACTGCCTGACGGCAGTTTCATTCTTGACGCTGATGGTCAGACCGGTGTGATCTCCGCCGACGCTTTCCACCCCTATGCCCCAGACGGGTATTGTGCGCCGCAGCGTCGACCCCAAGGTGCCGTTACGCTCCTCACGCCGCCCAGCATTGTTGCAGCTTTCCGAGCAGGCTATCGCCCCCTGATTGCATTGGATACAGGCGGCCTTTAGCCCCCGGCTTTTTCTTCTAAAGTCATCCATTCTTCTTCGGCGTCCGAGAGTTTCTCGTGTCGCTGCACCAGCGCGTCGCTGGCCTTTTGGAATTTCACTGGCTCGCGGGTGAACAACTCGGCATCGCTTAGCAATTCTTCGAGCTTGCCAATCTCGGCTTCTAGCCGCGCGATCTCATCCGGGAGAGTTTCAAGGCGGTGCTTTTCGGTGAAACTCAGGCCCGATGTCTGTTTCTTTTCGGCTTTTGGCTCAGCTTTGGTAGCCTTGGATTTGACCACGCTTTCAGAAAAATCATCCTGCCCGCGCTGAGCCAGATAATCGCTCCAGCCCCCGGCGTAGACGGTAGCGCGGCCATCGCCTTCCATGGCGATGGTGGTCGCGGCGACGCGGTCAAGGAAGTCTCGGTCGTGGCTCACAAGCAGCACCGTGCCGTCGTAATTGCCCAGCAGTTCTTGCATCAGATCAAGGGTTTCGACATCCAGATCGTTGGTTGGCTCATCGAGCACCAAAAGGTTCGAGGACCGCGCCATGATCTTGGCCAGCAGCAGCCGCGCCTTTTCGCCACCCGAAAGTGAGCGCACCGGCGCGCGGGCCTGCGCTTCGTCAAAGAGGAATTCTTTGAGGTAGCCGACCACATGTTTCGGCTGGCCGCGCACCAAGACCTGATCAGCCTTGCCCGAGACTCGCATTTCCGGGTCGCCAGTCAGGCTGTCCCAGAGCGTCATATCGCCATCAAGCTGCGCCCGCGCCTGATCGAACAGCGCGAGTTCCAGATTGGTGCCGAGCTTAATCTCACCCTGATCCGGCTCTTCCTTGCCGATCAGCATGTTGAGCAGCGTGGTCTTGCCCACGCCGTTCGGTCCCACCAGCGCGATCCGGTCGCCGCGTTGCACGGTGATCGAAAAGTCGCGCAGGATCTGCTTGTCGCCGAACTTTTTGGCCACGCCCGTCGCCTCAATCACCTTGCGGCCAGACTTCGGCCCGGCCTCCAGTGCCATGGCAGCGGTGCCTTGGCGGGTGATTTGGGCGGAGCGTTCGGCGCGCAGCTCTTGTAGGGCGCGCACACGGCCTTGGTTCCGCTTGCGCCGGGCCGAGATGCCCTCAACCGCCCAACGCGCTTCGGCCTTGATCTTGCGGTTCAGTTTGTGGCGCTGCATGTCCTCTTCTTCCCACATCCGATCGCGCCACGCCTCGAAACCCTCAAAGCCAATCTCTTGGCGGCGCACAGCGCCACGGTCGATCCAAAGGGTCGCGCGGGTCAGATTGCGCAGAAATGCGCGGTCGTGGGAGATGATAACGAAGGCGGTCCGGGTGCCTTTGAGTTCAGCTTCGAGCCATGCAATCGCTTCGATATCAAGGTGGTTGGTCGGCTCGTCCAGCAGCATCAATTCAGGCTCTTCGGCCATCAGACGCGCCAGCGCGGCGCGGCGGCGTTCACCGCCCGATGCGGTCGCGACAGGGCGTGCGGGGTCGAACTTGAGCCCCTCGCCTGCCCGCTCGACCTTGTACATCTCGCCCGGGTCCAACCCATGCGCCGCGAAATCGCCCAAGGTCTCGAAACCCGACAGATCAGGCTCCTGTTCCATATAGCCGACAGAGACGCCCGGCCCCGCGACGACACCGCCACGGTCAGGCTCTACCAGCCCGGCCATAACCTTCATCAGCGTGGATTTACCCGAGCCGTTCCGCCCAACCAGAGCCAAACGGTCCCCGGTTTGAACCACCAGCGAGAGCTCTTCGAAAACAGGATCGCCGCCAAAGGTCAGCGAAATGTCGGTGAGTTGTAAAAGGGGTGCGCGTGCCATGGTTGCGAGCTATCCGGCGGCGCGGGCAAGGTCAATGTCCTACAGCGCGTTTTGGCTCGGCCAGTGCACGCAACAGCCGTTTGCGGCCCGGCGGGATCGCTGCAATCTCTAGCCCGGTGAAAACATGCAGGGTGTTCATCGCGCGGTCGACCACGGCGTGGTCACTCACCCACCCGCCCATCGCGAGATAGCTGCGCAAAAGCGGCGGAAGGCTCTGCATTCCCAATCGGGCATCCGCCAAGTCCTGCGCGTCAAAGCGGATCACCTCGGGGGATTTGATGCGCGGTTGCCATTTTGTCGGCGCAAGATGGCCTGCGTTGAGTAGGGCAAAAGCATCACGGTAGGCGCTGCAGTCCACCCCGGAAAAGGACGAACAGCCAAAGAGCAGCTTGCCCCCTTGCGCATCGACCTCCGCTGCGAGCCGCCCCCAGGCAAGGCGCAGGATGTCCGGGTCACGCCAATCGGGGTGCACGCAGAAGCGGCCCAACTCCAACATCGGGCCGTCAAAGGCTGCTAAGGCGCTAAGGTCATAGAACTGTGCGGAGTAGCTGTGCTTTAACCCCGCGCCATCAAAGGTTGCGAGGCGAAAGCTGCAAACGATCAGGCCGCTTTCGCAGTCTTCGATCAAAAAATGCCGCGCCGCGTGGTCAAAGGCGTCAATCGCTTGCAAAGTTTGATTGTGAAAACAAAGCGCCCGCAAAGCGCGGGCGCGCAAGAGGTCAACCGAAGACGTGGCTTTGCGCAATTGGTATCGACCCGCAGGGGCTTGAGCCGCCGCCCTGCCCCCCGGAGCAAACTGAGCTGTACCGTCGCGATTAGCCGCCAAAGGCCGAGGGACTGAAGCGGCCCAAGTTGCCCAACAACTGCCGCAGGAAGGAATTGTCCTGCACCGGCGATGATGTCACCCGCCGCGACAGGGGCACCACCTGCCCTTGCTCCAACCCAAAGCGTTCGACGTTTTGCACCACGCCGGCATCGCTAAAGCTGATCGCGACGACTTCGCGGTCGATTTCCTTGGGGGCAAGGAAGCCAAGCGCGCGTTTGCGCATCTTTACATAGTAATAGCTGTCGTCGTTCAGCACACCTGCCGAGGTCGGGACGCCGATTTTTTGCGCCACGCTTTCTTTGGTGTCGCTGCCTACCACGACTTGCTCCAACTGATCCGCCGGCGGCACGTAGCCGTGGTTCTCATACTGCGGGGCACAGGCGCCGAGCAGCAGCAGAAGGCCCAAAGATCCGGCCCGCAAGCTGGTCGTGCCGGTCTGTTTCGTGATGCGCCTTTGGTCTGCCCTCTTGCCCTGACGGATTATGGCTTTTATTTCGCATACACTAAGGCACCCCAAGTGTTCAAGAAACGAAAGTCAGTTCTCATGTCGCGCACGCCCCCTTCCGCCACCGCCCTGCGGGTCTCTGACCTGTCTCAGACGGAGGCCAACAACTTTGCCCTGCGCCCCGAGGCGGATGTTTTAACCAGTATCGCCGAAGAACTCGAGGTCTCGGCCCTGCGCAAGCTCAGTTTTGCAGGCACGGTGACGCCGCTTGGCAAACAGGACTGGCAGCTTAACGGCAAACTCGGCGCGACGGTGGTGCAGCCATGTGTTGTGACCCTCGCGCCAGTGACCACACGGATCGACGTTTCGGTAACCCGCCATTTTGTCCGGGACTTTGAAGAACCTGATGAAGAAGAAGTCGAGATGCCCGAGGATGACCACAGCGAGCCGTTGGGCCAGTGGATTGACCCCGCGCAGGTGATGATCGAAGCGCTGGCGCTGGAAGTGCCCGAATACCCCCGCAAGGACGACGCAGAACTGGGATCAGTGGTCCTGACGGAGCCGGGCCAAAAGCCGATGACCGACGAAGACGCCCGCCCCTTTGCTGGGCTCGGCGCGTTGCGAGATGCGTTAAAGAACGACGAAAGCTAAGCAAACGGGCGGAAAACCGCGGAATTACCTGCTTGCATCGGGGCGCGTTCGCGTTATTTTGCCGCCCTCACCCCAATTAAGGTTGGACATTGCGCGGCTGCGGCCCTAAAGCGTCGTCACGCCCGAAACGGGGTCCGAATTGAAACACGGTTGCGGCACGCCACGTGCAGGTCAGCAACCCCGAAGGCAAAGGCACCAGACATGGCTGTCCAACAGAATAAAGTATCCAAATCGCGTCGAAACAACCGCCGCGCGCACGATTCGCTCACAGCAGCGAATCCGAACGAATGTTCGAACTGTGGTGAGCTGAAGCGCCCGCACCACATCTGTGCTGCCTGCGGTCACTATGACGACACCGAAGTTGTCGCCCTGACCGAAGAAGTAGACCTGGAAGACGACGCAGCCTAAGCTGGCGTCGTTATTCAAGTTTTTCAAAGGCAAGTGAGGCATTCGCACCGATGACGGCCCAGCCCGATCACCCATACGCGAAAGCCGGTCACACCCTGATCTCGGTTGATGCGATGGGCGGTGACGAAGGCCCGGCAGCGGTTGTTGCCGGGTGTGCGCTTTCTGCGCAGGCGAACCCGGACATCGGGTTCATCCTGCATGGTCCGCAAGAGCAACTGGATCCGCTAATCGCGAAACATCGCGAATTGGCGGGCCGCTGCAACGTGCACCATGCGACCGAAGTCGTGACGATGGACGACAAGCCCAGTCAGGTCGTCCGCACCGGCAAAAACACCTCCATGTGGTCAGCGATCGACTCGGTGCGCAGTGGTGAAGCCGCTGTGGCCGTGTCTTGCGGCAACACCGGTGCACTGATGGCGATGTCGATGATCCGGCTGCGCAAGCTGCCGGGCGTCAACCGCCCCGCGATTGCGGTGCTCTACCCCTCGTCCAATCCCCAAGGCTTCAATGTCATGCTCGACGTGGGCGCTGATATCCGCGCCGATGCCGAAGACCTGCTGCGCTTTGCGCTGATGGGCACGTCCTATGCCCGCAACGGCATGAATTTGGAGCGCCCCCGTGTTGGCCTGCTGAACGTCGGCACCGAAGAGCACAAGGGCCGGACCGAGCTTAAAGAAGCCTATGATCTGATTCGGGCCCAAGGCGACGCTACGGGCTTTGAATTCGTGGGTTTCGTTGAAGGCGGCGACATTTCGGGCAACCGCGCCGATGTGATCGTGACAGATGGGTTTACCGGCAATGTCGCGATCAAGACCGGCGAAGGCACCGCGAGCATGATCGGCAACCGTCTGCGCGAGGCGTTCAAATATTCCCCGCTGTCGCGCTTGGCCTCATTGCTGGCCTATACGTCCCTCCGGCGCCTTAGCAAAACCATTGATCCACGCCGGGTAAACGGCGGAGTCTTTTTGGGCTTGAACGGCACGGTGGTGAAGTCGCATGGTTCGGCAGACGCTACGGGCATCTCTGCTGCGATCAAACTCGCGGCACAGCTGTCCGAGAATAAATTCAATGACAAGCTGGCCGCCCGTGTCGCCGCGACGCTGCCCGCCGAGGAGTTCCCCAGATGAGCCTGCGCGCCGTTGTCACTGGCTGTGGCCACTACCTGCCCTCCCGTGTCGTCGAGAATGCCGAGTTCGAAGCCACGCTCGACACCAACGACGAATGGATTCGCTCGCGCTCGGGCATTGAGCGCCGGCATTTTGCGGCTGAGGGCGAAAATACCTCCTCCATGGCCAGCGCCGCCGCGCGCAAGGCTCTGGAAGATGCAAGTTGCGACATTGCAGACGTCGACGCGATCATCGTCGCGACCTCCACCCCCGACCTGACCTTCCCCTCGGCCGCCACGATGGTGCAGGCCGAGCTTGGAATGACCAGCGGCTTTGCTTTTGACGTACAGGCGGTTTGTGCGGGTTTCGTCTATGCGCTTTCCAATGCCAACGCGTTGATCCTGTCGGGCCAAGCCCGCCGCGTGCTGGTAATCGGCGCCGAAACCTTTAGCCGCATTATGGATTGGACCGACCGTTCGACCTGCGTGCTTTTTGGCGATGGCGCAGGCGCGCTGCTGCTGGAAGCGCAAGAGGCCGATGGCACCCCCCAAGACCGCGGCATTTTGGCGACCGACCTGAACTCCGACGGGCGCTACCGTGATCTGCTTTATGTGGACGGCGGCGTCTCGACCGGCACCACGGGCTATCTGCGCATGCAAGGCAATCAGGTGTTCCGCCATGCCGTCGAAAAGCTCGCCGCGACGGCGAACACCGCGATGGACCGTGCCGGCGTTTCGGCCGAAGACGTCGATTGGATCGTGCCGCATCAAGCAAATATCCGCATCATTCAAGGCACGGCAAAAAAGCTGAACCTGCCGATGGAGCGCGTCGTTGTCACGGTGCAAGACCACGGCAATACCTCTGCCGCTTCGATCCCATTGGCGCTGTCCGTGGGCCGTGATCGCGGTCAAATCAAGCAAGGTGACCTTGTCGTGACCGAAGCCATTGGCGGGGGTTTGGCGTGGGGTGCGGTGGTCCTGCGCTGGTAAGTCCCTGACGAAACGCAGAAATTTGCCGCCGAAATGTGCGCATTCCGGGCATTGATATTGACTCTAAAAATTGCCGTAGCATATGCTGTCGCAAAGCATGGGGGATAATATGCCGAATAAGACATTGACGCGCATGGATCTTAGCGAAGCGGTTTTCCGCGAAGTCGGCCTCTCGCGCAACGAAAGCGCCCAGCTAGTTGAAGCGGTGTTGGAGCATATGTCCGACGCGCTGGTCAGCGGCGAACAGGTCAAGATCTCATCCTTCGGCACCTTCTCGGTGCGCGACAAAACAGCCCGTGTGGGGCGTAATCCGAAAACAGGCGAGGAGGTTCCGATCAACCCCCGCCGTGTGCTGACCTTCCGACCGTCGCATCTGATGAAAGACCGCGTCGCCGAAGGCAACAAGTCCTGATTCATGGTCAAGTCGCCGGACGCTTTCCGCACCATATCCGAAGTTGCCGACTGGCTCGGTATTCAGGCCCATGTTCTGCGATTCTGGGAAAGCAAATTCACCCAGGTCAAGCCGATCAAACGCGCGGGTGGGCGACGGTATTACCGCCCTGCCGACATGCTGCTTTTGGGTGGCATCAAGAAACTGCTGCATGATGACGGGCTGACCATTAAAGGCGTGCAAAAAATCCTGCGCGAAGATGGCATGACCCATGTGTCTAGCCTCTCGGCGCCCTTGGATGAACTCGAAAGCCCCATCGCAGATGTCCAGCCGATTGGCACCAGCGCTGCAGAGCGCGAAAGCGGCGTGGTATTAAAATTCGGTACAACGGGCGCTGAAGCGCCGCTTGAGGCAAACAGCTCTCCCTCTAAGACGCCGGATTTAGAGCCAGAGACGAAGCCGCCCGCGCCAGCCCCTTCGGACGCACCAGCAGCAGAAACATCGCCGGCTGAGCCTGACATGGCCCCTGCGACTGCGGACCCGCAACCAGTGGATGAGCCTGCGACCTATTCCGCAGAGCCGCCTGCTGACAATCACCCGCGCGCGACCCCTGATCCGCTGGCCCCCTCCGACGCCGAGATGGACGACGCCCCAAGGCTCAATGCAGCGCCCGCGACCGCTGAGGCTGAGAGCCAGTCAATGCCTTTGAAAGATATGCCAGAAGACAACACGTCACGGGATGCGTCCGCCGCCCTGCCCGGCTTCTTGCAGCGCCCCTTGGCGGCCGGGGATGAGCCCGAGGCAGCCCCATCTGACAGTACCGCAGCGCCGAGTGCATCCGAGCCTCCCCCAGCTGAGGAAGCTGTGGCGCCAGTGGGGGCAGGCCAGGACGATGACATGCCCAAACCCGCCGTGCTTGATCTGCCCGACTTCACGCCTGAGGCCGATTTTCCTGCCGCCCCCGGCCTTCTGACCCGTATTGCTCGCGTGCGGCGCTTACCGCGCGCCGTGCAACCCGATGTCGCCACCTTGCTGCTTCATCTTGCCGACATGCGCGGCCAGATGGATGCAAACTCCGGCGCTGACGGTAATTTCTGATCCCGATGAAAAGATCGGCAATTCCCTCTTGCACCGCCTGCGAGATCGGGTATGAAGCCCACGTAGTCGGGCTATGGCGCAGCCTGGTAGCGCGTCCGTCTGGGGGACGGAAGGTCGCAGGTTCGAGTCCTGCTAGCCCGACCAATCGACTACATCAAAACGCCCGCGCCGGTAACGCGCGGGCGTTTGTCATTTGAAAGGCCCCGCGATGCCCAACGCGATGAACGGCGTGCTTGCCAACCAGCAGATTGCAGCGATGGTCGACAGTGGCATCATCCATGCCGACCCTGCGGTCACCGCCGCGCAAATCCAGCCCGCCAGCCTTGACCTGCGCCTCGGCACCACGGCCTACCGCGTGCGGGCATCCTTTCTTGCCGGGCATGGGGCCAAGGTTTCAGACCGGCTGGCTGAGTTCGAAATGCATCGGGTGGACTTGAGCGACGGTGCGGTGCTGGAGAAAGGCTGCGTGTACGTCGTGCCTTTGATGGAGGGGCTGGCCCTGCCCGCCAATATTTCTGCCGTGGCAAATGCCAAAAGCTCCACCGGACGGTTGGATCTGCTGACCCGGACGATCACCGATGGCGGCACCGAGTTTGACAGAATCGCTCCGGGGTACACTGGCCCGCTCTATGCCGAAATCTGCCCGCGCTCCTTTTCGGTTCTGGTTCGGCCCGGAATGCGGCTTAACCAAATCCGTTTTAGCAGTGGCGATGCCACGCTCGACGACGATGCCCTGCGCGCCCTTCATGCCGAGACGCCGCTTGTCGACGGTGTGGCGGTGATCGATGAGGGGCTGGGCTTCTCCGTCGACCTGAAATTGCCCAGCACCAGCCTAGTTGGCTACCGGGCCAAGCCCCATACAGGGGTGATCGACCTCGACAGGATTGGTCAGTACGAGCCTGCGGATTACTGGGAAGAAGTGCACAGCACCAATGGTCAGATCATCCTTGATCCGGGTGCTTTTTACATCCTCGTCAGCCGCGAGGCCGTGACAATCCCGCCCGCCTATGCAGCAGAAATGGCCCCCTATCTTGCGATGGTTGGCGAATTTCGGGTGCATTACGCCGGATTTTTTGATCCCGGTTTTGGCCATGCGGCGGCAGGTGGCGCGGGCTCACGGGGTGTGCTCGAAGTGCGCTGCCACGAAGCGCCGTTTGTGCTGGAACACGGTCAAGTCGTCGGTCGATTGGTTTACGAACAGATGGCCGAGATCCCCAGCCAACTCTATGGCGCTGACATTGCGTCGAATTATCAAGGTCAGGGTTTGAAGTTATCGAAACATTTTAAGGCCAACTGAACACCTTTTATTCAGTAGTCTTTAAACGCGCGGGTGCATTAACGCTTAAAAACGCGTAAAGCGCCGTAGCATCCGAATGCCTTGGCGTAGGCGTTTTGCGTCCACCTTTGGACTGTTTGCCGCACCCCGCGTTCCTGCGTTTACCCCGCGCGAAACCACGCGGCGTATCACCTGACGCAGCACCATATTTACGATCTGTTTCATCCGCTTTCCCCTCGCATTCGCGCGCTTCGATATAGGGGCAATGCGGCAATATTCAGCCCCTCACGATCAATCCTCAAAAAGTTCGCTCTGGCCTTCTGTTGTTTCCGGTTCATCCTCTCCATCGCCAACCGTGGGCAGCAACCCCGCAGGCGGACGGTTTTCCAAAAGCCCCGCGGAGCGCAATTCCTTCAGCCCCGGCAGATCGCGCGCGCTCTCCAGACCGAAGTGGTCCAAGAACTCCTGCGTCACGACAAAGGTCACGGGCCGTCCCGGTGTCATCTTACGGCGGCCAAAGCGGATCCACTCCATCTCGAGAAGCTGATCAACCGTACCGCGCGAGACCGACACGCCGCGAATTTCTTCGATTTCGGCACGGGTCACGGGCTGATGGTAGGCGATAATCGCAAGGGTCTCGATCGCAGCACGGCTGAGCTTGCGGGTCTCGACCGTTTCCTTATGCATCAGAAAGCCCAGATCTGGCGCCGTCCGAAAGGCATAGGCGTCGCCCACCTTCATCACCTGCACGCCACGGCCTTGATAGCGGTGGCGCAAAAAGGCCATCGCTTCGCCGACGTCCGACCCGCGCGGCAAACGGTCTTCCAATTCACGCAGGGTAATCGGCTCGGAACTGGCAAAGAGCACGGCTTCGATCATGCGCTCCTGCTCGGCCAATGAGGGCGCATCGAACAGTTTTTTATCTTGTGTTTCAGTCTCTTCCGACACGCATTAATCCTTTTTGCGCAGTTGGATGGGCGCGAAGATTTCTTTCTGGCGTATCTCCAGATGCCCTTCCTTTACCAATTCGAGCGAGGCCGCGAATGTCGCTGCCGTGGCCGAGCGGCGGCGCTGCGGATCACTTTCCCAGCCTTCGGGAAGATAGCTTGTCAGGTCGCCCCAGTCACCCGCATAGCCGATCAGCCCACGCATCCGCTCAAGCGCCTGTTCCATCGTGAACACTGCGTCCCGGTCCATCACGAAGGGGCGGAAATCGTCGCGAGTCCGGGTCCGGGCATAGCCCTGCATCAGGTCCAGCAGGGTCGCGGTGTAGGTGATCTTTTTGACGCGGGTGATTTCATGGGTTTGACCACGGGCAAAGAAATCCCGGCCAAGCTGATCGCGGGCCATCAACCGGGCGGCAGCGTCGCGCATGGCCTGCAACCGCTCGAGTTGGAAAGCAAGATGCGCGGCCATCTCCGCGCCTGAGGGGCCTTCTTCGGTCGGGTCCGGGGGCAGCAGAAGGCGAGATTTCAAAAACGCGAGCCACGCGGCCATGACAAGGTAATCAGCGGCAAGCTCGAGCCGCAGTTCCTTGGCCCGTTCCACAAAAGCCAAATACTGCCGCGCCAGTTGCAGAACTGAGATCTTGCGCAGATCGACTTTTTGCGTGCGGCTGAGAGACAGCAGCAGGTCCAGCGGCCCTTCATAGCCGTCCACATCAATGATGAACGCCTCGGCAGCCAGACGGTCGGCCACGGAGCCAGCGGCCCCGTTCCTGTCTTCCTCGAATGCAATGTCAGCCATGAAGCGCCCCGCCCAGAAGCGTCTCAAATTGGGCGCTGAGGGCGTCGATGTCAATCTCATCGGGGGTGCGGCGCGCAGCCATAGCACGCAGGGCGCGGGTCTGGGCAGCGGGGGTCATCTCGCCTGCGGCTTCAGCCACGGCTTGGCGTTCAGCCAGCGGGCCGTTGCAGTAGAGCGCGACATCACAGCCTGCCGCGATGGCCGCGCTTGCACTGTCGGCGGGCGCGAGGCGAAGGGCTTTCATCGAGATATCGTCGGTCATCAAAAGGTTATCAAAGCCAATATCTTCGCGGATTAAACGTATCATGTCAGACGACAGTGTCGCGGGGCTGTCGTCCAGCGCTTCGTAAACCACATGCGCCGTCATCCCCATCGGCAGGTCTGCCAAAGCGCGAAACGGCGAAAAGTCGTTTTCCAACATTGGACGCGGCGATGAGACGCGCGGCAGGTCTTTGTGGCTGTCCAGCGTCGCGCGGCCATGTCCGGGCATGTGTTTCATCACCGGCAGCACACCGCCCCGGAGCAATCCTTCGGCAGCCGCACGGCCAATCCGCGCGACGTCCTCAGGGGTCTCACCATAGCAGCGGTTGTGCAGAAAGGGGTGGGTTTGATCAGTGGCGATATCCAGAAGCGGGGCACAGTTGCTGTCGATCCCGACGGCGTTCAATTCATGGGCAATGATGCGGTACATGAGGTAGAAAACCTCTGTCGCGCCCTTTCCAGCCTGTTTTGCAAGTTCTAACGGCGGCAACCAATCGCGCCAATGTGGGGCAGACATCCTTTGGACGCGCCCGCCTTCTTGATCGATGGTGATAACCGCATTATGACCTGCGGCGTCGCGCAGTTCATCGCACAGTCCGCGCAGTTGGTCGGGATTTTTGATGTTGCGGCCGAAAAGGATAAAGCCGAATGGCCGGGCATCGCGAAAAAACGCTTTTTCCTCGACGCTGAGGCGATGGCCCGTAGCGTCGAGGATCGTGGCCCCGAAAGGGCGCATCAGCGCATTACCACCGGTATGCAATCCGCGTTTTCGGCAACCAGCGCCGAGCAGAAACGCCGGGCGTCGGCAATGTCTTCAAAGCCCAAAGCACGCAGACGGTAGAATACACGCCCGCCGCTGGTGGCCTTTTGCACAACCCGTTCCTTGTCTTGCAGGTAAGGGCCAAAGCGGCTTTGCAGGCGGTCCCATTGTTCGCGGGCGACCTCGGGGCTGTCGAAGGCACCAAGCTGGGCCATCCGGGTGCCGGCAGGCAGGGTCGCCGGGTCGACTTCGTTGGCGGCGGCTTTGACAGACGCGGTCTGCAGCGAGGCTTTTGTGATCACCGCACCCCCAGCAGGGCGGTTGCGCGGGCGCAGCGAGTTGCGCACGCCGGGGGCGTTGAGGACGGCTTTGACAATCTTGGGCTTGACCGAAGTTTCGGCCATTGCCATCGCGACGGCGGCTTCAACCGGGTCGGCCGCGGCTTTGGCGTTTTCACCAGCGCCGCTGAGGGGCGCCACACCGTCGGTCAGCTGCGCGACCAAATCTTGCACATTGCCAGAGCGTATCGCTTCGGATGCATCAATCAGAGGCGCGTCGTTCTGTGGCTTTGTGGCAACCATCGCAACCTGAATTGGCTGATCTTCGTCCCGCAGTTCCATCGGGCTTGGGGCCAGACGCAGTTCGTCGGCGGGCCGTCCGGCGCTGCCCTCAGCAGCAACGACATTTACTGACAGGCCTTGATGCCGCGCCAATTCGCCGCCCGGCTCGTCTGGACGCACGCGCATGTCGCCTTCGACGGCGCGGACAACGGGGATGCCGGTAACGTCGCGAATAACAAGGTTGTAGCCCCAGACGCCAATGCCTGCGACAAGCGCCAGCGATACCGCGGCCCCTGCGATATTAGTAAGCGTTGTCAGTGCCTTAGGGCCGGTGGCCACTGCGTACTCCTGCGCGGAATCGGACGCATAGCCCGCCATCGTCGGGGAAGACGTGAAATCTGCCATCTCTGCCTCTTTGCCCGGCGTGATACATCGCCACGCGGGTCTGGTCATGGGGTTGCCTGTTTTCGGTGCGTTGGTGCGATTACCGCATCTCCTGCGCCGGTGTGACCCCAAGAATACCAAGACCCGCCGCGATTACAATCGCAACGGCACGCGACAGGGCAATTTTTGCCTGCGACGTGGCAGCGTCCCCTTCTTGCAACGCACGCAAGCCATCCTCGGACCGTCCCAGATGGTAAAGGCTGTGAAAATCCGACGCCAATTCATAGAGATAGAATGCCACACGATGCGGCTCATTGCTGCGGGCGGCAGTCTCGACCAAGCGCGGCCATTCGGCAAGTTTGCGCAGCAGACCGATTTCGGCTTCGTGGTCGAGTTTGCTGAGGTCTGCATCCATCAGCGTCGCGTCAGCCACATCAATGTCCGCCCCCGCGGCCTTGCGCAGGATCGAAGCGACACGGGCGTGGGCATATTGCACGTAAAAGACTGGGTTCTCACGGCTCTGTTCGAGCACTTTGTCGAAATCAAAGTCGAGCATCGCATCGTTCTTGCGCGTCAGCATGACGAAACGGGTCACGTCTGGCCCCACCTGATTAACGACATCGCGCAGGGTTACGAACGTCCCTGCCCGTTTGGACATCTTAAACGGCTCACCATTCTTAAACAGTTTCACCAGCTGCGTCAGCTTGATGTCGAGCGGCACATGCCCGTCGCTCAGCGCCGACACAGCCGCTTTCATCCGCTTCACATAGCCACCATGATCCGCGCCAAAGACGTCGATCAACATGTCAAAGTCGCGGCTGACTTTGTCATAGTGATAAGCGATGTCGGGGGCGAAATAGGTCCAAGAGCCGTCGGACTTCTTGACCGGGCGGTCCACGTCATCGCCATGTTCGGTCGATTTGAACAGGGTCTGCTCGCGCGGCTCCCAATCCTCGGGTTTCTTGCCCTTCGGTGGCTCCAGCACGCCTTCGTAGATCAGCCCTTTGGCTTCTAGCGAGGCAATTGCGGCTTCGATCTGGCCCGTGCCGTAAAGCGACTTCTCGCTGTAAAATACGTCCATCTCGACACCCAGCGAGGCCAAGTCGTCGCGGATCAGGTTCATCATCGCATCGGTGGCAAACTCGCGGAGGTCATCCAGCCATTCGCTCTCTGGCTGGTCGACCAGTTTGTCGCCGTACATTTTGGCCAGTGCTTCGCCCAGCGGGATCAAATAGTCACCGGGGTACGTGCCATCGGGAAAGGCCACTTCCTTGCCGTTGGCTTCGAGGTAGCGAAGGTAGACCGAGCGCGCGAGCACATCGACCTGCGCGCCACCGTCATTGATGTAGTATTCGCGTGTTACGTCATAGCCCGCGAAATCCAGCAGGCTGGCCAGTGCATCGCCAAAGACCGCACCGCGTGTGTGGCCCACATGCAGCGGGCCTGTTGGGTTGGCCGAGACATATTCCACGTTCACCCGCTGCCCGGCGCCAAGGATCGCGCGGCCAAAATCGGTTCCCTGCGACAGCACCTGACGCGCCACATTTTGCCAGACCGACGGGGCCAGCCGCAGGTTCAAGAACCCCGGTCCGGCAACTTCAGCAGAGGTGATGCGCGGATCGTGCATCAGTTGCGCGGCCAATGCCTCGGCAATATCGCGCGGTTTCATGCCTGCCGGTTTGGCCAGCACCATCGCGGCATTGGTGGCCATATCGCCATGTGCGGGGTCGCGCGGCGGCTCGGCGGTGATCGGATCAAAGTTCAAGGTCGACGGTAGTGCGTCCTGCGCGACCATGTTTTCGAGCGTGGTGATGATCAGATGGCGAATTTCGGCAAATAGGTTCATGTCGGGTATCCTTGTTCCCCGCCCGTTTATCATTTGCGGGGGTGCAGTCAATCAAGCGGAGTTGGGTCCGGCGGTGCAACTGCATGCGCTGTCAAAGAAGTTACGCGCTCAGTCGAGATCAATGCGGCCACTTCGGAGGTGTCGTCCCATCTCGGAGCCGAGAAAGAGCGCTGTGCCGACCGCGAGATCCGGCGCGCCCTCGGGCACCGTCAGCGTATAGAACCGGACGCCGCGTGGCGCGAAGACCTCCGCCAAAGCGTCATTCGCCTCAGCAATGGCCGCGATCAGCCCACGCCCGCTCAGCGCCAGCGGGGCTGTGGGACGTGGCAGGACGGTAACAACTGCCCCCTGCCCTGCGGCCAAGCCGAGCCCCAAGGCCCGCATTGACGCTGACAGCCCCCGGATCTGATCATCAATACGATTCCGCGCAGTAGCAGACGTATCAAACGGCATCAGATTCAACATCAGATGCAGCGGGGTAGCACCCCATGTCCTGCGCAAAGGCTCAAGCCGCGCGACGGGATCACCGACCAAGGCCAACCCTTCGATCTTGGCAGGTGACTGTCCGACCACCTTGGCCAGTGCCGCTGGATCCGCATCCATTGCAACAACACCGGCCCCAAGGGCCGCCGCGCGTTCTGCAAAGGTTGGGCCGGGGGCGCTGCCCGCCGACAAAATGGCGAATGTCGTGTCTTGAGCAAGGCTATCGGGCAAAACCGGAGTTTGTATCATTAGGTCACCTGTTGAACGCGATCAAAAAGATAGCACGCCGCCACTTTCCGCGAAAGCACCGCTATCACCGGAAGTCACGCAGATCGCTGCCAAAGAGCCGCGCATGTTCCTGCAAGGCAAAACGGTCCGTCATCCCGGCGATATAGTCCGAGACCATCCGCGCCAAGGTCACCTCATTCTGCGCAGCTGCCACCGCTGCAGCCCAGTGGCGCGGCAGCAGGTCGGGCTGCGACAGGAACAATGGAAAGAGGTCTTTAACCACTTTGGTGACCTTTTCGCGTTGTTCCATGACAGAAGGCGCGCGGTACATTCGGGAGAAAAGGAAACTGCGGATTTCGCGCAGATCGCGCCAGACCGGGTCAGAAAAGCGGATCACCGGGCGGCCAAGATGGCGAATATCATCGGGCGACGTGGCACCGGAGGTCTGAAGCAGGCCTGCCGAGGTTTCGATTACGTCTCCGACCATGACACCAAATACCCGCCGCAGCGCTTCGTGGCGGCGACGGTAGGAATCGGTATCGGGGTACAGACGATCAACCTCCGCATAGGCTGCGCCCACCATCGGCAGTTCGGCAATCTCGGCCTCAGAAAAGAGCCCGGCGCGCAGCCCGTCGTGCAGATCGTGGTTGTTGTAAGCGATGTCATCCGACAGCGCTGCCACCTGAGCCTCCGCACTCGCATGGGTATGCAGTTCCAGATCATGGCGCGCGTTATAGTCGGCCAGCGCATGGGGCAGATCGCCCGTCACTGGCCCGTTGTGTTTGGCGATGCCTTCGAGCGTGTCCCAAGTGAGGTTCAGACCGTTGAACTCGGCATAGTGTCGCTCCAGTGCGGTGACGATCTTGATCGCCTGCGCGTTGTGGTCGAACCCGCCGTAAGGCTGCATCAGCGCATGGAGCGCGTCCTCGCCCGTGTGGCCGAAGGGCGTGTGGCCCAGATCATGGGCCAGCGCCACGGCCTCGGTCAGCTCGCCATTCAGGCGCAGCGCCCCGGCGATGGTGCGGGCCACCTGTGCCACCTCAATCGAATGCGTCAGACGGGTGCGGAAATAATCGCCCTCATGCTCCACAAAGACCTGAGTCTTGTGTTTGAGCCGCCGAAAGGCGGAGGCGTGAATGATACGGTCCCGGTCCCGCTGAAAGCAGGAGCGGAATGTGCTTTCCTCCTCGGGCACCAGCCGTCCCCTGGCGGTGTCCGGATCGGAGGCGAAATCTGCGCGCATTGCGGCTTGTCCTCTTTGCGGTCCTTGTGACCTGTCCTTACGCTTTCTATATGTTAGGTGAAGACGGAAGAAAACCGATGCATCGGAGCCTTGCAGATGAACCTGCCCCCCAAAGTGACCCCCCGCGCCTTTGAACGCCTTGCCGAGATCGGGGCCGCGAACGAAGGCAAAGCCCTGCGCGTCGCCGTCGAAGGTGGCGGATGTTCGGGGTTTCAGTATGACATCGGGCTGGATGAACCGGCTGAGGATGATCTGGTGTTGGAAGGCGGCGGCCAAAAGGTTGTGGTCGACAGTGTATCACTGCCGTTTCTGGCCGATGCGGTGATCGACTTTACCGAAGAGCTGATCGGCGCCCGCTTCACGATCGAGAATCCCAACGCCACGGCAGCCTGTGGCTGTGGCACGTCCTTCTCAATGTAGCTCGGCGCCGGACCTTAATGCACGCGCGCCCGCGCGAACCCTTTGAAAAAGGCATTAAAACGGGTGGTGGAGCGTTCCGCTGCGACCAAGATCGCATGGCTGTCTGGATCTAGGTAGGACAAAACCTGTGGCCGCACCTGCTCCCAATCAGCGCTCCGGGCGCCGCCCAGGTCTCGCAGGCACAGCGCCAGTGGTCGCAACGCGCCGCCAGACATTCTATCGCGGTGAAACCGCAAAGCGCCTTCGGGCACTGGTTGCCGCAGCGCGGGTCGCCCGGCAATTTGCGATGCCCAGCCCGTCACCAGCCATTCGTGAAAGCCGTCCTGCACTGTTGCGCCTGGGTCCGTGCTGATCCTGTACTGACCCTGCGCCGTGGCCACTGCCGCTTCCCAAATCGGGCTTGGCATCGCCCCCGCGAACCGCAGCGCGGCACAGACCTCGGCAAGCAAGTCCATGTCCTGATCAAGAAAGGCCAATACCCCGGTATATTCCAGGCTGACCAGCGCCTCCTGCGCCAGTTCGGGATCGTTGCGACCGTAGTCAGACAGATAGTAAACAATATGGGTCAGCTCATATGCCGCTTTGCGGTTGGGCAGTGCAAAGGTGTTGGTGCGCCCGATAAACCGCCGCAGACGTGCACCGAGCCCGCCTTGATCCACGGCCTCCCCCAGACCCCGGCGCCGGAGCAACCGCCGCGCTTCGGCCCGTTGCAGGTCAGACAATTCGGCTTCGACAAACCCGGCATGCGCCACCTGTTTACAAAGCCAAGCACCATGCGCTTTGGGCAGGCCAAGATCCTCAAGATCGAGGCAGATGGAGAGAATAAAACGATAGTATTGCGGGAAATCTCTGAGCGTTTGGCGCACATTGGCATGGAATGCCTCCAACGGGGCCAGGGCCGCCGCGTCAACTTTGGTCTCAAGGCTGGTCAATGCACCCAGAAGTTCGGCGTTCTCTTTGAGCCAAAAAACATCACCTTGAATGCGCCGCTGTGTCGCGACTGCGTGGATCAATCGGCCAAGCCGCGTGGCATCGTCGCAGTCGGCAACAGGTCTCAGCGGAACAACATTTGTCATCGTGATCTCCAGCTTTGGGGTGGACAGCCGTGCCATCCACCCTGTTTGCGTTAAGTGGATTAGCCGGCCGTTTGCGCCAGACCAGTGGTGAAGAGCTCAACCCCGTTGCCCTGCGCCATCGATCCCTCGCTGCGCTGCAACCCGGTGGTAAACATTTCCACACCGCCGCCCGTCAGCACATCGCCATCAGAATGACAAAGTCCGGTGGTAAAGAGCTCCACACCGGCACCAAGGTCCATTGCCTTGTCCTGTGCGGCTACTGCTGTCCTGGCGCCCGTGATTTGTACTGCAACTGCTGTCATGTCCGTATCCTTCGTGGCTGAATTACAATTTTAAGATGTAGTGCAATTACTGATGCATCCTGAACGTGTCCTGCCAAGAGGAATCTAGCCTAACCTATTGTGATGCAATAGTTATCCACATTAGGTGTCGCGAGCAGTCTGGCCTAAGCGAAAAGAAACTTTGCCCAATCGGCGCCAGATTTATTATTTATCCCCAGCCCATATTCATTACATATACGCTCCCGTGTTATACGGACATTCAATCCAGCCGGGAATTCCAGTTAACGAATCACTCTAAACGAGCAGCGTTCCGACCTTGCTCGATCCGGTGAGTTGCGCGATAGCAGTAGGAGGATAGAACAGGGGGGCCGAGATGAAGATCGCGAGTTTTAACATCAACGGAATCAAAGCGCGTGCAGCCGCGTTGCCGGAGTGGCTTGATGAGGCACAGCCCGATGTCGTGGTTTTGCAGGAGATTAAATCTGTCGATGAAGCCTTCCCGCGCGAAATGCTAGAAGAGCGCGGGTACAATGTCGAAACACATGGTCAGAAGTCTTTCAACGGCGTGGCCATCCTATCAAAATTGCCCCTCGAAGACGTCACCCGCGGCCTCCCCGGCGACGGCGCCGACGATCAGGCCCGGTGGATTGAGGCGACCGTCATGGGGGATGACATGGCGTTGCGTATCTGTGGTCTGTACCTGCCCAATGGCAATCCGGTTCCCGGCCCGAAATACGATTATAAACTGGCATGGATGAACCGCCTTCAGGCCCGCGCAGAAGCGCTTTTGGCTGAGGAGATGCCCTTTCTCATGGCGGGCGATTACAACATCATTCCGCAAGCCGAAGACGCCGCCAAGCCCGAGAGCTGGCGCGAAGATGCTTTGTTTCGCCCAGAATCCCGCGCCGCATGGCGTCGTTTGGTAAACCTTGGTCTGACAGATGCTTTCCGGGCGCGCACCCAAGGGCCGGGGCATTATTCATTCTGGGATTATCAGGCCGGGGCTTGGAACCGAAACAACGGCATTCGCATTGACCATTTCCTGCTGTCCCCTGCCTGCGCGGATCGGCTGCGTGATTGCCAGATCGACCGCGATGTGCGGGGGCGCGACAAACCGTCGGACCATGTGCCAATCTGGGTCGAGCTGGATATCTAAACCCATCTCACGCTTGAAGTTCGGCGTCCCAATAGAGAAAATCCATCCAGCTTTCATGCAGATGGCCGGGGGGGAATTTTCGGCCCATATTCCGCAACTCCTCAGCGCCCGGCTGGCGCGGCGGTTTGCGCAGGGCCAGACCCGTGCGATGCAACGGGCGCGAGCCTTTGCGCAGGTTGCAAGGGCTACAGGCTGCCACGACATTTTGCCAACTGGTCACGCCGCCCGCTGCGCGCGGCACCACATGGTCAAAGGTCAGATCGCCGCGCGCACCGCAGTACTGACAGCGAAATTCGTCCCTTAGAAATAAATTAAAGCGCGTGAAGGCCACGCGCTTTTGAGGTTTTACATAGTCTTTGAGGACAACGACCGAAGGTATTCTAATCACCGTCGAAGGGCTGCGGACCACATCGTCGTATTCGGCGACAATCTCGACCCGATCGAGCCATTTGGCTTTGACCGCTTCCTGCCAAGGCCAGAGCGACAGCGGGTAGTAGGACAAGGGCCGATAATCCGCGTTGAGCACCAGCGCGGGGCGGTGTTTCAAAGCCGCCGGGTGGCGGGTAAACTCGGTCCTGAAATCGCCGTCCATCTGGTCGCGTCCTCTGCCCGTGTGCTTTCACTATATCTCGCGGTTTCCCTCTGGCAAGACAAAGGTGAACCACTAGATGTCGCCGATATTGATCCTTGAGTACGTCAATCTGGTGACAGCTGCGGTAATTTCGGTAGGCTGTCTTCTATGACAGATGCGAACTTGCCAAAGGCCCCTCCCCCGAAAGCGCTTCTAGAAGCCGCGCTATATGTCGATGACCTTGACGCGGCTCGGCGGTTTTACCGAGACCTGCTGGGCTTGGCGTTGTTTCAAGAGGTGCCGGGACGACATATGTTTTTTGATCTCGGCGCTTCGGTTTTGTTGATCTTCAATCCGACCGCCACCGCTCAGCCCCCTGGCAACCCTGAGATGCCGGTCCCGCCTCATGGTGCAACCGGGCCGGGGCATGTGTGTTTTGCGATGGAGCGGGCCGAGATCACGGCGATGGAGCGACGGCTGACAGCGGCGGGCATGGCTGTGGATGTGACGTTTGACTGGCCCAACGGGGCGCGCTCGCTCTATGTGCGCGACCCGGCGGGCAATTCAGTCGAGTTTGCAGAGCCGTGGCTCTGGGATGAGCTAAAGGGTTAAAGCCCCAGTTTGTCGCGCATAAAGGCCAGCGCCACGCTCAGCCCGTCGGGCGCGATGCCGTGGCCGGTGCCCTTCATCACATGGGCAAAGACATCCTGCCACCCCGCCTCTTGCAGTGCCTCAGCGGCCTGTGGCAGGGATTGTGGCGGCACCACGTCATCCGCGTCGCCATGCACCAGCAGCACCGGGGGTTTTACCCGCGTCTCGTCGGCCAATGCTTCAGGGTTCAGCAATCGGCCCGAGAAGGCAACGATCCCAGCCACAGCATCTTCGCGGCGCGGAGCAACATGGAGCGACATCATCGTACCTTGGGAGAAGCCAAAAAGCACGACCTGTTCCGGCAGCACGTCTTCGTCCACCATCAGCGCGTCGAGAAAGGCGTCGAGGTCTTCGACCGCGCTCATCATGCCGCGCATGGATTCTTCCTCAGATGAGCCGTCGATCCAAGGGATCGGGAACCACTGGAACCCCATCGGCGCACCGGCGCAGGCTTCGGGCGCGTCCGGCGCGATGAAGAGCGTATCGGGCAGATGTTCGCCCAGCGGATCGGCAAGGCCCAGCAGGTCCGCGCCGTTGGCCCCATAGCCATGCAGGAACACCACCACCGACCGGGTGGTGCCAGAGACCGGCTCTCGGCGTTCGGCTTTCAAAACCCGTGTCATGACAATCCTTCCTTTTGTTTCAACACCCGGTAGTAGGCAAAGAGCAGCCGGGCTGCAACCGAGCGCCAAGGTGACCATGCGGCGGCCATCTCGGTGAGGTCTTTTGGCATTGGGCGGGCGGGCAAATCGAACAGTTGGCGAGCGGACTCTTGCAGGGCCAGATCGCCTGCCGGAAAGATATCGCGCCGCCCCATGCAGAACATGACGTACACCTGCGCTGTCCAAGGCCCGATCCCCGGCATTGCGGTCAGCGCCGCAATGGCGTTAGCATCCGGCAGCGCATGCAACGCATCAAAATCAAAATCCCGCTCTGCCAGAGCCAGAACATAACGCGCCTTAGGGCGGCTTAGGCCGGCGCTGCGCAATCCGTCCTCTCCCGCGATGACGACGGTTCGCGGGTCATCCAAGCCTGCGGCCGTCAACCGAGCAAGGATCGCAGTGGCAGATGCGACGCTGACTTGCTGGCCCACAATGATGTCCAACAACCCTGCAAACCCCGGCGCGCGCAGACGCAGCGGCAGCGGACCAGTGCGTTCGAGTGCCGCTGCGAAACGCGGCTCAATCTGCGCGAGCCATATGGCCCCCTCGGCCACATCGGCATCGCAGGTGATGGGGGGATCGGCGATCATATGGTGGCGACCCAATCAACGACGGCGTCAATATCGACCAAACGCGGAGCCTCTCGCGGCGATGGCGGTCGGTCGATTAGGACAATTGGCAGACCGAGTGCGATTGCGGCATCCACTTTGGGGCGGCTGGCCGTTCCGCCTAAGTTGCGGCAAATCAACAGGTCGACCGAAAGATCGCGAAAAAGGGCTGTTTCGTCCGCCACTGTAAATGGTGGCTCTCCAAAAATCAGTTCGACGTGTTCAAAGGGCGCTGGCCGGATGTGGCGGTTGGTTTGGCGGAGCATTAGGCGGCTGCCCCGCCAAGGCTGGAATTCCAACAGACTGGCCCAGCCGGTGGCCGCAAAGACCCGCGCACCACAAGGCACGGCGCGCGCGGCTGTGACAACGTCTGGCGCGGCTTGCACAAGCGGATGGTCGGTGGGCCATGCAGGGCGCTCAAAACTAACGAAGGGCAGATTGAGGGCTGTGGCAGCAGCAAAGCCAGCGTGGCTTAACTGCGCGTCAAAACCGTGGCTGAGGTCAAGAACTGCGTCATAGTTCGCCATATCCTGATGCAGCGCTGCGCTGTCACCGGGAGCGCGCAGTTCAAACGGCACAGGCAAGCGGGTGTTGTCACGTGGCTGCTCGGTCAACCATGCAGTCACCCGGTGGCCCGCCGTCAAAAGCCGCTCGGCCACCTGCCGCGCTTCGGCGCTGCCAGCAAGGAGAAGAAGGTTAAGCGAAGGGGGGCGCATCGGGGTCATCGGCGCGATCATCTGCGAGGTTTCTGACAGGTGCAAGCGCCAAGCGGCACATCGCGCGGCCTTGTGCCCTGCCCCGTGTCCGGCGCAAATCACGGTGCCACACTTGCCCTTGCCCGCGTGCGGGGCTACGCCTTGGCGGCAAGTGAGGATGACAGACATGATTGACGACAGACGCGCGCGGCGCAACGTGGCGGTGCTGGTGGCAGCACAAGCCTTTCTTGGGGCGCAGATGCCGATGATTTTCCTCGTCGGAGGTCTTGCCGGTCAGTCGCTCGCCACCAATGTCTGTCTGGCGACTTTGCCAATCTCTATGATCGTGCTCGGGTCGATGCTGTCTGCCACGCCAGTCTCGGCAATCATGCAGCGGTATGGACGGCGCACGGGGTTTTTCCTCGGCGCCATGGGTGGTGCTGCAGGCGCATCTGTCGCGGCTTACGGGCTCTATCTAGCGTCCTTTCCTGTGTTTCTTGCAGGGTCTTTGCTGACGGGCGTCTATATGTCTGCGCAGGGGTTCTACCGTTTCGCCGCTGCGGATACGGCCTCGGACGACTTTCGGCCCAAGGCAATCTCTTATGTCATGGCCGGGGGGCTGATCTCGGCAGTCTTAGGGCCACAGCTGGCCAACGCGACTTCGGAAAGCTTTGTCGTGCCCTTTCTCGGCACCTACATCGCCGTCGTGGCAGTCAATGTGATCGGCGCGCTGCTGTTCCTGTTCCTCGACATTCCCAAGCCGCCGGTGCCCGCCCATGACGCGCCCAAAGGCCGCAGCCGTTGGGAATTGCTGACCACCCCGCGCATCGCTGTCGCTGTGATCTGTGCCATGGTGTCCTATGCGCTGATGAACCTCGTTATGACCTCGACCCCACTGGCGGTTGTGGGCTGCGGCTATAGCCAAGACAATGCGGGTTATGTGGTGACCGGGCATGTGCTGGCGATGTTCGCGCCGTCCTTCTTCACCGGCCATCTGATTTCGCGCTTTGGCGTCGAGCGGATCATGGGGCTGGGCATCGCGATCCTTGCGGGCGCGGGTTTGGTGGCCTTGCAAGGCGTTGAGCTGGGCAACTTCTTTGTTGCGCTGATCTTGCTGGGGCTGGGCTGGAACTTTGGTTTCATCGGCGCGACCACGATGCTGGCGGGCGCGCATGAGCCGCATGAGCGCGGACGCATGCAAGGCTTGAACGACCTGCTGGTCTTTGGCGGCGTGACGGTCGCCTCGCTGGCGTCGGGCGGGTTGATGAATTGTTCCGGCGGCACGGCGCAAGAAGGTTGGGCCGCAGTGAACATCGCGATGGTGCCGTTCTTGGTGCTCGCAGGCGGCTCACTGATCTGGCTGGTGATGCGCAATCGGCGCGCGGCACGGCTGACCTAAGCGGTACTTACCAGCGCGAGACCATCGCCCGCAGGGTGAAATGGCGGTGTGGGTCTGGCAAGGCGGCATCCGAGACTTTCTCGGGATGGGCAGCCGCGGCCTTTAGCACCGGCCCGGCATGAGCGGCGGGCAGAAGGGCTGCTCGTGCGGCGGTGGGGATTTTGCCACGCTTAGCGCGGGCGGCGTGTAGTTTGCCGAGCGCTCCTTCAGCGAGGCGGGCCACCCCTTGTGGCGTCCCATCCAGCAAAGGCACGCGTCCCGCTTCCACCAACGTCGGAATCGCGCAGAGCCATGCGGCGACGCCGGTGCCATAGGCCGCGTCGCGCACCACGGCTTCCTCCGTCGCGCCCAAGCGGCGCGCCGCGACCCACATCAGATGTCCGGCGGTCTGGTCGATGTAGCGCTCGAAATGGCCCTCATCCTCGAAGGGGTCTTTGTAGATGTCCCAACGCCGTGCGGCGACGAGTTCATCCAGCAGGCGAGCGTCCTCGGGGGTGATCACACGGGCGAGCGGTGTGGCGACTTCATGGCGCCGCACGGGCTTGCCTTCGGCGATTTCCTCAAGTGCGTCACGCCACCATTGCAGCCGCATCTCAGCGATCATCGCCTCTTGCGTCACCCAAGGCGCGCGGGCGACTTCGACGTTGAAGGCATAGAGCGGAAACAGCAGCTTGCGCGTCTCAACGGGGGCCGCCATCGCAGCGCGAAAGCGCCATGGATCGGCGCGCTCTACTAGGGCGGCGCAGGCGTTGAGGTCGGCGTCAAAACTCATTTGGGGCGGGCGACCGTCAACAGATAGCCGAACTCATCACGATGTGCGCGCCAGCAGGCGATTTCAGCCTCTGTGGCATCCAGAACCTCGGCCAGCGGGCCTTCGGCACCGGGGCGCAGGCGTTCGATACGGGCCTCCAGCGGGGCGTAGTAGTTCTCCCAAGCCGCGTCGGACAGCAGCCGCGTGGCGAGCACTTCGTATCCAGCAGCCTCAACCCGTTCCGCGATCCCTGCGCCATCGCTCATGGCGGGGTATTCGGCCCATTGCGCGCGGGCCGCTTCGGATGGGTCGTCTGTTAGCCAGCAAGGCTCCGAGAAAGCCACGACACCGCCCTCGCGCAGCGATTTGCGCCAGCGGGTCAGCGCTTCGGTCACGCCAAGGAAATAGACCGCCCCGGCGCACCAGATCAGGTCGTATTCATTGGCGATCACGGCCATATCGGCGCGCAGCAGGGTGACATTTGCATCCGCCACGAAACGCCCGCGTGCGGTGTCGACGAAATGCGCTGTGGTGTCGAACGCCGTCACATGGCCCTGAGGCAGTGCAGCGCGCAGGGCGCCGATGTCACTGCCCGGCCCGCAGGCGACGTCGGCAATCTCGGCCCGCGCAGGTAGGTCCACCTGCTCTACGGCCCAAGCCACATCGGCAGGCTCGCCCGGCCCTTCGCGGGGCAGGTCGCGGTGCAGGGTGAAAAAGGCTGTCATATCGTCCGTCATTGCGCGCGGTCCCGGATCAGTTTCCAACGAATTGCATCAAGCAGCGCCTCAAAGGAGGCATCAAGAATGTTTGCGCTGACCCCTACGGTGGACCAGCGCCGCCCCTGCCCGTCTTCGCTGTCGATAATGACGCGGGTCGTGGCTTCGGTGCCGCCTTGGGTAATGCGCACTTTGAAGTCAACCAGACGCATGTCATCGAGCAGGCTGCTGTATTTGCCAAGGTCTTTGACCAGCGCCTTGGAAAGCGCATTGACCGGGCCGCGATCCGAGCCGTCTTCGTCGAGCGATTCCGAGACCGAGAGGCGTTTTTCGCCGTCGACCTCGACCACTACGACCGCTTCTGAGAGGCTGACCATCCGCCCTTCGGCATTGCGGCGGCGCTCAACGGTGACGCGGTAGCGCTCGACCTCGAACAGTTGCGGCAGCTGACCCATGACGTCGCGGGCGAGCAGCTCAAAGCTGGCCTGCGCGGTGTCATAGGCATAGCCCTGCGCCTCGCGGTCTTTCACGACTTCGAGGATGCGGCCCAAAGCCGGATCGCCCTTCTCTACCGCCAATCCCGCATCGGATAAGCGTTTGCGCAGGTTGGACTGCCCGGCTTGGTTCGACATCGGGATGATGCGGATGTTGCCGACCAGCGCGGGGTCAATATGCTCATAAGTGCTGGGGTCTTTGGCGATGGCGGAGGCGTGCAGCCCCGCCTTATGCGCAAAGGCCGAGGAGCCCACAAAACCGGCCTGTTTCATTGGCACGCGGTTCAGGATCTCGTCGAGCATACGGCTGGTGCGGGTCAGACCGCGCAACGCCTCTTGGGTGACACCGATTTCGTAACGGCTGGCGTAAGGCTCTTTCAGCAGCAGAATCGGGATCAGCGTGGTGAGGTTCGCGTTGCCGCAACGCTCGCCC
>Ga0209345_10001064_pt1 | contig 34274 bp, 24 predicted proteins | sample Cruoilmetagenom7_FD_187294 | JGI IMG/M metagenome (GOLD analysis project Ga0209345, IMG submission 187294) | Oil polluted marine microbial communities from Coal Oil Point, Santa Barbara, California, USA - Sample 7 (SPAdes) (version 2) | ecosystem: Environmental > Aquatic > Marine > Oil seeps ...
CGTCACCTTATGCTATCTATCCTGGGCAACGTTTACGTATGCAGCCTTCAGACAGAGATGGCACTACAACAGATGAAGACAGGCCGCAGGTATTAACTGAGCCCGGTACAGGTGAGGCTATTATTGTTGAATCGCCTGAGAATGTTCCGGCTGCTCCTCTTGAAGTTATTAAAAGCAAGCCTCTGCATGCCAAAGTGCATAAAAACGATACGCTATATTCAATTGCCCAACGTGAGGGGTACAGTCATCACCAGTTAGCCAGGTGGAACCATTTAAGATCACCCTATGTGTTAAAACCAGGTCAAAAGCTTCGTCTAAGCCCCCCACTTAACTCTCTGGGTAATACATCCATAGCCTCTGCTAAGCCACCAGTGATTGCGCCTCTTGTGGTCAACAGCATTAAAGTCACACCGTTGGTTGTAACCAATAACCGTCAATCCTTACCCGTGAAAGTAGATCGTTGGCACTGGCCGGTTAAAGGTCGTGTAATAAAAACCTACAAGTCAAACGAACCGTCTAGAAAAGGTATTGGTATCAGGGGGAAGCCTGGGCAGTCAGTTAAAGCTGCTGCTGCGGGCACAGTGGTATATAGCGGTAATGGACTAATCAATTACGGCAATCTGATTATCATAAAGCATAGTCACTCTTTTTTAAGTGCGTACGCATACAATCAGTCACTTCTTGTAAAAGAGGGCGAGACCGTCAAGCGAGGGCAATCTATTGCTAAAATGGGTAAACTGGAGTCAAAACCTCAGTTACACTTTGAAATTCGTCGTAATGGAAAGCCTGTTAATCCACTTAACTATCTTCCTAAGTCTTAGTTGAGATCACCCAAATGGGTTATTTGTCAATCAAATCTGTATAAAAAGCGACGAAATCAACAAAAAAGTAATTTTCTTCTTGTTTTCTATATTGGTTTAGTCTACAAAGGACACAGATAAGTTGATATTTAATAAGGACTTATTATTCTTTTCTAATATAAAGAGATACTTATAGGCACAATCTAAACCAAAATTATAAGAACCTGGCTCACGTGGGGAGGGCTAAATATGACTGCAACTTGTGAAAAAAAACTACCAGAAGATTTTCAGCAAGCAGGACTCAAGGTTGAAGATGAAAATTCAGAGATGTTTTTGGATGACGTCGTAAAAGATGATGAATTGGAGTTAGATAACGTCAGCACAGATGCTGAATTAAGCACTAAAGAAAAACCAGTTGTAGCTAAAAAGAAATATGCAGCTGGAAGTGTTAATAGAAAGGAAATGGATGCAACGCGTTTGTATCTACGAGAAATTGAGTTTTCAGCATTACTTACAGCAAAAGAAGAAGTATATTACTCACGTCTGTCTCGAAAAGGGGTCGGGTCAGCGCGTAAGAAGATGATTGAATGTAACCTGCGATTAGTTGTTAAAATTGCACGACGTTATATGAATCGTGGCTTAGCACTACTGGATTTGATTGAAGAGGGTAATTTAGGTTTAATCAGAGCAGTAGAAAAGTTTGATCCAGAAAAAGGTTTCCGTTTTTCAACTTATGCAACCTGGTGGATTCGTCAAACGATTGAACGTGCATTAATGAATCAAACCCGCACAATACGCCTGCCTATACACGTAATTAAAGAGCTTAATGTTTATTTACGTGCTTCACGTAAATTAGAGCAACAATTTGAGCATGAACCAACTGCAGATGAAATTGCCAAGCTGGTCGATAAGCCAGTAGCAAACGTTGAAAAAATGTTGGGCTTACGTGATCGTGTTACATCTGTTGATGTTCCAGTAGGTAAAGAGAATGACCGTCCACTGCTGGAAATTATTCCAGATCAGGTAAACCCAGAGCCTCCTTCAATTTTACAAAATGAAGATGTAATGGCAAATCTTGAAATGTGGTTAAATCAGTTAGATGACAAACAACGTCAGGTTGTGGTTCGTCGTTTTGGTTTACATGGTTATGAGCGTACAACACTAGAAGAAGTAGGTCGTGAGCTTGGAGTAACACGTGAACGTGTGCGCCAAATTCAAATGGATGCATTACGTCATCTACGTAAAATTCTGGAAAGTCACGGTTTTTCAGAAGAGCTACTACTTAACGATTAATAATAACTATAACTGTTAGATTATTAGGGAGGCTTCGGTCTCCCTTTTTTATTTTGGACGGTTTAATAAATAGACGCAGAGGAGTTGTTATTAAGTTTTATTTCTCGGTGCTTTGCGCTTGCAGTTCATCCTTCCTGAAGGTGTGCAGTTGAAAATCACGGTTCTAATCACTTGTGGTGAAGCTTAATTTATAAAATAATCCCAGCAATGACAAATCGGCCTTCAGCAACCAGCACATTATAAGTTCTGCACACAGCTCGTGAATCCATAAACTCAACGCCTATTCCCATTTCAATAGCAGGGGCATAACTTGATGGGTGGGGGAACACCAGAGATTTACCCGTGCCTATTAAAATCACTTCGGGCTTATGCTCAACCAGGTTATGCCAATGGTCGTGGTTTATTTCATCTATCTGTTTAACCCCCCAGTCCTCAATAAGTAAGTTACTGCTAACAATCAGGCTATTGCTGTAGGTCTTGTCATTTATATTGATGGTAGTCTCTGTGAAAGAGCGAATGACATTGGTTCCAATTGCATAATCTTCGCTGAATTTCATTTTTATCTTTACTCTTACGATTACTGATTCTGACGATTATATCATTCTGGAAGCCGACACAATATAGAACTAGCCAAACATATATATAACAGGTTGTGGAATCTAAAAGCATTTCCCTATATTATCCATCCCAATTAAAAGAAACATTACAAGTCAGCACGTTCTGACAGCGGAGAATAATACATGCAACCTGTCAAAATAGGTTTAATGGGCCTGGGAACTGTCGGTGGAGGTACTGCTACCGTTCTCATTAGAAATTGCGAAGAAATAGCACGTCGTGTAGGCCGAAAGTTAGAGGTTGTTCATGCAGCAGCGCGGGATATTGCTGATCAAACCATTTTAGATGCATCAAAAGTTAAGCTATCCGATGATGCGAGCAGCGTTGTAAATGATCCTGACGTGGATATTGTTGTAGAGCTTATTGGTGGCTACTCTCCTGCTAAAGAACTCGTGCTTCGGGCAATTGAAAACGGCAAGCATGTGGTTACGGCAAATAAGGCACTAATTGCAATGCATGGTGCAGAAATTTTTAAAGCTGCTGAAGAGAAGGGCGTTATTGTTGCTTATGAAGCTGCGGTAGCTGGTGGTATACCCATAATTAAAGCAATACGTGAAGGCCTTGCGGCTAATAAAATCGAATGGTTGGCTGGCATCATCAATGGTACGGGCAACTTTATTCTTACGGAAATGCGTGACAAAGGTCGTGATTTTGATGACGTATTAAAAGAAGCGCAGGCATTAGGTTATGCAGAAGCAGACCCAACCTTCGATGTTGAAGGTATCGATGCCGCTCATAAGTTAACGATACTTGCATCTCTTTCATTTGGTATACCGCTGCAATTTGATAAAACATTTACCGAAGGCATCAGTAAGGTTACTCGAGAAGATGTGAATTTTGCTGAAGAGTTAGGTTATCGCATTAAGCATTTAGGTATTGCTCGCAGAACCGACAAAGGCATTGAGATGCGTGTACATCCAACACTTATCCCTGAAAAGCGTTTAATTGCAAATGTAGATGGTGTTATGAATGCCGTATTGGTTAATGCCGATGCAGTTGGTTCAACGCTTTATTATGGTGCAGGAGCAGGCGCCGAACCTACAGCCTCGGCCGTTGTTGCTGACCTTGTGGATGTAGCGCGTGCAATGGACATTGATGTTAAAGATCGTGTAGCTATGCTGGGTTTCCAGCCCGCCTCGTTACAAGACACTCCTGTGGTTACTGCTGATGAATTTGAAACTGCTTACTATGTACGCATGTTGGCAGATGATCGCCCAGGTGTACTTGCTGATGTAACGCGTATTTTTGCTGATAATGAGATATCAATAGAAGCCGTTATACAGAAAGAGCCGGTAGAAGGTCAAACCCGAGTATGCCTGATTATGATTACTTCGCTAATCGTTGAGAAAAATATGTCTAAGGCATTGTCGGCAATAGAAGCACTGGACTCTATTGAAGGTGATGTGGTTAAGATACGTCTGGAACATTTAGGCTAATATTGAAAGTATTATTGTCTGTAAATAATGCGCAAACTTATTTGCGCTTATTTACAGACAAATTGCTTTTGTTCTTAAAAGACTCAAACAGTTCGCTCCAGTTATCCGGCATGCTAACCTCATTAGATTGATGCAAAATTTCAATATATTCACTTCTAGGCATCATCTTCGCACCTAAACGCTCAAGGTGCTCTGTATACACCTGAGAGTCAATCAATTTAAACCCGTGGTACTCTAAAAACTGACATAGATTAACTAATGCTGTTTTTGAGGCATTACTCTCCAGGCTAAACATCGACTCACCACAAAATACCTGTCCCGTGTGAACTCCATATAAGCCACCCACCAGTTTATCGCCATTCCAGCACTCTACACAGTGAGCGTGCCCGGCATAGTGCATATCGATATATGCTCGGCGCATTTCATCGGTAATCCAGGTGCCCGGCTGGTCCTTTCGGGGTTGGCTTGCGCATATGGAGATAACCTCTTCAAATGCTGTGTCCATGCGAACTTCAAAACCACTGTTACGCATGTTTTTACCGAGGCTGCGGCTTATCTTTATCTGTTCTGGCACTAAAACAAATCGTGGATCGGGGGCCCACCATAAAATTGGCTCACCTTCGTTATACCAGGGGAATATACCCTCCCTGTAAGCCCGTATCAGGCGCTGGGTTGAGAGGTCACCGCCCGCAGCTAATAAACCATCGGGTTCACTTAACGATGTTTCTACGTCTGGAAAGTCAGCAGAAGACTCAGGTTCTAGCCATTGTAATGAGATCATTAGCGAAGTTTAAGAGAACTGCTACAATCAGACAATGACTTTGATTTTATTAGGGAAATTTTAATGCAGAATAAATCTTTAGATGAGTTATATGTTCTAATGGTAGAGCCGTCTAAATCTCAGGCAAAATATATACACCGTGAATTGCAAGGTGCCGGTATTAGTCATTTTGATATAGCCATTGATGGTCAATCAGCCATTGAAACTATGAAACAGTTTTTACCTGATCTAGTGATAAGTGCAATGCATCTACCCGATATGACAGCAACAGACCTGGTTTATAAAATGCGAGATGATACAGATCTTATCGATGTGGCTTTTATGTTGATATCCAGCGAAACCGGTTTCGATTATATTGACCCAATAAAGCAGGCTGGGGTTACTGCAATATTGCCCAAGCCCTTTAATTCAGAACAGTTAAAGCGAGGCTTATATAATTCACTGGATATTATAAATCCTGATGCGCTTGAGCTGGAAGATTATAATGTTGATGATTTAAAAGTTTTAATTGTTGATGATAGTTTCACTGCCAGAAATCATATTAAACGTGTATTAAATGGTTTGGGTATTCACGATATTACTGAAGCAGACGATGGAGCAAGTGCAGTTCCATTGCTTGATCATCATTTCTTTGATTTTGTAGTGACCGATTACAATATGCCACAAATGGATGGTAAGGCACTATTAAAACATATTAGAAATAGCAGTAATCAACGATCAATACCCGTTCTAATGGTTACATCCGAGGGTGATCAGGGGAATTTAGCAGCGGTTGAGCAAGCCGGTGTATCGGGAATTTGTGATAAGCCTTTTGAAAGTCATATGGTTAAGGCAATGATTCAAACTATGATGACTGATGTATAAATAATTTGTTCGTCCTTAGTTTCAAGCTGTGTTTCAAACATATCAATCTGAATGTTTATGCCTACATTTTTTAATGAAAATGTAGGCACTCATCAGGAATAACTCAGGATGGAAGAGCGTTCTCCAATGAGAATATTGCAACATCTGTTTTTAGAAAAAGCCCTGATGGAAAATGGCGTTTAGTAATAGATAACTCATTTGGTCCTGAAATATTAAATCATCAATAGGCATACAATGGAATTATGCTGTTTGCTCTATGCTGAAAAGTCTTAGTTAGTTATTTTAATTCTAAAATTTATTTTTTCAGTCGCCATTGTTTTTATCTACAAAATCAATAGTCAGTGTAATGTTATCAGGTGCATCATCGGGTAAACCACTTCTCTTAATGTAAATTGAAGTGACGGGTGTGTCAGCTTCTTCGTTTGCATAAACGTGAGTGCCTTTTGTTGATTTTACCCAGATCATTTCGATAGTTTTTTTCATTTTTAAATTCCACTTTATATGATTGTGTGTTTTATTATTTAGATGATAATTAATTTAGTGCTTTAGCTACCTGTTAAATGCGTACTTATTGTTAATGTACTGTAGTAGTTTTTTCTGAACATCAACTGGTGTGTCTACGATTTCGTGAACGAGTGCGAATAAAGGAAAGTCTTCTTTTTTAAATAGTTGATGTTTCTCTACCATCTCGAGAGTATGCACACCTTCGCCATCGACTTGACTTCGGTTACCTCTTGCTAGTCGTTTACCAAGACTGTGGTGATGAGAGTTTTCACTGGTTGCAGTGGTGATTAAATCACCCAATCCTGCCAGGTGATAGGGACTGCCAGGATCACCGCCTTTGCTTTGAACAATTTTGTTTAGCTCTTCAAGGGCTTCTACTGTTAGAAACCCCCGCATATTATCGCCGAGCTTGAGTTCATCTGCCATGCCAAAGAGTAAGGCATATACATTTTTAAGAATCACTGACCAACTTATACCGATGATATCTTCTGTAGCTTGAAGGTGTAGATGAGTTTGTTCGAAAAGCTCACGTGTCATATCACATACGTCTTTATTCCGACTGCCAATTTGCGCGAATGCATGATGATCCATACGTATTTCTTCTGAGATCATGGGGCCATATAGCATTACAAAATGATTTTTATCACCCAGTACCTGTTGAAAAATTTGAGCAGCGCATTGTCCAGCTTCATCTAGCCCTTTTGCAATGCTTACACAGATGCTGTTGTGCTTTAGCATGGGAGCAATTCTCAGTAAGATCTCTTTATGAGGATTCACTGGCAGGCAGAACAGTATGAAGTCAGCATCTGGGATGATGTTTTCCAGCACTGTTGGCTCTAAGCCTGGTTGTGAAAATTTGTCCCAGATCGAAAGTTCATGTTCTGATTTGAGTAAATGCTGCATGGCATGTCCCATTTCACCATATCCAAGAATCGAAACTTTATATTTTTTTATCATCTTGATGTGACCCTGATGCAATAACGTGTTTTGATTGCTATATTACACATGTAAAACATTAGCCGCACTATATAAGGCATAGATGAATAAAATACATATTATTTATATTCCAGGAAAGAGCCCTAAGCCAGAGGCAGAGCAACACAGAGATTTGTTATGGCGAACTTTGCTCGAAGGTCTGCATAGAGCTGAGCCTGATATTGCTGATGATATCGAGCATCATAAGGACTGCTTTCGCATAGTGGACTGGAATTATCGTTATTACCAGCATAGTCATGACTCTGCTCAGGAACTTCCCTGGATTGATGCGCTGCTATACAAACACGGTCCTTCAGAACAGGACGTTCGTGAAGCTAATTCACTGCGGGTTAATCTAACTCGATTTTTATATGTTCTTGCAGATAATTTGCCCTTTTTGATTAGATGGTTGCCGGAATCAGCTAGAAATACTATTGAAGAAACGAATGCTTATTTTAAAAACCATAACAATATTGGTTATGAAATTAGAGGCATGTTGAAAACACTATTACGGCCGATACTCGATAGAAATGAACCAGTATTAGTTATCGGACACAGTCTCGGCTCAGTGATTGTTTATGATGCGTTGTGGGAGCTTTCACGCAACGAGGTGCACTCGGGTAAAGTCGACTTTTTAAGTCTGGGTAGTCCACTAGGGCTTAAGTTTATACAGAAGAAGCTTCAGGGAAGGCAGTATCCAAATAAAAATAGATTTCCAGCTAATATTCATCATTGGATTAATCTTTCATCTATTGGTGATACCACTGCCGTTGACAGACGTTTTAAGGATGATTTTTCGGCGATGCTAAAGTACGGTTTAATTGACTCTATTGAGGATTATTGTCAGGAGATTTATAATTTTTATCATGATGGTGCAGGGCTTAATTGCCATAGCTCATATGGATATCTTGTTAACCCTGCGGTTGGCGAAATTATTGCACAATGGTGGAAAGAAAATATACCTCTGAAAACACGGAAAGATAAATAATATGTTTATAAAACAAGGAGAGCAAAGACATTGTATCTAATACCGATACCTCCACTGGATAAGGTCTTAAATTTATCAGAATCTTGCATGTTAATGTAGATAGTGGTCAGGCATAAAGTTTCCGAGGTAGTCTTATTTCGTAGTTTAACTACAATATCGCCACTATTAGCGGAAGTCGATTATCTATAAGCCAGATCAGATATTTTCATGTACAATCAATAGCATACTGGGCTTTGCTATTGTTATCCCTACCTTTAAATTTTAAACACTGTATTCCCCATGCGCAAACATATTGAACATTCGGGCCGCTGGCTGATTTCTCATAAAGACTGGAAAGCAAATTTAGTATTCATGTTAGGTGGTGCGGCTGTTGGTTTAGTCGCAGTATTTATGGCTGTCTCTAGTGATTGGGCTAATCATACTTTTTTCAGAATGGTTGAAAGTAATGATTACATTCCTTTTCTGGTATCACCATTAGGCCTGATTTTAATCGTTTATATTACACGCAAATTTTTCCCTGGTGCTGAGGGTAGTGGTATTCCTCAGGTTGTTGCCACGCTTGAGCTAGGGCACGAAAAAGAACGTAGTGTTTTGCTTACCCTGCGTATTGCCTTTGGCAAAGTCATGTTGTGTATAGTCGGTTTGTTAAGTGGTGCATCCATTGGGCGCGAGGGACCAACTGTTCATGTAGGCGCGGCTATTATGTTTTCATTGCGTCGTTTTGTGCGCTTTAGATTATATGATATGGAACGTGTGTTAATAGTTGCTGGTGGGGCAGCTGGTGTTGCAGCGGCTTTTAATACGCCATTAGCGGGTATTGTGTTTGCGATTGAAGAATTAAGTCGCTCATTTGAGGTGCGCACACGAGGCTTAATGCTAATGGGTGTGATGGTGGCTGCCATTGTTGCTTTAGCATTTCTGGGTAATTACACGTACTTCGGCAGCACCAGTGCGACTATTGAATTAGAGAATGCGATCATTCCTGTGCTGGTATGTGGCATTATTTGTGGGTTATTGGGCGGTGTTTTTAGTTTAATGTTAATTCACGGTAGTCGTTTGATTTCACCTTTTAGAAATCAAAACCCATATGTTGTTGCTGGGCTATGTGGTTTGGGTATTGCATTTATAGGGTACTACTCCGGACATTTAACTTATGGTAGTGGCTATGAACAGGCTAAAGCTATTATGGAAAATACCGGTGAAATTGGTGCTGATTATGGCTATTTAAAGTTATTAGCAACCGTGGTGTCATATTTAAGTGGTATTCCTGGTGGTATTTTTGCACCCTCATTAGCTACCGGTGCAGGTATAGGGGTACACATTACTGAGTGGTTAGTAAACTACCCGTATGGTGCGATTATTTTATTTGCCATGGTGGGATATTTTGCAGGGGTAGTTCAGGCGCCGATAACTGCGTTTGTGATTGTCATGGAAATGACTGATCAACATGAGTTGATTTTACCATTGATGGTAACTGCATTTATCGCGACAGGTATTTCTAAATCAATATGTAAAACACCGATTTATACTACATTGGCCGATAATTTTTTGCCCGAAGATAGAAAAATATTTGGTAAAAAAGAATAAAATTCATCTCTATCCTTATTAAGTTGTATCCATTAAATGATTTAATGGATATGCATTGTAACTGTACGTTAGCAACTTTTAATCATAAGAAAATTTTATTATAAATAAACAAAGTGTTTGGAATATTTGTATTCTAGGTAATATTACGAATTATTTATTAGTTGTCAGTCGTATAGTATTCAGTATAGGTAGAGGTTTTTTAAGTTAGTACATATTAATTCAAGTGTATGGGTAAACGGGTTTTAACCTGTAGATATTTTCACGGACGAGTTATTTAGTGAAAAATGCAATGCAATTAATACGAGGCATAGCTGATGATGGTAGATGATAACACACATGGCATTCACCCTATGGGAACCGTTGTAGACTTACATGGGGTTGTTGCTATTATAGGTTCGAAAGGTGTTAGACGAATTTTAAAACTCGGTGATATGCTTAATGAAGGGGATACGGTGGTTACCGGAGATGAAGGGGATATGACCATAGGACTTACTGATGGCACCACAATTAAGGTTGGGCATGATTCAGAAGTTACCCTGGATACATTTTTATCCTGAATGTGTTTTTATAATGTCTGATAGAGTAACTACAGTTGATAACTGTAGGCAAAAAATTATACTAAGCTTATTTTAAATAATCCTGATTATTGGCATGTCAAAGCAATACGCACAATATCCGATAATGATTGTGCTTTCATTTTATGCATAATACTACCACGGTGGGCTTCCACTGTTCTGACACTGATGTTGAGCTCTGAAGCTATTAATTTGTTAAATTTTCCCTGAACCAGTAAGTCCATAATTTCTTTTTCACGACCGGTTAGCGTTGAAATTAATTCATTGGCATCTTCAATTTGCTTTTTCTGATTAGTTAACTCTGCGTATGAATCCAGGCTCTCTCTAATGCGATTAACTAGTCTGTCATCATCAACAGGTTTTTCGAAGAAATCATAGGCGCCAGATTTCATGGCCTCTACGGCCAGGCTGATATCACCGTGTCCTGTGATAATGATAAGAGGAATTTTATACTGCTTTTCATTAAGGTGGTGTTGAAGTTCAAGTCCACTCATTCCGGGCATACGAACATCAACAATCAGACAACAGTGTTGTGTGAGATCGGCATTATTTAACAGGTCTTCTGCAGAACTATATGTTTGAGGATGCATGCCTGAAACTTTTATCAGTAGGCGCAATGAGTCTCTAATTGCTTCGTCATCATCAACAATGTGGACAGTGGGTAATATATTCATGAGTCTACTCTTCCAATGAAACGGGTAATGTAAAATTAAACTGGGCACCTAGAGCTGGATGTTCTTCAGCCCATAACTTGCCTCCATGTGACTCGATTATAGAACGACATATAGATAACCCCATACCCATGCCATGTTCCTTTGTTGAGTAGAATGCGTTAAATATAACATCTGCTTGATCAGAGGGTAAACCAGGACCATTGTCTATTATATTGATTTCTATCATATCCCTTTTATTAATGAACGATTTAATAACTATTTTTCGTTGATCCTGTGGGGTTGCTGATATTGCATCTAATGCATTACGTATTATATTAACCAAAACCTGCTCAATCAGAATTTTTTCTGTTAGGACTTTCGGAATTTTATCCAAAAGTTCAAGTTCGATAGAAACATGATTCATCATTATTTCAGATTTTAATAACTGAATGACCAGCAACACCAGATCATTAACATTGGTTTGGGACATGGAAGATTCATGCTTGCTGGTAAAGTCACGTAAGCTACGAATAATTTCACTTGCTCTGTTAGTCTGTGTATAAATTCCCTGTACCGCTTCAATTAAATCGTCATCTTCATTTGCTATGGTCGAAAGTAATTTTCTGGCTATATTGCTATAAGTAGAAATTGCAGATAATGGTTGATTTAGTTCATGTGCTATTTCAGTTGTCATTTCACCCATTGTGCTTAAACGGGAGACATGTGCTAGTTCCATAAGTCTTTTCTTGTCACTAGTCTCCTGTTGTTTACGTTGCGTAATGTCACGGATAAATAAGGTGGCATTGGTTGAATTATCACTATCGATTGTAGAAAGACTAATTTCAACATCGATTATACTGCCGTTTTTGTGGCGATTTTTAGTTTCGTATGATGAGAGATCTTTAGTTCCTAAAATCTCCATTCTTTTGGAGAAATTTTTATTGTTAAGATTTATTTCTATATTCATTAAATTTAAGTTGAGGAGCTCGTTACGACTATAACCTAGCATGCGACAGTATGCAGGATTGGTATCAAGAATTTTCCCTTGTTCATTTATTAATAGAAAACCATCCATTGAAGTGTGTAATATTTGTTCGTAACGTAGCATTTGTTCTTGCAGGGTTTGCTCAATTAATTTTCGTTTTGTGATGTCCTGTACTGTGCCTATGATTGATTGCTTACCCTCATACATAGTACGAGTTCCGAATGTTTCTATATCGATTTTATTATTATTGACATCGATGCAGCGAAGGGTGGTGTGAAATGAAGATTTCGTAGTAAGTTGATTGCGAATAACTCCAACCAGTTTTTTTATATCTTTTTTGTCAATAAATGGTAGTGCTCTTTTGTTTATTAAATCTTTCTGTGAGTAACCAAATATTGTTGCGAAACGTGGATTGATGTACTGATAACGTCCATTTTGTATTAGGTAAACACCTACCAGTGACTTTTCTGTAAGATCTCTAAATTTATTTTCAGATTCAATCAGGGCCTTTTCTACTTTATGTTGTTCTGTAATGTCGAGGCCTGTAGCGATAATATAATCTGGCTGTTCACCAATGTCGCGTAGCACTGAATTTGACCATGATATATAGCGTTTTTTACCTGATTTAGTTACCCAGTAGTTTTTGTATGTGCCAGGTATCTGGCTGAGGCAGATCTCGGAAAATACTCTTTTTATTTTTTCTACTTCATCTTGAGGTATTAAAATATCCCATATTGGGCTCCCAATAACTTCTTTTAATGAATAACCTGTAGCTTTTTCGCAGGCTGGATTAAAAAGAATAATTTCACCCTTATGGTTTAAAACAACTACAAGTGCATTTTGCGTGTTAATCAGGGCTGTGTTGAACTTATCTGTTTTTCTCTTAATTTCTTGTGCATTTTTTCGTTCCTTAATTTCTTCATTAAGTTGCGTGTTTATTAATTCAAGATGTCTGGTTCTTTCCTGTACCCGTTGTTCAAGTGTGTTTTTGGCAGATTCAAGATCAGTCAACATTTTCTTACGCAAAGTAATGTCGGAGAAAGTGACTACTGAACCATAAACATTGTTACCAATTTCCAGAGGCATCGAATTATATTCAACAGATACACAGCTTCCATCAGCTCGCCAGAAAATGTCATCATCAACATGCACTGCAATTGACTGGCGAAAGGAATTGTATATGCGACACTCGTGGTCAGGGCAATGGCTGCCATCTTGCCGGGTATGATGAATAATGGAATGAAGGTGCTTTCCAAGAAGTTCAGTGTTTTTTTTGTAGCCTAATATGCTCAGTGCTACCGGGTTGATAAATACACAGTCACCATCAGCATTAATGCCGAGAATTCCTTCACCTGCTGCATTGAGTAAGTTTTCTTCTCGTTCTTTGCTTATTTTAATTTCGCTGATGAACTTGTTTCGCTCTATGGCATAACAAATAATACGTTCAAATATATGATTATTTAAATCCTGTTTATATAGATAGTCCTGCACACCAAGGTGAGCTGTTTTACGGGCCAGTGTCTCATTAAATTCGTTGTCCAGGGCAATAATGGGTGTAGATGGGCTGGCTTTTGAAATAGTGGTTATGGCTTTAAGAGGGTCATCACCGGGAGGAAGTGAAACATCTAACAGGATGGCATCAAAAGAATTGTTAGTGAGTTGCTGCTTTGCATCAATTAAATTATCAATGTGGGTAACATCATAGTGATGAGAATTGATTGAAAGCAAAATATCATTGATTAGTTTGACGTCGACATGATCGTCTTCCAGAAGTAAAAGTTTAATGCTTTTATTTTTTGTCATCAGGTGATTAATAATCTAATTGTATTAGTTACTAGTATGTAACAATAATTGAAAAAAACTCTATGACAATCCTGTCATGATATTACTTTGATTTCAATCAATTGAAATACGATTAATTTCAAAGTCATATTTACATGCTTTTCTCAATATTTCTGAAATTATGCCTATTACATATAGAGTATCCATAGCGTTTAATGCGCGCGTGTGCTTCTGTCGATTTAAAAAAACGATACCTTTACGTAATATTACGAATATCTTCTTTTACATCATCTAATAGTATTGACGATAAGAAGGTTCTTCCAAAAATAGTCGAAAGACTCATTACATTTTCGGAGCAGTAAAATGAAAATGCGAAAACAAAAACTACTTACGCTGTTAACTTTAAGCTTGTTTGCAACAAGTGTTTTTAGTGCTACGCAAATATCCTTGAGAAAAGCGCAGAATTTATCTGGTGGTACTGGTGCGCCGACTGCTGAAAATGCAGCTAATAAAGGCAAAATCCTTCGCTTAATGGATGGTACGCAGATTTCCTTTTATGGTGATGCGGTAGATTCTAATTTCAAGTCCTGGAATTTCGCAGGTAGGCAGTATTCTGCGCGCGATATTTTCGTTACCTGGTCTAAAGATGATGGGGTTACCTGGTCTGCTCCTTTAAATCTATCCAATACGGCGTCTTTAACTGATGCAGGTGCTTTTTATAACCCTGATGGTAATGGCGCAGATGGTTCTGGTGGGCTTGCACCGGCTAATTTCTATGGTGATTCTGATAAACCTAATGTATTTGCACCAGGTAATGGAAACAATATCATGGTCTCATGGCCTGATAAGCATTGTCCAACGGGTGTGCAGGGTGTTGTTGAATACACTGCGCCTTATCTGAGTCTTGATCCAGGGGTGATTCAGGTACCCTATAGCTGTATGTACGCTGCGCGCCTGGTAAATACACCTACTACAATAAATGTGATTTCTGTCGATAGACTTTCAGATGGATCTCGTGATGCAAAAAGTGATGTTCCCCGTGGGGGTAGCGGTGCAAACGCTATTGCCTGGCAAGAAGATCCAGAAGGTTTACAACCTGGTGACGCTGAGGGCCCTGGAGATGGTGGTAGCGGTGCGAAAACCAGTAAGGGAACTGATATCTGGTATAGCTGGTTAGCTAACAGTGCATTTGCAACAGGTTCATGGAGTGCTCCACAGGCAGTAACTAATAATGATCCTGATGGTGCTGGCGCATCTCGACCTAATCTTTTCATCGGCAAAGATAAGAACTCTCCTGGAAAGGCCTGGGCGATTTTGGCCTATGAGGAAAGAAAAGCATTGGGGACTCTTGATGGTAAATATGTGATTTATCACGTGTTTGCATATGACAATCCTGCATCTGGTCCTGTTCCTGCGGGTGCTGGTGTCATTGTTAGTGATCCTCTTGAAAACTCTCGCCGTGTGCGATTTGTTGCTAAAGGTACACCAGGAGGCAAAAACGGTACACGCCTGATAATGTTCTGGAAACAGGGAGTAGATGATCAGGGTGGGCCTTCAGATATTATGGCACGTATCGGTCATGTTGCTCAGGGCTGGGATCCAACGGTTACCACTGCCTTCAATACCGGTGCTGGCTGGCGCCCACAGGATCTTACACCAGCGGTTGTTGGTAGCGGAGACCCTGCAACAGCAATGGGTAATACAGATCCACTAAATATGAGTTCAGCTGCATTCGCTGATAGAAGTACCACCAATCCGCTAGATGATGCGCGTGCTCATCGTGCCATTATCGTTGGTGACTTTATAGCGCTTGGTTATTCTTACACTAAGGATCAGGCGGTAACCCGCTTTACCATAGAAGACAATTATGACTTCTTAATAAGACGCTCAAAAGATGGTGGTAAGACTTGGGATGATGCTCATAACCTGTCTAATCTTCCTAAAGACCGTAATGTTAAGGAGCCACGTCTTGTTGGTTCTCCAAGCACAGTGACTTCAACCTGTCCATCAGGTAATCCGGCTGCGGCAGATACCACTAATCCAAAAGACTGCCAGAACAAGTCAGTGTATTACGTGGCCTGGGGCACAGATCTAAATCAGCAGGAATCTATTTCTCAGGGTTCGATAGATCTAGACCTTTATATAAGTCGCACCACTAATCAGGGTGAAACTTATGAAAACGCAGTGCCCATTATCTTAGGCGGTGATACTTCCAACAACGGTGAGTCTCAGATTCGTATGACACCTGATGGCTCTAACTCATATACCAGCTGGATGAAAACAACGGATGATGGCACAGAAGTCGCGTATGTTAGGGGCGACTGGGATCACGTTGGTGGTTTATGTTCTTACAATCCTAATGGAAGGTTTGATCCAGTATTACCAGGAATGCTATTAGCAGCATTGGCATTCATTGGATGGAGAAGGTGGGATAAGTGCCGTATGGAGTAGGCAGTTAAAGGCAGTAATGAAGAAAGAATGACTTGTTTAGATTTATTTAACGTTCGAAAAATTAGGAGTTTGAAATGAATACCATCACGAAAATTTCAGGCAAAGCCTTTGTAGTCTCTACACTGGCATTAGCCCTTAACGGAGTCCTGTATGCAGATACGGCTCCCGTATTAACTCTCGGCGAGACCATTACTGTTGTAGGCACGAGTGATGGTGTAGACACTACAGGATGTCCTGCCGCGTGCCCTACATTACGTTCGGCTGTTATTTTTGCTAATAACAATGGCAATGGTGCAACTGAGTATGACGTCATTAACCTGGGTGCTGGCACCCATGCATTGACTATTGCAGGCACCAATGAAGGTGCGGCCGCTGATGGTGATCTTGATCTTACCGAAGCGGTGAATTTTGTAGGTGTAGCCGGCTTCCCTTTAACTACCATCATTGATGGTGGCGGTAGTGGCGGCACTTTACAGGAACGCATCTTTACTGTTGACGGTGTGCAAGTTGGAATTTCAGATATAGCCATGACCAATGGTTATGCTCATCATGAGCTGGGCGGTGCTATCTTCAATGATGAGAAAGGCATCCTTACCCTGACCAACTGTGCCATTACCGATAGTGTTGCAACCTGGGATGGCGATTACATCACGGATACGAGCACCGGTGGTGTTAGTGATACACCTCCTGACGGTGTACCGGGTACCGCTTTACTACCAGAAGGTACAAAGGAAACACAGGGTAGTGGTGGTGCTATTTATAGTAAAGATGTAATGACCATTGAGAACTGTGTTTTCCGCGGCAACATTGCAGAAAACTATGAAGATACTGGCGTACCTGATCCTGACCCTCATCACACTGGCAACATTATTATCAAAGTCGGTAATGGCGGTGCGATTAATGCCAGTCAGCATACTGTCATTAACAACAGTACCTTTGGTAGTGACGCAGCGATTGATATTACCAGTAATCGTGCTATTAACGGTGGTGGAATATTTATGACCGGCGGTAATCCTTTTGAGGTTACCAGCAGTACCTTTAGCTACAACTGGGCTATTAGTGGTGGTGGTATTTGCAATGTTTCACCCTCTGCGCCAACTACGATTACCAATACAACTGTTTCTGGTAATCAGGTAACAGATAGTGGCGCTGGCATTGAAACCAATGCTGCTATGGAACTATTTAATGTGACCATTGCGAATAATGTTAAGGATTCCAGCACGAAAGGTTCTGGATTAAATACCGGACCAAGCGTAAGCATTACAGCAAAGAATGTGTTGTTTGATAACAACCTGGCAGATGGCCTTGCTGTTTCTGCAAACTGTGGTGCCAAAGGTGGTGGTTTTGCTCTGACATCTCAGGGCGGTAACGTAGCCAGTGATGGTACCTGTGACTTGAATGTGGCTCTGGGTGACCAGGAAGATGTGTCATCGGCATTAATTGATCTTCAGCCTCTTGCTGATAACAATGGTGGTGGCTTACCTGGTACTACATTAACTCATGCATTAACTCTGGCAAGTGCAGCAGTTGATACTGGTGTTAATACTGGGTGCCCTAATAATGACCAGCGAGGCAGCATTAGACCTTTTGATGCAACTTTGTTGTTAACACCAATCTGTGATTCGGGTGCCTATGAACTTTATGTAGAACGTACTGATTTACATATTGAAAATTTGACAGCACCTTCAGCAGCTATAGAAGGCACGAATGTAACTATCGATGCTGTTATAGATAATGGTGCGGCAGTGGCAGGTAATGTTGTTGTAACAACCTATCTACCAGCTGAGATGACATATGTTAGCGCAACAACCGTTCCAGCTGAAACATGTGTTCATGCGGCTGGTGTAGTGACATGTACCTTTACAGCACCTCTCGCAGCTGGTGCTGAAGTGAGTGTAAGTATTGTCGCTGAAGCGACTACAGCAGGTGATGATGTAATTGTTACTGTAAATGCAGCAACTGATACGTTAGATCCTAACCTCACCAACAATGTTGGCACAGTAATGCTAGATATCGCTAAAGATGCTGATTTAGCAATGACAGCCGCTACGGTTTCACCAGCTAGCATTAATACCGGTGTAACGACTTCTGTTTCACTTACCGTTGAAAACCTTGGACCCAATGCTGCAACAGGTGTTCAGGTAACTGCTGCTATGCCAGCACTTGTAAGTTTCGTTCAAGGTGTAGGTTGTGTAGAAGCGGGTGGAATCATTACCTGTGATGTTGGTGCACTTGCCAATGCTGCTACAGCTAATGTTAGCTTCGATGTGAAAGGTGAAACTGCAGGAACTGCAAGCATTACATCAACCGTTACATCAGATCTGATTGATACTGATCCATCTGATAACAGTAAAACAGTTGATGTTGCAATAACTGTTAAGAGCAGCAGTGGCGGATTATGTTCCTATGATCCAAAAGCAGTATTTGATCCAGTGTTACCTGCACTGATTCTATCTGCTTTGGGTTTCCTTGGATTCAGAAGGTTACGTCGTGAGAGCATTTCTAGAGATTAGTCTCTTTCATCAGGGATGATATGTAGCACAGGATGTGCCCCTTAACTGGGGCACATCCATGAAGGGTGAATGGAATCAGAACATTGTATTTTTGCACTGGCTTTAAACCAGTAGGTTGTATGAAAATGAGTCTGGGAGAAAGAGATGCAACACCATGCCACTAATTTATTTAAAACTTCATTGTTATCATTAGCTGTTTCAGTAATAAGCACAAATTCTGTGAATGCAGCAACAATGACAGTCACTACATTTGCTGACGAAATCAATAACAATGGATCATGTTCATTACGTGAAGCAATTATTAATGCTAATAGTAATTCAACCAGTGGCTCGATAGATTGCGCAGCGGGAATTAATACCGGTGTTGATGAGATTATTCTTGCTGCGGGTACATATACACTTTCTATTGTAGGTCGAAGTGAAGATGCTTCACTAACAGGTGACCTTGATATAACCGATATAGATACAAATGGTGCTAGCCTGGTAATTACAGGAGCAACCGATGGAGTTAGTGGTGCTCCGACAACAATTATTGATGCAAATGATATAGATCGTGTATTTGATATATTCAGTCCTGGCTTTAAGGATAATTTAGCCCAGGGTGCAAATTTTGATGCTGTGGAAATAACACTACAGAATTTGAAATTAATAAATGGCCATGTAGAAGAAACAACAATTGCTGTTGATAATCAGGCAAATGGCGGAGCGGTATTTAGCTGGCGTTTCAATAGTCTTAACATTAGCAATTGTGTATTTGATAATAACCAGGTTGTCTGGGATGGCAAGTATGGTGTGATTGATGTCGACCCTGATGGAATACCTGCCAATGGTGATGAATACCAGGTAGATGAGCGCACGCTATCGGGTCATGGTGGTGCTGTATTCAGTCGTGGCCAGGTTGCTGTTCAGAACAGTACCTTCAGTAACAATATTGCCTTTACAACATTTGATGAAAATGGTGATGGCATTATCGAAGGTGAAAATGAAAAAAGTGGTAATGGTGGTGGTTTATTTATTGCGTTCACCAGCACGATTGAAAATAGCACTTTTAATAGTAACACTGCCAGTAATGGTGGTGGTATGAATACAACGGGTGGAGAACCGGCTATCGCGCCGGGTAACATGACAGTTTCAGGTAGTACTTTTTATGATAACTGGGCTGTTATGGGTGGAGGTATTAATAATGTATCGCCACAGGTAACACTGGATATTTTTAACTCTACTTTTTCAGGTAACACTTCAACTGATATGGGTGGTGGGGTTAATAGCGATGCGGCGGTTCATCTGAAGCATGCCACAATTGTTAATAACAAAGTGACCAATTCAGATCAGCATGGTGCGGGTATTAATTATTTTGGACCTGCAGGGCAGTTCTTCCTGTCTAACACTCTGTTATCAAACAACACGGGAAAGAAAGTTCTCGTTAATTGTGGATGCACTGGTGGAGTAATATTAGCCTGTTCTACTCTTGAGGTCACATCATTAGGGGGCAATATCTCTAGCGATTTTAATTGCGGCCTGAGTACTGCAGGTGGAGATCTTCAGGGCCCCGATCCAGATATTTTGCCTCTGGCGGATAACGGTGGTCTTACACAAACACATGCGCTGGATTATAACAGCCTGGCAATTGATGCGGGTAAAGATACTAATTGCGTTACTGCAACACCCGCAATTATAACCGATCAGCGAGGTGCATCACGTTTACCCCTGGTTGATGGCAATGCGGATGCTGTAGCCGGTTGTGATGTTGGTGCCTATGAGAGACAGACTGTAAACTCTGATCTAGTGCTTACAAATTTCTCACTTAGCGCAAATACGGTTGAGGTTGATGAGCAATTTGATATTACCGCAACAGCTGGAAATACAGGGCCCGGCACAGTTAGTGCCGCTCGTATTGATGTAGCGATGCCTGCCAGTATTGAGTTTGTTTCGGGTGCGGTCACAGGTGGTGCTGCATGCACAAGCCTGGGAAGTACAATTAGTTGTGAGTTAGGTGATATGGTAGCAACAGCATCTTCCAGCATATCAGTAACGGTTTCTGCAATTGATGATGGAACATCAAGTATCAGTGCAAATGTTAGTGCGCTGGAAGTTGATGTTGATACTTCTAACAATGATGCAAACTCATCTGTTACTATAAATCCAAAACCGGTAGTTGCTACAAGTTCTAGTAGTGGAGGGTTATGCTCTTACAATCCTAATGCTGAAGTTGATCTGGTTTTACCTGCAATTCTGTTAATGGCTTTGAGTTATTTAGGATTTCGGCGTTACAAAGAGGGTTAGGTAATAGTTACAATTACTGTTGATCCTGGTGCGCCCTTCAAAATTAGAAATGGATGTGGCGTGACATGAGTAGTAAGAAAAAATATCTATTTCTGGCAAATGTCTTAGATGATGTTGGCCTGTCAAAATGCAATAATTGTTACAGGGATGTTCAGTTTATTGTTGCGTTACTTGCGGGTATTCCCGTTGTCTGGCTTGTGCATGACTGGTTGCCTGTCTTCTCATCAAGCTTTTCTTTCCAGTGGTGGATGTTGCTATCAATTGTTATATGGCAGCCATTAATTGAAGAACTTCTATTTCGTGGAATTATTCAGGGGCAGTTGTATAAATATAAATGGGCTCAGCAATCCATTTTTAATATTACTAACGCAAATATTGTGACATCGATTTTATTTGTGGCTATCCATTTTGTTAAGAATCCATCAGCCTGGCCATTGTTAATTTTTGTTCCGTCCCTGGTTTTTGGTTATTTTAGAGATGCTTTTAATAGTGTCTATCCTTCGATGATTTTGCATATGGCATATAATTTATTTGTGCTTATTGGTCTCTTAATTTACGCTAATTAAGAGAACATAAATTTATAATGTGTCTTTATTAATCGGTTTTAAATGGTGAAGCTGCTTCAAGCTCCCGACCATAGCTTTCCATTGCCTGTGCTTCTCTTTGTAAATGCGGTATTAGCATTTTAGAAAAATCCGGGTGTGTCACCTGATGAGCTGACCAGGTTTTAACCGGTAAAAAACCACGCGATATTTTATGTTCACCCTGGGCGCCTGGCTCAAATGTTTTTAAGTTGTTTTCTATGCAGTATTCTATGCCGGTGTAGTAACAAACTTCAAAATGTAAACTGTCATAATCGTCATAACATCCCCAGTGTCTGCCATATAAAGTATCTTTTCCTAAAATACATATGGCTCCAGCGACTATTTTATCTTTATGGTATGCAAATATAACTAATAATTTTTCAGCTATTGATTTAAAGAAATCTAAGCTCAAAGTGGGGGACCCCGATTTTTTCATAAAAGTAATTTGATAAAAATAATAGATTTTTTCCCACTGTTCATCATTAAGTTCAGGTCCATTAAATGTTTTAATGGAAATTCCCTGATCAGTAACTTTACGACGTTCCTGTTTTATATTTTTGCGTTTCTTGGGTTTTAAAGCGCTAAGAAAATCATCAAAATTTTTATAGTTATCATTCTTCCAATGGAACTGGTAATCAAATCGGTGCAAAGCGGTATGTTGCTGGAGAATATTAAAATCATCTTTTAAATTAAATAACCAGTGTGTACCTGAGTAATTGTTTTTATCAGAAAAATCTAAAGCCAGTTTGACTAAAGTTTTTTTAATTTCAGGATTGTTATCTTTAGCTAGAATTCTTGGCCCCTGACAAGGAGAGTAGGGGATTGATATAACCAGTTTAGGATAGTACTCAAGCCCGGAGCGTTGATAGGCATCGGCCCAGGCCCAGTCGAAAACAAACTCACCGTATGAATTATGTTTTTCATAAGCGGGCATCGCGCCAATTAATTCGTTATCTGCGGAGTGTATTAAAAAGTATTTTGGAAACCAGCCGAACTTTTCCAGGCAATGCCCTGTTTCAAAGGCAAGCAGAAATTCGTGTTGTATAAACGGGTAAGCTTGGTCTGTCAGTGCGTTCCACTGTTCTGCCGGTATGTCTTTAAGTGTTTCGCATATGCTAAGTTGCATGGCTGTACCTATCGTGAGCTAAAGCTGACTCCTGCTTGTAAAAATACTTTTTACGGCAGGAGTTTACTTGAACTGACGAAGGATTAACCTTCTTGTTCGTCCAGGTATTTCTCTGCATCCAGGGCGGCCATGCAACCTGCACCGGCAGAAGTCACCGCCTGTTTATATATCTGGTCGGCGACATCACCTGCGGCAAATATGCCCGGTATAGAAGTAGCGGTAGCATTACCCTGTGTGCCTGCCTGCACATTAATATAGCCATTGCTCATTTCCAGCTGGTCAGCAAAGATATCAGTATTGGGCTTATGTCCTATGGCGATAAATACACCGGCTAAATCAATGTCCTGAGTGCTGTCATCTTTAGTGCTCTTAATGCGGATGCCGGTAACACCCGTGTTATCACCCAGTACTTCGTCCAGGGTGTTATCCCATGCGATAGTGACGTTGCCATTTTCAGCACGCTCTTTTAAGCGGTCAGCAAGAATTTTTTCAGAGCGGAACTGATTACGTCTATGAACTACGGTTACATGTTCTGCAATGTTTGCTAAATAAAGTGCTTCTTCAACGGCTGTGTTGCCACCACCGATTACCGCTACATTCTTTCCGCGGTAGAAAAAACCATCACATGTCGCGCAGGCAGAAACACCTTTGCCTTTAAATGCTTCTTCAGATTCCATACCTAGGTACATAGCGCTGGCACCGGTAGCAATAACAAGTGCATCACAGGTGTATTCAAATGAATCACCGGTTAGTTTAAATGGGCGTTGGCTAAAATCAGTGGTGTGAATATGATCGAAAATAATCTCAGTGCCAAAACGCTCAGCATGTGCTTTCATGCGTTCCATTAGCTCGGGGCCTTGAACACCCTCATTGTCACCAGGCCAGTTATCAACCTCAGTAGTTGTCGTGAGCTGCCCACCCATTTCCATGCCAGTTACGATAACAGGGTTCAGGTTTGCACGTGCTGCGTAAACGGCCGCTGAATAGCCAGCAGGGCCTGAGCCTAAAATCAGTAATTTACAATGTTTCTTGTCGCTCATGTAATTTCTCCAGAAATGGCGGCTTATATAAAATTTGACGGTATTCTAACAAATCTTTCTTAAGGAATCCTTACTCGTTTGTATTCGTTTTTTCTTTTAATATTTTAACTAAAGAGCGAAGACTTACGACTATAATTAAAATATGAAAATTGGAACCCCAAAAGAAAGAAAAGTTCTCGAAGGCCGTATTGCTCTTACCCCAGAGGCCTGTGCCACATTGATTCGTCAGGGGAATGAGGTATTTATTGAATCTGGTGCCGGTGAGCTAAGTGGCTATAAAGATGAACAATACAGTGCTCGTGGTGTGGTTATTAAACCCAGTGCAGAAGAGTTATATCTATCAGCTCGATTGATCGTCAAGGTTAAAGAGCCGATAGAGGATGATCTTCAGTATTTGCGTAGAGATCATATTTTATTTTGTTATTTGCATCTGGCAGCAAACCTTCCTCTATCTGATCGGCTTTGCGAAATAGGCTTAACTGCCATTGCTTTTGAAACGGTTACTGATGAGGAGGGGCGATTACCGCTTCTTAAACCCATGAGTGAAATTGCCGGTACCCTGGCTGTTCACATTGGTACACATTTATTGCATCAACCACAGGGCGGCAAAGGCTTAATGCTGGGGGGCTTAGCTAATACCGAACCGGGGCATGTGGTTGTGTTAGGTGCAGGCGTTGCGGGCAGCGCTGCAGCAAGGCAGGCAGCGGCACTAGGCGCACGGGTTACTTTGATAGATCGTGATGAGTCCCGTTTTAAGCCTTTATCGGAGTCTATAGATAATATTAGTGGTGAGATTTCTTCTGATATCAATATTGCAAAAGCAGTTAATGATGCCGATTTGCTTGTTGGTGCTGTACTGTTAGCGGGATTGCACGCACCGATGCTGGTGTCTGAATCACAGGTAAAATGTATGCAACCCGGTGGTGTTATCATAGATATATCTGTTGATCAGGGGGGGTGTATTGAAACGATTAAACCCACTAATTACAGTGCCCCCACTTATTTAAAGCACAATATGCTTCATTTTGGAGTTACGAATATGCCTGGAGCGGTCCCCAGAACGGCTTCACAGGCTTTGTCTGCGACTATATTGTCGTATGTTCAGCGTTTGTGTGATGATAACTGGTGGTTAGATGAAAACCTGAAAAATGGGATAAATGTGCGTAAGGGTGTGATAGATAACCCATTGATAGAACAGGCCTTAAAACAATAAACCACAGTTTTGATCAAGCTGTTATAATCTAGCAAATTATAAAAAAATATCTATTTAATCAATTAATTACGTACGGCTTTTATAGCTTACAGGGGCTTAGAACATTGGCACAAGCGCGCCGCAAAAAAGATGATAAACAATTATCAGGTCTTACTATCCATATTAGCCGTGGGTTACGTGAAGCCGCCTTATTTATTCTGCTGGCGATTGCACTTTTTTTACTTACAGCGCTAGTTACTCACAATATTCACGACCCTGGCTGGTCTTATTCTGGTCCATCTAGCAGTATTAATAATATGGCCGGAGTTGTTGGTGCCTGGTTTTCTGATGTGCTGTATTTTTTATTTGGTTATCTAAGTTACCTGTTACCGGTGATGATTGCATACAGTGGCTGGTTAGTGTTGCGAGAGCGTACTGATGATGGGGAAATTAATTTCCATATACTAGGTATTCGCTGGCTTGGTTTTTTTATGACACTAGCTACAGGTTGTGCTTTAACCAGTCTGCATTTTATTATTCCTCTAAATACCCTGCCATTAGATGGTGGAGGCATCCTCGGTCGCTGGATAGGTGATAGCATGGCGGCCGGCCTTGGTGTGCTTGGCTCAACCCTAATACTGTTAAGTATCTTTTTAGCGGGCATTACAGTATTTAGTGGCTTGTCGTGGATTAGTTTAATGGACTTGATTGGTGATGGCTTACTTAAAAGTTTTGAGTGGGTTCAGTCAAAAATTGTTAATTATAAAGAAACCCGCGAAGAGAAAAAAGAAGGTGAAATTAATCGTGAGTCTCGTGTAAAAGCCGTTAAGGCTGAAACTATAAAAAATGAGGCCCGTAAACAGCCTGTACGTATAGAGCCTGTTATAAATAAGGTTGAAGTCAGTGAGCGACATTCACGTGAAAGCCAAATATCATTATTCGATGATGGCGGTGCTGGTGATACAGAGCTACCACCATTGCGTTTATTAGATGAGGCAATACGTTCGGGTAAGGGATTATCAGTTGAAGCTTTAGAAGCACTATCCCGACTGGTAGAAATCAAACTTAAAGATTTTAATATCGCAGTAGAAGTGGTTGCTGTTCATCCGGGGCCGGTTATTACTCGCTTTGAAATGCAGCCTGCAGCAGGTATTAAAGCCAGTAAAATTACTGCACTTTCAAAAGATCTGGCGCGTTCATTGTCCGTGCAATCGGTACGAGTAGTAGAAGTTATTCCGGGCAAAACTTATGTGGGTTTAGAAATTCCAAACGAGCATAAGGAAATTGTTTCATTAAGTGAAATCTTAATGTCAAAAGCCTACGATAAAACCAGTTCACCATTAACCGTAGCATTGGGTAAAGATATTTCGGGCCAACCTATGGTGGCTGATCTGGGTAAAATGCCTCACTTGTTGGTGGCGGGTACTACGGGTTCAGGTAAATCTGTTGGTATTAATACCATGCTGATCAGCTTGCTTTATAAGAGTACTCCTGAAGAGGTCAGGTTGATTTTAATTGACCCGAAAATGCTGGAGCTAAATGTTTATGATGATATCCCCCATTTGTTAACACCAGTTGTTACAGACATGGGCGAAGCGGCTAACGCATTGCGTTGGGCGGTAGGTGAAATGGAAAATCGTTATAAACTAATGGCAGCAATGGGGGTGAGAAATATCACTGGTTATAATCGTAAAGTAACCGAGGCGATAGAAGCTGGGCAACCTCTAAAAGATCCGCTATTTGTTAAAGATGAGTTGCTCGGCGGTGATGTTGAAGCACAGGACTTAAAGCCATTGCCTTTTATTGTTGTCGTGGTAGATGAATTTGCCGACCTTATTATGGTTGTGGGTAAAACGATTGAGCAGTTAATTGCACGTCTGGCTCAGAAGGCGCGAGCCTCAGGTATACATTTAATTCTGGCAACCCAGCGTCCGTCGGTTGATGTGATTACGGGCCTGATCAAGTCAAATATTCCTAGTCGAATTGCGTTTCAGGTTTCATCTAAAGTTGATTCAAGAACGATTTTAGATCAGATGGGTGCGGAGCAATTACTGGGGCATGGAGACATGCTATTTATGAATGCGGGAAGTAGCATACCAGAACGTGTGCATGGTGCATTTGTAGATGATCATGAAGTTCATGCGGTTTGTGAGCACATTAGAAAGCAGGCTAAGCCCAATTACATCCCCAATTTAATTGATGATAATAGTGATGTGATTAAGCTGCCAGGTGAGGGGCCATCACAGGCAGAAACCGATGCGGAAAGCGATGTTCTTTATGATGAAGCGGTTCAAATTGTAACTGAGACGGGTAAAGCATCAATTTCATATGTGCAACGCCGGTTAAAAATTGGTTATAACAGGGCAGCGCGCATAGTAGAGCAAATGGAGATGAGCGGGGTAGTGTCTTCAATGCAGACGAATGGTCAGCGACAAGTACTGGCTCCACCACCACCGGAACTTTAAACATCCGAGTCAATCCAACATATAATAAAATTGTAGATGCTTGTTGAGCGCCTGCAAAAGTCATACAGGTCTAATAAAGAATGTTAAAAAAGTTATTTTCAATAGTTCTACTCTTCAATGTGTTTGCTCTTAATGCAGCTGAAGTGGAAATACCGGCTCAAATAAATCTCGAAAAATTTCTTGATACAACAGTGAGTCTATCTGCACGCTTTCAGCAAAAATTAGTCGATAAATACGGTTATTTATTACAGCAATCTGCTGGTAATTTAAGCATGCAGCGTCCCGGGAAGTTTCGTTGGGATTATATTCTGCCTTACCCACAAAATATTATATCGAATGGTAAAAAAATCTGGATGTATGACTCAGAGCTCGAGCAGGTAAGCGTGCGCCCCTATAGCCAGGTACTTGCATCATCTCCGGTGATTCTATTAGATAATAAGCAGAAGCTTGAAGTTGAATTTAATGTTGAATCGATGCCAGACAGTAAGGGGCAGAGTTGGGTTCGACTTATACCAAAGAGTATAGAGAGCGATTTTAAAGAAATGCAAATTGGTCTGCTAAATGGAAGTATTAAGACTATGCGGTTCTTTGATAATTTTGAGCAACGAACAGAAATAGAGTTTGAACAGTTAGTTGTTAACCCTGTATTTGATGAGTCACTTTTTGAGTTTGTTGCGCCGCAAGGAACAGATTCTGTCGGTGATTTTTAATTCGTTTACACATGAAAATTATAATAACAACTTCCCTGTATTCAATAATAAAGGAAACATTTTCTATAAGTTTCCTTAACTCATTTAATATTTTTATGTTCAATAATCTGGTCAATGTGAAGCAAGATGCCTGATAATGACTATCGCCCGTTAGCTGACAGAATTCGTCCGGAGAAACTTGACGATTATCTGGGGCAAAGTCATATACTTGGCAAAGATAAACCGCTGAGAGTTTCAATTGAGACGGGCAAGCTTCATTCCATGATTTTCTGGGGGCCACCCGGTACAGGAAAAACCACACTCGCACGATTAATATCAAATTATTCTCAAGCACAGTTTTTATCCGTGTCTGCGGTATTATCAGGTGTTAAAGATATTCGAGCGGCAATAGATAAAGCTCATCAATTTTATGATGTCTATCAAAAACCCAGTATTTTGTTTGTTGATGAAGTACATCGATTTAATAAAGCACAGCAAGATGCTTTTTTACCCTTTGTGGAAGATGGAACGGTTAGCTTTATTGGCGCAACTACTGAAAATCCATCATTTGAATTAAACAATGCATTATTGTCTCGATGCAAAACTTATGTTTTAAAATCAATACAAGCCGATGAAATGACTCGTTTGTTAAAGCGTGCTTTGACTGATAAAAACTTAGGTCTGGGTAATAGTGACGTTAATATAAATGAAGATATGCTGCAGCTTATTGCTGTCCACGCGGATGGAGATGCAAGGCGAGCACTTAATTTTCTTGAAATAGCCGTTGATCTCGCAACAGAAGAAAATGGTCAGTTAACGGTTAATGAAAATATAATACAGGAAGTGACTTCACAAACTCTGCGACGCTTTGATAAGGGTGGCGATTTATTTTATGAGCAAATATCTGCTTTACATAAGTCTGTGCGAGGCAGTAATCCTGACGCTGCGCTTTACTGGATGTGCAGAATGCTTGATGGTGGATGCGATCCCATTTATCTAGCTCGTAGAGTTGTTCGTATAGCCTCTGAAGATATTGGTAATGCTGATCCCAGGGGGTTAGAGTTATCATTAAATGCCTGGCATACCTATGAGCGTTTAGGTAGTCCGGAAGGCGAGTTGGCCATTGCGCAGGCAGTGGCTTATTTAGCTTGTGCACCCAAATCTAATGCGGTTTATATGGCATATAAATCCGCAATGCAGTTAGCTAAAGAAAGCGGCACTATGGATGTGCCTATGCAGCTACGTAATGCACCTACTGATCTAATGAAAGATATGGGCTATGGTAAAAACTATAGATATGCACATGATGAAGGTGATGCTTTCGCTGCCGGTGAAACCTATTTTCCTGATGAATTAGGTGAGCAGGTAGTTTATCATCCTGTTGATCGAGGCTTAGAAATTAAAATTAAAGAGAAGCTTAATTACTTGCGCTCACAGAATAAGTCAAAAAATAGAACTTAGAATATAATTTTAAATGGAGACTGTTTTTATTATTACTCTGAGTCAAAAAAATGGGTTAAAAAATTCAACTGTCATATTTTTTAATAATTAATGCATGAATTCTTATGAGTAAAAAAAATATTCCAACCCTGGGTGTGGCCTCCAGTATAGGTAGTGTAACGAATAATAGTAGTCTGGCACCTGCCAAACTACAGTCTTCAGATTATTCTTCATTGCTTTTAAATGCAAACCTTGACTGGCAACCATTGCTCGAGGTTTCAAATGATTATAAAAACTCATTGAATATGTTAAATAAACAAAGCTGTATTATTAGTCAGTTTGTACAACAGAGTTTTGATGATAAAGAAGCATTTTTAATACTTGGTGGAGATCATTCTATTTCCATAGGTAGCTGGGCAGGCATAATGAATCAAATACCTGCAGAATCCAGTTTTGCGTTAATCTGGATGGGTGCGAATATGAATGCACATACCATTGAAAGTTCACCTACAGGCAATTTTCAAGGTATGCCTGTATCTGTATTGCTGGGAGAGGCAGAGCATGAGCTACAATCCTGCTTTCCTTCACAGCAACATATTAATGGGCGTGATTTGTATATGTTTGGTGTTAGTGATTATTCGCCAGATGAAGTGGTTTTATTAAGTAAAAAAAAGGTTAATGTATTTGATGTTGAACGAATAGAGCATGATGGTGGCACATATAAAGTTTTGCACCAACTTATTGAAACGATCATGCGCTGTTATGAACATTTTGCGATTAGTATTGATTTGAATTCAATGCTTGCTCGGGGTGATAATACAGACGAGTTATTAGCCGTTTTTAATGGACTTGGTTTTGGAGAAAATTTTTCAGGTTTAGAAGTAGTTGAAATTGATGTTACTGAAAATAATCAAGGTAGATCAGAGCAATTGATTTACGAAATTATTAATTCTATTTATAAATAATTTATCAGCTACCTAATATCAAATGGGTAATTCAACGGTTTGGCTATTATGAGTATGTTTCAGAAAAAAGCCACTCAATTTTAGTGAGTGGCTTTTTAAGTAATACATATACACTATATCTTGAACTGACCAATCATTTGCTGTAACTGTATTGAAAGGCGAGCCAACTCTTCACTAGCGGTAGATGTTTGATTTGCACCTTCTGCATTTCTATCTACGATGCTACTTATATTTATAATATTTCGATTAATTTCTTCTGCAACGGCACTTTGTTCCTCTGCAGCAGTGGCAATTTGTGTATTCATATCCCTGATATTAGCAACGGCATTGGTAATAGTTTCAAGGGATGAGCCAGCTTTTGCCGCCTGATTAACACTTTCATCTGCATGGCCTCTACTGTTTGAAATAACATTTACAGCCGATTGAGAGCCTTCTTGAAGTTTCTCAATCATTGCCTGAATTTCCTGGGTAGACTGTTGAGTTCTGCTTGCCAGTGTACGCACTTCATCCGCCACAACGGCAAAACCTCTACCTTGCTCTCCCGCACGCGCTGCCTCTATGGCTGCATTTAAAGCAAGCAGATTGGTTTGTTCTGCAATACTCTTAATTACATCTAGTACGGTACCAATGTTCTCGCTGTCTGTCTCTAACTGAGCAATTACATTCCCGGCTGAATGTACTTCTGCAGATACATCCTCTATTGATTTCATGGTTTGGATTACATCTTCTCTTCCGTCCGCTGCTGCACCATCAGCGCTTGTGGCTGCATGAGCTGCTTCGGTCGCATTGCGTGCCACTTCCTGTACGGTGGCAGTCATTTCATGCATGGCTGCAACTACCTGATTGGTTTCCATCTGTTGCTGGCTAACACCTCGACTGGTTTCATCTGTAATAACTGACATTTGTTCAGCTGCTGATGATAGTTGTATAGTCGCCCCCGATACCTCGCTAACCATAGTCCGAACTTTTTCAGAAAATTGATTAAACGCAGCAGCCAACATACTAATTTCATTATCACCCGAGTCATCTAAACGCTTAGTCAGGTCGCCATCACCCTGTGCAATGTCATCCATTGCCTTAACTGTATTGTTAAGTGGTACTACAATCATGCGCGATATTAATGTCGCAAGTATCAAGCCTATAGCTAATGAAATAGCACCTATAAGAAGGGCTTTGTTGGTTGCACTCTGGATAGCATTTGTGTATTGACTTTTATCCATAGCAATTACGATTACACCTACTGCATTGCCAGAATAATCATTTATTCTATTTGCATACACGGCCAGATCGAGCTCAGCACGCATAAGTTGTGTCATTACGGCATTACCACTTAGTGCCGTGTTTAACTGTGTATTATTTAGTAAGCCTTCACCTTCTAGTGTAGAGCCAAATTTCTTAAATCCATTGTCTGATTTTAAAAACAGACTTATATCGACGGAGTATTTTTTCTTAAATTGTTCGAAAAAAGGCTGTCCGAAAGACATACCAAATTCAACAGAACCATAATGCTTTCCGTTGTGGTAAACCGGTGAAATACCACGAATACCTAAACCTGCCACACCTTTTTCCAGGCCCATAATATTTGTTTTTTGTTCATTTGTAGCAACGACTGTTTTTCTAAAAGATGATAAATCATCACCAAATTTTTGTGGTTTATGTAATCTTAGAAATGAAGTTGCCGGAGGTTTATGAAATTGAAACTGACGAGCATTGAAATTTTCTTTCATAACTTTGAAAGAAGGTACTAATGCGTTTGCTAATGCTTCACGTTCATCATTAGCAAACATCTCAGAAAAAGAGTCAACACTTGCAACCAGGCTAGAAAGTGCTACTGCTAATTGCCCCTGCGATTGAAGCTCAGTTTTAGCACTTTCAAATAAGCCAGCTAATTCTCTCTGTTCAGCTTCTTTTACAACATCAGATACAGTAGAAATAATCATAGGTACATTAATAGCTGCTACCATGAGAAGTACGAATATAAAGCCAGCGCTAATTATGGTTTTTATTTTGATGCTTTTAAGCATGAAACTTCCTCAATTTAGGAGTAAATGTATCAATCACACATACTTAGATCATAGTCGATTATCTAAATAATGCGTTATATATAGCGTTTTTTTAAGTGTTTTTTGCCGTTAAATGTTGAATATTGTATTTAGCGGCTATTTATAATATTTCATTTGATCACAGATATAGAAAATTAACTAACTGTGTTCACTAATCAATATCGATACTGAGTTATTGCTGCTTATTGACGTGATATATAAGTATAGGTAAAACTCATATATGAGTAAACTCTTATATTTGTTGAGGTGTAAATTAATTAAGTTTTATTTGTTCTCTTATGAAGCACTAACTTAAGCGTGTTGTTAGACTTGCTTAATATGATTATTAATCCAGGCAAGCACATCTCCTTTGACTTAAAGCTTTCATTTTTAAAACTGTTCTATGTCTTTTCCAGGTAATACCAAGCCACTTTAACTATTTGTTTTTACTCAATAGTAATAGGTAAGAATTCATACTCCTATAAACTTTAATACTGGTAAAATTACATAATTCACCTACACTACATATGGTAATAGCTTGATTTTTACCATTATAAATTAAGTGTTTTTTAGATTCGTATTTTAGGTGTGGGAGTGAATGTTTGAAAATTAATCAGCCGGTAACCAGTAATGAAGTTGAGTTTGATAAAGGAGCAAACATTCTCTCAACCACGGATACTAAGGGTCAAATTACATATGTTAATGATGAATTTATAAAAATTAGTGGATTTGAGGAAGCCGAACTATTGGGGCAGGCGCACAATGTTGTACGTCACCCAGAAATGCCAGCGGCAGCTTTTGATGATCTATGGAAGACTATTAAAGGCGGCAGTTCATGGATGGGGTTAGTCAAAAACCGTTGTAAAAATGGCGATTATTATTGGGTTGATGCTTTTGCAACTCCAATCGCTCAAGATGGTGAAACCAAAGAGTATCAGTCGATACGTAGCAAGCCTGACAGGGATGCAGTTTCACGTGCTGACAAAGCTTACAAAAAACTCTCCAAAGGAGAACTACCTTTACAGCTCAAGTTACCAGCGATTGGTATATGTGCCAGGATGCTTGCTGTTTTTGCTATTGCTCTTCTTCCTGTTCTTATACTGGTCATTAGTGGTGATATTAGTATCCCGGGGCTTGTTAGCTCGACGATTTTGACAATGATTATCGCAACATCAGGAGTTTTCTATGTTACGCGCCCATTACGTAAAGCAGCTAAAGAGGCCAGCAGTATTTTTGACAATAGTTTGATGCAGCACATTTATACCGGGGATATGACCGAGGTTGGACAATTACAACTAGCCCTCAAGATGAGAAAATCAGAGTTGGATGCAGTTCTAGGACGGGTTTGCGACACCATTGCCACCATTGAAAAGACATCTGAAAGCTTAACGTCATCGGTACAGCTCACTAAAATGGGGATAAATCACCAGGATACAGAGACATTAAAAGTATCCACGCTCATGGGCAACCTTTCTCAATCAGCTAATCAGATATTAAATAATGCACTTCATGCAGCCGAGGCGACAGCTTCGGCTAGTGAAGCAGCTATTGCAGGCAATGGCGTTGTGCAAAAAACGGTTGCTTCAATTAAGGAGCTTGCAAATGAGGTAGACAGTTCAAGCCTTGTGATCTCGCAATTGGAGCAG
>Ga0209345_10001066_pt1 | contig 34220 bp, 29 predicted proteins | sample Cruoilmetagenom7_FD_187294 | JGI IMG/M metagenome (GOLD analysis project Ga0209345, IMG submission 187294) | Oil polluted marine microbial communities from Coal Oil Point, Santa Barbara, California, USA - Sample 7 (SPAdes) (version 2) | ecosystem: Environmental > Aquatic > Marine > Oil seeps ...
CTTTGTTTTTATGCTTCAATAGCTCAGTTGGTAGAGCAGCTGATTTGTAATCAGCAGGTCGTAGGTTCAAGTCCTATTTGAAGCTCCATTTATCATTGTTCAGTGTTCATCTTATAAAGATCAGCGCTATACCAGTAATTTTGGTGGGATTGGAGAGTGGTCAAATCCTGCGGATTGTAAATCCGCCGCCTACGGCTTCGAAGGTTCAAATCCTTCTCCCACCACCATACTATTTAAGCGGGAGTAGCTCAGTTGGCTAGAGCCTCTGCCTTCCAAGCAGATTGTCGCGAGTTCGAGTCTCGTCTCCCGCTCCAAAAAATTACACTGGAAGCTGAGTTCAATACGAACATTTCGTAACTCATTTTATATAATTTTAATAATTTAATAATTCCACGTAATCATTTTAGTATAATTTCAGGTTAAGTATTGTAAAATATCGCCCACGTAGCTCAGGGGTAGAGCACTTCCTTGGTAAGGAAGAGGTCGTAAGTTCAAGTCTTATCGTAGGCTCCACTTATAAATGAGTACAAAAAAATTAATAAAACTTTCCCTTTGAATAGATTAGCCCAAGGCTTATCTACTCAGAGGGTAATGAAACAAAATCTTAAGGAAAAATTATGGCAAAAGAAAAATTTGACAGAAGTAAACCACACGTAAATATAGGTACAATTGGTCACGTTGACCACGGTAAAACAACATTAACAGCTGCTATTACAATGTGTTTAGGGCTTAAAAATGGTCAAGCAACAATGGATTACGATCAAATTGATAATGCACCAGAAGAAAGAGAAAGAGGAATTACAATTGCTACTTCTCACGTTGAGTATGAAACAGAAACAAGACATTATGCACATGTAGATTGTCCAGGACATGCTGATTACGTTAAAAATATGATTACAGGTGCTGCTCAAATGGATGGTGCTATCTTAGTTATTGCGGCTACTGATGGTCCTATGGCACAAACAAGAGAGCATATCTTACTTTCTAAACAAGTAGGTGTTCCATACATCGTTGTATTCTTAAACAAAGAAGATCAACTTGATGATGAAGATAAAGAAGAGATGTTAGAGCTTGTTGAAATGGAAGTTAGAGAACTTCTTTCTCAATATGATTTTCCAGGTGATGATACTCCAATCGTTGCAGGTTCTGCATTCCAAGCATTAGAAGAAGCTAAAGCTGGAAAAGCAGGTGAATGGTCAGAAAAAATCTATAAATTAATGGATGAAGTTGATTCATATATCCCAACTCCAGTTAGAGATACAGATCAAGATTTCTTAATGCCAGTTGAAGATGTTTTCTCTATCTCAGGAAGAGGAACAGTTGTTACAGGTAGAATTGAAAAAGGAACAATCAAAGTTGGTGAAACAATTGAGATTGTTGGTATTAGAGATACACAAACTACAACAGTTACTGGTGTAGAGATGTTTAGAAAAGAGATGGATCAAGGTGAAGCAGGTGATAACTGTGGTATTTTATTAAGAGGTACTGCTAAAGAAGACGTTGAAAGAGGTCAAGTTTTAGTTAAGCCAGGTTCAATTACACCACATACAAAATTCAGATGTGAAACATATATTCTTTCTAAAGAAGAGGGTGGAAGACATACTCCATTCTTCAGTGGATATAGACCTCAGTTCTATGTAAGAACAACAGATGTTACAGGTTCAGTTACTTTACCAGAAGGTACAGAGATGGTTATGCCTGGTGATAATGTTGAAATGACAGTAGAATTAGTTAATCCAGTTGCACTTGAAAAAGGTACAAAGTTCGCTATTAGAGAAGGTGGTAGAACTGTTGGTGCTGGTGTTGTTGCTGAGATAATTGAGTAGTCAGTTATGGGTGATAGAATTAAAATTGGATTAAAATGTGAAGAGAGTGGAGACATTAACTACACAACAATGAAAAATCCAAAAACTCATTCTGAAAAGTTTGAAGTAAAAAAATATAGTCCAAGACTTAAAAAACACACTACACACAAAGAGATTAAGTTAAAATCTTAATCTCTCAATCGCAAAAAGCTATTTAGCTTTTTGCAAAAACTATGCAAAGGCCAATAGCTCCAATGGTAGAGCACCGGATTCCAAATCCGGGTGTTGGGGGTTCGAGTCCCTCTTGGCCTGCCATCAACTAAAAGTACTAAGTGTTAAGAAGATTTTGATCTTTTTAACACTTAATACTTAAAAACTATAGAGGTATTATTTTGAATAAATTAAGTTTTTATTATAAACAAGCAAAAGATGAATTACACAAAGTAATTTTTCCAATCAAAGAACAAATAAGAAGTGCTTTTCTTTCAGTTTTTGTTGTAGTGACAGTAATTTCACTATTTTTAGCACTTATTGATGCGATTATGTCAGTAAGTTTATCATCTATAATGAGTTAGGACAAATATGGCACATAACTGGTACGCAATACAAACACACTCAGGTAGTGAATTAACAATTAAAAATGCCCTTGAAAAGCTTTCAAAAGATATGGAAGATGGTAGAATTGAACAAGTTTTAGTTCCAACAGAAGATTTAATAGAGATAAAAAAAGGAAAAAAAACAATAGTTGAAAAACCTTTATACTCTGCATATGTATTTGCAAGAATTGATTTAGACACCGCACTTTGGCATGCGATACAATCTATGCCAAAAGTTGGAAGATTTATTGGGGAATCTAAAAAACCATCACCGTTAAGTGAAAAAGATATTAATCAAATTTTAGAAAAAGTAAACAATAGAGCTGCTGCAAAACCAAAAGTTTCATTTGAAGAAGGTGAAATGCTTCGAATTAAAGAAGGTTCTTTTGCTAACTTTAATGGTATTGTAGAATCATTTGATATGAGTTCTGGAATGTTAAAACTGAATGTTTTAATTTTTGGAAGAAATACACCTGTTGAAATCTCTTATAGTCAAGTAGAGAGAGTAGAATAATAATGTGCTAGTGCTAAGTGCTAAGGTGAAAACCATTAATATAAAGTGAATAGTTTCACTTTGTAGGTTTGAACGAGTTTTAGGTTGAAATGTTATGAAGCCTAAAAGTCAGTTTCAATAAGGTTGTCTCTTTAGTACTTAGCATATCGCTAACTAATTTCAAGTGTTGATAAAACACTAACACTAATTTCAAGGAAAAAAAATGGCAAAAAAAGTAGAAGGATATTTAAAACTTCAAATACCAGCTGGTGCTGCAAATCCATCACCTCCTGTTGGACCTGCACTTGGTCAAAGAGGTATTAATATTATGGAGTTTTGTAAAGCATTTAATGAAAAAACTAAACAACATTCAGGATTTAAAATTCCTGTTGAGATTACAGTTTATGCAGATAAAAGTTTTACATTCGTAACAAAACAACCTCCAATGAGTGAGTTAATTATGAAAGCTGCTAATATTAAAAAAGGTAGTGATAATGCACTAAAAAATAAAATCGCTAAATTAACAAAAGAGCAAGTAATGGCTATTGTTGATCAAAAAATAGCAGATTTAAATACTAATGATGTTGAACAAGCTTCTAAAATAGTTGCTGGTCAATGTAGAAGTATGGGAATTGAAATAGCATAATTTTAAGATTATCTATTACTCTATAGCCAAATTAAAAAAAATAAGTTTTTTTAAAATACCACTAGGCTTTAACTGTGGAAGCAAAACTAGAGTATAACTCTAAAAAATAAATATTGCGGAGAATAAAATGAGCAAAAGATATAAATCTTTATTAGAAAAAGTAGATGTAACAAAACAATATTCTTTAAATGATGCAGTAGCATTAATTAAAGAATTAAAATCAGCAAAATTCGATGAAACAGTTGATATTGCTTTAAACTTAAATGTAGATCCAAGACATGCTGACCAAATGATTAGAGGTGCTGTTGTACTTCCAAATGGTACAGGTAAAACTGTAAAAGTTGCAGTAATGGCAAAAGGTGTTAAAATGGATGAGGCGAAAGCAGCTGGAGCTGATATCGTTGGTAATGATGATTTAGTTGAATCAATTCAAGCTGGAAACATAGATTTTGATGTACTTATTGCTACACCAGATACAATGGGATTAGTTGGTAAAATAGGTAGAATACTTGGACCAAAAGGGTTAATGCCAAACCCTAAGACAGGTACAGTAACTATGGATGTAACTAAAGCAGTTAGCGAAGCTAAAGGTGGAAAAGTTACATATAGAGTAGACAAAAAAGGAAATATCCATTGTGGTATTGGAAAAGTTTCTTTTTCAGCTGATGCATTAGTAGAAAATATTTCTACAGTTATGGCAGCTGTTAATAAAGCAAAACCAGCTTCAGCTAAAGGTAGATATGTTACTAAAGCTGCAGTTTCTTTAACAATGTCTCCATCTGTTATTATTGACAGTTCAGAGATGATGGATATTAAATAACGATTGTTGATTTAATATTCAATAGTGAAGACTTAGGTCTTCACGTTTGAGTGTTATTCAAAGCACTACATTAAAACTGAAGATAGTCGGTTAAATACAGCTCCTGTATTTTGTAAAACCTGCTTAAGTTCTACTGTTTTGAAAGGAGGAAAAATATGACAAAACTACAAAAAAATGAGATTGTTGAATCATTATCAAATGAATTTAAAGATTCTCAAGCAATCGTAATTGCAGATTACAGAGGTACATCACATAAAAATTTAGAAGCTTTAAGAATAGCTGCTAAAGAAGTGGGTGCAAAAGTACAAGTTGCTAAAAACTCTTTAGTTTCAATAGCATTAAAAAATGCTGGACATGAAGAAGTAGAATTAATTGGTACAAATATATTTATTTGGTCTGAAGATCAAATTAATGCTTGTAAAATAGCTGATAAATTTGCATCAACGAATAAAGATACATTTGCTATAAAAGCTGGTGTTATTGAGGGTAAAGCTGCAGACGCTGCTACTGTTAATGCATTTGCTAAATTACCTGGTAGAGAAGAACTTCTTGGTATGCTTGCAGCAACATGGATGGCTCCTGTTACTAACTTTACAATTGGGCTTGATGCTTTACGTAAGAAAAAAGAAGAAGAAGCAGCATAATTTAAAATGCAGTTTGAATGTGGTGTTTGCTTTTGCAGACAATAATGTGAACTCGTTTCGCATCGTGGAGATAAATAGTTGAAAAATTTATTTTTTAAACTATTTATCAGTAACGGCTATTAAAAAGGAAAATAAAATGGCAATCTCTAAAGAAGATGTATTAGAATATATTTCAGGTTTAAGCGTATTAGAGCTTTCTGAATTAGTAAAAGAATTTGAAGAAAAATTTGGTGTATCTGCACAACCAGTTGCAGTTGCAGGTGGAGCAGTTGCTGCTGCAGACGCTGCTGAAGAGCAAACTGAATTTACAGTTATAATCAAAGATCCAGGTGCTAAAAAAATTAATGTAATTAAAGAAATTAGAGCATTAACTGGTCTTGGATTAAAAGAAGCAAAAGCAATGGCTGAAGAAGCTGGTGCAGTTGTAAAAGAAGGTATCTCTAAAGATGACGCTGAAGCTGCAAAAACTGCTTTAGAAGCTGCTGGAGCTACAGTAGAAGTTAAATAATTTTATTTAATTTATACTAAAAATGGCAACAAAATGCTCTGTATTTTTACAGAGCATTAGTCATTTAAAAGCAATTAGCTTTTTAACCTATGTATGGTATTTGCTCAGATATAGGTTAGAATGTTTATTCTTATGTTTTTATATACGATAAAAACTTTAACTAACATAAATTATACGAAAGGCCAATATGTTAAATTCATTACAATCTGGAAATAGATTAAGAGTTGATTTCGGAAAAAACCCACAAAAAATTGATATTCCCAATTTATTACAATTACAACAAAGTAGTTATGATAATTTTTTAATGGTAAAAAACGAAGATAGAGCAGAAGCAGGAATAGAAAAAGTATTTAAACAATCTTTCCCAATTAACGATGTACAAAATAGATTTACTTTAGATTATATCAATAGTGAGGTTGGAAAACCAAAATATACTGTTTCAGAGTCTATGGTAAGAGGGTTAACTTATTCAATACCATTAAGAATTAATATTAGATTAACTTTATGGGATTTAGATGAAAAAACTGGTGAAAGAATTGGTGTAAAAGATATAAAAGAGCAATCTTTATATATTAGAGAAATCCCTTTAATGACAGATAGAACATCTTTTGTTGTAAATGGTGTTGAAAGAGTTGTTGTAAATCAACTTCATAGATCTCCAGGTGTTATTTTCAAAGAAGAAGAAGCTGCAACAGTAGCAAATAAACTTATCTATACAGGTCAAATTATCCCTGATCGTGGTAGTTGGTTATATTTTGAATATGATGCAAAAGATATTTTATATGTAAGAATTAACAAAAGAAGAAAAGTACCAGTTACAATTATGTTAAGAGCTTTAGATTATTCTAAAGAAGAGATTATTAAATTATTTTATCCAATTGTAAATATCCAAGTAAAAAATAATAAGTTTTTAACTAAATTTCATGCTGAAGATTTCACAGGTAAAGTTGAATTTGATTTAATTGATGATAAAGGTAATTTAATCATTGGTGCAGGAAAAAGACTTACAACTAGAAAAGCAAATGCACTTGCTGAGGGTGGATTAAAATATGTTGAATATCCAGTAGAACTTTTAATGGAAAGACATACATCTTCAACAATTTATGATCCAGAATCTGGTGAAGTATTATTTGACGCACTTACAAATTTAGATGATTTAAAACTAAAAAAATTATTAGATTTAGGTTTTGATAACTTTGATATTGCAAATGATTTAGCTGAAGGTATTGATGATTCTATTATCAATGCATTTAAAGCTGATGCTGAATCTATCAAATTATTAAAACAAACAGAGCAAATAGAAGATGAAAATGATCTTTGTGCGATTAGAATCTATAAAGTAATGAGACCAGGTGAACCTGTAACTAAAGAAGCTGCTAGAGAATTTATCAAAAAATTATTTTTTGATCCAGAAAGATATGACTTGACAAAAGTGGGAAGAATGAAAATGAACCACAAACTTGATGTTCAAGTACCTGAATATGTTACAGTTTTAACTCATGAAGATATTATTAAAACAGTTAAATATCTTATTAAAGTTAAAGCTGGTCATGGTCATGTAGATGATAGAGATCACTTAGGGAACAGAAGAATTAGATCTATTGGTGAGTTATTATCAAATGAGCTACACGCAGGTTTAATTAAAATGCAAAAAGCCATTAGAGATAAAATGACTACATTAAGTGGTACATTAGAAGATTTAATGCCTCATGATTTAATTAACTCTAAAATGATAACATCAACAATTACAGAGTTTTTTACATCTGGACAACTTTCTCAATTTATGGATCAAACAAATCCATTATCAGAAGTTACTCATAAAAGAAGACTTTCTGCACTTGGTGAGGGTGGTTTAGTTAAAGAGAGAGCTGGATTTGAAGTAAGAGATGTTCACCCAACTCATTATGGTCGAATTTGTCCAGTTGAAACTCCAGAGGGTCAAAATATTGGTCTTATTAATACACTTTCAACATTTGCCAAAGTAAATGAATTAGGATTTATTGAAACTCCTTATAAAAAAGTTGTAGATTGTCAAGTTACTGATGAAATTCAATATTTTACAGCAACTCAAGAAGAGGGTAAAGTTATTGCTCCAGGTTCAACAAAATTAACTAAAGATGGAAAAATTGCAGAAGTTTTAACAGAGGCTAGACTTGATGGTGAAATTATGCTTATTGAATCATCAAAAGTTGAATTAATTGACATTTCAAGTGCTATGGTTATGGGTGTTGCTGCATCTTTAATTCCATTTTTAGAACATGATGATGCTAATAGAGCACTTATGGGTTCAAATATGATGAGACAAGCAGTTCCATTATTAAGACCAAATGCTCCTTTTGTGGGAACAGGATTAGAAAAAGTTGTTGCAAGAGATTCTTGGGCAAGTATTAAAGCTTCTAGAGCTGGTATTGTTGAAAAAGCTGATGCTAGAAATGTTTTCATCAAAGGTGAAGATGAAAATGGTGCTTTTATAGATCATTATTTATTAAGCAAAAATGCCAGAACAAATAATAATACAACATTCGGTCAAAGATGTAGTGTTGTTATGGGACAAAAAATTTCTAAAAGTCAAGTTATTGCTGATGGTCCTTCAATGGATAATGGTGAGCTTGCAATTGGTGTGAATGCTACAGTTGCATTTATGCCTTGGAATGGTTATAACTATGAAGATGCGATTATACTTTCACAAAAATTGATTAAAGATGATGCATTTACTTCTGTTCATATTTATGAAAAAGAGGTTGAAGCTAGAGAACTTAAACACGGAAATGAAGAGATTACTAGAGATTTACCAGGTGTAAAAAGTGAAAATCTTGATCATTTAGATGAGTCAGGTATTGTTAAAGTTGGTACTCACTTGAAACCAGGTATGATTATGGTTGGTAAAGTTACACCAAAAGGTGAGATTAAACCAACTCCTGAAGAGAGACTTTTAAGAGCAATCTTTGGTGAAAAAGCAGGACATGTAATAAATAAATCTATGTATTGTTCAGCTTCTATGGAAGGTGTTGTTGTTGATGTTAAAGTATTTACTAAAAAAGGATACGAAAAAGATGAAAGAGCAGTTGCAACTATTGAAGCTGAAAAATCATCTTTAGATATTGAACATCATGATAAACTTATGATGTTAGATAGAGAAGAAAATTTAAAAATAAACGATATTATCTCTAAAAGTGTTTTAGAAAAAGATGTAGAGATTAATGATAAAGTTTTCAAAAAAGGTGAAAAATTAACATTAGAAGATTTAGAAAATGTAAATAGATTTGCTATGAAAAAAGTTATCTCATCATATGGAAAAGAAGTTTCAAAAGCATATAATGATGTAAAAGATCACTTTATTAAAGAAAAAACAGTTTTAAGAGAAAATCATGAGGAAAAATTATCTATTTTAGAGCACGATGATATCTTACCTAATGGTGTAATTAAACAAGTTAAAGTATATATTGCAACTAAAAGAAAAATAAAAGTTGGTGATAAAATGGCTGGACGACATGGTAATAAAGGTATTGTTTCAAATATCGTACCAGTTGTTGATATGCCATATTTAGAAGATGGATCAACAGTTGATGTTATTCTAAATCCACTAGGAGTTCCAAGTCGTATGAATATTGGACAAATTCTTGAAGTTCATTTAGGGTACGCTGGTAAAAAACTTGGTGAAGAGATTCAAACTATGTTTGATGAGAAAAAAGCAACATTTATTAAAGATTTAAGAGCTAAAATGGTTGAGATTGCTGATGTTGCAAAACTTATGAATGCAAAAGAGCTATTAACTTCTATGAGTGATGATGAATTAGTTAAATATGGTCAAGATTGGTCAAAAGGTGTACGATTTGCTACCCCTGTATTTGATGGTGCAAAACAAGAAGAGTTTGATAAATTATTTGAGTTAGCAAAAATGGATACAGATGGTAAAGTTATTCTTCACGATGGTATGACTGGTGAAAAAATGGCAGAGAGAGTTAATGTTGGTGTTATGTATATGTTAAAACTACATCACCTTGTTGATGAAAAAGTACATGCAAGATCTACTGGACCTTACTCACTTGTAACACAACAACCAGTTGGTGGTAAAGCACTATTTGGTGGTCAAAGATTTGGAGAGATGGAGGTATGGGCACTTGAAGCATATGGTGCTACTTCTGTTCTAAAAGAGATGCTTACAACAAAATCTGATGATGTTGAAGGGCGTACAAGAGCATATAAAGCGATCGCAAATGGAGAGAATGTACCAAAATCTGGTGTTCCAGAAACATTCTTTGTATTAACAAAAGAACTTCAAGCTTTAGGTCTTGATGTAGAAATTTTTGAAGAGGTAGATGCAGATGAGCAATAACGAAAAAGTATTAAAAGCAATAGAGATTCAAGAGTTAGAAAAACCAACAGATTTTTCAGCATTTCAACTTAAACTAGCTAGCCCAGAGAAAATTCTCTCTTGGTCATCTGGTGAAGTTAAAAAACCTGAAACAATCAACTACAGAACACTTAAACCTGAACGTGATGGTTTATTTTGTGCTAAAATTTTTGGACCAATAAAAGATTATGAATGTATTTGTGGAAAATACAAAAAAATGAGATACAAAGGTGTTGTGTGTGAAAAATGTGGTGTTGAAGTAACATCTGCAAAAGTTAGACGACACAGAATGGGGCATATTGATTTAGTTGCTCCTGTAGCACATATCTGGATGGTAAGTTCTCTTCCATCTAGAATAGGTACACTACTTGGTGTTAAACTAAAAGATTTAGAAAGAGTATTATACTACGAAGCATATATTGTATCTAACCCAGGTGAAGCATTTTATGATTCTGAATCTGCAAAAGCTGTACAAAAATTTGATATTTTAAATGAAGAACAATATAGAAGTATTGAAGAAAACTATGAGCATACAGGTTTTGAAGCTAATATGGGTGGTAAAATTGTTCAAGATTTATTAAAAACTCTTGATTTAGTTGAGTTACTTACATCTTTAAAAGAAGATATGGCTGCGACTAAATCTGAAGCTAAAAAGAAAACACTTGTAAAAAGATTAAAAGTTGTAGAAAACTTTATTAATTCTGGGAATAGACCTGAATGGATGATGCTTACAGCACTTCCTGTTCTTCCTCCAGATTTAAGACCTCTTGTTGCCCTTGATGGTGGTAAGTTTGCAGTATCTGACGTAAATGACTTATATAGAAGAGTTATCAACAGAAATAACAGACTTAAAAGATTAACAGAACTTGATGCTCCTGAGATTATTATTAGAAATGAGATGAGAATGCTTCAAGAAGCAGTTGATGCTTTATTTGATAATGCGAAAACAGCAAATGCAGTAAAAGGTGCAAATAAAAGACCTCTTAAATCATTATCTGAAATCATTAAAGGGAAACAAGGACGATTTAGACAAAATTTACTTGGGAAAAGGGTTGACTTTTCTGGACGTTCTGTAATTGTTGTTGGACCAAAATTAAATATGGACCAATGTGGTATTCCTAAAAAAATGGCATTAGAGTTATTTAAACCACATTTAATGGCAAAACTTGAAGAGAGAGGATACTCGACTACTTTAAAATCTGCTAAAAGATTAATTGAAGCAGAAACAAATGAAGTTTGGGAATGTCTAGCTGAAATTGTTGAAGATTATCCAGTTTTATTAAATAGAGCTCCAACTCTACATAAACTTTCAATTCAAGCATTTCACCCAATTTTAATTGATGGAAAAGCTATTCAGTTACATCCACTTGTATGTTCTGCATTTAATGCCGATTTTGATGGGGATCAGATGGCTGTTCACGTTCCATTATCACAAGAAGCTGTTGCTGAGGCAAAAGTTCTTATGATGAGTTCTATGAATATTCTTTTACCAGCATCAGGTCGTGCTATTGCTGTACCTTCTCAAGATATGATTTTAGGTATCTATTATCTATCGTTAGAAAAAGATGGTGTAAAAGGTGAACATAAAATATTCTCTAACCTTAATGAAATAGTTATGGCAATGGAGCTTAAAAAAGTTGATATTAATGCAAAAATAAGAACGATGATTAATGGGCAAGTTGTAACAACAACTGCTGGAAGAATGATTATTCATAATATTTTACCTTCATTTGTTCCTTTAGCATATTGGAATAAAATTTTAAAGAAAAAAGATATCGGTGCATTGGTAGATTATATTTATAAACATGGTGGGTATAAAGTTACTCCAAAATTCTTAGATAATTTAAAAAATCTAGGTTTCAAATATGCTACAACTGCTGGTATCTCTATCTCTATTGATGATATTAGAATTCCTGATTCAAAAGATGGATTAGTTACAGCTGCAAAAAAAGAAGTAATTTATGTGCAAAAACAATTTAATCAAGGTTTATTAACTGAACAAGAAAGATACAATAAAATTATTGATATATGGACAGTTTTAAATAATAAACTTGGTGCTGAGATGATGGAACTTGTTCAAACAGATAAAAATGGATTTAACTCTATTTATATGATGGCAGATTCAGGTGCTCGTGGTAGTTCAGCTCAGATTAGACAGCTTGCTGGTATGAGGGGTCTTATGGCTAAACCTGATGGTTCAATTATTGAAACACCAATTATCTCTAACTTTAGAGAAGGTCTTAATGTGCTTGAATACTTTATTTCTACTCATGGTGCTAGAAAAGGTCTTGCGGATACAGCTTTAAAAACAGCGAATGCTGGATATTTAACAAGAAAGCTTATTGATGTATCTCAAAATGTTAGAATTGACCTTGAAGATTGTGGAACACATGAAGGTATTGAAATATCTGATATTGTTGATGGTAATGAGTTGATTGAATCTCTTGAAGAAAGAATTACAGGTCGTGTAATTGCAGCTGATATCGTTGATCCTATTTCAAATGAAATATTATTTCATGAGGGAACTTTAATCACTGAAGAAGATGCAAAAGTTGTTAGTGAAGCTGGTGTAAAATCAGTTGTTATAAGAACACCACTTACTTGTAAAGCTGAAAATACTTTATGTGCTAAATGTTATGGTCTAAACCTTGGAGAGCAAAGAAAAGCAAATCCAGGTGAAGCTGTTGGTGTACTTGCTGCTCAATCAATTGGTGAGCCTGGTACTCAGCTGACACTAAGAACATTCCACGTTGGGGGAACTGCTAGTGCAACTCAATCTGAAAAAGAATTAAAAGCGAGTAAAGAAGGTTTTGTAAGATATTATAATATTAAAACATACATTAATAAAAATGGTGAACATATTATTGCAAATAGAAGAAATGCAGGTATTTTACTTGTTGAACCTAAAATTAATGCACCATTTAAAGGTGTGATAAATGTAGAGAATACTCACGAAGAGGTAATTCTTACAATTAAAGGTGATACAGAGTCTAAAAAATACTATTTCAGAAAAAATGATGTAGCAAAACCAAATGAGCTTGCTGGGGTTTCTGGTAAAATTGAAGGAAAATTATATATTCCATATCAAGATGGTGATGTTGCTGATGAGTATGATTCAATTGTTGAAGTTATCAAAGATGGATGGAATGTACCATCACGTATCCCTTATGCATCAACTTTAAAAGTTGAAGATGGTGCACCTGTTACTAGAACTATTAAAGCTGAAGCAAAAGGTACTGTAAAATATTATAAACTTATTGGTGATTATCTTGAAAGAATCAAAGATATAAAAGCTGGTAAAGTAGTAACACAAAAAGGTTTATTTGCAGTTGTTGTTGATGCAGAAGATAGAGAAGCATCTAGACACTATATCTCAAGAGAATCAGTAATTGAGCTTAATGATGATACAGAAGTACTTACAGAAACAGTAATAGCGAAGCCTCAAACAGAAGAACAAGTAGTTGTTGCAGAATGGGATCCATATGCAAACCCAACTATTGCACAAGAAGCTGGTCAAGTATCATTTGAAGATATTATTCCTGGTATTACTGTAAGTGAAGCATATGATGAATTAACTGGAACATCAAAACTTGTTGTAAATGAGTATATTCCAGCAAACTACAAACCATCTATTAACATAAAATGTAAAGATGGAAATATTATTAATTATGTGTTAGAGCCTAAAACTTCTTTATTTGTAAGTGAAGGTGATGAAGTTGCTATTGCAGATGTTATTGGTAAAACACCTAAAGCTGTTTCAAAATCATCAGATATTACAGGAGGTCTTCCAAGAGTTTCTGAATTATTTGAGGCTCGTCGTCCTAAAAATATAGCAGTTCTTGCTACTTTTGATGGTGTTGTGAGTTTTGGTAAACCATTAAGAAATAAACAAAGATTAATTATCACTGATAATATTGGTAATAAAGATGAGTTTTTAATTATTAAAGATAGAACAATTTTAGTAAGAGAGGGTGAGTTTGTACATGCTGGTGAGAAATTAACAGATGGTCAAACAGCTTCTCATGATATTCTTAAAATTTTAGGAGCAAAAGCTTTAAATGAATTTATTGTTGCTGAAGTTCAAGGTGTATATAGAGGTCAAGGTGTTAATATTGCTGATAAACATATTGAGGTTATTTTATCTCAAATGTTAAGACAAGTAAATATTGTAGACCAAGGTAATACAAAATTTGTAGTTGGAGATATGGTTTCTAAAAAAAGATTTATTATTGAAAACAAAAAGATTGTAAATATGGGTGGAGAACCTGCTATTGCAGAGCCTGTATTACTCGGTATTACAAGAGCAGCTGTTACATCTGATAGTATTATATCTTCTGCATCATTCCAAGAAACTACAAAAGTTTTAACAGAAGCTGCAATTAGTTCTAAAATGGACTTATTAACAGATCTTAAAGAGAATGTTGTAATTGGTAGAACTATACCAGTTGGAACAGGAATACATAGAAATAAAACAGTTAAATTTAGCCACAATAACTAATAAAAGTAGAGAGTAATTCTCTACTTTTAAATGAACATTTTGAATACACTTTATTTTTTAATCATTATATTTATAGCTTTAGAGATATTTGAATCTAACTGGCAAAAGGCAGATAAATTTTATGGTGTTATAAAAAACAACTATACAGTATATAAAAAAAATATTTTTTTATTTTTACTTCTTAATCCTACATTTTTCTTTTCTATTTATTTAGCAATCTCATTAAATAATTATAGTTTTTTAATGAATATGATAATTATATTAAAATTTGTTGATATAAGTTTTCGGTTAAATTTATGTAAAAAAATTGATAATGATGAGGATCTTACTGTCATAATACCATTAAATATAGAATACAATTTAGTATATAGATATATAAATGTTCTTATATACCCAGGAACTTTTTTTCTTTCACTACTTTAAAATCTTAAGGAACAGGAACTTTTTCCAAAATACTTTGTATAATTTTATCAGCTGTTATATCACTTGCTAGTGCTTCATAGCTCAGTATTATTCTATGTCTTAGAACATCTTTTATACACAAAGCAATATCAATAGGACTTACGTAATCATTTCCTCTTAAATATGCCATTGCTTTTACTGATTTAAACATATCTATTGTAGCTCTTGGACTTGCTCCAAATTCAATGAAGCTTTCTATCTCTTCTAAATTATATTTTTTAGGTTCTCTAGTGGCAAAGATTAAGTCTACTATATACTCTTCAAGCTCTTTATCTATATGGATATTTTTTACATCTTGTTTAATAGTTTCTATATCATCTTTATGTAAAACAGCATTAATAGTTTCAAAGGTTGCATTTGCAGCTTTTAGTGCTATTTGGTACTCTTCTTCTTTTGTGTTATATCCAACAATAATTTTAAACATAAATCTATCTAACTGAGCTTCAGGAAGACTATAAGCTCCCTCTTGTTCAACTGGGTTTTGAGTGGCAAGTACTAAAAATGGATCATCTATTTTATAAGTTGTTTCACCTATTGTTACTTGTCTTTCTTGCATCACTTCTAAAAGGGCTGATTGTACTTTTGCTGGAGCTCTATTTATCTCATCTGCTAAAAGTAAATTTGTAAATACTGGACCTTTTTTTATTTTAAAATCACCAGTTTTCATATCATATATTTGTGCACCAATTATATCACTAGGAAGTAAATCAGGTGTAAACTGAACCCTTTTAAAGTTTAAGTTTAAAGATTTTGCTAAAGCATTTATTGTAGTTGTTTTAGCAAGTCCTGGCACACCTTCAAGTAGAATATGACCATTTGTAAATAACCCTATTAAAAGTGCATCTACCATATGCTCCTGACCAATTACTTGTTTTGAAATCTCTTGTTTTAGTTCTTTAATTTTATTTTGCATGGGTAATTATAATATAAAAAAGTTTATTTAAATTTAAATTATAGTTATAACTAACTATCATTTCTAAAATGGATAAATATGTATTAAAAATATATCTTTCCCAACTATAGAATCAGCTTTTAAAGTATTATATCTAGCTATTTCACAACAACAAGAAAAATGAAATAGAACAAGTATAAGAAATTGGTTTGAAATTTATCCCCAACTTAGCATATTTTTTAAGGAGATTATGGCAAAATATGAGAAGTGATTAAAAAGAAACTGGTGGGTTTACACAGTTTATTTTACACTCTCATTATACTTTTAATCAATATCTCCTTTTAGTCTTGCATCTTATATATTTTTTTTCTCTCTTTAGAAGAAGGCATATCTAAAAGTTTTCTATATTTTGTAATAGTTCTTCGTACCATATCAACATTGTATCTTTTTTGTACCATCTCCACTAAATCTTGATCTGTAAAAGGGTGTTCTTTATCTTCAGACTCGACAACTAAAGAGATATAATTTTTAATCTCAGAAGAGGATAAGTTTTTAGATACAGCATTTGTAAAAAAATACTTTAATGCATATGTACCCCTTGAACATTTTATGTATTTATTTGATACTGCACGACTTATAGTTGATTCTTCAAAGCCAAGTTCTGATGCAACTTCTGACATTGTAAGTGGTTTTAGTTCACTTCCAATAAAAAAGGCAATCTGTTTTTCAACTATAATTAAAATTAATTTATAAAGTGTTGATTTTCTTAGTTCCAAAAGATTTACCAAATCTCTAGCTTCTTTGAGTTTTTTCTTTATCTCATCATTTTTTGTTTTAAAAGGGTCACTAACAATAATATCTGGATAGTAGTCATTGTTGATTTTTATACGAATATCATCATCAACTTCCACAAAAAAATCAGGAATAACATATGGTTGATCTGCAAGATATTCGATTGCTGGTGGAGTTTTAAATTTTTTGATTACCTCTTTGGCATCTTCAAAGCGATGATGTGTACAGTATTTATCTATATTTTTTAGATTTGATATAATTTTTTTTATAAAATTGTATAATTCTTCATCAATATCTAATTCAGCCAGTTGAAAAAGAAAAGATTCTTTTAAATCATACGCCCCAACACCAATAGGTTCTATATAAGAAAATCTTTGTCTTATATTTTCCACAAATTCCTTATAAACATTACACTTAAGAGCAATTTTTTCAATATTTCCTTCAAAATATCCCTCATCATTTATATAAAAGAGTATCTCTTGTGCTACTTTTTGTGAGTTTGGAGTAGGGAAAAGTGGTGGGCAAATTTGAGAATCTATTTTATCATAAATCGATTCTTTGTAAATACTCATATTCTCAATGAAACCTCTTTTATCATCATCACTACTATTAAAGGATGAATTATTTGAGCTGCTTGATTCAAAAGATGAGTTTACCTCTAAAAAAGGGTTTTCATAACTATATTCTTTAAATAATGTATCTAATTCTTGAAGAGGTGCTTGTAAAAGTGGAAGCCACGTACGAAGTGATAATTGTAAAGATTGTTTTTGTTTTACATTTAATCTTATGTTGTTTGTCATAGAATAATTGTACCACAAACGAGATGTTTATAGTACAATTAGCTTGTATGTTTACTATACAATTAGTATTTTAATCTCACTACACCATTTGGTTTAGATATTTTCATTTGACATGAAAGTCTTGATTGAGGTGTACATGTTCCAGAACAAATCTCTTTTAAAACTTTAACTTCTTTATCTGTTTTTGGTGATAAAAATTCCATACCAGCTTCAACTTCAACTACACAAGTTCCACACTCTCCATCTCTACATCCAAATGGAAGTGCTGAACCACTAGCTTCAACGATATCTTGTATTGTACTACCTTCTTTAACATTGATTGCTAAAAAATCATTTATTATTTCTACTCTTGTTGTCATATATTCTCTCCTTTTAAATTGTCCCAATTGTAAAGGGACTTATTGTTTAATGTTTACTTTTAAATAAATCAAAGTAACAAATCCTAGCGAGCGAAAAAATTCGCCTGTTATTTTTATTAACCTTTGTAAGGTTTTACTAAAATATCACCTTTAACAAGTGTTTGACATGCAAGTCTAACTTTTGGTGCAACAGTAAATTGTTGACAACTATTTGCTTCTTTTTGCGTAATAGCACCAAGTTCTACTAATTTTTCAAGTTCCATATCTTCCATGTAACTTGTAGGTTCTTCTGTTGCTAAGTTTTCAATAGTAACAAGACAGCTTCCACATTTACCATCTTCACAGTCAAGTGGTAAAGGGATACCTTTTTCTTTTGCTAACCTAACTAGAGGTTCACCGATTTTTGCATCATATACACCATCAGTTTCCTCTTTAAAATGCATAAAAATAACTTTTGCCATATCTTCTCTCCTTTTAAGATTTAGTTGTTTTTTCTTTTCTCTAATATAGCTTTGAATAAAGGTGATTCAGTAGTCTCTTCATCACATCCATCATCAACAGCTTTTAGTTCATGTTCTCGACAGCCAAGAATTTCAACTTCCATAGTTGTTCCAAAAAAATGAACCTCATACACACGGATAACTTGTAAAAATTCTCCCATTGATTTGATATACCCAATTGAGCCTTTGTGCATCATCAATGTTCCTATTTTTGCATGTGGATAAGTTCCATCGTTTACAACATCTTCAAGAAGTTCAACTTTTTGACCCTCTCTAAATTTAGGTTCATCTTCATCTCTTCCAGATCTACTTGCGGTTACACTATCGTGTAATACGATATTCTCATCAACAGAGAACTCTTTAGCAGCCACAACTATTTCCTTGTGTTGGTGTACAGCTCACACACCCACCTAATTTACCATCTTTAAACATATTCCATACATCAGCAGCACTTGGTGCATAACCATTTTGAAAGTCTCCATAAACTTTTAAAAGTGAAAATTTTAAAAAATCGAGAAGTTTATCATCTTCACCTTTTAAGTTAGAAAAACCTTTTTTTATCATGTTTCCATACTCTCTTAATATATGAAATCTTTTAACATTTACTAAACTTTTATCATAGTCTATATCAAAAAAATCAAAATAGTCCTCCGCATCAGTTAGTTTGTAAAACTTATCTAATGACTTCTCTTTTATCTGCATAATCTATTCCTTTATCTTAACTACAAGGTGTATCAATTGCTGTTGTAAACGCAACCGGTACATTTGGTATTTTTTTATCTATTTGTGTTGTTAAAGCTTCTTCATCTCTTTCGCCTGTTCTTATTCTTTCAACACCACCTACAATAACCCACCACATTTTACCAGCACCTCTACTTAAGTCTTGGCAATTTGCTCTAATACACTCCATTGCTATTTCTCTATGTATTTCATCAGAAATAACTATCTCAAGTTTTACTTTTGCAACTAAATCTGTTGGTTGATTATCAGCTTCTTTTAATCCAAAAGAACCTTTTCCTACTACATCACCTACTGTGACACCCTCAATGTTATTTTCAAACAAATCTTCTAACACATTTTTTAAATCGTATTGATTAAATACCGCTATTACCATATACATTTGATTATCCTTTCTATATTTTTATAGTTCTGCTTTTAAAGCACCTATCCAAGTTTCTATTCTTTGTTCTGTTTTATCACTTTCATTGTGCTCATCAATAGCACAACCACAAAGTTTCCCATCAATTTGGGCTAAAGAAGATTCATAACTATAATCATCCTTTGTAATAAATCCAATTGCTTTTGCACCAGCTCCTGTAAAAGTTTTATAAAGTTTTCCTAATGCAGAACAAAAATGTTCACCATGTTTTTTTGTATCACCTGCTCCAAAGAATGCAACAGTTTTACCGCTAAAGTCAATCTCGTCATCTTCAATTTCTAACACAGGATCTACCCATGAAAAATGAACATCCCCTTGTCCCCAAGTTGAACTTCCTATGAAAAGTACATCATACTCTAACATTTGATCTTCAACATCATCAAAGTCATCTTCCATATTTATAACATCATCTTCATCTATATTAAAAGCTTCTATAAGTGCATCAGCAATTTTCATAGATGTACCTCCAGCAGTTCCAACAAAAATTCCTATTTTTGACATATATATTCCTCCTTAATTATTTTTTATTTGCCTTCGTGGCTCCATTTTATTTCAATCTCTACGGGTTTTATGTTAAATGAGTAAAACTATTTACTTTTTTGGACACATCTCCTCATAAATTTTTAGTGCATTATCAAGAAGTTTATCACCCTCTTTAACTAAATCCTCATATGTTCTAAATGAAAATCTATGTGCATCTTTAAAGAATTTATTTAAAATTACAATTTTGTCTGCTATTACAACAGCTCGTCCGAAACCTTCATGACTCATCTCCATAATCGTACTACACATAATCCCTGTTTTTTTCTCAAAAGCCAATGCAATTGCTTGATAGATAAGTCTTATATCTTGTATTTGCATCTCATCAATATCTGCAATTACAGGGATATTTTTTAAATCTTCTTTTGATTTTACATATTTTTCTTCTAAAATATCTTTATCTGTTTTATTTGTCCAAGTACCAAACTGATCTAAAGCTCGCACTTGACCAATTAGTGTTTCTATAAATAAGTTTTCCGTCGCTTCTGTTTTCATTAGGCAGCCTTTTTTTCAAGTATTTTTTTGATAAAAGGTGCTGGTTTATCATTTAACATAACAGAGAGTTTTTTTATTTCATCATCTATTGAAACTACCTCTTTGTATTTGATTGGAAAAATTCCAGAGTTGATAATTTTTGCTGCAGCTGTTGCTCCAATATTTACAAAATATACAATATCGACACCTTTTAGAAGAGCAACTGTTTTATCTACATCTTTCTCTTCAATTTTTATAATTGTAGATATTTCACAATCATCTGTGCTAATATTATAAATATTGAATTGAGCTGCACTTCCAAAGTGTGCATCTATATTTTCATTGTCATTTGTTGCGAATGCAACTCTAATAGAACCTTTTGTTGAACTATTTGAAGTGATTTTTATTGTTGATCCCATAATTTGTGATCTCCTTTTTTGATTTATAATAATATAAAATGCAAAAAGTGTTCCATACTATTTTATAGTATTTAGTGTTGTGAAGATTTGTAATGATTCATAAGGTTAGCTATCTCAAAAAGCATATAACAACTACCCTCATATAAGGTGTCATTTTTAAGGTTGTTTCCTACTAATTCATAATTAGGAAAGCCTCTTACCATAAGTGCTTTTTTAGTGATTTTACAGATTCTTTCACCATGAAAATTAGATATAAGTAGATCAGCATTTTGAAGTTCATTTTCTACATCTTCAAAGTCTCCAATTATTACATTTTTGCAATTAAGTGTTTCTAGACTTACACTTTTGCTTGGAGAAACAACAGCAGTTATAATTGCACCTGCTTCTTGAATAGTTGTAGCTATACTTAAAATTTGATCTGCCTCTGCTGCAATTACTACTTTAGTTCCGCCAAGTGCAAAATGTGTATCTAAAAGGGCATCTTGTAGTCTTTTTCTCCAGCGTACAATTGTTGGGTTGGGTTTTGATATTTTTTTAATAGCCATTAAACTTTTGTAAAATTTATCAGCTTTAAGGAGTCCACTTATAGTATCAAAATGGAGATGAATTATATTTTCATTTTTATTTTGAAGTATATTTCCAGCTTTTTCAACCGAGTTACCAATAGTTATGACAACTTGAGCATTTCCTAGATTTTCAATCTCTTCAATACTAATTCCACCGCTACTCATTGCACCTTGTTTAAGTCCAAGATGTCCATCAAGTGATAGGCTAATATCAGGCAAAGCAACTGTTTCATATCCAAATAGATCAATTTGCTCTTTTATCTTTTCTACTTCAATTGGCGTAAGGTTTACATTAGGAATTAAGAGTGCTTTTTTGTTATCAGTAGAAGTTGTTGGAGTTACAAGTTGCTCTATTATAGCTTCAATTGATTTTGCATAACCACTTTCAAGTCCACCTTCAAAATCTGGAGTATGAACATAAACCATTTTTTGCACATCTTTAAGTAAAAAAGTTGCCCCTTTTATATCATCACCTTTTGTTTCTGTCATACCTGTTGTAAAAAGTCCAACAAGATCAGGTTTCACTTTTTTGGTGATATTTTTTACAGCTTCACTAACACTATAATCTCCTCCATCAAGTACTGCAGTTATATCATTTACAGCAGTTGTTTGTACTGCAATTGGATCACTAAAATGTCTTGTAAAAAAAACTTTTGAAAAACTAGCACAACCTTGTGCACCATGCATTAAAGGCATAGTATTTTTAATACCCAAGAAACATAACAATGCCCCCATAGGCTGAGAAAGTTTGATTGGATTTATTTGAAGTGGTTTATTTGGTTTGTTACTCATGAACAGTTCCTAATATATTAAGTTTATACTAAATGATATACAAGAACTATTCCTAGTAAGTGTGTAATTGTTATTTAAAAAAACTATCTAGGATATTTCCAACTTCATCACCCATTTTATCTTTTAGTTTTTCATTGATTTTTTCTTTTATTTTCTCTTTTGCTTTATTTTCTAGTGCTTTACCAATATCTAATTTAACTTTTGGATTTGCAATATCACCTTTTAGCTGAAGAGCTGTATCATATTTTCTGTATTGCAATGTTAAATCTGCATCAATAGTTGATTTTGCAGTATCTACTGTAAAAACTTTTGATTTTATTTCACTATTTTTACTTTTCATATAAAGTTCATTTTGTAAATTTGTATTATCTATTTTTGTTGTAAGATTTGTAATATCATAAACTTCCATTGTTAAATCATATTTTGTAAATTGTTTTAACATCTTAGTTGTTTGATTTGTTAAAAATTGTCCATTATTAGTTGAGAGTTTTGATAATCCTTTTTTAGTAGCCAAATCATAATCCAAGTCAAGTTTTATATTTGATTTAAAAATTTCTGGGTAATAAAGCATATCTAAAAGTTTAGTTGATTGGATATTATCAAGTTTTACGTTAAGTGCATTGTTATCAAGTTTTCCTTTGATTGTACCATCAAATTTTTTACTATTAAAAGTAGTAAGTAGTGTTTTATCAAATACAATATCACCATCAATTGTTATACCACCTTTGAGTTTTTGATTTGTTACAAAATACAGAGCATTTAAACTTGGAATATCTAGTATATAATCAGATGTTAATTTCCCACTTGGAAGATTGAAAGTTGTTTTTTTAGTATTAAGTTGTGCAACAAAAGAGTTGAAATCGACTATTGAAACTATATTGTCTTTTTGTAGTTTTGTATTAATAGTGGTATCAAAAGTCGCCTTTTTTGGTAAGTTTTGTTTAAATGTTTTATTAATATAATCACTATTTAAAATACCTTTTGTTAGTTTTGTAAGGATAGTTCCCTCTAAATTATTTAAAGATTTTATTGTCCCTTTAATATCTAGTCTCCCTTTTGTATATTGTGGTTGAGATACCATCATTTGGAGTTTTTCTGCTGATAATTCTTGTAAAGAAAAGTTGATATTTTGAATATCATCTTCTTTTAAAAATAGTTCATAGTCTGTCTTTCCATCTGCAAAAGTAGCTTTTCCTTGTATCCCAATATTTCCTACTACTCCTACTACTTTCCCATTGGTGTAAAAAGAGCCTTGAAGTTTTTGATTTGAGATTGCATTAAACACACTAAGATCATCTATTTTCACATCATAGTTAAGGTCAATAAGTTTTTTTATAAGATTGAATTTTCCTTCTATTTTGATAACTTGTTTATCTAAAGTCAATGTTAGATTAATTTTATTTGTAGAAAGAGAAAAGTTAGTAAATTTAGCCTCATTAATTTTTAAATTTTTTTCTATATTTGATTGAGCAATTGGTAAAATAATACTATGACCAAAACTTGTAAATAACATAACATATGCGGCTACTACTATCGCTGTTAAAGTGACGAACAATCCAACTATTAATCTCATATTTGACCTTTTAAATTTAATTTGTGCTAATTTTACTCAAAAGATGCTTTATCTATTTGGCTTGAATTTCAAATAATACTAACACTTTATGTATTTTTAAATCTTTTGTACTCTTTTGTATATTTTTATTTATAATAATTCTTGAAGGATCAATTTTAGCTATAAGATAAGAATTGATATTTTGTGCCCTTTGTTGTGCTAAAGTAATCAAATCATTTTCTGTAATTTGTATTGTGTTTTGAAGTTTATTTATCATAATTTTATATTTATCTTCTTTCTCACCCTCTAATGCATCGTAACTTTTTTCTTTAAATTGTTTTATGAAAATAGCTTGTATTTTTTTGTAAACATCATCAAAATTTTCTTTTGAAGATAAAATAAAAGGATATTTTTCTTTTAATTTTATTTTTTGAAGAGCTAGTGTATCTTCATCTTGAATATAAGTTGAATTGATTTGTAATTTAAGATTTGGTCTTTTTGTAAAAGCTTTGATTATATTGTCTAGTTTTTCTTTTTCTGTGACATTAATTGTAGCACTACCATAGTTAAATTCCAACTTAGAAATATCATCTCCATCAAGACCAATTATCATAGACAAAAATTTAAAAGGGGCAGAAACAATTCCAACTATTGTATTGGTAATAACATCAAGTATCACATCACTTATGTGAAAGTTAGGGCTATTGATATCTCCATCAATAGGAATATCTAAATCAATATATCCATCACTATCCTCTAGAAGTGCAATAGCTAGCTCAATAGGTGCCTTGATTGCATCTTTACTCTCTACAGTTTCACCTAGTTCTATATCTTTTATTTTTAGCTTATTTGTACTTTTAAGTTGAGATTTTTTTATACTAGTATTAAGATTAAGAGATAGTTTTCCATTTGCTATTTTTTGCCCAATGAATTTTCCACTATATGAAGAAAGTGATGGTAAGTCAATATTTTCTATTTGTATATTACTATTTAGTGCTTCCATAGGATTTGAGATTATCATTTTTGCATTGACGAGTAATGGTGCATAATTATCTATAATACTTGAGTGGGTTATAACTGTTGGTTTTGTTTCATCTGAGGAGATTGAGTGTATAACTTCTGTTATTTTGGTATCCTTAGAACTAAACATAGGTGAAACTGTATAGTCTTCAAATAAAGAGTAACCAGAATTAATAGATATTGTTTCAATATCAAAGTTGAATTTTTGTGTCTCTTTTTGAGGTTTTGTTGTTTTTTGATCATCTTTTTTTTGAGGTACTAAATTTGAAAAATTGGTACTATTATTATCATTTAATGCAAAGTATATATACGGTTTATCTATTTTTATTTTTTTAATAAAAAGTGCATCGTTTTGATATTTTAGATTTGAAATATCTATAACGTTAACTTTTATGAATTGTTGTTTATTTATACTATTCAAAATGTCAATTTTACTTATATTTATATCAGTATATAAATCTATATTTGTTTGATTATTTTCATTTGAAAGCTTTATTTCTCCATTATTAGATAAAAAACCTGAGTTTATATCTAAATTTGCAAATTCTTTTATGTATGGTTCATAGGGTTTTATAGCAATATTTTTTGTATTAAGAGTAATATCTAATTGAAGCGGTTCTTGTATAGCTTTGATGTTTGCCTGAATAGTTCCACTTGTAGGGGTATTTAAAGTTTGTACACTTTTAATAATATCCTCTTTTTTATCAGAGATATTTTCAGTAAAGTTTGCAAAAGAATCAAAACTCAATGTGCTATTTTTGTCTTTGTCAATGAATTTTATGGTCTTTATTTTTGTATCTATATTTGCAACTTGATAGGAGATGTTTTCAGCTATTTGCAGATTAGCTGTTTTTGTAATGTGTTGAAGATTGTCAATTTGTACAATAAAAGGGTCTTGTAAATATGAAAATTTTTCTAAGTGTAAATTTATATCACTTATTTCAATATTTTGTTTTGTATCTTTTTTTGAATATTTATAATCTAAAGAGAGGTTCATTGGTTGTGAATTTATATCAAAAGTAATATTTGATGGTTTTACATAATTAAATATTTTATTAATTGCAATATTTGATAATGTAATTTTCCCTTCCAAACTTAATGGTTCAACAATAAGATTTGAATTTAATGAAATTTTCCCTGTATTTTGAGTATCTATTACAAAATCAAACTTATTTGTATGGTTTGTTTTAAGTTGAATATCTGTTGTATAAAGATTAATAGGTTTTGTATGAACTATAAAAGGAGTATCTTTTGAGTAATCTTCAAATGAGAAACGGATATTTGATAGATTTAGTGTATCTATTTTTATAAGAAAATTATTCTGTTTCTCTTCTATATCTTTTGTTTTTTCAGATGTATTATTTGTATTAAAAGTATCTAAAATATATTGAAAATTTGTTGTTTTTTCTTTATTAATATCAACAAAAAGTTTTAAATTATCTACTGTAATAGTATCAATTTTTATCTCATTATTTACAATATTAAAAGGGTCAATATTAACTTTTAACTTTTCAAAAAATAGTAAATTTTTTTGATTTTGGTCTTTTATCATTGTATTACTTATTTGTATGGTAAAAGTGAAAGGATTAAAATGAATCAAATCTACATAGCTATCTGTATGAATTGTTTTCTTTATAATTGTTGGAATATAAAACTGTACAAAATAGGGTAAAATGATAAATCCAATAAAACTATAAATGAGAAACAGACCAAAAAGTATTTTAGTGAATATTGTAATTAAATTTTTCATATTTTTCCTTTATATTTGTATTCCTTCTTTATTTTTAATATTGTTTTTGACATTTTCTATTCTCTGTATTATATCTTTTATTGTTTTAATTTCCAAATATTTTTTATAATAAAAAAAGGCATTTTTATTTTGAGCAAGATATTTATACACTAAACCAAGATTATACTTAATTGAGTAAGAATTTGGATAACTATTATTTAATTTAACGAGTTAGTATAATATCTCATCTGAATATACTCCTTCACCTAACATATCAATAATATTTTCATAATTTTCTTCATCAATTGAATTTATCTGTATATCAACAGAATATGTAGTGTAATGACATATTGGATAGCTTTTTCTTCTCGTATTTCATATGTTTTAGAAGAGGTTTGTAAATTATTTTCTATGATATGAAGTATAAATGGTGAGTTTGGATCATTTTGAGTATCTAAATATCGTTGAATTCAAAGGGTAAAAAAGAATTTACGCTATCAATAAATATTGAACTATCTTCTATATTTACATTTTCTAAATATTCCAATGGAATTTCAATATTGCTATAAGTAGTAATTGTCATTTTTTGACTACAGTTTGCAAAAAATACAATAGTAAAAATAATCTTTTAAACATAAATTTCCTGATAATAATTGTATTTATAGAATAGCCATTCAATTTTAATCTTAATATAGTATAATTTTATATTATGAATATTAAATCTTATAAATTTACGAAGCGATTAACATTGCTATTTATAAAAGAGCTAGTATCTTCTTCTGACAATAAGTTAGTAGAAAAATTTGGTTCAGTTATTTTTGCAGAAAATGTAAGCCAAGGATTGAAACTATTCAATAAAAATTATATTGATTTAGTTGTGATAGAATTAGAAAATAACTATGTAGAAAAGTTTGAACTAATTCAAAAAATACGAAAAATAAGACCTTTTGTTCTCGTCATCATTTTATCTAAAGATACAGAATTTAATACTCTTACAAAAACTATGGAACTAGGGATAGATGGATATTTTAATCATCCTATTGAAAATCAAAATTTTTTAGAAAAAATTAACAAGCTTGAAGAGAGATATCAAGTTGCTGAAGAGTATGAAAATAACAAAGAAAATATTAATTTATTAAAACAATATCAAGATATTACAGATAAAAGTTCAATCATATCAAAAACAGATACATTAGGGAAAATAACTTATGCAAATGATAATTTTTGTAAAGTATCTGGGTATACAAAAAATGAACTACTAGGAAAAAATCATAATATAATAAGACACCCAGACACACCAAAAGAGATTTTTGGAGAGTTATGGGACACCATAAAAAGACAAAAAAAACAGTGGAATGGAATCGTTAGAAATTTAGCTAAAACGGGAGAATCTTATTATGTTAAGTCTATGATTACCCCTATTTTAAATCAAGAAGGTGGGATAGTAGAGTATATTGCACTACGACAAAATATAAGTTCAATATTAAGTGATAAAAAACATTTCCTTGACAAAATCGAATCAAATATATTATCGTTGTTAATATTGGTGCATATAGAAGAGTTTGAGATGCTTGAAAAATTTTACAATCTTACAACTATTGATAAAGTAGAAAAAATGTTTGGTTTTAAACTTTTATCGTATTTACCAAAAGATTATAAATTTGATAATGTATATAACCTTGATAATGGAAAATACGCACTTTTAGCTGATCTTGATCATTTTATGAAAACAGATATTCAAATAGATGCTTATTTACAAGAGTTTGTCAACAACGTAAAACAATCAATTTTAGATATAGAAGGGATAGAATATGATATCAATATCTCTTTGAGTTATACCTTTGGAAAACATATGTTATATGAAGATGCAAAAGCAGGACTTGATGAGGTTGTTGACAAAAATATGATTATTTGTCATTCAAACGATTTTTCCATTAGACATCAAAAAGAAGCAAAAAAGAATCTTGATGTAATTAAAATGGTAAAAATAGCACTTGATAATTATAATATCATCTCATATTTTCAACCAATTATAAATAACAAAACACAAATTATAGAAAAATATGAATCGTTAGTAAGGTTAGTGGATGAAGAGGGAAAAGTTTTAACACCTTATGAGTTTTTGAATATTTCTAAAAAAGGTGTATATTACAATAAGATAACACATAGAGTACTTGAAAATTCTTTTAAAATGTTAAAAACAATCTCAACAAAGCTTTCAATAAATTTATCAACAATTGATATTGAAAAAGAGTCTACGAGAGAAAAAATATTTCAGTTACTTGAAGAGTATAAAGAGGATAAAAACAGATTAATATTCGAACTTTTAGAAGATGAAAATATTAAAGATTTTGATACAATAATAGAATTTATAAAAAATGTAAAAGCACAGGGTGTCTCTATAGCTATAGATGATTTTGGTGCTGGATATTCTAACTTTGAAAGATTATTAAAATTTGAACCAGACATCTTGAAAATTGATGGAAGTATTGTTAAAAATATTGTGAGTGATACATATAGTAGAAACCTAATCGAAACTATTGTATCTTTTGCTAAAAAACAAAATATAGAAACAGTAGCAGAATATGTAGAATCAAAAGAGATATTTGAACATCTCAAAGAGTTAGGAGTTGATTATTCTCAAGGGTATTATTTTGGTAAGCCTGAAGAACTGATACTTCGTTAATTTCCAAAAGCAGACTAATACAACTAAAAGCAAAAATATAGTAAAATTTAACTATATAAGATAAGAAAGAATTTACTAGAAAGGTATGTATGTGAAGATAGTAATAGCTAGAATGAAGTGTGTAGGTTTGCTGTATGAGTAAAATATGTATAATAGGTCTTGGCTATGTGGGTCTTCCTTTGGCTCATGCTTTTAGTGAAAAATATGAAGTAGTTGGATTTGATATTAGTAAGTCAAGAGTTGATGAGTTAACTAATGGATATGATAGAACAGAAGAATTAACAGATAATCAAGTAAAAGAAGCTTTAGATAATGGTATTAAGATTTCTTTAGATATAAATGATATAAAAGATTGTAATATTTATATTGTTACGGTGCCTACGCCTATAGATAAAAATAATAAACCAGATTTAACTCCATTGGTAAAATCATCTCAAACTGTTGGAAAAGTTCTTAAGACTAATGATATAGTTATTTATGAATCTACAGTTTATCCAGGTGTTACAGAAGAAGTATGTGTACCAGAATTAGAACTTATTTCAGGATTAAAGTTTAATAAAGATTTTTATTGTGGATATAGCCCAGAAAGAATCAATCCTGGAGATAAAGAACATACGGTCACTAAAATTTTAAAAGTAACCTCAGGAAGTACACCTGAAATTGCAATAAAAGTAGATGAACTCTATAAAAGTATAATAACTGCAGGGACGCATAAATGTTCATCAATAAAAGTAGCAGAAGCATCAAAAGTTATAGAAAACACTCAAAGAGATGTGAATATTGCTCTTATTAATGAATTAGCACTCATCTTTCATACAATGGGAATAAATACGAATGAGGTTGTAGAAGCAGCTGCAACAAAATGGAATTTTATTAAATTGATGCCAGGATTAGTTGGTGGACATTGTATTGGTGTCGATCCATATTATCTTACATATAAAGCAGAAGAACTGGGTTACAAACCGAATTTAATACTTGGTGCAAGACAGATAAATAATGGTATGGGTAAATATGTTGCAGAACGAACTATAAAGCTTATGATTAAAAAAGGGATAAATATTAAAGATTCCAAGGTGCTTATACTTGGTTTGACCTTTAAAGAAAATTGTCCAGATGTAAGAAATACAAAAGTTATAGATATTATTAATGAGATGAAAGAATATGGTTGTAAAGTGGATGTAAGTGATTATTGGGCTGAGAAGAAAGAAGTGAAAGATGAATATAATTTAGATTTACTTGATAATTATAATATAGATGAATATAAAGCAATAATAGTAGCTGTTGGACATGAACAATATAAAAAGTTAAAGATTTTAAATGATGACAAGGTAGTATTTGATATTAAATCTATTTTAAAAAATAGTGATGGACGGTTATAGATACTATGACAAATATAATATTATGTGGGGGAAGTGGTACTAGACTATGGCCTATTAGTCGTACTCTTATGCCAAAACAGTTTGTAAAGCTTTTCAATGAGAAGTCACTATTTCAACTTACTGTTGAGCGAAACTCAAAAAACTGTGACAGACAATACGTAGTATCAAATACAGAACAATATTTTTTAGCATTAGATCAACTAGAAGAACTCAATAAAACTAATAACAAATACCTACTTGAACCAGTAGGAAGAAATACAGCACCTGCTATAGGATTAGCTTGTTTAGATTTAGACCCTAAAGAAATAGTACTAGTAACACCCTCAGATCATCTTATTAAAAATGAAATAGAGTATATAAAAGTATTAAAAAAAGCAAAAGAGTTAGCACAAGAGAATAATCTAGTAACTTTTGGAATAACTCCAACATTTGCAGAAACAGGTTTTGGATATATAGAAGTAGGTGAACTGAACGTAAAAGCTTTCCATGAAAAACCAGATCGGGAAACAGCTCAAAAATACCTAGAAGCAGGAAACTATTATTGGAATAGTGGTATGTTTTGTTTTAAAGCAGGAATATTTTTAGAAGAACTTAAAAAATATTCTCCAGAAATATATAATAGCTGTATAGTAGCTTTTAATAATCTATCAAATGATACTCTCATGAGAGTTAAATATGAAGATATGATTGAAATTCCTGAAGATAGTATAGATTATGCAGTGATGGAAAAATCCAATATTGTAAAAGTAGTACCAGCAAATATAGGTTGGTCTGATGTTGGAAGTTTTGATGCTTTATATGATGAATTACCAAAAGATAAAAATGGTAATACTATCAATTCAAATCATATCTCAATTGATAGTAAAAATAATTTTATCTATGGAAATGAAAGAAAGATTGCAACAGTAGATATTGAAGATTGTATAGTTGTAGATACAGGAGATGCCTTACTTATATCGAAAAAAGGGAGTTCTCAAAAGATTAAAAAAGTTGTAGAACAATTAAAAGAGAGCAATTCAGAACTTCATAATATTCACTTAACTGGATATAGACCTTGGGGTACTTATACTGTACTTGAAGATAGTCTTGGATATAAAATAAAAAGGATAGAGGTTAAACCTGGTTGTCGTTTAAGTTTACAAAAACATTTTTATAGAAATGAACATTGGATTTTAGTATCAGGAACAGCTACTGTGACAGTAGCAGATAAAGTTTTCAGTTTAAGAGCGAATGAATCAACATATATTAAAATGGGTGAAGTGCATAGATTATCCAATGAAGGGAAAATTCCAATTGTACTTATAGAAGTACAAGTTGGAGAATACACAGGTGAAGATGATATAGTAAGAATTGAAGATGATTTTAAAAGGGATATAAATGAGTAAAACAATCTTCCGAGAATATGATATTCGTGGTATCTTTGAAAAAGAACTTAATAAAAATATAGTTAAAAAAATAGGTTATTTCTTTGCTCTTGAAGTTTTAAATAAAAATAAAGATGCTAAATATATCTCACTAGGATATGATGCAAGAACTCATTCACCTATTTTAATGCAATGGTTAACTTCTGGTATAAAAAAAGCTGGAATAGAAGTACTTGATATGGGACTTGTTGCAACACCAGTAAACTATTTTTCAAATTATATAGATAATGATGGCAAAAAAGTTGATGCATCGATAATGATCACAGGTTCTCATAATCCCCCTGAATATAATGGATTTAAAATAACTTTGGACAAAGGTCCTTTCTTTGGTGATGAGATTTATGCGTTAGGAGAAAAAGTTTTACAAAGTGATATAGATATTGAAGATGATATTCAAACTATAAAAGTAGATACAAAAAAAGAGTATATAGATTATTTAGTAAATGAGTTTAAACATCTTAATTTAAAAGGTAAAAAGTTTGTATTTGATTGTGGTAATGGTGTTGCTGGTACGGTTTTGAGAGAAATCCTTGATAAACTTAATATAGAACATTATATTATGTATGAAGAACCAGATGGAACATTTCCAAATCACCATCCAGATCCAAGTGATATACACAATCTTTCGGATATAAAAAAAGAGTTAGCAACTAAAAAATATAATTTAGGTTTTGCATATGATGGTGATGCAGATAGAATAGCAATATTATCTACTAAATATAATTTTAAAGGTGATATTTTAGCGATATTTTTCTCAAAATTTATAAAAAATCCTATGGTCATAGGTGAAGTAAAATGTTCTCAAATTATGTATGATATTATCAATACTTATGGAAAAGCTATTATGTACAAAACAGGTCATAGTAATCTAAAAGTAAAAATAAAAGAGACAAAGGCATCTTTTGCAGCAGAAGTATCAGGACATATATTTTTCAATGACCGATACTTTGGGTATGATGATGCAATTTACAGTACACTCAGAGCTTTAGAACTTTTACACAACGGTTTTGATTATGATAAAGAATATGAAAAACTTCCACAACTTTTTTCAACAGATGAGATAAATATCGATACAACAGAAGAGTTGAAATTTAAAATTATAGAGGATTTAAAAAAGAAACTTTTAAACCCACCTAAAGACTTTCCTCTCATAAAAGAGATTATCTCGGTAGATGGTGTTCGTGTTGTATTTGAGAATGGTTGGGGATTAGTAAGAGCTAGTAATACTACCCCAAAACTAGTAACACGATTTGAAGCAGTCGATGAAAAAACAGCTTTAGAATATCAAGCAAGATTACTACACTTAATAGGAGAAAAAAGATAAGATGGAAGAGAATAAAAAAGTAGCACTAATAACAGGAATAACAGGACAAGATGGAAGCTATCTAGCAGAATTTTTACTTAAAAAAGGTTATGAAGTACATGGTATAAAAAGAAGATCTAGTTTATTTAATACAGATAGGATAGACCATCTCTATCAAGATCCACATGAAAAAAATGTAAATCTTCATCTTCATTTTGGAGATATGACAGATAGTATGAACTTAACTAGAATCATCCAAGAAACTCAACCAGATGAGATCTATAACTTAGCTGCTATGAGTCATGTAGCAGTTTCTTTTGAAACACCTGAATATGTAGCAAATGCAGATGGCACAGGTACACTTAGAATACTTGAGGCGGTAAAACTATTAGGTTTAGAGAAAAAAACAAAGATCTATCAAGCATCTACTTCAGAACTATATGGAAAAGTACAAGAAACACCGCAAAGTGAAACTACACCTTTTTATCCAAGAAGCCCATATGCGGTTGCAAAGATGTATGCATATTGGATCACTGTAAACTATAGAGAAGCTTATGGTATGTTTGCTTGTAATGGTATTTTATTTAACCACGAATCACCAGTTAGAGGTGAAACTTTCGTAACAAGAAAGATCACAAGAGCAGCTAGCAAAATAGCCCTAGGACTTCAAGATAAACTATACCTTGGAAACTTAGATGCAAAAAGAGACTGGGGTCATGCTAAAGACTATGTAAGAATGATGTGGATGATACTTCAAGCAGATGAACCAGAAGATTGGGTAATAGCTACAGGTCAAACTACAACTGTAAGAGAGTTTGTAAAGATGTCATTTAAATACGCTGGTATTGAACTGGAATTCAAAGGTGAGGGTGTAGATGAAAAAGCATATATAGTTTCTTGTTTTAATCCAGAATATCAAGTAAAGATAGGAAAAGAAGTAGTATGTGTTGATCCTAAATACTTTAGACCAACAGAAGTTGATTTACTTTTAGGAGATCCTTCAAAAGC